>Ga0214917_10005659_pt1 | contig 13269 bp, 11 predicted proteins | sample LL_1208_BB_MetaG_FD_177983 | JGI IMG/M metagenome (GOLD analysis project Ga0214917, IMG submission 177983) | Freshwater microbial communities from Lake Lanier, Atlanta, Georgia, United States - LL_1208_BB | ecosystem: Environmental > Aquatic > Freshwater > Lake | place: USA: Georgia | collected... | reverse complement strand
TCGGGTTTTAGGGCGGATTTCATGGCTTGGCCAATTTCCTCCCGGGTGGGCCAAAGATCGCGGAGGTAAACCGCCTTGCCGTCCTTGCCAAGCCCGAGGGGATCCCGGGAAAGATCGAGATCGATCCGTCCGGCCAGCGCGAAGGCGACAACCAAAGGCGGGGACATGAGAAAGTTGGCTTTGACGGAGGAGTGGACGCGGGCCTCGAAGTTACGGTTCCCGGAGAGAACACTGGCGGCAATCAGATCGTGTTCGACAACTGCTTTTTCCACGGGGGCGGGGAGGGGACCCGAATTGCCGATACAAGTGGTGCATCCATAACCCACGAGATTGAATCCGAGTTGATCCAGATAGGGTTGAAGGCCGGTGGCATTCAAATAATCGGAGACGACACGGGATCCGGGGGCGAGGGATGCCTTGACGGTGGAATTCACCGTCAGGCCGCGTTCCACGGCTTTTTTGGCCAGAAGTCCGGCGGCGAGCATGACCGAAGGATTCGATGTGTTCGTGCAGGAGGTGATGGCGGCAATGACCACGGATCCGTTCCGGAGGGTGCCTGGGTGATTGAGATCGGTTTTTCCGGGCACGGAATCCGGAGTCGGCCGGTCGGAAACCATCTCCTGCTCGTCGGGGGTCATGCTGACCTTGGCCGTTTGTGTGAGTTGGTGGGAATTCTTTCCATAGCCACCGTCGGCGATGGATTTTGAAAGAAGGGATCCAAAAGTGGATTGAAGGCGGGGTAGCTCAATACGATCCTGAGGGCGCTTGGGCCCTGCGACGCTGGGCTGAATGCTGGCGAGATCGAGTTCCACAACAGAGGAGAAAGAGAGGGCATCTTTTTTCGTGGCGATGCCAAAAAGATTTTGGGCGCGATAGTAGTCCTCAACCAGTTTCACGAGATCATCCGGCCGTCCGGTGCCCCGGAGGTAGGCGAGGGTTTCCTCGTCGACCGGGAAGTAGCCCATGGTGGCGCCGTATTCGGGGGCCATGTTGGCGATGGTGGCACGGTCGGGCAGGGTGAGTTTCGCGGCACCAGGTCCGTAGAACTCAACGAATTTTCCGACGACCTTGTGTTGGCGCAGAAGCTGGGTGACGGTAAGGGCAAGGTCGGTAGCCGTGGCGGCTGGCGGAAGTTCGCCGGTCAGATAGAAGCCGACGACTTCAGGGGTAAGAAAGGTCAGGGGCTGACCCAGCATGCCGGCTTCCGCCTCGATTCCGCCCACTCCCCAACCCACGATTCCAAGGCCGTTGATCATGGTGGTGTGGGAATCGGTGCCGACGAGGGAATCGGGGTAGGCGAGGAGAGATCCATCGGCCTTTTTTTGGGTGAAGACACCCCGGGCGAGGTATTCGAGGTTCACCTGATGGACAATCCCGATTCCAGGGGGGACAACGCCAAAGGTTTCAAAGGCCTGCTGGCCCCATTTGAGGAACTCGTAGCGCTCGCGGTTTCGTTTGAATTCGTACACCATGTTGAGCATGAAAGCCTGTTTCGTGCCGTTGACGTCGACTTGGACGGAGTGATCAACCACGAGATCGACGGGGACGAGGGGCTCGATGATTTTGGGATCTTTTTTGAGGCGGGCGACGGCATCGCGCATGGCAGCGAGGTCGACAAGAAGGGGAACGCCGGTGAAGTCCTGCAGAACGATTCGGGCGACGGTGAAGGGAATTTCCTCGGCGGCGGGCTTTTGGGCGTTCCAGCGGGCGAGGTTTTCGACATCGCGGGGACGGGCCTTAAAGCCGTCGCAGTGCCGAAGGACGGATTCGAGGACGATGCGGAGGGAGACGGGGAGGCGGGAGAGGTCAACCTTCAGATGCTGGCCCAGCTTGGGTAGGCTTTGGAACTGGTAGGACTTTCCGGAAGACTGGAACGAATCGAGGCTTTGGGTGCGGAGGTCGGACATCGGAGATTTATAACAAACATTGATTCGAAGTTGAAGTTGAAGTTGTGCAGGGAACCCCAGGCCGGTTTCCGAAAAAGGGTAAATCTCCCAACTTCTATCCTGACCGCCGACCCGCTAGGGTCGGGGAATGGCATTATTGGTGCAAAAGTATGGGGGAACGTCGGTGGCCAATCTGGAGAGGATCCAGAAAGTGGCGAACCGGGTGGCTGAGTCCCGCCGCAAGGGAAACCGTTTGGTCGTGGTGGTTTCGGCGATGAGCGGGGTGACGGATGGTTTGTTGAAAATGGCCAGGGCCGTGCATGCAGAACCGAGTGAGCGGGAGATGGATCTTTTGTTGGCGACGGGGGAGCAGACGACGACCGCATTACTGGCCATCGCCCTGCAGGCCCGCGGTGTGGAAGCCGTGGCGATGACGGGCGCGCAGGCGGGGATTGTGACGGACGGGACGCACACCAAGGCGAGGATCGCGAATGTCACCCCGGCGGCGGTGCAGGGTCATCTTCGGGAGGGGCGGGTGGTGATTGTTGCGGGATTCCAGGGCCAGACGATGGAGGGGCAGATCACCACCTTGGGGCGCGGGGGGTCGGATCTGACGGCGATTGCGCTGGCGGCGGTCCTCAAGGCCACCCGGTGTGAGATTTATACCGATGTCGACGGGGTGTATACGGCGGATCCGCGGACCGAACCCGGGGCGAGGAAAATTGGTGAGATCTCGTACGACGAGATGCTGGAACTGGCCAGTACGGGAGCCAAGGTCATGCAGGCACGTTCGGTGGAGTTTGCCAAAAAGTTCGGAGTGGTCTTTGAGGTGCGGTCGAGTTTCAATCGTGCCCGAGGAACCATTGTGAAAGAAGAAGCCAAATCCATGGAACGTGTGGTGGTGCGCGGGGTGAGTCTGGAAAAGAACCAGGCGAAGGTCACGCTTGTGGGGGTGGCGGATCGGCCGGGAGTCGCGGCTCGGCTTTTTTCCGGAATTGCAAAGGCGGGGATCAATGTCGACATGATTGTTCAAAACGTTTCCCTGCCGACGGGTGGGCGGAACGGCAAGGCTCAGACCGACATCACATTCACTGTTCCCCGGGAGGAACTTCCCAAAGTTCGGAAGTTTCTCGATCCGTTCCGCCGGGCGGGCGGGGCCCGTGAAATCCTATTCCGGGAAGGGGTGGCGAAGCTTTCCGTTGTGGGAATCGGAATGAGGAGTCACAGCGGCGTGGCGGCGCAGTTGTTTCGGGCTCTGGCAACAGCCCGGGTGAATATTCAGATGATCAGCACCAGTGAAATCAAAATTACCGTGGTGGTGGATGAGGAAGCAGGAGCCAAGGCTGTGCGGGCGGCGCATCGTGAGTTTCGACTTGGGAAAAAGAGATGAGTTTGGAATCCATCGATCCGCGACCCTTTTGGATCCGTTGGAAAAGCCGGGACTGGGCGTTCTTTTTATTGCAGCTGTTTCTCGGGTTGCGTTTCCTGACCGCGGGAATCGGGAAATTTTACGGGAGTACGGGGCTGAGTTTTTCCCATTTCTATTCCGAGGTTCTGCCGGCCTTGAGTCAGGCTTTTTTGGAGAAGACATTTCTGCCGGCCTGGGGGGTGAAATTGTTCCTCGGGTCCCTTCCGTATGGAGAAATTTTACTGGGAGCAGGGATTCTGGTGGCGGGAAAAAATCGCGGTCCCTTGGTTCTGGCGGGGATTTTATATGTTGTCCTGGCATTCGGACAAATGCTCATGGGGGCGCAGTCGGTGGTTGCGGATCTTGCGGTTCATTTGGGGTTGGTGGTGGCAGCCCTAGTTTTGGCCGGCGATGAGAGTCCGGGGGATGCGAAGCGCTAAAAACTGCCCCGGCTAGGACTTGAACCTAGGACCAACCCCGACAAGGTCGGGGCTGCTCTACCGTTTCATAGCAACGAGGACTTTGGACGAGTTTTTCCAAGATTTAAATCTTCGCTCAAGATTACGGGCTTCGGTAAGGCAGGATGTTTTCTGGAACGCAAGGACACCCAAAAGTCTCCCTAATTTCGCCGTAGATCGAACTAGGCCTTGGCTGTGCTGGATGATCCGCCGATCCAGATCGTTGGTTGATCCCAAATAGGTTTTACCTGAATCGAATTTGAGGAGATAAACGCCACATTTCATTCATTTTAGGGTGCTGAAGAGTCAAGGGGATTGCCCCGGCTAGGACTTGAACCTAGGACCAAGTGATTAAGAGTCACCTGCTCTACCAACTGAGCTACCGAGGCGTAAGAGGTAAGAATATCGGAAAAAGGTAAGGCCTGCAACGCCGGGGGCGGGGGTGAATTCTGAATTGAGGAGTAGAAGCAGGGGGGCATTGTGGGCGGATGAGAGGTGAATACACCGAGGATGGGGTGATGATCCGCGGATGAGCTTCTGGGATGATTTTCGGAAATTTGCCGTTCGGGGAAATGCCCTCGATCTGGCGATCGGAGTGGTGGTGGGCGGGGCTTTCGGGAAGATTGTGACCTCATTGGTGAATGACATTGTTCTTCCCCCGATCGGATTGCTGATGGGGAAGGTGGATTTTTCCAACCTGTTTTTGATCCTGGGACCGGGTTCCTATGTGACCTTGGCGGAGGCGAAAAAAGCGGGAGCACCTGTTCTGTGCTACGGGTCGTTTTTGAGTTCGGTTTTGGATTTTTTGATCGTGGCTTTCTGCATCTTTTTGGTCGTGCGCTGGCTGGAACGGTTTCGTTTGCTCCCATCCTTGATGAGCGGAGAACCTCCCCTGACCCGATCGGAAAAGCTGCTGGAAGAAATCCGGGACGAACTGCGTGGAAACAGGAAAAAAAATTAATCCGAAGGAGAGAGTCGACTCCCTGGCGGGACATGGGCTCCAGATTTTTGGGGATGTCCGTCTGGAGCAGGACGGGGTGATCCGGGCCAAAGTGAAGGGAAATGTGCAGGCTTCCGGGAAGCTGGTTGTGGCGAAGGAGGCGGAAATTTCGGGTTCCGTTTCCGGGGGGGACATCCGGTTGGAAGGGAAGGTGGAGGCGGGGTTGCAGGGGAGAGGCCGGGTTTGGCTCATCGCCCAATCGGTTTTACGAACCCGATGTGCCGCGAAAGTGCTGAGGATCGAGCCGGGGGCGGATTTTCGTGGGGAGCTCCGAATTGGGGAGTTTCTCGATGGCTGAGCTTCCCCAAAAAATCGAGGTGAGTTGTCCGGAGTGCGGACAGACCCAAAGGGAGTCGGAAAATTTTATTTCCACCGTCTGCCGCAGTTGTGGGGCCTACTTTAAGTCCTCCCATGCCCCGATGAATGCCCGGAGAAAGATCAAGCGCGCGGGGATCAAAAAACGGGAACTGACTTGTGCGGATTGCGGGGCGGTCCAGATGGTGGCGGAGGAGGCACAATCCTCCAGTTGTCTCGAATGTGGAAGACATCTGGAGTTGGGGCATCGGGTCATTGAGGGGGAACATCTTGGGAATCTTGTTTTGGAGGGGGAACTGACGATCGGGCCGAAAGGGAATTTCGGGGGGTCCAAGGCAAGAGCTGCGAGGATTGTTCTGCAGGGCCGGGCCAGCGGTTTTCTTCAGGCGGCGGAATGGTTAAGGGTGGAGGGTCAGGGCAACCTGCGTTCCGGAGCCTCGGGGGAAGTTTTGGAGGTCCGACCCGGAGCGAGTCTGGAATCCCGGGATACCCTGCTTTTCCGAAGCGGTCAGATCGACGGGGAGTTACGTTGCCGAACCGCCCAATTCAATGGGCCTCTGAAAGTCGGGCCTGCCGGGAAAATTATCGCCGAACAGATTGTCTTCTCCGAATTGACTGTGGAAGAGGGAGGCCGGATCCAAGCCCAAGGAGAGGTCCGGATGGCGGTGGAGCCGACCGTGGCTCAGCGGATTCCTCCCGCAAAGGGAGAAATTACTTCGACCTAGAGGAAGAAGGTGAAGCTGCGAGGCGCCGGAACACGGGTGCGAATTCGGGCGCGCTGGCTTTGCCTTCGATCGGATCGGAGCGGCCACGGAAGGTGGCGGCTTCGGCAACGATAAACTTCGCTGTCTGAACATCACCAAAAAGCTCGGCGTTATCACAGACTTCAACGGATTCCGTAGCGGTGATGTTTCCCTGGACTTTTCCACGGATGATCACTTTGGCGGCCTGGATTTCCGCTTTGATGACGGCTTCCGACCCGATGGTCAGGGTGCCTTGAGAAATGATTTCTCCTTCGAATACACCGTTGAATTCGAGAGCTCCGTCAAACGCGAGCATTCCTTTGATTTCGACTTGATCGGTGATCATGGCTGTACGGGGGGATGATGCATCGATGCGCGCAGTATGATCCTTCTGGACTTCAGGATAACTGAAAGTGGTGTCCAAAGTCTCGTTTTTCTTCGAAGGAGTGCGATTAAACATTTTTATATAATAACACGGAAATACTGATTCCTGTAAAGACTTTTTTCGAAACCTTGAATCGGGAAGCAGGGTTCTTGACACTGCCACTCCTTCCCACCCAACCTTTCGTTCTCATGATTCACCACCTCAAGCTGATCCATCTGAAGGAAGGTCTTCCGGCCCATCGGGTGGAGGAGATGATGGTCGAAAGCCGGATTCGGATCCTCAAAATTCAGGATGTTCTGAGTCTGGCGTGCGGGAAGAGAATCCCCGGAAACGGCACGGATTCCGAGCACGACCTTTTTCTGGCATTGGAATTCGAAAACGGTCTGAAACGTACGGCGGCTTTTGATCATCCTCTCTACCACCAGTTTGAGGCGCAGGTTCTGAAGCCCAACGCCCAGAGGATCGAGGTTTTGGAATTCGAGATGGATCCGGGCAAAGACGTCCGGTTTTCTTAACGGGCCCTAACTGCCGGGGGAGAGCCCCAAAAGAGCCAGGGCAGGATTCTCAACAAACTTTTTGATCTGAATCAGGAACGTGACGGCTTCCTTGCCGTCGATGAGCCGATGATCGTACGAAAGTGCCAGATTCATTATCGGGCGGATTTCCACCTGATCACCTACGGCGACCGGACGTTGTTGAATGGCGTGCAGCCCGAGGATGGCGGACTGCGGTGGATTGAGGATCGGGGTGGAAAGAACGGAACCATAGACTCCGCCGTTTGAAATGGTGAAAACGCCTCCCTCAAGATCGGGAAGGGAGAGTTTTCCATCCCGGGCCCGGGCAGCCACGGCAGCAAGGGATTTTTCGAGACCGGCCAGGTCCATCTGATCACAGTCGCGCAGGACGGGAACCACGAGGCCTCGATCCGTGCCAACGGCCACGCCGATGTCGTAGTAGTGCTGCGAAACAATTTCATCCCCTTCGATCCGGGCGTTGACGGCGGGAACGGCCCGGAGAGCGTGGACGGCGGCTTGCAGGAAGAAACTCATAAAGCCCAGTTTGACCCCGTGCTGGGCTTGGAAAGTGGGTTGGACTTCGGTGCGGAGGGCAATGAGGTTGGAGAGATCGGCCTCGTTAAAGGTGGTGAGAATGGCGGCGGTGTGTTGGGCACTGACCAAGCGGTCGGCAATCTTGCGACGCAGGGGCGACATTTTCTTCCGTGTTTCCCGGTCGGACCGGGCGGAACTTTTAGACAACACTGCGGTGTCCGCTTCGGTCCGAACGAGGGTGGGAGAAGGAGTGGGAGAGCTTTCCCGAACCGGCGCTTTGGCTGCGGAGGTCTCCTTCTTCGGGGTCTCGGTTGGAGCGGTTTTTCTGGCAGGGGCTTTGCCGGGATGGAGATTGCCGACCGTCTGGCCAACTTTCACCTCGCTCCCCTCAGGAACAAGGATTTCGAGAGTCCCATCCGCCTCGGCAAAAACTTCCGAGGTGACCTTGTCCGTTTCGATTTCGAAAAGGGGATCGCCGGAGGCAACCGAGTCGCCGTTTTTCCGCTTCCAACTTCCGAGAACTCCGGAGGTGATGGATTCTCCGACCGAAGGGACACGGATGGGGAGGGTGGCGGTGGCAGTGCTCATTTTTTCTTTTTCCTTTTGAGGGGGTTATTGGCTTTTCTTTCGGTGGACAAGGGCTTGGAGGATTTTTTCTCAGCGGGCTTTGGAGCTACGGGAGCGCCAAAAGCCTCCTGTACGAGCTGATTTTGTTCAAGCAGATGGATGGCAAGGGAGCCGGTGGCGGGAGAGGATGAGGCATCGCGCCCGGCATATCGGATCTTACGTCCGAAGAAGTTTTGCAGGCGGAGGGCCAGATGGGACCAGGCCCCCATGTTCTCGGATTCCTCCTGGCACCAGACGATCTCCGCATCCGAAACATGAGCGGAGAGGATCGTCGAAAGCTTCTTTTCGTGAAGAGGATAGATCTGCTCCAGACGTACGATCGCGGTGTCGGTGATCTTGTTTTTCTCCCGATAATCCCGGAGATCGTAGAAGACCTTGCCAGAGCAGAGGATGATTCGACGGGCTCCGCGTTTGATTTCCGGATCGGGAAGAATTTCCTCGAAACCGCCCCGGGTCAGGTCCGTCACCGGACTGGTGGCGCGGGCGTCCCGGAGCAGGCCCTTGGGAGTCATGACGACGAGAGGCTTGATGATTTTGCGCAGGGCCTGACGACGGAGCAGATGAAAATAATTTGCCGGGGTGGTGGGGTAGGCCACGACCATGTTGTCTTCTGCGCAGAGTTGGAGGAATCGTTCGAGCCGGGCGCTGGAGTGCTCGGGCCCCTGTCCGTGATATCCGTGGGGAAGAAGAAGGGTGAGGCGCGAGGTGGTGCCCCATTTGGATTCAGAGGAAGAGATGTATTGATCAATCTGGATTTGTGCGCCGTTGGCGAAATCCCCGAACTGGGCTTCCCAAAGGACGAGCATCTCCGGGCAGTCGAGGGAGTAGCCGTAATCAAATCCGAGGACGGCAGCTTCCGAGAGAGGACTGTTGTAGACACAAAAAGAGCCCTGGTTTTTGGATAGATTTTTGAGCGGGATGTAACGGGCGCGGGTCCGCAGATCGTAAATGGCGGAATGGCGCTGGCTGAAGGTCCCCCGGCGACTGTCCTGACCGGAAAGGCGGATGGGAACCTTTTCAACCAGAAGGGAGGCGAAGGCGAGGTGTTCGGCGCAAGCCCAGTCGAGAGGGGTTTGTCCGGCGGCCATGGCCTTTCGGGAATCGAGCATTTTTCGGATCTTGGTGTTGATTTGGAAATCGTCGGGAATCGTGGAGATCGAGACCCCCAGATCCGCAAGTTTTTTGGCGGGAACCGCAGTGGGTACATCCCGGAGAAGGTCCGGGCAACGGAGTGGGGGGTGAATGGAGGGATGGAATTTTGCGACGGCTTCCCTGGATTCCTTGAGGGCCTCTTCCGACACAGTGTCGATTTTGGAACGGATCTTTTGAATTTCCTGTTCGGTAATGGCGCCGGAATCCAGCAGTTGTCGGGCGAGCAAGCGACTGATCGAAGGATGCGCTTCGATTTCAGAATAAAGGGTGGGCTGGGTGAAGTTGGGTTCGTCCCCCTCATTATGACCGTGGCGGCGGTAGCAAACGATATCGAGGATGATGTCCTCGTGAAACTTCTGCCGAAATTCCAGCGCGATCTGGATGACGTAGGCGGCGGCAAGGGGGTCGTCCCCGTTAACATGGAAAATCGGCAGTCCCAGGGATTTTCCGAGGGCGGTGCAGTAGCGGGTGGAACGGGAGTCCGGCGCGAGGGTGGTGAAGGCGATCTGGTTGTTGACCACGATGTGGATCGTCCCACCGGTACGATACCCTTCGAGGCGGGAGAGGTTGAGGGTTTCCGCAACGACACCTTGTCCGATGAAAGCCCCGTCGCCGTGAATCAGAACAGGGACGACCTTCTCCCGTTTGACCGTGTCGTCCCGGAGGCGTTGCCGGGCCCGGGCTCGACCTTCCACCACCGGGTTGACCGCTTCGAGATGGCTTGGATTGGGAGCGAGCGAGACGCGGACTTTTTTTCCGGAAGAGGTGGTGATGTCGTTTTCGTAGCCGAGATGATATTTGACGTCGCCGTCCCCCAAGACGGTTTCCGGCACGTAGTTTTCATGAAATTCGGTGAAAAGTTTGCGCCGGGATTTGCCCAAGGTGTTGACGAGGACATTGAGACGGCCGCGGTGGGCCATGCCGATGGCCACCTCTTCGACGCCGGCGTTCGGACAGGCTTCCAGAAGGGTGTCGAGCACGGCGATAAGGGTTTCCCCTCCTTCGAGGGAAAAGCGTTTTTGACCGACGTAGCGGGTATGGAGAAAGCGTTCGAGGGATTCGGCGGCGATGACTTTCTCGAGAATGCGACGTTGCTGCTCCGGAGAGAAGGAGGGTTGGTTGCGTGATCGCTCCATCCGGTCGCGGAGCCAGCGGCGGATGGTGAAGTTCATGATGTGCATGAACTCGACCCCGATGTGGTCGCAGTAGGTTTGTTTTAGGAAAGAGAGAATGTCGCGGAGGGTGCGCGGGCCGCCTCCGCCGAGGGTTCCAGAATCAAAAACCGAATCGAGATCGGAATCGGTGAATCGGAACGTCGAGAGGGCGAGATCGGTATTTTCCTCAGGCGTGAGGCCCAGGGGGTCGAGATGGGCGAGGGTGTGGCCGAGAGCGCGGTAGGCAAAGAGCAGATTGTAGATGCGGGCTTGGGGGAGGACGTTGCCGAATTCGGGAGACTGGGCCGAGGAGGGAGTTGATCCGGAGCGGGCGGGGGGTCGGAGTTGGCAACCCAGTTCGAAACCTTCGAAAAAGGCGCGCCAAGTCGGATCGACGGAGGAGGGGTTGGTTTTCCAGGATTCGTAGAGTTCCTCAAGAAAAGCTGCGTTCCCGGGGTGGCCGATTCGGCCCAAAGCCGGGGAAGGTGCAGAGGAGGTGCGGTTAGGATTGAGGCGCTCGAGTGTATCCAAGGCGGGGTCCTTCTCTGGGGAGGAATTGAGATCGCGCACCATAACGACCGATATATTTGCAGAAGCAGAAGGGTCAGGCGAGTCTGGAGTCACTTTTTATGATCAATATCAAGTAATTATCTATAAACAACTTAAGATAAAATATTCACTAATTTAACGGTGTGTAAAAGATGTCTCTTTGCCCTCTTTTCGGGGTGGGTGCAGAATCCAAAACATGGTCAAACGAGGCAGCGGGCAGAAAAATGTTTTGGGGGGTGATCTCAAACCCTGTTCGATGGATCCGATGACCGGTTTCACCCGGTCCGGGAGTTGCGAAGGACATGGGGAGGATTTCGGGTGCCACGCGGTTTGCGCCCAGATGACGGAGGGGTTTTTGCGGTTCAGTCGGGCGATGGGGAATGATCTCTCCACGCCAAGGCCGGAATATCATTTTCCCGGTTTGAAGGAGGGAGATCGCTGGTGTCTTTGCGCGGGGCGATGGGAGGAGGCGAGGCGGGCGGGACAAGCTCCCTTGGTGGTTTTGGAATCGACGCACGAATCGGCTTTGGAACACACCACCTTGGCGGATCTGAGAAAACATGCGTTGGATGTCGCGGGCTAGTCGGTGCTCTTGTTTGAGACGCAAAATAGGGCAGAATTTGCAGTTCGATGGCGTATGCATCTTCCAATGACTGGGTGGAACGGTTGGAACGGGAGGGGGAACTTCTCCGGATCCGCGAACCGGCCTGTGTGGATCTAGAGATCGCGGCGGCGGCGGACCTGGAATCGAAGTCAGACCAAGGCGGGAAGGCGCTTTTTTTTGAAAAGCCGGTGGATCTTCAGGGCAAACCGTACGGTTTTCCGGTTTTGATCAACGGATATGGGTCGGCGCGCCGGATGGCCATGGCTCTCGGGAGGGAGAGTGTTGAGGAAATCGGAACGGAGGTTGGGGATTTGGTGAAGGCGAAACCTCCGGCGGGGATGAGTGAAGCTTGGGAGCTTTTACGAAAGGGATTGGAACTCAGACATGCCCGGCCGGTTTCCTCCTCCAAGGGGGCCTGTCAGGAAGTGGTGCATCGGGTGGAGGATGGAGGCAGGGGACTGTTGGACATTCCTGTTTTAAAGACCTGGCCCAAAGATGGGGGACCGTTTCTCACCTTGCCCCAAGTCATCACGGAAGATCCGGAAACCAAGGAGAGGAATGTCGGGATGTACCGCATCCAAGTGTTTGGCCCATGGGAAGCGGCTTTGCATTGGCAGCTGCACAAGGTCGGAGCTAGGCACGGGAAAAAATACCGGGAAATGGGCAAGCCGATGCCCGTTGCGGTCGCCCTCGGCGGGGACCCGGCGAATGCGTTTGCGGCGACGGCCCCGTTGCCGGACGGGATTGACGAGTACATGTTTGCCGGATTCTTGCGGAAGAAGTCCGTGGCGTTTGTCCCGGCGGTAAGTCAACCGATCCAGGTGCCGGCGGATGCCGACTTTGTCATTGAGGGAACCGTGGATCCCGTGGGAGAGCCCGTGGAGGAAGGACCCTTTGGAGACCATACGGGATTTTACACACCGGTGGACAAGTATCCGCGGTTCCGGGTCACGGCCATCACTCATCGAAAAAATGCGGTCTATCCGGCCACGGTGGTGGGAAGGCCTCCGATGGAGGATTTCTGGCTGGGATCGGCCAGTGTGCGGATTCTTTTGCCCGTCTTGAAAATGAACTTTCCCGAATTGGTGGATCTGGCGCTCCCTGCGGAAGGGGTTTTTCATAACCTGGCCTTTGTGAGCCTGAAAAAACAGTACCCGTACCAGGCGTTCAAGCTGATGCATGGTTTGTGGGGTTCGGGCCAGATGATGTTCACCAAGATCATTGTGGCGGTGGATGAACACGTGAATGTTCACGACAGCCGGGAAGTCCTGTTTTATCTTGGTTCGAATGTCGATCCGGAGCGGGACATGATTTTCATCAAAAGTCCGTGTGACAGTTTGGACCATGCGACGACTCAACCCCATGTGGGAAGTCATGTGGGCATCGATGCGACAAAAAAGCTTCCGGGTGAAGGTTATTTGCGGGGTTGGCCGGAGGAGTGCCGGACAACGCCGAAAGCGGCGGCCCGGGCGCAGGATTTGTTGGCGACGGCCAGAAAGGCAGCCCGATGAAGCTGGTGATTGCCGTGACGGGGGCGAGCGGATCGATTTACGCCCAACGTCTGCTGGAGGAGATCGACCGCTCGAAACAGGTGAGTGAATGCCATGTCGTGTTAAGCACCCATGCCGCAGAAGTGGCGGCGACGGAGTTGGGGGCCAAGGGGCTGCAAATTCCCAAGGGAATGAAAGTCCATGGGGACAAGACGATGCAGGTGCCGTTTGCGAGCGGGTCGGCCAAGTTCGAGGCGATGGCCATCGTTCCCTGTTCGATGGGGACGCTGGGCCGGATTGCCCACGGGTACAGTGACGGGACGATTGCCCGGTCCGCCGATGTTTTTCTAAAAGAAAAACGAAAGCTGATTCTGGTTCCCCGGGAAACTCCATGGAATTTGGTGCAGGCTCGCAATGTGGTCACGCTGCTGGAGGCAGGAGCCCTGATG
>Ga0214917_10005658_pt1 | contig 13271 bp, 11 predicted proteins | sample LL_1208_BB_MetaG_FD_177983 | JGI IMG/M metagenome (GOLD analysis project Ga0214917, IMG submission 177983) | Freshwater microbial communities from Lake Lanier, Atlanta, Georgia, United States - LL_1208_BB | ecosystem: Environmental > Aquatic > Freshwater > Lake | place: USA: Georgia | collected... | reverse complement strand
GATGTTCCAGAAAGTTTAATTGGTGTAGGAATGAGTGAATCGAGGTTTCTTCCTAATCCGCCTTTTTTAGTTGACATTAACCGGCGCTAACTTCACTTACACTATTTATTGTTGAGTTCATTGTTGGGGCGCCACGGCGAGCAATTTCACGAGCCACAAGACCATATGCTTCTGCGCCATTAGAACTTGGATCATATGTCATAACGGTCTGACCATACGATGGCGCCTCTGAAACACGGACAGCTCGCGGAATTGGAATATCAATAAGTTGTTCCGGATAATGTTTACGAACTTCTTCTGCTACATCGTTTGCAAGTCTGGTACGACCGTCATACATAGTCAAAACTATTGTTGATAATTTAATATTTGGATTTAAATGTTCTTGAATTAATGAAACAGTATGAAGTAACAGTGTTAAACCTTCTAAGGAATAATATTCGCATTGAATTGGAATAAGTAACTCATCTGCTGCAACCAGAGCGTTGATAGTTAATAAACCTAAACTTGGTGGACAATCAATAATCACATAATCTATTCGTTCGCCGCGTTCTGCAGCGGTATTTAAATAGTTTGTGAGCGCTTTCTTTAAACGGAGTTCGCGCGCAACCATCGGAACTAATTCCACTTCTGCATTTGCAAGTGATTGTGTTGCAGGAACAATTTCTAAATGCGGATAACCAGGAACTTTTAACGATGCATCATTAAGTGGAAGATCTTTTGTAATTACTTCATACATTCCATTTACTTCATCGCGCGAAATTCCAAAAGCAGTGCTCGCATTACCTTGGGGGTCGAGATCGATGATGAGGGTGCGCAGGCCCCCCATAGCTAGGGCGGCCCCGATATTGACCGCAGAGGTGGTCTTACCTACCCCACCTTTCTGGTTGGCGACGGTAAAGATTCGGGTGGTGATGGGTTTGGGCATCGCTTCACGGAAGCGCTTGGTGCCGATGATGCGGCGGGGCGCTGCGCCTTGAGGCGAATTTGTTTCACGTGAATCACTCACGCGGGATAGTTAACCAGCCTTAGTTATCGTAACCACGCGCGCATGCGGCAAGTCATCGAGATTTATTTCTTTTAATTGAAGATTTGCTCCTTTAGGAAGGGTAAGACCTGCAATCTCCCCTTCAACTGACGCCCCTTTCATCGCAAGAATGGAGCCGCCTGGCTTAACTAGGTGCCAGGTACCTTCCATTAGACGTGGAAGTGGGGCTACTGCGCGGGCAACTACATAGTTGTAGGCGCCCTTAATGGATTCAGATTTAGCGCGGATTACCTCAACATTTGTCAGGCCAAGCGAATCAATCACTTCATGGAGGAACTCCACTCTCCGTTGGAGGGGTTCGACCAAGGTAACTTTGAGGGCAGGTTTTGCTAAAGCAATCACAATTCCAGGTAGCCCAGCCCCGGAGCCAATATCTGCAACGCTCGCGCCACTATCAGGGAGAAGGGTTGTGATGGGGATGCAGTTCTCAATATGGCGCTCCCAGATCCGCTCCCCTTCTTTGGGGCCAATTAAGCCACGTTCAATCGCGGTGGCAGCAAGGAGATCGGCGTAAGCGAGAGCTTCTCGCGTTTTTTCGGGGAAGTAGCGGGCAGCCCGCGTTTCACGTGAAACGGTCAGGCTGGCATCACCACAACGCAGCGGTCAGGGTCTTCCCCTTCAGATTCGCTCGTGAGGCCAATCTTCTGAATGGTGTCATGGACAATCTTCCGCTCAAAGGCGTTCATAGGAGCGAGCTTGATGGGCTTGCCGCTTGATTTGACCTCTTCAGCGGTCTCTTCCGCAAGCTTGGCGAGGGCGCTCTTCTTATCTTGGCGATAGCCGTCGATATCAAGCATGAGGCGGGAGCGCTCGCCGGTTGAGGTTTGGACTGCAAGGCGGGTGAGCTCTTGAATCGCATCAAGGACCTCTCCGTCGCGGCCAACAAGATGGGCAAGATCGCCACCTTCAATCACAAGTGAGGCGCGATCATTCTCAACACCAATCTCGATATCGCCATCAAGGTCGGCAATATCAAGGAGGCCTTCTAGGTAATCAGCTGCAATATCGCCTTCTTCTTCAAGGCGTTGAACTGCGGTTTTCTCTTCAGTCATCTCATCTCCTGTACGTTTTGCCCCGATTTGGGGCTTTTAAACCTATTTGCGCTTCTTCCTTTTCTTCTTTGGTTGTTCACGTTGACCTGTTGGCTTTGGCTCTTCGGTGGCTACTCCGCCTGTTGGAGACTCATTCGGGCCTTCACTTCCAGCTTTTTTCGCCTTTTTGGCTTGGAGCTCCTCCCACGCCGGTGAGCCAGGGGTTGGGTTTCTCTTAATGACATAGAACTGTTGGCCCCAGGTCCACAAGTTTGTGGTCGACCAGTAGATCAAAACTCCGATTGGAAAGTTAACGCCAGAAACCGCAAAAATTACGGGGAATAAATACAACATGATTTTTTGCTGCTGCAACATCATATTGTTTGATGAATCTAGTTTTGGCATTCCTTTGACCATCAATTGACGTTGAGTTGTGAATGTTGTGAGCGACATCAACGCAATTAAAAGTACTGTCACAATTTTCACTGTTGAATCTGTGGATCCAAGAAATGTTTGTGAAATGCGAGCGCCGAAAAATTCCGCTTGCGCTGCTTGGGCTGCTAATTCAGTCGTGAGAACGCCACGAGCTTGAGGTGGATTCTTTCCAATTCCATTAAGAACTGTAAAGAGCGCGAAGAAGATTGGTGCTTGCGCCAAGATTGGAAAACATGAAGCCATCGGATTTGTTTTATGTTCTTTATAAAGCTTCATCAACTCTTCAGATTGCTTCTGGCGATCATCCTTATATTTCTGTTGAATCTTCTTCATCTCAGGAGAAAGAGCAGTAAGAGCGCGTTGAGATTTAATTTGCTTTACAAAGAGGGGGATGAGAAGAGTTCGAATCAAAATAACAAGACCAACGATTGAAAGAGACCAAGTCACACCACTTGCTTCACCAAAGATTGGCGAGAGGGCGCGATGGATAACAACCATAACTCCAGAAACAATCCAATATAAAGGATCTAAAATAAAGCCCACTAGCGCGCTCCTTCTGTTCTTTGATTTATCAGCGTAAAACGCTTGATTTTCAAGGTTTCTGGGACGTAGTCGACTCCCCCATGACTAAATGGGTTGCAACGAATTACACGCCAAGCACCGAGAAAAATTCCAATGATGTTATATTTTTTTATCGCTTCATATGTGTAGTGTGAACATGATGGGTAGTACTTGCATCGCGGAGCAAGTCCTGGCGCAATAAATTTTTGCCAGAGTTTAATTACTCCTAAAAATGGAAGCATGGGGAGTTGTAGAAGTTTTTTCACTAGCGCGCCGCCTTTGCATTTAAAGCGGTAAAAAGTTGAGGGATCTCGTTGTGGGGATCTTGTTCTTTCTTTGTAGCTCTCACAACAACCATCGAGCTTTGAGGAAGAATGTGAAGAGAGTTTTTCGATGCATGTCGAAGTTGGCGAGTAACGCGATGACGGGTTACTGAACCACCGATTGCGCGTGAGACTACAAATCCGATTTTTGGAGAAGTGAGCGCAGGCTCTTTACTTAAATAACCAACAAGGGTGTGGGTGGTTGATCTAATCGGTGAACGCGTAACGCGCGCGAAGTCTTCGCGAGAAGTTAGGCGGTTGATGGCTGCTAGCACGCCGCGGGGTGAAACTTATGCGGAGATGCGAGCGCGACCCTTAGCGCGACGAGCAGAGAGAACTGCGCGTCCACCACGAGTTGCCATACGAGCGCGGAAGCCATGCTTCTTCGCGCGCCGACGATTGTTCGGCTGGAAGGTGCGCTTCATGTTGTGAGTACTCCTTAGAACAAGTCTGCGATTAAAGTCTTAAGGAAATCGCGTTCTTCGATTGGGGGCCTTAAGAGCAGGGGGCAACGGTAGCCTCAGATAAGTGATTTTGAGAAATTTGTGGATAACCCCTTGCTTTTCTTAGGGCGAGGGCTTACTTTCCGCCTCTATCCACAGGTACCCTCATTTTTTGGGTGTTTTTGGGTCGATTCAAGGCTAAAGTCTTGGTTTAGACCACAGCCTGTGGATAACTTTGTGGATTTCTAATGGAAAGAGGAGATATGTCCTTGGTTGGAACTGGCGTAACCGATTCCGGCGTCATTGAGGAAGATCTCCAGGCTTTGTGGAGTGGGGTCGTCAACTCCGTCTCGCACGACTCCCCCCAAAACCGCGCCTTCCTTACCCTGACCAAACCTCTGGGATTACTTAAAGGGGATGGCGGATCAAATCTCTTGTTGGCCGCCCCTAATGTTTTTGCTAAAGATGTTTTAGAGAGCCGTTTAAAGACAGTTTTGAATGATGCGCTCTCAGCCAAATTGGGCGAGAAGATCAATATCGCTGTCACAATCGATGAGTCTCTTGATACAAACCAGGCTGATCCCGAGGTTGTAGAGGTTGAATTTGAAGCGCCACGAGCTGGAACTGGACGGCAGGAAGCTCCAACCAAAACTGTTGAATCCTCTCAATTAAACCCCCGCTACATCTTTGAAACATTTGTTATTGGTGCGTCCAACCGCTTCGCTCACGCTGCCGCTGTTGCAGTCGCTGAGGCTCCTGCGAAGGCATATAACCCATTATTTATTTATGGTGAATCCGGTTTAGGAAAAACACATTTATTGCACGCAATAGGTGCTTACGCAAAAGAACTTTACGGCAGTGTTCGAGTTCGTTATGTTTCTTCTGAAGAATTCACTAATGATTTTATTAATTCAATCCGTGATGATAAATCTTCCAATTTCCAACGTAGATATCGCGATTTAGATGTTTTATTGGTTGACGATATTCAGTTCTTAGAAAATAAAGAGCGCACCCAAGAAGAGTTCTTCCACACCTTTAACACTCTTTACAATGCTAATAAACAGATAGTTATTTCAAGCGACCGTCCACCAAAACAATTAACAACACTTGAAGATCGCCTCCGCTCCCGATTTGAATGGGGATTAATCACCGATATCCAACCACCAGAACTTGAGACTCGTATCGCGATTCTTCGGAAGAAAGCTGCGCAAGATAAGTTAAATGCGCCTGATGATGTTTTGGAATACATCGCCTCAAAGATCTCTACCAATATCCGTGAGCTTGAAGGTGCGCTTATTCGTGTTACTGCTTTTGCTTCTCTTAACCGCCAAGCTGTCGATATGAACCTTGCGGAGATTGTTTTGAAAGATTTAATTCCAGATGATTCAGCTCCAGAAATCACTGCTAATTTGATTATGGCCCAAACCGCTTCTTATTTCAGTCTCACAATTGATGATTTATGTGGAACATCTCGTTCGAGGGTTTTAGTTAATGCGCGACAGATCGCAATGTATTTATGTCGGGAAATGACAGAGTTATCTTTACCAAAAATTGGACAGACTTTCGGTGGACGTGATCACACAACAGTGATGCATGCGGATCGAAAGGTGCGCCAATTGATGGCTGAGCGCAGATCAATCTTTAACCAGGTCTCTGAGCTCACAAACCGGATAAAACTGCAGGCCAAGGCTTAATCCCTGTTATTGACAGGGGTTGGGGATAACCTGTGGATATCTGTGGATAATCTGTTGGTAAAGGGTGGGGTTGCTCCGCCTTGGTTTTTACCTCAACAATTCCCCACAGTTAACACACATAGTTACACACAGAAAAAGGTGGTTTAGGTGGAGAGAAAAGCGGTGTTGAACTGCGGTTTTATTACTTCTCCACAATTACAACCTTTGGTTATTACGAATAGTTCTATAGATATAGAACAGGTTGTGCGCGAACCCCTCACGCCCTACACCTATTTAGTGATCTTAAAGAAGTTAGGCTGATCGTTATGAAGTTTGTTGTAGATAGCGCAACGCTCACTGATAGCGTGAATTGGGTTTCTCGAAGTCTTTCAACCCGACCAATTATGACCGCTTTACTCGGGATTGTTATTGATGTGAATACCGATGTAACACTCAGCGCTTCAGATTTAGAAACATCCGCGAAATCTTCTTTCTCTGCAGAAGTTAAAGAGAAAGGGCGAGTATTAGTACCAGGAAGGCTCCTTGCTGAAATTTCTCGCGCTCTACCAAACAAACCTGTTTCTTTCACACTCGACGGAAACCGAGTACTTGTAACAGCGGGATCTGCAAAATTTACTCTTCCAACACTTCCAATAAATGAATACCCAAACCTTCCAACAATGCCAGAAACCTCAGGTTTAATCGCGAGTGATTTATTTGCAACAGCAGTTAACCAAGTAGCAGTAGCTGCCGGCCGTGATGATTCACTTCCAACACTGACTGGTATTCATGTTGATATCAGTAAAGAAACCATCACATTTGCAGCAACTGATCGCTATCGGTTAGCGGTACGTGAAATTAATTGGACCCCAAATAATCCAGAAGAAACTGTGACTGCGTTACTACGCGCTCGCACTTTGGCTGATGCAGCTAAAACAATCTCCTCAACAAAAAATATCTCATTTGCTGTAGCGCCTAGCTCCTCAAATGAACGGCTGATCGGCTTCACAACCGTGCAAAAATCAATGACTTCGCGCCAACTCGACGGCACTTTCCCTCCATATCGACACCTTCTACCTTCTGAAAGTATTGCCACTGCAGTAATTGAAGTAGCGGCTCTATTAGATTCAGTTCGCCGTGTAGCCCTTGTGACCGATAAAACCGTTCCACTTCGACTTAAGTTTGCAAATAACTCACTCCAGCTTGAAGCAGGCGCTGGTGATGAAGCTCAAGCAACAGAAGAGATTCAAATTTCCTACACGGGAGAGCCAATCGATATTGCATTCAATCCAACATTTTTAGCGGACGGTTTAAATGCGCTCGGAACTACTTATGTGAATATCGCATTTACTGGCTCAAACAAACCTGCAGTTCTTTCTGGCAAAAATAAAATCGATGGTGAAATCGATAGCACTTATCGATATCTATTGATGCCGATGCGCTACGCCTCATAAAAAACCAACAATGTTTGTTTCACATCTGTCCCTGACAGATTTTCGCTCCTACTCCAATTTAGAGCTTTCATTTAAACCTGGGCAAAATATTTTTATTGGTGAGAATGGTGAAGGTAAGACCAACATCATTGAATCGCTGATGTATTTAGCTCTTCTCTCCTCACATCGAATTTCATCAGACCAACCTTTAGTGAAGTTAGGCGCCGAACGCGCATATGTCCGCGCCAGAGTTGAATCAGAAGAACGAAACACATTAATGGAGTTAGAGATAAATGCCTCAAAAGCAAACCGCGCCAAAGTTAATCAGAATCCAGTCCGCAGCCAGAAAGAACTTCTAGGAATCGCGAAATGCATTTGTTTCTCCCCAGAGGATTTAGATCTCGTGCGGGGCGACCCCAGTGAACGCCGTTCATTTTTAGATCAACTTCTTATCCAGAGAAGCCCCAGACTTGCTGGGGTTATTAGTGATTACGAAAGAGCTTTAAAACAACGTAATTCACTACTTAAAAGCCGGGCCCCACAAAGTTCTCTCACTCCTTGGGATGAACACCTAGCTAATTTTGGTGGAGAGGTTATTGCTGGGCGCCTTAAGTTGATTTCTGAAATCGAACCACTCTTCCAAAACGCCTATAAAAACCTCTCTGAAAAGAAAGTGGCAAAACTTGGCTACAAATCAAGTGTTGTAAATGCGAATACAAACAAAGACGAAAATAGAGAAAGAATCCTTACAACCATCACAGAAATAAGTGGGCAAGAGCGGGAGCGTGGTATTTCCCTTATCGGACCACATCGCGACGATCTACTTCTTAACCTAGGTGACCACCCTGTTAAAGGCTATGCAAGCCACGGCGAATCATGGTCAATCGCCTTAGCGCTGCGGTTAGCAAGCTACCAACTATTTATTAATGATGGTGATAAACCAATTTTGATTTTGGATGATGTTTTCTCTGAATTAGATGAAGATCGACGAGAGAAATTAATTAATATCTCACAAAGTGCAGAGCAGACATTTATTACTGTTGCAGTTGAAAATGATTTGCCACCATCCATCAAAGGTACGAAATTTAAAGTAACGTCTGGAAAAGTGGTCGCGATATGAAAAGAGATATTGCACGTGAACTTTTCCGCTCATACCGAAGCGGTTTAAGAAAAAAGAAAGAAATAATCCAAGAAGAGCGCACTGGGTTAGGTGACCCACAAAACATCGGCGCTATCTTGAATGAGTTAATCTCCAACCGGGATTGGAGGCAAGGAATTGCAGAAGGAAATCTTTTTAGCGATTGGCGAGAGATAGTTGGGGTTGATGTCGCTGAACACTCAACACCCATCACTTTGTTTGAAGGAAAATTAACAATTCAAACAACATCAACTGCATGGAGCACACAACTTCGGTTAATGCAGAGCGATCTGTTAAAAACTATCCGTCAGAGCGCACCAGGAGCTCTTGTGGAGGAGTTGTCGATCATCGGACCCCATGCGCCTTCATGGAAACGAGGACTTCGGACGATCCGCGGCGCTCGTGGCCCACGAGATACTTTCGGCTAAACAAGACCCTAACCCCCGCGTTAAAAGTCCGTCTAATCCACATCTATCGCCCTTTTTCGGCTATTCATAATCTGGTTTACCACTAGGATTTGGGGGTGCCTAGGCCGAAAACGAGGCGAGGTTAGTCTCTGGCGGGCTTTACCTAGTGATTAAGTAAGGGGTTTTAGTGGCTGAGAAGAAGGTTTCGCGGGCCTATGACGCCAGCGCAATCACCGTCCTCGAGGGCCTCGAAGCGGTTCGTAAGCGCCCCGGTATGTACATCGGCTCTACCGGTGAGCGCGGGCTCCACCATCTTGTTTACGAAATCGTCGATAACGCAGTTGATGAAGCTCTCGCTGGTTATTGCACCGAAGTAAATATTGTTCTTCTTGCCAACGGCGGTGTTCGTGTAACCGATAACGGACGAGGAATTCCAGTCGACATCCACCCTGTTGAAAAGAAACCAGCTCTTGAAGTTGTGCTCACAGTTTTACACGCCGGCGGAAAATTCGGCGATGGTGGCTACTCAGTTTCTGGCGGACTTCATGGCGTGGGTGTTTCAGTTGTTAACGCCCTCAGTCGCGATCTTAGTGTTGTTGTGCAACGCGATGGATTTTTCTGGGAACAAAGCTACAAACTCGGGGTTCCAAATTCGCCAGTAGAAAAAGGCGTCGCAACCACAAATACCGGAACCGAAGTCACATTCTGGCCCTCGGAGGAAATTTTCGAAACCACAGATTTCTCTTTTGAAGTTCTCTCGACCCGTTTCCGTGAAATGGCTTTCTTAAATAAAGGTCTCACAATCACTCTCCGCGATGAGCGAGCTGGCCACGTTAATGAAAAAGGTGAAGTTCTAGAAGTTCGCTATTGCTACGAAGGTGGAATTATTGATTTCGTAAAACACCTCAACACCACAAAAGGTGTAACACATAAATCCATCATTGCTTTTGAATCAGAAGATATTAAAAACAAAATGTCGCTCGAAGTTGCAATGCAGTGGAACACTAGTTTTTCAGAATCGGTTTATACCTTTGCAAATACCATTAACACCCAAGAAGGTGGAACCCACGAAGAAGGATTCCGCACCGCTTTAACCTCATTAGTTAATAAATTCGCTGAAGAATGGGGATATATCCGCCGAAAAGAAGACCGCCTTACTGGTGATGATATTCGCGAAGGTTTAACTGCGATTGTTTCAATCAAAGTTGGCGAACCACAATTTGAGGGACAGACAAAAACCAAACTTGGAAACACAGAAGCCAAATCATTTACCCAGAAAGCCCTAAATGATGCGGTAGGTGAGTGGTTTGAGAAGAACCCATCTGAAGGAAAAGAGATTGTCCGCAAAGCAATCGACGCTGCAACCGCACGTATCGCCGCTCGAAAAGCGCGCGACCTTTCTCGTAGCCGCAAAGGCTTACTTGAAGGACGAGGTATGCCAGGCAAGTTAGCTGATTGCCAATGGACTGAACCAGAAAAGTGCGAGCTATATATCGTCGAGGGTGATTCAGCAGGTGGTTCCACAAAAGGTGGACGTGATTCACGTTTCCAAGCCGTACTTCCTATCCGCGGCAAGATTCTTAATGTTGAAAAAGCTCGCATCGATCGCGTCTTACAAAATAATGAAGTGCAAGCTCTCATCACAGCGCTCGGCACAGGAATCCATGATGATTTTAATATTGCAAAGTTGAGATATCACAAAGTGATTTTGATGGCAGATGCGGATGTTGATGGACAACATATCCGTACTCTTCTTTTAACTTTACTTTTCCGTTTTATGCGCCCATTAATTGAACAAGGTTACGTCTATCTTGCCCAACCACCTCTCTACAAAATTAAATGGGGCGGAAAAGAACCAGTCCAATACGCCTTCTCAGATAAAGAACGAGATGGGTTTATTCAGATTGGCCTTGATGCAGGAAAACGCCTACCAAAAGAAGATGGAATCCAGCGCTTTAAAGGCCTTGGTGAGATGCCGGCTAAAGAGTTGTGGGATACCACTATGGATCCAGCAAACCGAGTGCTGATTCGCGTAACACTTGATGATGCAGCGGCTGCAGATGATCTCTTCTCAGTTCTCATGGGTGAAGATGTTGAACAACGCCGACAATTTATTCAACGTAATGCAAAAGATGTTAGGTTCTTGGATATCTAACAATGCAGAATCTCGAAGATAATAACCACGACAAGGTTGAGGCTGTTGATCTCCAAGTTGAGATGGCGCGCTCCTATCTTGATTATGCGATGTCGGTCATTGTTGGCCGCGCACTGCCTGATATCCGTGATGGTTTAAAACCAGTACACCGGCGCGTTCTTTACGCGATGTACGACGCGGGATATCGACCAGATAAGGGTTATTACAAATCATCACGCATTGTTGGTGATGTCATGGGTAATTACCATCCACACGGAGATGGCGCGATCTATGACACTTTGGTTCGCTTAGCTCAACATTGGTCGCTGCGCTATCCGCTTGTTGATGGAAATGGAAACTTTGGTTCACCTGGAAACGATCTTGCAGCAGCGATGCGTTACACAGAAGCTCGCATGGCTCCTCTCGCCATGGAGATCATGCGCGATATCGATGAAGAAACTGTTGATTTCATTCCAAACTACGATGGTCGCTCACAAGAACCAATCGTTCTTCCAAGCCGCTTTCCCAATCTCTTAGTTAATGGCTCAGCTGGTATCGCTGTTGGTATGGCGACAAACATCCCACCTCATAATCTCCGTGAGATCGCCGCTGCTGTTGAATGGGCCTTAGAAAACCCAGAAGCCTCAAACGAAGAAACACTCAGCGCGTTATTAGGAATTGTTAAAGGCCCTGATTTTCCAACCCGCGGAATCATTGTTGGACGCCAAGGAATTGAAGAGGCTTACCGCACTGGACGCGGCTCCATCACAATGCGGGCAGTTGTTGAAATTGAAGAGATTAATAAACGCACATGTTTAGTTATCACAGAACTTCCTTATCAAGTAAATCCCGATAACTTAGCTTTAAAGATCGCAGAACTTGTTAAAGATGGAAAAATCAAAGGAATTGCTGACGTTCGCGATGAAGGCAATGAACGTCTTGGCCAACGCTTAGTTATTGTTCTGCGAAACGATGCAACACCGAAGATTGTTCTCAATAACCTCTATAAACACACCCAACTCCAAGATTCATTTGGCGCAAATATGTTGGCCCTGGTCGATAATGTTCCACGCACACTCCGACTAGATGAATTTGTTCGCCACTACATCACCCACCAAGTTGAAGTTATTGTTCGACGCACCAAATACCGTCTATCAGAGAAAGAGAAACGCGCCCATATTTTGCGCGGCTATCTCAAAGCTCTTGATGCGCTCGATGCAGTAATTGCACTTATCCGGGCCAGCGCAAACTCTGATGAAGCGCGCGAAGGTTTGATGAAACTTCTTGAGGTTGATGAGCTCCAAGCGAACGCGATTTTGGATATGCAGCTTCGTCGCCTTGCCGCTCTTGAGCGCCAGAAGATCATGGATGAATATGAAACGTTGATGGCAGAGATTAAAGAACTCACCATCATCCTCAATGATCCTGCCAAGCAACGGAGCATCATCCGCGAAGAACTTAAAGAAATCGCTGAGAAATATGGTGACGACCGCCGCACCCAGATTATTGCGGGCGACACCGATTTATCGGTGGAAGATCTCATCCCAGATCAAGATGTCGTTGTAACAATTACTCGTGGCGGTTATGCAAAACGCACCAAAGCTGATCTCTATCGCTCCCAACGCCGTGGCGGCAAAGGAGTTAAAGGCGCTGCGCTTAAACAAGATGACATTGTCGAACATTTCTTCACCGCCTCAACCCATGATTGGTTGCTCTTCTTCACCAATCAAGGTCGGGTTTATCGCGCCAAAGTTCATGAACTACCGGATGCCGGACGCGATGCGCGCGGCCAACACGTCGCAAACCTCTTGGCTTTTAAACCAAACGAAAACATTGCATCAGTAATATCAATTGCGGATTACTCATCACTTCCACATCTTGTCATTGCAACTAAAGGTGGAATTATTAAGAAGAGCCCGCTTGTTGAATATGACTCACCACGTACTGGTGGTTTAATCGCGATCACTTTGAAAGATGGCGATGAAGTCGTAGCAGCCTCAGCAATCACAAGCAATGATGAGTTGTTGTTGATTTCAAAGAAGGGTATGTCACTGCGTTTTACTGCAGATGATGAATCACTTAGACCTATGGGTCGCTCAGCAACCGGGGTAATCGGAATGAAATTCCGTAGCGGCGATGAACTTTTGACCATGTCCACAATTCGAAGCGGAGATGGAAAATCTCAAAATTATGTCCTTACCGCAACCGATGGTGGTTTTGGTAAGCGCACATCACTTGATGAATATCGCTCACAAGGTCGCGGCGGCATTGGTGTAAAAGCTGCGAAGGTTGATGAAGATTCTCGCGGCGGATTAGTTGGCGCGCTCATTGTTAGTGAGAAGGATGAAATTCTTGTGATTACATCTGGCGGCGTTGTTATGCGCACACCAGTAAAAGAAGTTCGCGAAACTGGTCGCGACACATTGGGAGTTCGTCTCGTCAATCTCGATGAAGGGACCCATGTGGTCTCCTTAGCAAAGGTCAGCGAAGACGAATAGGTGTGAAAATTAAGCGCTCAAAGAAGTGCTATTTTTGCGCCCGCCCGCAAGTCAGGTAGCCTTGCGCTTCCGTTTTGCGGGCCTATAGCTCAGCCTGGTTAGAGCGCTTCCCTGATAAGGAAGAGGTCAGTGGTTCAAGTCCACTTAGGC
>Ga0214917_10005656_pt1 | contig 13275 bp, 7 predicted proteins | sample LL_1208_BB_MetaG_FD_177983 | JGI IMG/M metagenome (GOLD analysis project Ga0214917, IMG submission 177983) | Freshwater microbial communities from Lake Lanier, Atlanta, Georgia, United States - LL_1208_BB | ecosystem: Environmental > Aquatic > Freshwater > Lake | place: USA: Georgia | collected... | reverse complement strand
GTTCGCGAAGTTCGGCGACTTCGAGGGGGAGAGCACCGACTCGAAGCACAAGGGCTGGAGCCTGATGCAGTCGTTCTCGGCGCCGCTCTCGCGCACGACGGGCGGGTTCGAGCAGAGTGAGCGGGCTCTCGGTGCGACCGCGGTCGGAAATGCGGTGGTCGTGAAGGATCTCGACAGCGCGTCGGTGAAGATTCAGAAAGCCTGCGTCACCGGCCAGAAGATCGCGAAAGTGAAGGCTGAGATGTGCACGTCGATCGCCGGCGGGCTCGAGCCATTCCTGGCCTACGAGTTCGAGAACGCGATCGTGACGGGTTATGACGTCGACGTCTTCAGCGAACCCCCGACCGAGCGCGTGACCTTCACGTATACCAAGGTCACCTGGACGTACACCAAGTTCGGTCCGACGGGCGCGAGCCAGGGGAAGGTCACCGACTCCTACTCGATCGGCGCGGCCAGCAAGTGAACGAGATGGGGTGAGCCATGGCGTCGTACACGCAGGATGGGCAGCCGCTCGCGATCGAAACCCCGCTCGGCAAGGACAAGCTCCTGCTCGAGTCATTCACCGGCGAGGAGGCACTCGGCGGGATGTTCCTGTTTCGCCTCTCCTGCCTCAGTCGCGACGACACTCTCGACGAGAAGAAACTCGTCGGGAAGCAGGTCAGCTTTCGCGTCAACCGGGCCAACGGCTCGCCGCGGTGGTTTTGCGGCTACGTGCGCCGGTTCAGCTGGGTCGGCCGCGACGATGAACTCACCCGCTGGCGGCTCGAGGTGGTGCCCGGGCTGTGGTTCACGACGCTCACGAGCGACTGCAAGATCTTCCAGCAGAAATCGGTGCCCGACGTCCTGTCGGCCGTGCTCGGCGACTTCAGCGAGATCTCGGTCTCCAAAAAAATCACCGGCTCGCATTCGCCCTGGGAGTATTGCGTGCAGTATCGGGAGACTGACCACGCCTTCGTGCACAGGCTGATGGAGTGCGAGGGTATCGGCTACCACTTCGAGCACGGCCAGGCGTCGCTGAAGATGGTGCTTTCGGACGCCAACTCCGCATTCACCGCCTGCGGCGACGCGACGGTCGATTCGGTGCAGTCGTTTTCGTCGCCGGACAAGCCCGGGCAGCTGCTCGAGTGGCAGCACGATTACGAGTATCGGCCGGGCAAGCATGCCCAGACCGACTACAACTTCGAGCAGCCGACGACCGATCTGCTCGTCACCAGCAAGGGCAAGAGCCCGTACACCGGCGCCGACAAGGCCGAGCTCTTCGACTATCCCGGCGAATACACGAAGAAGTCCGACGGCGAGTCGTCGGGCAAGTGGCGGATCGAGGCGGAGGAGGTGCAGGCGAGCATGGCCGCGGGTGTGAGCACGTGCCGCACGTTTTCCCCCGGGTACACGTTCTCGATCGGATCGCATCCCAACCCTGCAGAGAAGGGGAAGAAATACCTGCTCGTGAAGGTCTCCCACCGGGCAGGCAACCGTGGGGCGTATCAGACGTCCGGGCAGGTGGACCGCGCGTTCGAGTACGAAAACTCGTTCGAGTGCATCCCCTCCGAGACGCCGTGGCGGCCGCGGCGGACCACGCCGTGGCCCGCGGGCACGGTGCAGACGGCCGTGGTCGTCGGCCCTTCGGGAGAAGAGATCTACACCGACGAGTACGGCCGCGTGAAGGTGCAGTTCCACTGGGATCGCTACGGCAAGAACAACGAGCAGAGTTCATGCTGGATCCGTGTCGCCCAGTCGCTGGCAGGCCCGCAATTCGGCGCGCAGTTTCTGCCCCGCGTCGGCATGGAGGTGGTCGTGTCGCACCTCGACGACGACCCCAACCGTCCGCTGGTCACGGGCGTGGTCTACAACGGGCAGAACAAGCCCCCCTTCACGCTCCCCGGGAAAGCCGCCCAGAGCGGGCTGCAGACGAGGAGCACGAAGAAGGGGGAGACGGCCAATGCCAACCAGCTGATCTTCGACGACACCAAGGGATCGGAGCTCGTCACCCTTCATGCGGAGAAGGACTTCACGAGGGTGGTCGAGAACGACGACACCCTGGAGGTTGGTTTCGACACCAAGAACAAGGGTGATCGGACCGTGAAGATCTACAACAATCTCACCGAGAACGTCGGGGCGAGTGGCTGTGCCGACGGGACCCGCTCGCTCACGGTGTACAAGGACAACACGACGACCGTCTCCACCGGCAACGACAGCCACACGGTGAGCAAGGGCAACGCCACGTTCGAGGTCACCAAGGGCAAGCACACGGTCACCGTGGGCGGCAGCCAGACCAACACGATCGGTGACGGCCACACGCTCACCGTGAAGTCGGGCGATCATTCCGTGCAGGTGAAGTCGGGCAGCGGCACGATGAAGGCCACCAGTTGGACCATCCAGGGCCAGCAATCGATCACGCTCAAGGTCGGCAGCAACTCGATCGAAATCAGCGCGTCGGGCATCACGATCAAGGGGATGAACGTTTCCGTGAAGGGCAGCCTCGCCGCCTCGGTGGAGGGCGTGCAGACCACCGTGAAGGCGTCGGCGATGCTGCAGGCCAAGGGCTCGATCACGATGATCGGCTGAGCCGATGCCGATCGCAGAAAGGACCGCGCACACCATGCCCGACCCACAGTTTGAAACCTATCCCGACGCGAAGGCGGCCCGTATCCGCCTCGCCGCCGCCGAACTCGGGCCCGAGGCCGCGACCGCCCTGGCCGCGGACGACCCGCTTTTGCACGATGGTTCGCTCGTGCCGACGGCCCGCCGGCTGCTCGAGCAGGGGCTCGCCGAGGACGCTGCCAAAGTGCTGGGGCAGGCGCTCACGAAGCGGGCCGCCGCGTGGTGGGTCTGCCGGATCGCCCGCGAGGAGCCGGATGGCCCGACGCCCGCGGAATTGCCGGCGCTCGAGGCGGCAGAGTCGTGGATTCGCACTCCCGAGCAATGGCGGGCCTACGCCGCCCAGACGTCCTCCGCGGAGGTCGGCCTCACGTCGCCCTCCGGCTGTGCGGCGCTCGCCGCATTTTTGGCGGGCGATGCGATCTCCCCTCCCAATGTTCCCGTGGTGGCGCCCCCGGCCCATGGGCCGGGGATCGTGGCGGCTGCAGCGGCGATGCTGGCATCGCAGCGGCGCCGGCCCGCGGAGGCTGAACCGCGCCTGGCCTCGATCCTTGCCCTGGGCTTCGCCATCGCGGCGGGTGCCGACTCGTGGGACGATGCATCGCTCGCCAGCCGCCCGGGAGTTTCCTGATGGGCCAGCCTGCCGCACGCATGACCGATCTGCAAACCTGCCCGATGACCACCGGCCCCGTGCCGCACGTGGGCGGGCCCCTCATGGCCCCCTGCGCGTTCACCGTGTTGATCGGCGGCCTCCCGGCCGCCCAGGTCGGCACCAACGGCATCTGCGTGGGGCCACCGTGCAGCGTGATCAAGGGGAGCGCGACGGTGATGGTGGGTGGTGTCCCTGCCGCCAGAATGGGCGACAGCACGAGCCACGGCGGTGTGATCACCATGGGCTGCTTCACCGTGCTGATCGGCTGATGGCGGCCGAGTGAGTCAGCCCGCCAACCTCCACCAGATCACGCCGATGGTGCCGATGACGAGCGCGACGTCGACGGCGCCGAGCAGGCGGCCCAGGACCTGGCAGTTGCGGTCGTTGACGAGCCGACGGCGGTTCCACTCCAACTCGCCCTGGACCCCCACCACCCGGTCGAGCATGCCGCGCACGAAGCAGTCGGGCGCGGAGCCCGATGACGCGGCGACGAAGTAGCTGCCGGCGACCGGCGGTGGGCCTGTGGTCGGATCGGCGAGCGCCACGACCCGTTCCAGGAGAGTCGCCATCGCGGTGCCGCCGGTGAGCCGTAACCGGCAGCCAAGCTCGATCAGGGATCTGTTGACCGCCGGCTGCTGCAGGGATTGCGGCAGCAGCAGGTGATCACTGACCTTGTCGATGAGCGCGCCGCAGGTGGCGACGGCAAGATCGTGGGCCTGGGTGTGCGTCACCGGCAGGCCGACGGGCCAGGCCGTGCCCAGTGCCGCCTGACGCTGCGGAGCGGGGATGGTCGAGAGCAGTTCGCGAAACCCGGGCAGGCCCTCGAGCCCACGCCAGACGATCGTCACCGGGGCCCGCATCCCGACGGTGCCGAAGATGGTCTGGAGGTCGGTGTTCACGGCAGCCCCGAGCGCGGCGGTTTCAGCCGGCGCCTCGTGGCCGAACGGCACGGCGACCACCACGCCATTGATCGCGGCGACCGGCTGCCGGGCCGCCTCGAGCCACTCGCACAGGGTGCGCAGCCGCTCGGCCGCCTCCTGCTCCGCGCCGACGTCGAGGCGGTGTCTGGGGGCGGTGTCGCCGCGCCAGGTGTCCGCGGCGGGGGCCTCCGCACCGTCGCCGGCCGGGGCGTCCGTGCCGGCCGCCCGTCCGCCACCGTTGAGGAGGGCGCAGGTCGCCCCGATCCCGGAGAGGCAGACGAAGACCGCCTCGGCACTGGCATAGGCGTGCAACGGGGCGCTGCCCGCAGGGGCCCACTTCACGAGCAGGGTCCCCGGAACGGAATTCATCAGGGTCTGCTCGTCGTCGCGGCCATCGAGGCCGACCACGAGAAACAATGGCGTGGTGCGGATGTCGATGGCTTGGCGGTCGAGCTCCACGCGGGCTCCCTCCCACGCGTTGTCGATATCGGGCCACTTGGCGACATCGTGATGCAGCCACAGCCGCGCCGCCAGCAACACGAGCGCCGGGACCGCGAGCATCAGCAGCAACAGAGCCGTGAACTTTCCCGGCGTCCACCACGCCTGGAAGATGGGGATGCCGCCCGCGAGCAGAATGACCGCCACGGCGAGCGTGACGAGGAATGCCTGGAAGAGCGCCACCGCGACGGCGATTCTGGCCGCCAGCGAGAGTCCGAGGAACCACCTCCCCAGCCGTGCAGCCGCTGCCGGCGGGGCGGTGAAAATCTGCAGCAGGAGGTTCACGTACGCGCTCCGTCGGGGCCGTGTCTCAGGAGATGACCCATGCCCACCAGCAGGTCACCGCCAGCATCGATACCAAGGCGATCGTCACGAGCGAATGCCAGATCAGTCCGACCGCATGCGGCAGGGGCGGTGCCCCCGGCAGGCCGTGAACCCGCGATGGCGTCGTGGGCCGCCCGTCGCTGATGCGGAGGCTCGGGGCATTCGACCGCATCCAGGCGTCGAGCGCGTCGGGCTTGTCCCGCAGCACGCCGCGAAAACCCATCACGACCGCCGCGGCATAGAGCGTCAGCGCATCCTTTTCGGGCAGCGTCGCGGCCTTGGCGGCGCGTTCGAAAAACTCCGTCGCGCGGCGCCGGGTCCCGAAGAGTTCGACCTCGATGGCATGGTTCTCCCACCAGGTTCGGCCCGCCCACGGGATCTCGACGATCATCAGCTCGTCCACGAGGGCGGCCAACGCGTAACTCGCCAGCGTCCATTCCTCGCCCCGCGGACCACGGGTCTTCGCCAGCGCCGCCTCGAAGGCCGCCACCATGGCCGTGCGTTCCGTGTCGGCCGACCGCGCTTCGCCCGTCGCGGCCCGTTTGGCGAGGTCGAGGATGCCGACCAGGAGGGGGGTGGCGGCGTTGGTGAACTCGGGAGTCATCGTCGCCTCGTCAGTCGGTTCCGGCCGGCGGGTCAGGTGGGCACGGCGAACACCGCAAACTCCATCGTGGCGACCCGGCCCTCGTAGGCGACCTGCATCCGCCGGCGCCCGACCATCTCATCGGCGTTGATGACCGAAGAATCGCGGACGCGGATCGCGAGGCTCTGCGACTGCTGCACCGCCTTGTAGGCGGGGTTGTCCGTGCCGATCCGGTAATAGAGCCATCCGGAACGGCCGGGCAGGGCCCGCGGCGGCCGGTCGAGCGGAAACAGCTCGAGCCCGGGCAGCCCCATCCGGAACAACCGATCGACCTCGTCGGCCCCGCCGAGCTTCCAGTCGAGGTGGGCGTTGCCCGTGAGCAGGCGATGGCATTCCGCCTCGGGGATGTCGCCGTGCAGCACGCCGATATAGCACTGCCAATCGGTCTGGAGCCACTTGGGATCCATCGCCACCGAAAGCATCGCCGCGCTCGAGCCGGTGAAGTACCGCTGCTCGAATTCCAGCGCCACGACCCGGCCGATCATCGCCTCGATCCGCGCCTTCACCTTGCGGAAAATGGTGGCCAGGTCGTCGTGGTCGTAGACCGGCAGTTCGCCGAGGGAGCGTTGCGGCTCGAACACCGCGAGTTGTCCGGCCACCCTGCACAGTTCCGTGTAGGCGACCCGCGGGTGGATACCCTGGGCGAACGCGATGGTGCGGAGCACGGCCTGCGCCTCGAGCAACTTCGAGAGCATCATGAGGCGATCGAGATCGCCCGGCTCGGAACTCGAAAAGCCCACCTGGCGATTGACGGCCTGCTCGGCCAGCACTTCGACCTTGCGGCTGACGAGGTCGTAGGTGCCCCGCACGACGTCGAGCCCCAGCGGACCCCACGCGTCGATCGCGAGCATCGGGGGAAAGAATTCGGCGTCGATTTCGGGGGCGGCTTCGCGGTTTCCGGCGCGGCGGATCTGGGCCACGGGAAGCAGTTCGAAGCCCGAAAGGTCGTCGGTGGAGAGCTTGAGCTGCACGTTGAGGCGGCGGAACTCCAGCTCCGCGTCGTTGCCGCCCGTGGTCTCGTCGGGCAACGAGCGCCGGACGACGATCGACTGACTCGCCGCCTCGTCGCCCGGCGGCGCGACGTTCGGGCCCGCCGGGTCGAACTTCGGAACCGCGAGGTAGACGCGGATCGTGTCCACCTCCTCGAGCGCCGGCCCGACCGCCGCCGAGAGCGCGGCGACCTGCCGTCCTGCGGTGGCGAGGTCGAGCCGTCCCGGTTCCTCGCCCGGCTCCAACCACACGAGTGTGCCGTCGCGGAGCACGGCCTGACACCGCCGCACCTCGAGTTTCCGATTGGCGAGCGCCGCCGGGTCGATCTCGAATCGCACCAGCCCGTAGGCACACGGGTCGGCCGCCGCCACGGCCAGCGCGAGCCGCTCGGCCCAGGCCCGCTCGAGCGACTGGAAGTGGTGAGGTCGAAGGAACAGTCCCTCGGCCCAATGCACGCTCAGATGACGCATGAGTCCGTCGGCGATCTTGGAGGCTTGGCCCGCGTGGAGCAGGGGCGATTCGGTTTACAAAATCGCGGCCGAAATCGTACCATGTGGGCGAAAACCGGCAATCCACGTCGGCGGTTGGAGTGCCGGCGGAGTCGGCTGGAAGGGACGCAGTGTGGCGAACGCAGGGAACGGAGTTCCGCGAGCAGACGGCTGGAAACCCCCGCCCCGACGGAGCCTGGCCACGTCGCCTGTCCGGCGTCGGACGATCGCCCTGATCCTGGCCGTGACGGCGGCGACGTGCGCCGCGATCGTGCTCGGACTGGTGCTGGGCCCGCTGTTCGCGTGGCAGACGGCGGTGGTCACGCTCGCGATCGACCAGTATCGCCTCGGGGTCCTGACGCCGGTGCCGTTTTCGCAGGCCGACACCGCCGCGATCGAGGATGCCATCAAGCGGGCGCCCGGGGTGGCGTTCGGGGGAAAGGCCGTCGCGGTGGACGGCACGGAAACCGTCGACGGCATGCGCAACCTGTTGCTGCCGACGATGACGTCGCTGCCCCTGCGGGCCAAGGACGTGCTGATCGCCTACGTGCGGGGCAGACCATCGCCGCCGTTCCCGTGTTCAACGTCGAGGGAAATCCGCTCTCCGACCCGGTCACCGAGCGGGCCTGCCTCGTGGCCGCCGATTGCACGATCCGGGGCGCCAGGCCCCGGGAACTGGTTCCGATTCGCGACGTCGTCGAAGCGATCGGAGCGGCGACGGCGCGGACCACCCTGGTGCTCATCGACCTGGGCGACGTCCACTGGGATCCTCGGCTGGGCACGCTGGCGCACGTGGTGCCGACACTGCTTGACGCGGAGTTGGTGGCCGCCCAGAAGAAGGCCCTCGGAGACGTGTGGGTGCTCGGGTCGCACGACATCTTTCAGGTGTCGAAGGCGAGCCTGTCGGGGGGCCGCACGTATTTCAGCCGGGCCGTGGAACTGGCGCTGTCGGGCGAGGCCGACGGCGACGGCTGCGGCGACGGCGACGGCCTCGTGGAACTCGACGAGGTCACGCGGTTCGTCACGAGGTGGACGAGCGAGTGGGTGCGACGGGCGTCGGGCGGCAGGCATCAGCAGACGCCGGTGCTCTGGAAACTCGGCGCGGGGCGGGTCGCGGCCGACGGCGTGCCGGCTGCGGTGGGACTCGTGCGCGTGGGTCGAAAGCCGCCCGTGGCCGCAGCGAAGACGGCGCCACCGGCGGCCGCACCGGCGCCGGCCGAGCCGCCGCCGACGGCCAAGCCTGCTGCGGTGACCGGCGGCCCTCGGACGGCGACGATCATCCGCGTCGCGGGCGAGCAGCCCGCCGTGCCCGCCGCCAACGCGGTGTCGGGGAACGAGTCACCGCCGCCGTCCGCGACCGGCACCGCGGCAACGCCGCCCCAACCGGCTGCGACGACCGAGACGCCGCCGGCCCCTGCGGCGCCGCCGCCGACGGCCGCCCCGGCGGAACGCACTGCAGCGCCGGAAGCGGTCGCGCCGTCGGACCAACGGAGTGCCGCACCGACGGCGGCTTCACCCGCCCGGGCCGACGTGTGGGGAGCGCTCGCCCGGCTGGCGAAGCGCGAGGCGACCGTCCGCCGCGGTCTCGGAGCGAACCCCACCCTGGCCGACCTCGCGCCGCATGTCTGGGCCGAACTCTTCTCCGTCTCCGCCGCCAACACGGCCGCAGAGTTCGACGCCGCCGAAAAGCGTGGGCCGCAGGCACAACTCGACGAACTCGCACGGGCCCTCGCCGAGGTGCCGCCGCCCGCAGGCCGCAAGAGCCAGCCGGATCCCGGCAACACCGCACTCTCGGTCTGGGTGACTGCGGACGACGGTGGTGTGATACGCGCGTGGTCGGAGGCTTCCCCGGCTTTGGCGGCGGCCTTGGCGGTGTTCACCGACGGGCTGTTCGTCGCGCGTTCCACGCTCGACGTGTTGGGCAACTCCACCGGCGGTGCGAATGAATCCCCGATGGATCTGGGGGCGCTGGCGGCGCTGATCGAAAAACTGGCGGTGCTGCGTGACGCCATCACGGAGAGCGATGCCGCCGGCCTGGCCGGCGGGTTTCAGTCCGAATCCCGCTCGCTGCCGGCTCTCGCGCGGGGCGTCAACACGCAGGCCGGTCTGGTCGTCGATCAGGTCAACCATTGTTTCGACGCGTTGCTCGAGCAGGGGGCTGCACGGGGCGGCGAGCCCCTCTACCCGGCGTGTATCGCGGCGCTGCGGAGCCCGGCGGTGCTGCCCTCGCGTCGCGAGGCCTTGCTGCGTGTGCTCCGGTCGGAGCACACGGCCGCGGATGCCGCCCGGGCCTTCGCCACCTGGGGCGGAGCGTTGCCGCCGCGGCCCGAATACGGGCGGGTCGAGCAGGGGCATCTGGCGTCGATCGCGGCGTTGGCCGGCAATCTGATCACGCTCGTCGGAGGAGTGGTCGGTTCGCGTGGTGCGACGGCGGAGGGTTCGGTGTCGGCAGCCCGCCTTGCCGATTGCCTGGCAGACGTGCGCCGCGAGTCGCTGGCGCTCGTCGAGCCGTTCGGTTCCGACCGCGCGGCCGTGTCGCGGATCGTCACCGTCGGCGGGCGCGTCGCGGAACTCTTCGCGGTGCTCGCCACGACCGCCGAGGAACCACGGACCGGTGTTCTCGAGTTCAGCGATATCGCCGCGGCCGCGTTGCGGCTGATCGATCCACGGGATGTCGCATCGCTCACGGGAGTCAGCGTCGTCGGCCTGCCGGGCCGGGCGGGCCCGGGGGCGGTGGACGTGGCGCTCGCCGGACTGCCGACCGCCACGCTCGGGGCCGGCGAGTCGGCGGAGATCCGGGTGTCGATCGGCAAGACCCAGCGTCCGCTCGACGATCCGCGAATACGCTTCGTGTTCGAACCGGCGGATCTCGATGTCAGAATTCTCAACGGCGAGAGAATCGATCCCCAGCGAGCGGTGCCGCTCTCGCGGATCGTCGGCGTGGGAGGCGACGTGACGCTGTTGGTGACCACTCAGCCGGGGGCGGGGGCCCGCGAGGGTGGCGCCGACGTGCCGCTGATGGTCCGCTGCGAATCGCAAGGGAGGATCAGCAGCGTCGAGGGACGGATCCGCGTGGTCGGTGACCGTGCGATCGCGCTCGGCGTGAGGCGGATTCCGACCGAGCGTGCGGGGAGCGAGGCCGTCTGGCGGTTTGCCACGCCCCTGCCTGCGGTGGCCGGTGCGGACCAGACGAGCGTGGTGCTGCCGGGGCTTGCCGGCCGCACGGTCGAGTGGGAATTCGGTCTCGAGAACCGGAGCGGCGTCCCGCGCACGGTGGCGGCCGAACTGTATTCCGTCGGCCCGACGGCCGCCGACAGTGCAGATCCATGGCCCGCCTTCGCCGCCCGGGTCGCGGCGGGGAAGAGCCTCCCGCCACCGCTTGCGGCGGCACCTGCGGTGTCGCTCGGCAAGGAACGGCGGCCCGTCGCGATCGCCCTCGCTCCCACACCGGCCGAACCGCTGCCGACGCCGACCCCGGCCGGCGCTCCGTCCGACGAACCGCTGAGATTGCCTGGATCGCCGCAGAAGCCGGTGGGCCCCGATCTCGCGCTCGTCGTGCGGGAAACCACGAAGGGAGAGCAGGCCCGGCGCTGGCTGCACCGGCTGCGACTCGCGGTGGATCATCCGCGCGACGTCTTCAAGGCCACAGCCACATGGGTCGCCCGTGACCGCACGATTCTCGTGCGTGTCGCCGCCCGGGATCCGCAGACAGCGATGCTCGCCGAACCGGTCGTCGTCTCGCTCGGCGCACTCGGCGACGACGCGGCCATGGGCGAGCGACTCGTCCAGGTGAGGCGGGGCTCGATCACGCTGAGCCAGCGAACCATGGCCGACACGCTCGTCGCGGAGTGGCTCGGCCCCGAGCGGGATTCCCGCGCCTGGCTGGAGGTCGGCGTGAACGGGTATCCGCGGGCGTTCGTGTTCGGTGTCTCCTGCTCGCCTGCCACCGACGGGCAGCCGCAGGAGCCGCAGGCGGACTGGCGCCGTGTCAGGATTGCGCTGCCGACCGAGCGCGTGACGCTCGTGCGGGCGCCGGTGGCGACCTTTCCCATGGAGTTGCTGCTCGATGCGCCACCGGATGCACGGCCCCCCGGCCGCGACGAACCCCAGGCTCGATCCGAAGACGCCGCGCCGCTCGGGCGGTTGATGCTGCGGGAGGCGAGGGCCGGAAGCATCTCCATCGAGCCCGGGCGAACGGCCTGGACGACGATGAGCGACCGGAAAGTCGACTTCAGGCTGGAGAAGGCGGCGCCGCCGGCGACGCTTGCGATTTCGACGGCGGTCGCCGACTGGCGGATCGACGTCCCTGGAGAAGGCTTCGTCGATGTCGATGTCGAGGCGGAGGCGGGGCTCGCGATGCCTGGCGTGCAGCGGCCGCTGACCGCCTCCACGCGGTTCGTGTTCGACGGCCGGCCCCCCGTCGTGGAGGCGCCGGCGAGCGTCAATGCCGTGGTCGGTCGGCGGCTGGTCATTCCGCTCAATGTCACCGACGACCCTCGCGAGTCGTTCGCGACGAACGCCGGCGTCAGGCTCCCTGGCGTCTCGGGCGTGACCCGGGTGGAGTGGGCGGTCGATGCCAAGGGAGACGGAAAGCCCGAGGCGTGGAAGCCCGCATCGAGTCTCGAGGGCGGCAGGTACGAGATCACGATCGACACCGCTGCGTTCGTGCCGGGTGTGCGCCTGGCGGCGCTCGTCCGCGCCACGGACCGCGTCGGCCTGTCGGCGCCGCCGACCCGGATCTGGATCGAAGTCGGCCGCAAGGCGGCGAAGGGGGCCGTCCGCGGGAAGGTCGTGCTCGACGGGCGGGGCGAGTCGGGCGTGACGGTGTCGGCGGACGGCCCGGGAGGGCCGCCTGCCGTGCGTTCCGGCGCCGATGGATCGTTCACCTTTCCCGATCTCGAACCGGGCGAGTACAGGATTTCGGCCCGGGGGGTCGTCCGCAATCGGACGCGGGCCGCGGCCCCGACCTCCGTGGTCGTTCCCGCGCCGCCGGCCGAATCACCGACCGTCACGTTGGAACTCAAATGAGCAACGCTCCTCGGCCACTGCCGGACGGCTCGGCCATCGTGGCCGCGACCACCTCGTGGCGGCAGCCGCCCGGCGACCCCGGAACGCTGCGGACGCTTTGGCTGTTCGCGCAGCGGATCGGCCTGACGGCCCTCGCGGTGGCGCTGATCGGCACGATGATCTGGCTGCTGTTCGGCATCAAGCAATACGTGCCCGTGATCGGCGCGTTCGCGTCCGGCTACCGCCTGCCACTCGGTCCGCTGAAGCTCGGGCACGAAGATCGCGGGTCGTTGGCGGCCATGGGCATGCCGAGCGTGAACCTCTTTCACCCGCGCACCATCGCCTGGAAAGACGTGAGCGACGAGCTCAGGACCGCCTCGGGCGACGAGATCATCGCCAACCTCACCCAGCGGGTCGCCGCGGCCCGTCCCGGCGGCCCCGGTCAGAACATGGTGATCGTCTACCTGTCCATGCTCGGCATGGTGCACGCCGGCGGTGAACCGTATCTCGTGCCGCCACTGGCTGCCGACGCCGACATCGGTCCGCAGGACAGCCGGCACGTGTCGGTGCGGCGGCTGCTGGAATCGATGCGCCGCGCCGTGCCGCCCCATGTCGGCGTTCTGGCCGTGCTCGATGCGTGCCAGGGTGAGTTGTCGTGGCCGCTCGGCGTCGCGGACGGTGGTTTCCCCGTCGCCGTCCAGGCGACGATGGCGATGGCCGCCGAAAACCTGCCCCGCACGTGGGTTCTGCTCCCGGCCGGTCCCGGGCAGACCGCCCACGGCCATCCCCTCGAAGGGGGCACCGTGTTTGGCACGCTGTTCGGCCACGGCCTGCGCGGCGCGGCGGATTCGAAACCGTATGGCGATGGCAACGGCGAGGTCGATCTGGGAGAACTCGTCGCCTATCTGGGCGTCGAGGTCGATCGCCGGTCGCTCGCGAGCCACGGCGAGCGCCAGACGCCGACGTTGTATCCAGCGGCCCCGAAGGCTTCTGCCGCACCGCGGTTGTCGTGGGCGCGGGCCTGGCACATGACCGAGGCGGCCGAGCGCAAGGCCGTGTTGGAACGCGTGGCGGCGCTGCCTCGCTACTCGGTGCAGGCGGGGAACTCCGTCGCACCTTCGGCCGACGACACCTGGTGGCTCGCGGAACGTTGGA
>Ga0214917_10005655_pt1 | contig 13276 bp, 15 predicted proteins | sample LL_1208_BB_MetaG_FD_177983 | JGI IMG/M metagenome (GOLD analysis project Ga0214917, IMG submission 177983) | Freshwater microbial communities from Lake Lanier, Atlanta, Georgia, United States - LL_1208_BB | ecosystem: Environmental > Aquatic > Freshwater > Lake | place: USA: Georgia | collected... | reverse complement strand
TCGAGCAACTGGGCTGGGACCTGCCCGACCACATCGTGGCGCCCCTGGCCTCCGGCTCCCTGTTCACCAAGATCCGCAAGGGCTTCGACGAGTTCATCAAGTGCGGCCTGGTGGAGGAGAAGGCCGTGCGCTTCAGCGGTGCGCAAGCCGAGGGTTGCAGCCCCATCGCCCAGGCCTTCGCCGAAGGGCGTGACTTCATCACCCCGGTGAAGCCCAACACCATTGCCAAGTCGATCGCCATCGGCAACCCCGCCGATGGCCCCTACGCCATCGACATTGCCAACCGCACCGGCGGCACGATCGCCGCGGTGAACGACACGGAGATCGTGGAGGGCATCAAGCTGCTGGCGGAAACCGAAGGCGTGTTCACCGAAACCGCCGGCGGCACCACGATCGCCGTGCTCAAGAAGCTGGTGGAGCAGGGCAAGATCAACCCCGAGGAGCGCACCGTGGCCTACATCACCGGCAACGGCCTCAAGACCACCGAGGCCGTGGCGGATGCCATTGGCCAGCCCTACACGATCGAAGCCCAACTCGACAGCTTCAACGCCGCCTGGCAGCGGGCCCAGGCCAACGCCTGAGCCCCAGCGCACCCTGTAGCCCTCTCGCCCAGCCCCTCCTCTGACCATGGCCGTTCAGGTTCTGATCCCCACCCCCCTGCAGAAGTTCACCAACGACGAGGCCAGCGTCAGCCTGGAGGCCAGCAGCGTGGATGCCCTGATCGATGCCCTCGATGGGCGCTACCCGGGCCTCAAGGGGCGCCTGTGCGATGAGGCCGGCAAGCTGCGCCGCTTCCTCAACGTGTACGTGAACAGCGAAGACATCCGCTTCCTCGACAACCAGGCCACCGCCCTCAGCGACGGCGACGAGGTGAGCATCGTGCCCGCCGTGGCCGGCGGTTGAGATCCGGCCTGTGTTGACCAATTGGTTGCAAAGCCTGCAGTTCCAAACGGAGGCTTCGGCCTCAATGGCAGCAGCGAGCCCAACCTCCGCCGCACCCCCCCGTTCGTGATGCGATGACCCAGACCCCGGAGCACGCCATCACCACCGCCATCACCACCGCCAACGGGAACGCCGCCGGCACGGCCGCAAACGCCACCGGCAAAGCCCTGCTGTACGACTACCGCGCGGCAGCCAACCCGGTGCGGCCCGGCCTCACCGACCCGATCCCCTACTGCAGCTGGGGGCCGGAGCTGCACGCCACGGGGCCCAGCGCCATCGTTCCCCTCGACCTCAGCCAACGGCTGGGCACGGCGGGCCCCGCCACCAGCCCGGGGTTGGCGGCCCATTTCATTCGCATCCAGGCCCATGAGGGCGTGAAGGCGGCGGCCCAGGCCACCAGCTCGCTGTTTTATGTGCTGAGCGGCCACGGCCGCTGCCGGCGCAGCGCCGAGGGCAACAGCCCCGCCTGCGACATCGCCTGGAGCGCCGGCGACCTGTTCGTGCTGCCGGCGGGGGCCGCGCCGCTGCTGCAGGCCGACAGCACCAGCGTGCTCTATTGGGTGCACGACGCGCCGCTGCTGAGCTACCTCGGGGTGAGCCCCAGCCAGCCGCGCTTTGACGCCACCCACTACGGCGGCGCCTGGTTGCGCCAGGAGCTGGAGGCCCTGGCGGCCGCCCCCGGCAGCGAGCGCAGCAACCGCCTCAGCCTGCTGCTGGCCAACCGCGACCTGCCCAGCACCCGCACGGTGACCCACGTGCTCTGGGCCATGTTCGGCCTGGTGCCCGCCGGCGCCACCCAGGCACCGCACCGGCACCAGTCGGTGGCCCTCGATCTGATCATCGATTGCCAGCCCGGCGTCTACACCCTGGTGGGCACCGACCTCAACGACGACGGCAGCATCCGCAATCCGCAGCGCGTCGACTGGCAAGCCGGCGGCGCCTTCATCACCCCCCCGGGGCACTGGCACGCCCACGTCAACGGGAGCGACGCCCCCGCCTGGTTGCTGCCGATTCAGGACGCCGGCCTAAAGACCTACCTGCGCAGCCTCGACATCCGGTTCAGCTGAGGCCTGTGCGGCCTTGGCTGACGCCAGGGGCTGGTGGTCGTGGCGCTCCACGATGGCCCTGAAGGCGGCCCCTTCGATGGTTTCCTGCTCGATCAACGCCTCCACCAGGGCGTCGATCAAGGGCCGCCGCGGGGTGAGCAGCGCCACGGCCTGGTTGAGGGCGTTGCGGGCCAGCTGTTGCACCTGGGCATCGATTCGGTTGCCCGTTTCCTGGGAGTAGGCGGGGTCGGCGCGCAGCCAATCACGCCCCAGGAACACCTCCGCCCCCTCGGCCTCGAAGGCCTGGGGCCCCAGGGGCGAAAAGCCGTAGCGGGTTACCATCTCGCGGCCGATGCGGCTCACCAGTTCGAGGTCGCCGGAGGCGCCCTGGGTGATCTCGCTGGGGCCGAACACCACCAGCTCCGCCGCACGCCCCCCCATGGCCACCACCATGCGGGCCTGCAGGTAGGCCTTGCTGATCAGGCCGGAATCGAGCACCTCCTCATCGGGCATGGTGCGGGCAAAGCCCCCCACCCCACCGGCCCGGGGCAGCAAGGTCACCTTGTCGAGCTGGTCGGCCGCCGGCAGCAGGGTGGTGATCAGGGCGTGGCCGATTTCGTGGTAGGCGATCAGCCGCTTCTTGGCGCTGTCCTGCAGGGGGGCCGCCGTGAGCCCCATGGTGATCCGCTCGAGGGCATCGTTGAGGGCGGCCCCATCGATGCTGCTGCGGTCGCGGCGGGCGGTGAGGATCGCCGCTTCATTGAGCAGGTTGGAGAGGTCGGCGCCGGAGAAGCCGGGGGTGCGGCTGGCCCAATCCGCCAGGCACACCTCCTGATCCAGGGGGCGGCTGCGGGCATGCACCGCCAGGATCGCCTCGCGGCCGCGGCGGTCCGGCAGGTCCACGGTGATGCGGCGGTCGAAGCGGCCCGGGCGCATCAGGGCCGTGTCGAGCACATCCGGCCGGTTGGTGGCCGCCAGCAGGATCACGCCGGAGTTCTCGGCAAAGCCATCCATCTCCGTGAGCAGCTGGTTGAGGGTCTGCTCCCGTTCGTCGTTGCCACCGCCGATGCCGGCGCCGCGCTGGCGCCCCACCGCATCGATCTCGTCGATGAACACGATGCAGGGGGCCTTCTCCTTGGCCTGGCGGAACAGGTCCCGCACCCGGCTGGCCCCCACCCCCACGAACAGCTCCACGAATTCGGAGGCCGCCATCGAGAAGAACGGCACCCCCGCTTCGCCGGCGATCGCCTTGGCCAACAGGGTTTTGCCGGTGCCCGGCGGGCCCACCAGCAGCACCCCTTTGGGGATCTTGGCCCCCACGGCCGTGAACCGCTCCGGCTGCTTGAGGAAGGTCACCACCTCCTGCAGCTCCTCCTTGGCCTCGGCGATGCCGGCCACATCCTCAAAGCGCACCGCCACCGCCGCTTCGGGCTGCACCATGCGGGCCTTGCTGCGCCCGAACCCAAGGGTGCGGTTGGCCACCTGGCTGGAGCGGCGGATCAGCAGCGCCAGCCCCCCAAACAGCAACAGCAGCAGCAGGCCGTTGGCCACCAGGCTCGCGGTGGCCTGGTCCTGCCGGTCATCCCGCACCGTGAGCGGCACCCGCGCCGCCTGGGCCGTGCGCAGCAGCACCTGGTCGTTGCTGAACACCGGCACCTGCACCCGGGAGCCATCGGCGTAGGTGACCCCCACCTGGCGTTGGGCGGGGGAGAGCACCAGCTCCTTCACCTTCCCCTGGCGCAGTTGCTGCAGCAGCTGGCTGTAGCTGGGCTGGGGCGTGCGGCTGAGGCCCAGGTCGCGGAACAGGTCGAGCCGGGCCGGTGCCGCCGGCTGGGTTCCCTGCTCCGGCGTGGACTGCCCGCTGGAAACGCCGCTGCTCACTGGGCCCTGCCGTTGGCTGGAGCTTAGCGATTTGACGAAAGGCCAGTTGGCCAAGGAAGATCTTGGTTTGGCTGAAGGCGAGCGGGATGGCTGTTCCCAAGAAGAAAACCTCGAAAGGCAAGCGGAACCAGCGCCATGCCACCTGGAAGGGCAAGGCCGCCGTGGCCGCCCGCAAGGCCCTCTCGATCGGCAAGGCCGTGTTGAGCGGCCGCGCCCAGGGCTTCGTTTACCCCGTGGCGGATGAGGACGGCGACGAGGCCTGATCGCCTCCCCGTTCGTCCCCAGGCACCAACCCTGGAGGGGCAGCCGCGCCGCTGCCCTCCCAGACCACCCGCCGGCGTCCATCCAGGAGCCGCACCCACGCCGCCCGTGGCAGCAGCGGCCGTTGGTAAAGCTCAGGTGGAAGCGACAGCAGGCTGGCCTCCACAAGGGCCTGCAGCTGCGCCGGGTTGAGCCAGGCCCCCCCGCGGCGCCGCTGCCGTGCCTCGGCCTGGAAGCGCCAGCGCCGCGGCAGCAGCCAATCCTGCGGCCACAGCACCACCAACTGGTCGAGCAGATCCCACAGGGGGCCATAGGCCCCCAGGGCCCCATTGCAGCGCTGCAGCCAGGCCCGCTGCGCCGGGCGCCAGCCCGCCAGCGGACCGCCGGGATCCTGCAGCTGCTGCGCCAGCAGCGGTGGCGGCAGCGGTCGGCAGCCCAGCAACCAACCCTCCAGCAGCAGGGCATCGGCCGGCCCGCTCCAGGGGGTGGTGCGGTCCCCCTGGCCCCCCTGCAGGGTTTTGTCGAACCGGGGCAGGCTGAGCGTGGCCTCAGCGGCGGCGCGCCAGGCCCGGATCGGCGCCGCCAGGGCTTCGGGGTCGTGGCTGCCGGGGGGCACCCTCCCCACGCCGAAGGGGTTGCCCGCCATCGCCCGTTGCCGCTCCGCCAGCGGCAGGTAGGCGTCGTCGATCGAGGCCACCGCCAGGCGGATCCCGGCGGCGGCAAAACGCTGCTGCAGCCCGCGGCAGAGGCTGGTTTTGCCGGCCCCCACCGGCCCGTTGAGCCCGATCACGGCCCGCTGGCCCGCCGCCAGCTGCCCACGGCAGTGGGCCAGCAGCAGGGCTTCGAGGCTCATGAACCGAGCTTGAAGCCCTCCAGCACCACCGCGTACACCACGCCCATGCGCAGGTTGTCCGCCACCAGCCAGGGCAGCGGCACCGAACCCACCGGCTGACGCGCCAGCCAGCGCGAGCGCAGCCGCACCACCAGCTCAATCAACAGCACCAGCCCCAACACCGCCACCGGCCGCTTGCCGACCTGCGTGAGCCACAGGGAGGTGACGTTCTGCCCCAGGTAAAAGCCCACCAACAGCGCCAGCACCACCAGGCTGCGGCGCCGCCAACTGCCGCGCAGGCCACCAAACACCCCATCCAGCAGCTGCCGCAGCAACCGTTCAAAGCGGGTGGCCTGCAGCTGCGGCGGCGTCATCGGGCGGAGAGCAGGTGCTGCAGATAGGAGAGCGTGACCCGGCCGCCCGGGCAAGCGGGGCCCCGCCGCACCCGCACCGGTGCCTCCGCATCCCCCAGGCCATCCAGTTCGGCGGCGGCGGCGGCAAAGGCCTCAGCCGGCTCGGCGGCGCTGGAGGCACTGCGGGTCACCAGCACCGGCAGGCCGGCGGCGCTGGCGGCGGCAACGCCATTGGCGGAATCCTCAATGGCCAGGGCGGTGGCGGCGCAACAGCCCAACCGCTGCAGGGCCAGTTGGTAGGCCTGCGGGTGGGGTTTCTTGCGTGCCACATCCTCGCCGCAGATCCACAGGGGCAGCCATTGGGCATGCTGCGGCAACTGCCCATCCAACAGGGCCTGCACCGCAGCCCGGCCGCTGGTGGTCACGATCGCCTGGGGCAACCCGGCGGCGGCGACCTCCGCCATCAGGCGCCGCACCCCCGGGCGCAGGACCAGCTCACCGGCGGCCACCAGGGCGGTGTAGTGGCAGGTTTTGCTGGCCTGCAGGGCCTCCACCTCCGCCTCAGCGGGGGGCTGGCCGCGGGCGTCGGTGAGGAAATGGCGCAGCCGTTCGCGGCCGCCGCTGATGGCCAGCAGCTGCAGGTAAGTGGGGGGATCCCAGCGCCAGGGCAGACCCGCCTCGGCAAAGGCGCGGTTGAAAGCGCGGCGGTGACCCAGCAGTTCGGTTTCCGCCAGGGTGCCGTCCACATCCCAGAGCAGGGCCGCCGGCGGTGGGGACATCCCGGGGCTCCGCAAGGGGAAACGCCCTGCAAATTAGGGCTGGACGGCCGCGGCGCGACCCCCACAATGGGGTGCTCTGGCCGTGTCCCGTTGCTCCCCCCGCCCCCTGAGCAACGGCCCACCGCCGAGCCTCGGCATCCGCCCACAGCCGACCCTCGGCAGCCGCCCACAGCCAGCAACTGGCAACTGCCGCCGCCCCTGGCCCCCGGCGAACCGCTGGCGCCACTGGGGCTGCCGCAGGCCCTGCAGGCCCTGTTGCAGCGCCGCGGTTACACCAGCGTGGCGGCGGTGCAGGCGCTGCTGGATCCCCCCGCCGCACCGGATCCCGCCGCCCATTTCCCCGACCTGGGCGTGGCCGTGGAGCGGCTTCGGCGGGCCTGCCGCCAGGGGGAATCGCTGGCGATCTGCGGCGACTACGACGCCGATGGCATGACCAGCACCGCCCTGCTGGTGGGGGTGCTGGGGCACCTGGGGGCGCGGCCCACCGCCGCGATCCCCAGCCGCCTCGACGACGGCTACGGCCTCAACGCCGCCATGGTGGAGCGCCTGGCGGGCGAGGGCATCGCTCTGCTGGTGACCGTGGACAACGGCATCTCCGCCCACGCCGCCCTGGAGCGGGCCCAGCAGCTGGGGGTGGAGGTGATCGTGACCGACCACCACACCCTGCCGCCGCAGCGGCCGCCCCTGCTGGCCCTGCTGCACCCCGCCACCACCCCGGAGGACTCGCCTTACCGGGGCCTGGCGGGGGTGGGGCTGGCCTACGTGCTGGCGCGGGCGCTGGCCCAGAAGCAGCGCTCCAAGCGCGCCCTGGCCATGGCGCTCGACCTGTTCTGCATCGGCACGATCGCCGACATGGCCCCCCTGCAGGGGGTCAACCGCCGCTGGCTGCTGGATGGGCTGCCGCAGCTCAAGGGCAGCCCCCTACCGGGCCTGCAGGCGCTGCAGCAACTGGCGGGGCTGGATGGGGCGCCGGTGGACGCGGGCACCGTGGGATTCCAGATCGCCCCCCGCATCAACGCCGTGGGCCGCCTGGGGGATCCGCAGCTGGTGGTGGACCTGCTCACCACCGACGACACCGAGCGGGCCCTGGAGCTGGCCCACGCCTGCGACCAGCTCAACCGCCAGCGGCGGGAGCTCTGCGATGCGATCGAAGCGGAGGCGCGCGCCCTGGTGGAGGCCGATGGGCAGCAGCGCAGCCCATTTCTGCTGCTGGCCCAGGGCCATTGGCACCACGGGGTGATCGGCATCGTGGCCGCCCGGCTGGTGGACCATTTCGGCCTGCCGGTGGCGCTGCTGGCCGCCGAGGGGGAGGGGCGGCTGCGGGCCTCCGTGCGGGCCCCCCAGGGCTTTGCGGTGGATGCGGCCCTGGAGGCCTGCGGCGACCTGCTGGAGCGCCACGGCGGCCACCCCGCCGCGGGCGGCTTCACCGTGAAGGCCGAGCGGGTGGCGGCCCTGCATGAGCGCCTCAACCAACGCGCCCAGGCCTGGCTCAGCAGCGAGGCCAGCCAGCGGGCGGTGCGCCCCGAGGCCCTGGTGCCGTTCAGTGCCCTCGACCGCCAGTTCTGGGGCCAACTGCAACGGCTGGAGCCCTTCGGCATCGGCCACCCCACCCCCCTGTTCTGGAGCAGCCGCTGCCGGGTGGAGGAGCAACGGCAGCTGCGGGGCGGCCACCTGCAGCTCACCCTGCGGCAGGGGGATGTGCGCCTGCGGGCGATCGCCTGGCGCTGGAGCGGCAGCTGGACCCTGCCCCAGGAGCTGGATGTGGCCTTCCACCTGCGCCTCAACCGCTGGCAGGGGGAGGAGCGGCTGCAGCTCGAGCTGGTGGACCTGCGCCCAAGCGGCAGCAACAGCCTGGTGTTGTGCCGCCGCGACCGCCGGTACTGGGTGAGCCACCAGAACGATCAGCTGGTGATCCGCAACGCCGATGGCGAGGAGCTGCGGGCCCGCTGCGGTGAGGGAACGCCCCAGCTGCTGGATCACCCCCGGGGCGACCACCCCTACCTGCGGGCCCTGGTGGCCGACGCCGCCACCGCCCTCGGACTCGCGGCCTAGCAAACGCTCAGACCACAACAAAGCCCCCCATGCGGCGCAGCGGCGCTCGCATGGGGGGCTTGGATCTGGACCCTCGGAGGGGCCAGGCGGTCCGCCGATCAGAGGGCGCCGCGGCGGTAGAAGAGGATGAAGATCACCGCCGGGCCAGCCACCGTGATCAGGAACAGGGCGGCGAAGTTGGCGATCAGATGGAAGTCGATTCCCATGGGAGAGCGGCGCAGCAACGGCCCAAATCGTGCCTCACCTTACGGTCTGCCACCACGGCGGCAGCCCGCCGGCCCACAGCCCTGTGACGGGTTGTCACAGCCCCAGGCCGAGGCCACCGGCCAGGCCGGTCCGCGCCATGGCTGAGGCCCTGCACTGGCGCTGCATCAGCGGCTGCGGGGCCTGCTGCCGCCTCGACCCCGGCGAGCGCCATGAGGCGATCGAAGCCCTCAGCCCCAAGCAGCGGGAGCTCTACCTCTCGATGGTGGGCCCCGACGGCTGGTGCATCCACTTCGACACCGGCTCCAGCAGCTGCCGCATCTATGAGCAGCGGCCCAGCTTCTGCCGGGTCGACAACCTGGCGACGCTGTTTGCGGTGCCGGCGGAGCAGGCCAATGGCTTTGCCATCGACTGCTGCCGGCAGCAGATCCGCTGCGAGCACGGCGGTCGTGGCATGGTGATGAAGCGTTTCGAGCAGGCCATCCGCCAGCCGCCGTCAGAAGCCTGATGACCGAACCGCAGCCCGCTGCACCACCGCCACCGACCCCCGACAGCCAGGCCGACGCCGGCTCCTTTGGGGCGGTGTTTCTGACCACATTCACCACGGTGTTTTTGGCGGAACTGGGGGACAAAACCCAGCTGGCGGCGCTGCTGCTCTCGGCGGAATCCGGCCGCCCGGTGCTGGTGTTCTTCGGGGCGTCGCTGGCCCTGATCAGCTCGAGCCTGGTGGGGGTGGTGCTGGGGCGCTGGCTGTCGCGGGTGCTGCCCCCCCAACAGCTGGAACGGCTGGCCGGGATCTTGATGGTGGGCCTGGGCCTGTGGCTCGGCCGTCAGGCCGCCGTGAGCGTGTTCCCCCTGGCCTGACCCATGGACCTTCCCCTGCTGGCCTCCACCTTCGCCACCGTGTTCCTGGCGGAGCTGGGCGACAAGACCCAACTGGCCATCGTGACCATCAGTGGCACCTCCAGCCGCAGCGGCGCCGTGTTCGCCGGCAGTTCGCTGGCGCTGGTGCTGGCCAGCCTGCTGGGGGCGGCGGCGGGGGGATCGCTCTCCTCGGTGATCGGCCCGGATGTGCTGCAGCTGGCCGCATCGGTGGGCTTCCTGGTGATCGGCAGCCGCCTGTTGATCAAGGCCTCCCGCCCCGAGCTGGATGGCGCCAACGCGGACGGTCCGGAAGCCCCCTGAGCAGCGGCTCGCTATGGTGATGGGGTCGCGAGGGATCCCGAAGGCGTTGGCCGTCTTCAGGAACTGTTCGCCACCCGTTGAAGCCCCTGGTTGAACCCACCGCCGACGCCCCTGGGCCGACGCCAGCCATCCCGCCAAACGGCCCGACAAGCCCTGTTCCTGGGCACGTTCCCGCAAGCCATGAAATTCACGGTCGCCGCCCTGATCGACCAGCTGCCCGCAGCCGAGCCGCTGAGCGTCAGCAAACTGGAGAAAGCCCTCGGCCTCAGCGCCAAGGCCGACAAGGAGCACCTGCGCATCGCCCTCAGCGCCCTGGTGAAAACGGGGGTGCTGGCGGAGGACGAGCAGGGCATCAGCCGCGTGGAGGACGGGGGCCTGATTGAGGCGCGCCTGCGCTGCAGCAGCAAGGGCTTTTGCTTTGCCCTGCGCGACGACGGCGGCGAAGACATCTACATCCGCGACAACCAGCTCAACCACGCCTGGAATGGCGATCGGGTGCTGGTGCGCATCACCCGCGACGGCGGACGCCGCCGCTCCCCCGAAGGAGGCGTGCAATGCATCCTCGAGCGCCACACCACCAGCCTGCTGGCCCACGTGGAGCAACAGCAGGAGCGGCTGGTGGCGGTGCCCCTGGACGATCGCCTGCTCACCAGCATCGAATTGCCCAGCGGCGACAGCCAATACCTGCAGCCCGCCGAGGAGGCGGTGGTGGAGGTGCGGGTCGACCGCTATCCGGTGGGCCAGCTGGCGCCCCAGGGCCACGTGGCCCGCAGCCTGGCGGTGAATGCCGGCCCGGAGGCGGACCTGGATCTGCTGCTCACCAAACACGGCCTGCGGGAGCAGCCGGCCGCCCCCAAAGCCACCCTCAAGAGCCCGGACACCAAGGAGCGCGACGACCTCACCGCCCTGCCCACCCTGGCGCTCGAGCTCTGGAGCGGCGCCGAGGCGCCCCTGCTGCCGGCGGTGTCGCTGGAAAGCAACGGGGCCGGCCATCGCCTCTGGGTGCACGCCCCCGCCATCGCCGAGCGCATCGGCTTTGGCAGCCCCCTGGATCTGTTCCTGCGGGACCAGGGTGAAAGCCTCTGCCTCGGCAGCAGCTGGCTGCCCCTGTTGACCCCGGCGCTCACCAAGGCCGCCGCCTTCAAGCCGGGCGCCGCCGCCGCCGCCCTCTCGGTGCTGCTGGAGCTCAGCCCCGAGGGCGAGCTGCAGCACTACCGCTTCTGCCGCAGCACGGTGCAGGTGGATGCCGCCGCCGATGCCAAGGCCCTGCAGGCCCTGGCGGAGCGCAAACCGAAGGCCCGCACCACCCCCGCCGCCCTCAAGGCCCTCAAGGAGCAACTGCCCCTGCTGGAGGGCTTGATCGCCCTGGCCCAGACCCTGCGCCAACGGCGCCTGCAGGCCGGTTCAATCGACCTCGACCTCGCCATGCCCGCCATCGACGGCCTGGGCGACCTGGCGATCCCCGAACCGGATGAAACCCGCCAGGGCTGGCTGGTGCTGCAGGATCCGGCCCAGAGCAGCGCTGGCCTGCTGCGGGAGCTGGTGCTCACCGCCCACCGCGCCCTGGGGCGCCACTGCGCCGCCCTGGAGCTGCCGGCCCTCTACGCCCACAACCCCGCCCCCGACGCGGAGGACCTCAACGACGTGGCCAAGGCCGCCCTCGCCCTGGAGATCCCCCTGGAGCTGGCCGCCGACGGCAACGCCAGCGCCCAGGACCTGGCCAGCGCCTTCGCCGCCAGCGACCGCAGCCGCGTGCTGCAGCAGCAGCTGCGCGATCCCCTCAAGCCCGTGAGCCTGGCCACCGAGCCGGGCCCCAACACCGTGGCGGGCGAACCGGTGGGCTTCGCCCCCTGGTGCTGCCCCGCCCTGCACTACGCCGACCTGTGGAACCAGCACCTGCTGGTGCTGCTGCTCGGCGAGGGCAAGGACCGCCCCTCCGTGCGCCACAAAACCCGGGTGGACATCGCCGGCGACAGCAGCCACGGCGTGATCGACTGGCCCCTGCTCAGCCCCGCTCAGCTGGCCCCCCTGGAGGAGGGTCGCAACGCCACGCTGCTGCACCGCCTCAACGGCCGTTCCCGCTTTGTCAGTGAGCTGCGCAACGACGCCCTGGCCATGGCCCAGGCCCGCCAGGCCGAACCGCTGGTGGGGCAGACCCTCACCGGGGTGATCAGCGGCGTGCAGAGCTACGGCTTCTTCGTGGAGGTGCCCCCCTCCCAGGTGGAGGGTCTGGTGCACGTGAGCTCCCTCAAGGACGACTGGTACGAATACCGTTCGCGCCAGAACCGGTTGGTGGGCCGCAAAAACCGCCGCAGCTACATGCTGGGCGACGCCGTGGAGGTGATCATCCAGAAGGTGGATGTGTTGCGCCACCAGATCGATCTGGCGGTGGTGCTGCCGGAGGGTTACGAGGAGTACGTGCCGGAGCCCCGCGACCGCCACAGTGCCCCCGACGGCGACACCGACAGCGACGCGGGCCACGGCGACGCCTCCGCGGACGACGACGGCTGACCCATGGCCAGCGCACCGCGATTGCCGATCGTGCTGGCCGTCTCCGGCGCCAGCGCCCAACCCCTGGCACTTCGGGCCCTGCAGCTGTTGCTGGAGGCCGGCGAAACCGTGGATCTGGTGGTGAGCCGCGGGGCGATCCTGGTGTGGATGGCGGAGCTGGGCATCAAGGTGCCGGCGGAACCCGACGCGCAGCATCAGTTCTGGCGCGAGCAGACCGGCACCCAGGCGGGCACCCTGCGCTGCCACCGCTGGAGCGACCAGGCGACGGCCATTGCCAGCGGCAGCCACCGCACGGCCGGCATGGTGATCCTGCCCTGCTCCATGGGGGCGGTGGGTCGCATCGCCAGCGGCGTGGCCACCGACCTGCTGGAGCGGGCCGCCGATGTGCACCTCAAGGAGGGAAGGCCGCTGGTGATCTGTCCGCGGGAGCTGCCGTGGAACCTGATCCACCTGCGCAACCTCACCGCCCTGGCGGAGGCCGGAGCCCGCATCGCCCCGCCCGTGCCCGCCTGGTACCACCGGCCCACCAGCCTCGACGAGATGGTGGACTTTCTGGTGATCCGGGTGTTCGATTGCCTCGGTTTGGAGCTGGGCCAGCTGCGCCGCTGGAGCGGCCCCATCCAGCCCTGAGGGCCACCCGCCGTGCACGCCCTGTTCACCCGCCTGCTGCTGCTGCCCCTGCTATCGCCGCTGCTGGCGGTGCTGCTGATCGCCGCCGTGAATCCACGGCCCTGGGTGGCCCTCCGCCTGCTCACCTGGACCAGCCCCGCCTGGCCCCTGGGGGGCTGGCTGGCCACGGGGCTGGCCGTTGGGGCGGGCGTCAGCGCCGCCGGCACCGCCCTGGCCCTGCAGGGCCAACCCACCAGCCTGCGGCCCCGCCGGCAGGTGCGCCGCGGTGCCGACGGGCCTGAACCCCGCGCCAGCGGCCCACCGCCACCCCGCCGCTCCGAGCCCCCTTCCGAACCCCGTTCCGCCCCCTGGGCGGGCCCCAGCCGCGGCGCCGCCGATCCGCCGCCCACCGTGTCGGTGCCATTCCGGGTGATCCGCCGGGCCAAGGCCGCAGCCACCAGCTCCGCCGGCGCCACCACCACAGCCACCACCACAGCCACGGCCACCCCCCAGGCCGACGATTGGAACAGCCCCCAGCAGGACGACTGGTGACCCCCGAAGCCAGCGGGCTCCCTAAAGTTTGGCCTTCACACGCCAGGGGCCAGCGAGGGTGACCGATTC
>Ga0214917_10005653_pt1 | contig 13278 bp, 15 predicted proteins | sample LL_1208_BB_MetaG_FD_177983 | JGI IMG/M metagenome (GOLD analysis project Ga0214917, IMG submission 177983) | Freshwater microbial communities from Lake Lanier, Atlanta, Georgia, United States - LL_1208_BB | ecosystem: Environmental > Aquatic > Freshwater > Lake | place: USA: Georgia | collected... | reverse complement strand
GAACCAGAAGCAAGATAGAAAACAAGACTTTTAATACGTCATGGTTACCAATTTGAGCATGGTTTTTGCGTATTTGATGTTAATTGCTTTTTTTGTAGATCAACGACAACAATTAGGCTTTTTACTAAAGCACTAGAGCGACTTAAATCTAAAAAAAATATATGGGAGCGACAGCGTAGCTATTTTTTCCAGCTAGTATAGAACTATTGTGGAGCGCATTGGCTTATGGGCACAAAGGAGCCTATCTCGTTAGACAAGTTAAGCTATTTCCTAATAGTTTGTACTTGCTTTAATTGAATAATAACTGATTTGAAATTTGTCAACATGCGGCAGCCTATTTGAGCTGAAAGGGATGCTTTTGCTCAAAATCCATAATCAAAATGAACTACAAAAAAATTATTTCACCGGGAGCCGCTGCCATCTTCATTAAGTATTTCCGCCATTTCTAAAAATATGTTACCATTGGTATTGAAAGCCATCTGCTTCTCCTTTTTGTTTATTACGACAATCATATACATGAAGTTTAACGGTTGGCTTTCTTTTTTTATAGGCCTTCTTGAATTTACAGAAACTTTGGGACACTACCCATTTAAAAATTCATTGCGAGCTGATAAAGCACCATTAACCAAAAGTCAGGTATTGGGAAATGAATAAAAAATGAAAAAAACCAGGACTATCGTTATAACCATAATTTAAGTTAAGCTATGTAACAGTAGTTTGTGCATGCTTTAATTGAATAATACCTGAAAAAGAGGTTCACCGAGAGCGCCGATCTTTTTGTTTTAAACATGTACGACAAGATCTTTTTATGTTACAATTCTCTCATTTAAAAAAATGAGATGGTTTTTCATAATGACAAAAAGCACAATATTTTCAAAAGTAGATCCTTATTTTTACACCGCTCCTAGCTATCTTTCTTATGTGATTTCGCCTTTACTTTCAAGAATGCCTTTTGTTATTAAAGACAAATCTTCTTTAGATGATATAACCAGTAGTTCTAATTTTGAATTATTAAAAAAAAGAAATCAGGACACATATGAGTTCATATCAGATTGTGATTTTGTTAATGATGCATATCTCAAGATGACAGAAGAATACACTTATAATGTTCATCATGCAAATGATATAGAAACTATTGAACTGACTAAAAAAAAAGTAACAGAAAACTATGAAATATACTTTGCAGGTGCCGATCAAGACGCTACAGCACAACACTCTTTAGTTTATCGAACGCAAAATCTCTCTGAACATTCTGGATTTGCTGATAAAGAACGTAATTTTATTTTTTGGAATTATCCAGGAGTTGGTGCTAATGAAAGTTGTAATCTATCTTTATGTGAGGCAGGCTATAAGCAAGTTAAATATTTGATTGACACAAAAAAAATTCCAGCAGAAAACATTATATTGCATGGAAAATCGTTGGGAGGAGCAGTCGCCATTCAAGTTGCAGAAATTTTATACAAAGAAAAGTATTATGTTAATCTTGAAATTGATCGATCATTTTCAAAACTTTCATCGGCAGCTGCAAAAATGATAGAACCTGATTTAAGAATATATAAATTACAAGTTTTGATTAACTCCATTCTCGTATTTAGTATGTGGGGAGCATTGCTTGGTATACTCATTGCCGGATGGATTGCTCGGTTAGAATGTACTCCAGCTATGATTTTAGGATCGTTATTAGGAGGTATCATTGCAGCAGTGGGTGCTTTATTGACTGTATTACTGGGTTGTATATGCGGTATAATATTATCTCTGCAATATTTGTGGACATGTGAACCCATTACATGTCAGTTAGAACCTGCTTGTCGCTATGTACTTAGCGCGCTTTCTTGGGAAATGGATTCGGTTTCAAAACTAAAAGACATCGAAAAAAGTCTAAGTTTTCAGAAACCCCCAAAAATCGAGATCATTAATACCAAAAAAGATTCTATCATCCCTCTAGATGTTTCTCTCATAGCTGGTTTGGAGTTGCTAAAGATAGCAGCATTTTCATTATCAAAGTATAACTATGGCGAACATATTCTTGCGGTCAGCCAGGAAGAAATCCGTTATGAACAAAAGTACAAATTTAAAAGTTAGATAGTTAATTACTTTCGCAGCCTTTTTTGTTCTCATCTCCAAGGGTTTACTTGTTAGTAGTGACTTTTTATATAGAAAAAAACATTAAAACCAGTTATCATTGCGCCTAAGGAATTTTAAACAAGTCTGCCCATGAGTAAAAGGATTTTTGTCGGTTTGGATTTTTGTAATTCTAACTGTTATATATATGGATTATCCGCCCAATTCGAACTAGTTTTTGCCAAAAAATATGCATTGCATGAATTAGCTGCACTGCGCATATTCTTATTATCTTTAAAGAACGTATGCCTTATCTATCGAGTGCCATTGTATAGGTGTTACTTTCAAGTTTTTTATGAAAAATTATCATTGTCTTATGAAAATATCTCTCTTAAAGCCAGAAGAAAAAATTTTCGTCACGCAGTATTTGCTAGTGGGCTAGTGCAGGAATATTTTCAATATGTGGTGGCTTATATTGCTGAAGATTACTTGCAGGAACAATTGGAGCTAATCGGGGTTTGTGCGCCATTAGTTAATGTAATAGAAATTGATTGCTGTGCATTGTGGACTTTACGGTGGCAGGAAAATCCGCAGCTAGGCCAAATTAAAGAAATTAGATTTTTACGCAGCGCGGTAAATTATTCTCTGTTTGGGCGTGAGGCGGATTTTTGGTACACAACATCTCATGTGGCTGATGTAGTTGAGTTCATAACTGATGAGCCGTGGTTAATAGCTAAAGCGCTAGCGGTAAGAGGATATTATTATGCTCTTTAACTTTATCAATCCACGTCTTGGCAGTATAAGAGTTTGTATAATGTTGTTGATTATAATTTGGTTGTTGATTTTAAAAATTAGTTTGCAGTTGCAGTCTCAGGCGACAGATAAGCCTTATACACCTACCATTAACCAAGCATTCAATATGCTGAATTTTTTACAGTCTATTTCTAACTTTAGTTATCAAAATTGTGTGATTAAAAAGTTGGATAGCTATCAACATGAGGTGCTTATTTATGGTCAAGCATTTTCTGAGCAATCATTTGCGCAATTAGAGAAAAATATTAATTCTTTTAGTTTTGTTAAGCAAATAGAGGTTAAGCAATGGGATTTTATAAAACCGGGCAAATGGCGATTCATCTTAGGAGTTGTCTATTGATTGTGTTGTTTTTTTCATTGATGGTACTACTGGTTTTTTGTAGAAAACTAATTAAACAGGATGATTGTGCGGTTGACGCTAAAACCAGCTTTAGCAATCAAGTTATTAATATTAACATGGGTTTTTGGGTTAGAAAAAGTAAACATTTTTATTTGCAAATCTTAAGGTTTCGTCCACATCCAGCTGGAGGATATGAAATTTGGTTTAATGGCCAATATCTAGATTTTTTGCGATTTATGCGATTTTTGCACCACAGTTATCCGCAATTATCTTATCGTCGGGTTATGCTGCGTCAACAAAATGACGCATTATTGATACAAATGGAGGTGAGTAGATGAGATTAATAATATTACTGTTATTGATGATGCAAGTATACGCAGCCAGCCAAGACCCGTTTACCAAGCCGGCAAAGAAATTGCTGATTAATCAACGTTATCAGTACTTAGGGTTTATTCAGTTAGATGATAAGAAATGGGCATTGATTAAGCCTTCTGCTCGTGATATTCAAAGAATTGGTATAGGTAAAATTGCTGGATTGGGCAAAGTTTATCTTATAAATGCTACTAAAGTTTGTTTAACTAAAAAAGATCACAAATACTGTTTGTATAGATCAGCTCAAGCAGGTATTTGGAGATGAGACTTTTGTTATTAATGCTAAGCTTTTGTAGTTGGTCATTAGATTGGAACATTCATTTGCAGCAGGTGCCATTAAGATATTTTTTACAGTCTCTAGCTGATGTGTCGCATGAAAATATCGTGATAGGGCAGAGCATACAAGGCAAGTTAGATGTGCATTTAGAAAAGGTTAGCTGGCAGCAAATCTGGGATTTTTTGCAAAAAACTCAGCATATTAATTGTCAACGGACACAAGGAATTTTGTGGGTTGAAAAGGCATATACTTTTTTGCCGGTGGATAGTAATAAAATTAATGCCCCATCGTTAGACCATTTCTGGGCAGTAATGCGTCATATAGAAGTTAAGAAAATTGCTATAATGCTGCAAGATAAAAATTATGGCTGCCTTTCTCCATTTGGTAAGCTGATGATAGATGAGGTAACCAACAGCTTATGGGTCTCAGATATCAAGGAAAATATCAGCGTCGTTAAAGCATTGATTGCTAGAATTGATAAACCAATTGATCAAGTTGAGATTCAAGCGAGAATTGTAAATATTAATAAAAATGCTGCAAAAGATTTAGGTATTCGTTTAGCTATTAAATCCGCGCAAACCGAACAAGCCGTTGCCAATATGGATTTAGCAGCTATTCCAATTGATGCCAGCCCAGTTTCTTATGCAATGGTATTTGCGCAATTAGGTCAAAAGTATATCGATGCCGAGTTATCGGCTTTGGAGAGCAAAGGAAGAGCAAATATAATATCTAGCCCAAGATTAATGACTGCAAATCAGCAGGAAGCGATTATTGCTTCAGGAGAGGATATTCCTTATCAAGAAACCTCACTAAACGGAGCAACCTCAGTTTCTTTTAAGAAAGCCCTGCTACGCCTTAAGGTTAAGCCATATGTATTAGCAAATCAAGATATGATGCTCGATATTGAAATTAATCAAGATTCCGACTCTGGGCGCCGAGTGCAGGGCGTACCAATTATTGCCACGAAATCGATGCAGACTCGGGTTTATGTTCATAGTGGGGATACCTTAGTTCTTGGGGGGATTGATAAAAAAGATTCACATGAAGAAAAGGTTGGATTACCGATTCTCAAAGACATTCCCGTTTTGGGTTATATGTTTTCTAGAAATCAAGCGCGGCAATTGGATGAGGAGTTAATTTTATTTTTAACGCCGAAACTCCGTTAGTCTTACAACTGAAAATGAGTTGATACAAAGCTTGTTAATCGAGGATATTATCGGTATAATTTCAGCTGTTATTATAAGGGTAGCTACTGTGGATAATTCGCCCTTTACACAACATGCATAGAAATATGGTAAGTTGGTTTTAAGTAAACTACACATTATCCCGTTTTTAATTCATGTGTATGCAAGTCGTGCCATGACTTAGAGGTCATATTCGAGGAAAGTGATAAATATGAGCATTATAAAATTCAGAAATATTTTTCTCATTGGTCCAATGGGGGCCGGAAAAAGCACAATAGGTCGCGCTTTAGCTAAAGAATTAAAATTAGAGTTTTATGATTCAGATGAAGAAATAGAAATACGTGCTGGGGCAAATATTGCTTGGATTTATGACGTAGAAGGCGAAGAAGGGTATAGACGAAGAGAGCAAAAAGTTATAGATGAGCTTTCGCAAAAAAATAATATTGTTCTTGCTACAGGTGGTGGTGCGATTATGACCCCTGAAAATAGAAACTCTTTAGCAGCTAGAGGGACAGTCATTTATCTCAAGACTTCGTTAGCTCAACAATACGAACGTACCAAAAGAGACACTAAGCGCCCTATGTTACAAACTGATGATCTTGAAGCGCGCCTTGAGCATCTGCGCGATGAGCGTGAGCCTTTGTACGAAGATCTTGCTGATGTCGCATTCGAAACTGATAAATTAACTGTTAAAGCTGTAGCAACAAATATAATCAAATATCTGTACGGAGAAGTTTGATTGATTAAAATGCTAAGTATAGTCGTGATATTTAATATGTTGTCTATACTTGGTGTATATTATTATCATCTGCCGTCCCCTGTGATAGTCAAGCAACAAATCAAGTATTTAAGTTATGTTCCACCTCTGGAATTTTTCTCATTGAGACAGCCTTTGTATGATATTTCATTGCAGAAAATAAATTTACTCGCAGATGATAGCATGGCAAAACTGGAAAAATTTTACCCTTTGATTGATAAAGTTATTTATATTCCAGATGGTTACCATGAGTATGCGCTGAAGGGGTAGCCAAAATAGAGGTTATCTGCTAGCATTTTATTAGAAGAGCTAATTTTATGTTAAGGAGAACTCTGTGTATAAAAAAATTTTATATGCAACTGATTTTGATGATGTTGGGGTTTTTGCCGCGCATCGTGCACATCAAATTGCAAAAGAAAATGGCGCTCAGTTATACTTGGTTCATGTTGTTGAACCGATTCCAGCTTATGCTTATCCTGGTTTTGCCGGTTTTGCTGAAGTGGAAATGTCAATACGGGAACAAGCTGAAAAAGAGCTTAAGCAAATGGCAGAGCAACTCGAAGTTGATAAAAAGCATATTATTCTAGCTTTTGGTTCAATTAAACATGAAGTGCTACGTATTGCGAAAGAGCATAAAATAGATTTAATTATTGCTGGCAGCCACGGCAAACACGGTCTGGCGGTACTGCTAGGTTCAACTGCGGAGGCTATATTGCATGGCGCAAGTTGTGATATGCTTATTGTTAGAACCGGTAAAGAAAATTAATTTTCCTGCTTAATAGCCGAGGTGCTTTAGAGCACCTTTTTTGATTTGTGACATGAAATTATTAAAGTTAAATTTACATGCTGAAGCTTTGCACAGAGGTAGTGCTGTAACAATTGGTAATTTTGATGGTGTACATCTAGGGCATCAAAATATACTTACCCGTCTGTTGATTAAAAGTCGTGAGCTTGGTGTGCCAAGTGTTGTAATTGTCTTTGAGCCGCAACCTAAAGAGTTATTTGCACCGCAAAAGCGGCCCATGCGCATTTATACTCTCAGGGAAAAACTTTATCATATAAAAGATGTTGGATTTGACTATGCTCTGGTGATTAAATTTAATCACCAATTTGCGCGCCTTAGTGCGGAACAATTTATTACCACCATCTTGCATAAAACATTATGCGCCAGTTATATATTAATAGGTCACGATTTTCGCTTTGGCAAAGGTCGCTTAGGATGTGTTAAATTATTGAATAAATATAAGCCAGAGTACAAATTTTTAGTAGAAGAATTTCATATATACATACAAAGCCGCCACAGAGTGTCATCAACATTAATCAGAGCGTTATTAAAGGCCAATGATCTTAAGCAGGTTAGCTATTATTTAGGCAGGGATTATTCTATAATAGGCCGAGTTATTCATGGGCGTAAATTAGCCAGAGAATGGGGGTTCCCAACAGCTAATATTGCTATTTTGCCGGAAAAGTTATCTTTGCAAGGGGTCTTTTGTGTTAAAATCAAGCTCTGTGCCACAGCAGAAGAGTACGATGGGGTTGCAAACATTGGCACACGCCCAACTATTGATGGCGTAGATGCTTTTTTAGAAGTGTTTATTCTGAATTTTTCGCGCTCTTTATACGGACAATTATTGGAGGTAACCTTTTGCCACCAATTGCGCAATGAGCAAAGATTTGCCTCAGTAGATGAATTGAAAAAACAAATACAAATAGATGTTAATAGTGCTATACAATATTTTAATTTAAAGCTGGAATAAAATTATGTCAGATTATAAAACGAGTTTAAATTTACCGCATACTGAGTTTGCAATGCGCGCTGGTTTGCCTGTTCGCGAGCCTCAGCAAATAAAAAAATGGCAAGATGAAGAACTGTATAAGCAGATTAGAGTTGCTCGGCACGGTGCACCTACTTTTATTTTACATGATGGTCCTCCCTATGCTAACGGTCATTTACACTGCGGACATGCTTTAAATAAAATTTTAAAAGACATTATTGTTAAAGCAAAAACTATGAGTGGCTATGATGCCAATTTTGTGCCAGGTTGGGATTGCCATGGGCTTCCAATTGAATTAAATGTTGAGAAAAAACTTGGAAAAGCTGGCGATAAAGTTACAGCTGCTGAGTTTCGTAGCGCATGTGCTAAGTATGCGCAAGAGCAGATGTCGATTCAGGCGGAAGAATTTCAGCGTTTGGGCGTGATTGGTAATTTTAAAACTCCTTATGCCACCATGCGGTTTGATTATGAGGCCGCGGTGGTGCGGGCTTTAGGCAAAATATTAGCAGAAGGGCATTTGCAACAGGGTTTTAAGCCGGTGCATTGGTGTGTGGCATGTGCTTCTGCTTTGGCAGAAGCAGAAGTTGAATATGAAGATAAAGCTTCTCCCTCTATTGATGTTGCTTTTAGCATGCATTACCCGAAAAGCTTAGGGATAGATTTGCAGGCCGTTGATGCTGTGATTATTCCAATTTGGACGACAACTCCTTGGACTTTACCTGCAAATGAAGCGGTTGCGGTGCATCCAACACATGAGTATAGTTTGCTGAAAGTAAAAAACACTGTTTATATTGTGGCAAGCGCATTGGCTGAGGCATTTTTAACAAGAATTGCAGCAGATGAGCATCAAGTGCTTGGCAATATTTCTGGCGCGGCGCTAGAAAATCAGCTCTTAAATCATCCGTGGTTAGATAAACAAGTACCAGTTATTTGCGGTGAACATGTGACCATAGATACAGGAACAGGTTGTGTGCATACTGCGCCTTCACATGGCCCAGATGACTATATTATTGGTCAGAAATATGCTCTACCTATTAATAATCTATTAAAGCCTAATGGTTGCTTTGTTGCAGGACTTGAGCATATTGAGAATCTGTCTGTTTGGAAAGCTAATCCAGTTATAATTGAATTGTTACAAAGTAAAGGCAAATTACTATCGCATGCATCATTACAACATTCATATCCACATTGCTGGCGGCATAAAACTCCACTTATTTTTATGGCTACTCCACAATGGTTTGTTATGATGGATAGCAACAATCTACGGCAAAAACTTTTGGCTGAATTGGTGCAAATTAACTGGTTGCCAGAGTGGGGCCAAAATCGGATGCGCCTAATGATTGAATCAAGACCTGATTGGTGTTTATCCAGACAGCGCTCTTGGGGCACGCCTATGACCTTATTTATTCATAAAGAAACTAAAGAGTTACACCCGCGAAGCTTAGAATTAATCGAAGTGATTGCAAAAAGAATAGAGCAAGAGGGCATCGAGGCTTGGTTTAAACTTGATGCACATGAATTAATAGGTAGTGATGCCGAGAATTATGAAAAAGTAGCCGATACTTTAGACGTTTGGTTTGATTCGGGCGTGTCTCATTATGCAGTATTAGCTCAGCATAATTATGAACTTTCTTTCCCAGCAGATGTATATTTAGAAGGCTCTGACCAATATCGTGGATGGTTTAATTCATCGCTAACCACAGCGGTTGCCATGGGTTTATCATCGCCATATAAAAGCGTCTTAATTCACGGCTTTACTGTAGATGCTCACGGTAAGAAATTATCGAAATCAAAAGGTAATTACGTTGATTTAGACGTGCTAATTAAACAAAATGGCGCTGATATACTTAGATTATGGGTTGCATCTACAGATTATCGTTTTGAAGTGAGTATTTCGCCAGAAATCTTGCAGCGTATTGCCGATAGTTATCGGCGCCTAAGAAACACAGCCCGCTTCTTGCTCGCCAATTTGTTTGATTATGATCATCGCACAGATGCGGTAACTGAGATGGTAGAATTAGATGCGTATATTGTGCAAAAATGTCAGCGTTTACAAGAAGAAATTATTGCCGCATATGATGAATACCAATTTCACATTATTTATCAAAAGATTCATCATTTCTGCGCGATAGACTTAGGTAGCTTTTATTTGGATATTATTAAAGATAGACAATATACTCTGAGCAAGCACAGCAAAGCGCGCCGCTCTTGTCAAACAGCTATGTACCACATCCTCAATGCCTTAACACGGTGGTTGGCGCCAATTTTATCCTTTACTGCTGAAGAAATTTGGCAATATGTTCCAAATCATCAGACTGAATCAATTTTTCTGCAAACTTGGTATAGTAACTGGCCGGTCATCAGTAAAATTGATAATAACAAATGGCATAAATTACAATTGTTACGTGATGATGTAAATAAAGCGCTGGAGTTGCAGCGCCAACAAGGTATTATTGGCTCTGCGCTCGAGGCGAGTATCATTTTATATGTTGCTGACGATGAGATGGCTTGGCTACAGCCCTTGTTTCGTGAGTTAAAGTTTTTATTTATAACTTCTGCTTGTCAATTGTCTACAGCAAGCCATAAGAGTGCCGCTGCTTCGCAAGCAACTGATATGGGTATTTGGATAGAAGTTCTAGCTGCAGATGGACTAAAGTGTGAGCGTTGTTGGCACAGACATGACAGTGTTGGCCAATCAACATTGCATCCAAGCTTATGTCAACGCTGTGAGGATAATATTAGTGGTCGCGACGAGGCCAGATCATTCTTATGAAAAAAATAACTATTTTAATAATTGTTGGCCTGGTAATACTTGCTGATCAATTGAGTAAATACCTGGCAATAAAGCATTTGGGGGCAAATACTCCCATGTTTTTGTTACCAGTACTAAATTTGCATCTCACTTTTAATCACGGCATGGCATTTAGTCTGTTTTATGATAAAGGCGTAAACGCGCCTTTACTACTGGTTTCATTAACGGCAACAATAGCTCTAGTAGTAGCTTATTTGCTTGTTAAAGAGCGCTTGAGAGTGCTGCAATTTGCCTATGCTGGTATTTTAGGCGGGGCCATAGGTAATATTATCGATCGCTTAAGATACGGGGCCGTGATTGACTTTATCGATGCGCATATCAACAATTATCATTGGCCTGTATTTAATGTGGCTGATAGCTGCATTTGTTTAGGCGCATTACTATTACTGTTAAATAAAAAAACTTCTGGTGTTGTTTATGAAAAATAAAATTTATACGGCATGCTTATCAATGCTAATGGTCACTAAGTGCTTGGCTTTCGAGATTAATAATTATCAAAATGCTTGGAATAAATTAATTAAAAACCCGCAAAATCTTAAAAAATTTGTTACAAATATGCCCCTTGGCGCTGATCTACATTGTCACGTTAGTGGCGCTGTAGCTACGGAGCAATTAGTAAAATTAGCGCAAGAACAGCAATATTGCATTAATGACCGTTTTGTTATTTCTAAACCAATTGCGGGTAGTTGTCCAAATGCAAATTTTACTAATGTTTTTTTACGCTCAGCCGCTAACCAGAAAAAAACATTAGAAGCTTGGTCGATGCAGAATTTTGTACCCAATAAAGACGAAGATAATAAAACCCATTTTTTTGATGCATTTAAGAAGTTTAGTTTGGTCGCGCATGAGAATCAGGTTGAGGTTATAACTACCATTATTAATGACGCACATAGCCAATATATTCAATATCTAGAATTAATGTTGGGCATGCATGGAGAAATACCTAAGGTCGCATTACCAGCTGAAAATCATGCAATTGCGGATGTCTTAAATAATCCTGAGTATACCAAGTATATTCAGGATAACATTGCATACTTTGCCAATCTAAAAAATGCTATTAAAACCAAAACCCCTTGGTTGGGCAATGATGTCGATGTTGCTTGGATTTTAGAAATTAAACGCAACCAGCCATTTGAACATTTTTGGATAAATGCGGTGCTAGCTTTTGCAATTACCGATAAAGTGCATGATATTGTGGCCATTAATATGGTTGAGCCAGAGTATGCACTAATCGCATCGCAAGACTACGTAAAGCAAATAAAACTGCTAGAAATATTACATTTATATTTTCCAAAAGTTAAAATTGTTATGCATGCCGGTGAGTTGCCAGTTGATGTTGCGCAACACAGTAGTGTTGATCATATCGCAACTGTTTTAGAGTATTTACAGCCTTTGCGTATTGGGCATGGCGCTGTTATTGCGTATGAAAAAAATCAAGAAAAAACAATAGCAAATATGGCCCAGCAATCTATCCCGATTGAGATAAACCTTAGCAGTAATGAAAAAATCTTAGGGATAAAAGGGTCGCAGCATCCACTAAAAACTTATATTAAGAAGCAAGTGCCGGTAGTAATATCATCTGATAATCCTGGCATTTCCAAAAGCAATTTAAGTGCGGAGTATTTAAAAGCCTTAAACGAGCATAAAATTAGCTTAGCTGATTTAATTCAAGCAAATCGTAACAGTTTGACATATAGTTTATTAAGTGGCAAAAGTCTTTGGAAAGATAGCAAAAAAGCCATTCCAGTTAATGACTGTCAATTTTTTAAGTCCAATCAGTGTATTAGATTTATTGCTAACAACCCAAAAGCATATCAGCAATGGTTACTGGAAGAAAATCTCGACAGTTATTTTAAAACAAGTTTGCCTTTATAATATATTGTGCGGTACAATTTAGAACAACATATTCTATTATTAAAGGTTTCAGATATGCAAAATTTCTTTAGGCCAGTGTCAGAATCAATTGGCAAGATACCTTCACCAACAACTGTAGCACACAATAATTCTCCAAATTGTGCGCTACCAACCTTGGCAGGTATACTTAAAAAGCATTCACAAGCTGCAAATTCTGTTGTGACAGACCAAAAAGATGAAAATAATACGATTACAATGTTTGAATTATATGAACCACATTTATGTGAAATTGATATAGAAATTCATAAGTATCGTAATAAACTTAGAAAAAGTAAATTATATTTACAAATAGCTCAATTAACCCAGCAGCAACGATCATACCTCAGAAATTTTTTAGATGAAACACCCAAATTAATGTTGGAATTTGCCAGTAAACTGGAATTGCCTGCTATTGAAATAGAAAAGTTTTTAAAAGAAAATGAGGGTCAATTAAATGAACAGCAAGTTTTTTTCCTCAGTTCTAATGACACATTTAGACGTTGGGTGGCCAATCTCTTCAAAAAAAAATCCCAAAACCCGCATTATAATAATTTTAAATTATCTTTTGAACCTGACATTATTACCCTTGCGGACTGTGTGGCTAAATATGAGAATGAAATTACAGCACATAGCAAGAGAATTTGTCAAAAAAATAGAGAAGCTAGTGATTTTATCGACACAGTTCGCCATAGACTTGCTATGAATAATGCCAAAACATTGCGCAATTTTGGAAGCATTTTTCAAGAAGTTGAGGCCAATATTTATGATGCAAAGACTGCTTTAAGAGAATATTTAACCCCAAGAGCAACAGAAGAGTTAAATAGAATCTCTGAATATGAATCAAATTTACGTGAATTTGCCAGAAAACTCACCGATAATCACGTAAAACTTGATAGAGCTTCGTTTCTTCTGTAAAATCTGTTTTACTTCACGAATATTGAACGTTAGTGATTAAAAAATTAGCTACCTTTAGCCAATACATTTCTTAGTTTAA
>Ga0214917_10005652_pt1 | contig 13279 bp, 11 predicted proteins | sample LL_1208_BB_MetaG_FD_177983 | JGI IMG/M metagenome (GOLD analysis project Ga0214917, IMG submission 177983) | Freshwater microbial communities from Lake Lanier, Atlanta, Georgia, United States - LL_1208_BB | ecosystem: Environmental > Aquatic > Freshwater > Lake | place: USA: Georgia | collected... | reverse complement strand
CCTGCCAAAAACAATCACCCCAATCCCAGCCTTCAGTGAGGCGGTAGCCACTGGCACCGCCAAAAATCACCACTGCCAGGGGCATCAATGGTGTAGTGAGCAGGGGGGCAAGGCGCTTTCGCAAGCGTGGACGCCTTCGTAAAAAAGAAGCCATTAGAGCTCAAGCAAACGCTTGGGTGGGTGGAGGTGTTGCCGCGTTTCCATAGAAAAGAGGAAAAGGCTGGTATAACTACAATTATTATTGCGTTAAAAGCAAATAACATGAGGTATCTATTCAATCATCAAAGAAATTGGTTGGGATCTGTTGATCTTAACTGAGATCTAATTAAAACTTTTTGAATATTAAGCAGCGCGGGCTGCAATAAATAAAAAAGTTTGGCGTGATATGAACTGACTGATTAACCATATCCGATATCGATCGATTACATGCAGCAGCTCTTATGGCAGAGCCCGATGCATTTCCTCGTCAAAATAAAAGGTGGCGTGCTTTGAATTATCCATTTACCCATAAAAGCGATATAACGTTAGAACAACAAATATTTATTGCAGAGTTGCGCCGAATATCGACGTTTCAGGCCGCCATCTCCTTGGGAGTTCTGAGCGTCGCAGCTACTTAGTAAGGCAAGGTTGTGACCGTAATTGGCGCTCCTCCTTAATCTGACGAGCCAGCATCTGCGCTTCATCGGTATCACAGGCCATTGGGTGAAACGCGCTGTCTGCCGAACTTCAACCACTTCCCTAATGTAATCTGCTGGCTACTTCTGCATCAAACTAATCGTAGTGCGCTCAAGTAATAATTCAAATTTACGATCTTTATTCTCTAACGCAATAACAAATTGTAATAATGGTGATTATTACAGCTATACCCGTTATTACTGCGGCGAATCCATCCGCACTGCCCATAACGATAATCATCGTCATTGTAGATAACGAGAGCTTGTATGGGCTGCGGATACCTAACAGGTTGGGCTTTAACTTGAACAGGTTCAGTCCATTTCTCCCCGTTAAAAAAAGAATTTACGTAACCACCCGCGCCATCTGAGCAGCTAAGGGCTGTAGTTCCATGAAACTTACAGCCGTTTGAAAAGCTAGGAGAAGCAAAGAATGGTGTGATCCCCATACTGATCAAAAGAACAAGTGTTTTGAGATTTTTCATGATAATGAAAGAGATAAAGAAGAATCCTGCTGCTTAAGTGCTTTTCAGATCACCCTGAGCAACCGTTAGCTTCTCGTTCTGTCGATTGCCGGGTGATTCCAAGCCCATTTCAATAGATAAATGCTTGTGAATTTCACTCATCTGCATGGCGCTTGGCTGCCCACCCTGTTTCTCGGTGGCGGCACACACCCTTTCAGCAAGGCGGGCAATCAATGCACTGGCAGCGCAGCCATGGCCAATAGAGCGGTATTGATCTTTCCATGGGTTTAGGTAGGTTTTTACAAAATTAGCCAGTTCGTTATGTTCAAATAACTTAAACACTGGATTTGCAGCTGCAGCATTTAAAACATTAAAAAAGTTAACCTCTGATATGTTCCCTAGCCACCCTCCAGCAGGAGCATATAAACAGCTCCGTACTCCACCATCGGGTGCAATATGCAGATAGTAAGGCCTATGGAAGCCTTTACCAGAGCATGGTGAGCTCAGAGCTAATTTTTCAATTTCATGATGTTGATCAGAGAAACCAGGTGTAATTTTTGCTGCACCAACATCCACCATCTCCATAGGTGTTGAAACCATGAATTGAGGATAGCCTCCGATTGATTCATGCAGAAACTTGATGGCTTGTTGATGAATTGACGGATTGGGCTCAGTAATTACAAATTCGTATGGCTGATTTTGTTTTTCACACAGTGATGCAACTCTAATTACACGTTCCAATAATTCAGGATGCTGAAGATACCTATTATCTAAGCTAAGTGCTAATCTGCCTAAGCCAATCTCTTTAAGATATTCAACTAATGATGAATCTGTTGGGAAGAGTATGTCTCCAATTTTAATATTTTGATGATTCCCCCACCAAGCATTGGTATTAGCGCGAGCCGGAGTACCTATGTTATTCGCGTGAGCAATCAGCTCCAAGATGGGGCTATGGGGCATAAATGTTTCACCGCCTGTTAAGTTGCAGCCTATTCGTGTTAAACCCAGACACTTGGCGTCTAATAATGCTTGTTTAACAATTGCTGCATCTAGCCAATGGGAATGACCTGCTGGGCGAATTGGTGCCTGCAAACAATGCGAACAGGCAAGATTGCACGAATAGGTAAGCTCAATATTTACAGCAGTAACAAAGATAAATGGAAACTTTGCATCAGAAGTTTTTGCCTCACACCTTTGCAGTAAACCCTTTTTTATAAACCAATCAACTAAATCATAACTAATCTGGTTAGAATTAACAAATATTTGATTTTTAGCAATTTCTCGTAGTTGCTTGTCACAAAATTTAAGCTCTGCTGGAATAATGCTTTGCAATTCGCTGAATCGTTTTAACTTATTTATTTGCCTTAATGCAGCTGATCTAAAAAGTATGAAGGGGAATGACTCAGATGAATTTGTCATATTCACTAGTTTTAAGTTAAGATGACAATGCTAGCCATTATTATGACTAGCATTGTAGTTTTTCTGGTATAAAGCTAATGAAAGCTTAATATCCGCGTAATCTCTCAATAAGAGTAGTGCCGTTGCCCATTGGAGTGCGAATAACAGTTGTTCCAATCCCACCGTTTCGATTAGTGGTATCCGTTGTTGATCCTATTGTTTTACCTATAGGTGTGTATGTAGCACCAGGGCCGCCAATGCCATCGCAGTAGCGATAAGAGCCAGTTCCATAACATGATGCCTGGGCAGTTCCAATAGAGAGAACAAGGAAACTTGCTGCAAGGATGATTTTAGAAAACATGGTAATAAAGAGTGAGTTTGTTTAAATAAAATTTGAATCAGCCTTTGGGGCCAAAGTAATCGCCACTGCTCCAGCCATTGCCTTCACGGAAGGACTTAGCCACGAAATTCCCTTGTGTTGCTGTTGCAGAACGAGGGCCAAAATAGTCACCACTAGACCAACCATTGCGTGATTTAAATTCGGAGCTAACTAATGGATTGGAATTACCTGTAACAGTGAAATTGGTTGTGATTGAAGAAAAAGCAATAAGGCCAATAGAGCCAAGTAAGGCAGCAGTGGTGCCGATGGCAGTTGTGATGTAGTTAGTCATTGATGGGGTTGGTTTGTGAGGGTCAAGCCCTTCGGACACCCGCTCCTAGTTCCAGCATCTATGGGGTGATTCCTGTTTTAGTTTTTATTGCCAGATCAAAGGCCCTGAATAGGTTTCCAATCGCCTACCAATTGCCAAGCGGCCCAGTAATAGGGATGTTCCCATGCTGATATAGCGCCACCACGAAATTCTTTTTGTACTCCTGCCAGGGCATCACTACGACCTTCTCCTGCCTTTAGGCGTTTGTAGTAACGCACCATAAATTCAGCAGTGGCAGCATCTTCTACCTTCCATAGAGATAGCAAGGTGCTGCGAGCACCAGCAACTGTTAAAGAACGCTGCAGACCGTAAACGCCTTCCCCTGTTCGCACATCGCCTTGCCCAGTGGAACAGGCAGATAAAACAACAAGTTCTGTACCTTTTAAATTTAGGTTTAATGCTTCTGCAGAAGTTAGATAACCGTCATCATTGGGATCAAGAGTTGGTTGATTAGCTCCTGCAAGCACTAAGCCGCTTCTTAGCTGGGGATCTTCCTGGCGTAATCCTTTTACTTGAAAAGAATCTTCCTGAATAGCTCGCAACGGGTTGCTGGCTTTTGTTTCTTGATCAGCAACAAAAAAACCATGGGTGGCTATATGCAAAACCTTGGGCCCTTGTTGTTGCAATAGAACTGTTGTAGTGGCTTTTGTGCCACTGAGCAGTGGGGATGAGAGCAAAGCCGCAATTTGACTGCCTTCCTGCTCTGTTGCAGGCAATTGCTGCCACTGCTTGCTATCAATTGCAGCAGATCGTCGTTGGTTTTCAGCTGGCACTGCTACTGAACTTTCTGTTGAGGGCGCTGCTGTTTGCAGGTTGTAGCTGGGATTAGCCATAACTAATGCAGCAGTGCTGTTGGCATTTGGCTTTTGTAAACGCAATAACTCGCGGCCAGTAGTTAGCAATCGCAATTGCACAGCTTCTGCAAGTGGGATTCCAGATTTCTGTGGTGCGGGAATGGCTGCAAAAGGAACGCGATTTAATTCGCCATCAAGGGAGAGGAACCACTGCTTACTGCCCGATAGATGAGGCTCTAGAGGTTGCAAAACTTGTTTAGTTAGTTTTGCCCATATCTCAGATGCATCGCTAAAGCCCTGAGCTGTTGCGGTTAAACCCTTATGAATAGTTGCATCAATTGCAGCAGCGGGGCCTAGATTCATAGAAGTAATTGACCCGTTTGGCTTAAGCACTAAGGCTAGATATTGAGCGCTTCCCCATCGTTTAGATAGTGATTTACTGATATCAAAAGGCTGATATTTCTGAAATTCAACTAATACTCCATCAGGAGGCAAAGCCTTAGCTACATCTGCTATTGAAACAGTTTCAATAGCCAGGTTTGGCAGCTCTCGGTAAAGATCGCTTTGCAAAAGGTTGCGTTGCTCATTAAGCACAGCGCGCTTTGCTTGCGGCAAGTTGACAGATGAGAGTTGCTGAATAACACTTTGAAGATCTTGGATTTTCTCCTTTAAACCTCCTGAAGCAGATAATAGCAATAACTGGCGCTGCTGGATTTCTTGTAGTAGGCCCTGCCTATTTAGGCGGGTATTTAATGCTAATTCTTTTGCAGCAGGAAGTTTTTCAGTAATGCCAAAAGGAATTTCCCACGAACTACCCATCGTTTTGATTTGATCTGATCGAGCTTGATCTGGCAAAAAAGGTAATTCACGATTCAACCAAGCAGATTGAATCGCTAAGGAACGCCTAAGTTTAATAATGGCCTTTGGGTAATCACTTTTACTCAAATAAAGACCAGCAAGATGATTAAGGCTTCTCGCAACGTCAGGATGCTCAGGCCTTAATGCTTTTTCTCTAATCGACAATGATCGTATTTGCAAATGTTCAGCTCGGCTATATTTACCTTGAGTTATATATAAATTGGCAAGATTATCAAGGCTCCCAGCAACATCAGGATGATTGGGTCCTAATGCTTTTTCGTAGATAGCTAATGACCGATTTAATAGAGGTTCTACTTTGCTGTATTTACCTTGAGTCTTATACAGCAATGCAAGATTATTAAGGCTCCCAGCAACATCAGGGTGATCAGGTCCTAATGCTTTTTCTCTAATCGACAATGCTCGAATTTGTAAATGTTCAGCTTGGCTATATTTACCTTGATTTCTATATAGCTCCGAAAGGTTATTAAGGATCGTAGCAGAATCAGCATGATTAGGCCCCAAAGATTTCTCCAGAATAGCCAATGATCGAATATATAGAGGCTTCACCTTGTTATATTTACCTTGAGCATCATACAATAATGCAAGGTTGCCAAGGCTTCTCGCAACGCCAGGATGCTCAGGCCCTAATGCTTTTTCTCTTATCGACAATGATCGAATTTGCAAATGTTCAGCTTGGCTATATTTACCTTGAATTCTATATAAGTCGGCGAGATTATTAAGGCTCACGGCAACATCAGGATGATCTGGACCTAATGCTTGTTCGTAGATGGTCAATGATCGAGCAAATAGAGGTTCAGCTTTGTTATATTTACCTTGAGCAGTATGAAGCAATGCAAGGTTATTAAGGCTCATAGCAATATCAAGATGATTAGGACCTAAAACTTGTTCGTAGATGGCCAATGATCGAGTATACAGATGTTCTGCTTTACTATATTTACTTTGAACTCTGTACAACTCAGCAAGGTTATTTAGGCTTAAAGCAACACTAGGATGATCAGGTCCCAATGCTTTTTCGTAGATAGCCAATGATCGAATATATAGAGATTCTGCCTTGCTATATTCACCTTGAAGACTTTGTAGATTGCCTAATTTAATTAAGGCAATTACCATATCATGATGAAGCGAGCCAGCATATTTTTCAGCTAATTCAATTAAACGCTCCCAATTCTCGGCAGCTTCTTTGGTCTTACCTTCCTTTTCTAGTGCAAGAGCTTTATCTGCAAGAATTTCTAAAGTTGATTTATCTTCACTTACTTGCTGCTGAATAATTTTGTTATTCTTATTCGGGTCTGCTTGCGCGGGTAGTGAATTGGTAAGCAAAATGCAGCCAAGTGCCAGCCAGTTAAGCAGTTTAATTGATTGAAATAGGGGTTTGGAGTCCATATAATAATTAATGTAAATATGATCTCATTTAGTAGTATATAGCATTAATGAGGTGAGCTGCTCAAAATTCTAAAATAGCTAAATTCAGCTTTCTTAACGTTTGATCCTGAAAAGCTGGCATCCGTACTAAGCTGAAGAAGCGCGGTTTCGGCTATGAGCCATTACCAAGAGTTACTTTTTTTAACCCTGCAGGGGATTAGACGCAAGGTTTTAGTTAGTGCAGCAGGGTTTATCTCCAGCTCTCACCCTGCCTATCTGGATTTAGAGCCAAGCCGAAATATTGATCTGGAACTTTTAACGGAAGCCGAAAGGGCAGATACCGCCTTGCCACTGCTTTGCTTGCGTTGCCGCATCAGCCACCCTCTAGAAGCCTGGTTAAAAGCAACCTTTCGTGCCCACCATGAGAACCATGGCATCGAATTAAAGGCGATGGCTAGCTACGCTTTAGATGATCAGGGTGCCTTAACTATTAGATCCAGCAAGGAAAGCACGGAAGATTTCACCCATTCAGTGATCAATTCATTGCCAAAGGGGCCAGCCAGCCCCTTTACTGCTGAAATACTGCGCAGCTTTAATCCAGCCTTATGCGGCTTACCCCATTGGGCCCGCCTAAAAATCCAATCAAATAACGAGCTCAAGGCTTACTTCAAGCAACACGGCCTGCTGCTGATCTCTGACTGGGCTCTTTTGCGTAATAGCAGCCCTCGCCGTGTTCAACAGGCATGCCAGGCACATCTAAGTAGTAGTTCCACAATCGAATCATTAATTGCTTTGCACAGTAGGTTTTTGCCCTTGTATGACCTAGCAAAACAAGAATTTAAGGCAACTACAGGTAAGTCTTCTGGATGGCAGCCAGGACTTGAATTCCTTGATCAGCTTGAGCCTGCGCAGGATCCATTTGATACAAAAGAGCGATTGCTTGCAATTGCTAAGGCAATCAGGCAGCTACTAACAGGTTCAGCAAATCAAAGCCTTGATCAGTCCTTAGAAGCTGGCAATGAACCAGTTGCTCCTTTCTCCACAGATGAAGATGGGCCAGAGCCAGCAGAGCTAAAAGTTTTTATTGATGCTGCCTTAAAGCGGGCTATGGATAACTTGATGCCAGCTGAGATGCAGAAGGAAGCAATTAAATTCAGCAAGGATGAAGGCCGAAAGCTTGCCTTTGAGCTTTATGGTCAAGGCCTGAGCCACCAAGATATCGCTCAGCAGGTAAATCACCAGAAACCATGGGTAAGTAGATTGCTTAAGGAGAAACGAAGGTCAAGCGAAATAGCAATTGCTGCTGCAATCGAGCTCAAACGGCAGCCAGAATTCATTAGTTGCGGCAAAAGCGTAGAAGCAGCAGAAAGGCTGGTAAATGCTTTAAGGAATCACCTGGTGGAGCCAGAACTAGAAGGTGATATCCCACCCCTGCGCCAATGGATGCAGCAATACATGAGCCAACCATGACTGAGCCCTTAGAGCCCCTTGAAGTTCTACCAATGCCGCTCGGAGCAGTTGAACTGCCAGAGGGCTTGCAATGGAATAGCCAGCGTTCACTTGCTATAGCTGCATTGAAAGAGGTACTTGCTAGCCAAAAAGCCCCATTGCCGCTCGGGCCAAACACCGGTGCGGAACAAGAAGGTCGTTTATTAAGCCTCAACCGCTTTGCCTTGCAGTTGATTACAGCGGGTGTAGCAGCTGATCAAGTTTCTGTTGATAAAGCAGCCTGGATGGGCGAATCAAGTGCCCCACAGCTACTACTAGCTGCTCAGGTGGATGAGGAAAATGATGTGGTGGTATTTAGTGGTGTATTAACAGGATCTGAATTTATTAGTCTTGCGCGCAAGGCAAAAACATCTGGTGAAAACATACTGGTTGATACAAATGAATTCAAAGGTGGAGTTGAACGCTTACTTACCCTTGTGCAATTACTAGAACCTGCAGCGCTACCACGATTTGCTTTAGATACTGCGGTTGCTAATGTGCAGCGCAAAGTAGTTAAAATTGCAGACTGGATTAATGGTCAGCTTGATGAGGTTTTCAGCCAATTATATGGCGCACAATTGCAACCACTAAGCGATGGCGCTTTTAGAACTTCCGTAGCATCAAGATTTGAAAACGCTGCTAATCAAAACGCTTTGGCCTTGGTTTCTATTCCTTTGGGGTTAGCTAATGGCAAATTGGTAATTGGGCTAGAAGCAGAAGCTTGTATAGAGCGTTTTGTATTGCAGATGCTTGCAACCGGTAGTAATCCATCAAACCCAGATGGCTTAATGCTACAGCTAAGTGCTGCGATAGATGGCGACTTATTACCAAATGACCTTTGCATTAGTGCTAGCCAGGGCAAACATAACCAGCAGCAAATAGTTGAAAATAAAAACAAAATTGAATTTAACTTCAGTGGCGGATTAGAGCTAATTAATGTAAGTTTGGGTTTTCCCGGAAGTAGCGATCTAGTTTTGCCGCCGCTGCAGCTACGCGGCTGATGGAAAACATTAATCTTGTAATTCGCCAGGGGCCTGATAACCCTAAGGTTTTTCAAGTATTCATTTCAGCCCCAGGTTTTCAAAACGCTTTCGCTGTTCCAGAAGAAATCCAGCTTTACCAGTTGCAGCTGGCTTGGCGAACTCGTTTCTTAAAACATCACGACCCTGCCTTTGAATGGCCAGCAGGTGCTGCAGTTGTAAAGACTTACAGCGACAAATTGCGCCTAGCGCTGCAGCAATGGATTGAAAGCCCTGCCTGGCAACCATTGCAGCAACTACTTGTTGATCTACCAAACCTGCCTCTAACCATCCGGCTTGAGCAGGTAAAGCAAGAACTTTGCACCTTGCCTTGGGAATCCCTTTGCCTGCAGCGCTTCATCTGGCGTGTTGATGGAAATGGCCTTTCAAATAGCTCTCAGCTAAAGCTGCAGGCTCGTAAACCTCGCGTCTTACTGCTTGTTGGTGCAGAAAATGGATTGAACCTGGATGGGGAGATCAATCAACTAACGCAATTGCAGCGCAGTGGTCGTATCCAGCTCACGATGTTGAGAGCTCAAAACTGCAGTGCCGTTGCCTTGCGTAATGCTCTAGCAGAAAAAAGTGGCTGGAATGCTGTTTTGTATCTTGGCCACTCCAGTAGCGGGCCTATGGGGGGAGTGTTGCACCTAGGTGATGGCAGTCAGCTAGATGGCCAGAACCTTGAAGGCAACTTGGCTATTGCAGCGCAAAATGGCTTGCACTTGCTGATGTTTAACAGCTGCAGCGGTTTACAACTAGCAAATGTTGCAGCTTGCGCTGGTGTTAATTGGTCAATTTGTTTTTTAGAGTTGGTGCCATCAAAAGCAGCAGCCACAGCTTTTGCTGAATTATTAGTTGGCTTAGAAGAAGGAGCTGATTTAGTCTCATCGCTAGCAAAAACCAGAGCAACACTTGCAAGTAATGAAAGCTTTGAAGGTTGTGATTTGCTGCTTGCAACAGTTGCAACAAGTGACGCAGAGAAATTCAAATTACCGCTAAGGCGCAGGCGGCAGGTACTGCTACGCCTAGCTAGTTCAAGCAAAAAGCAAGTAGGAGCGGCTGTTGCATTCACCGCAGTTGCGTGTTTGATGGAGCTCACCCCCTCTAACCCAGTAAATATCTATCTGCTTGATCGGCGCCTTGATGTGCAACGTGCATGGAGGCAACTGGTTAAACAGCCGGGCCCCCAAGTTGATGTAAGAAACAAACGAATTCCAGTGCTGCTTTTAAATCCTGATACGATTCGAGCATTAGGGGAGCCAGCTGTTGCTGATCACACTTCAAGATATGCACTTGCAGAAGTGTTAAAACGCACACCACCTGATCAGGTGCCTGTTGTTGGTCTCGACGTGTTAATTGATCAACCTAAGAGTGGCACAAATCAATTAGCGGAAGTAATTCAAAAGCAACCCGAAAGACGCGTTGTTGCTGGCTACCTTAGCCCTTACAGCGATCCAAGCCAGGGAGCCGTGGGAAGTAGCTGGTTCCAATCATCAATTCTCAACAAAGCTGGTATGGAAGCAGCTGACTTGGCTGTGGGCACAGCCTCAACAGATGGTTTGCGTAAACCAGTGCCCTTGCACACTCAGAACGCAATCAGCAAACAAAATTTTGCTGGCTCTTTAAGCAATCATCCTCAACGTGTTCTACCAAGTGATCGCGTAATTGATTGGTCGCTTAATTGGGCCAATTGGATCTACTTGGTTCAACCTGCAGAGCTTGCTTCCTTGCAAAATTCAATATTGCTAGTGGGAACAAACGGCTACCTTGGTGAAAACCCAGTTGACCTTTTTCCTGCTCCAGCAACAGTAAAAGATGCATTAAAGCGGGGTGATAAACCTATTTGGGGTGGCAATGCAGGTAAAGTTCCAGGTGTGTTAGTTCAAGCGGTGTTGATTCAATCGCTAAATCTTGGTCATTGGCTTACACCCATTTCACAATCACTTTGCACAGCAGCTGCAGCATCCCTTGGGATTTTGCTTGCCGCTTTCTATGAACGGCGGCGAAACCGGTTAATTGCTGTTGGATTATTCATTGTAATTATTTGCCCAATGGCCTTTTACTTAGCTATTTGGCAGCTAATCTTAGTTCCACTAGTTATCCCAATGCTTGCACTATTAACAACCGCCACTAATGGAAATGATTAATCAAAACCCAATGATAAAACTTGCATTTGCCTTTTGTTTTGCATACAGTATTAATTTAACTGCTTTTAATGTTTCTGCTCAGCCAATACCTCAAACCTTAATTCAAAAAATAAGATCTTTTCTTGGTATTAATCCACCCGTTGCAGCTGGTGGAAGCCGCAGCAATAACAATCAGTTAGTTTGTTTGCTTAGCCCCTGGCCAACTGCAGAGGTTGGTGTATCTAAACCTATATTGCAAACTTCCGCGCCATTAACTGAGATTAGGATAGAAAAGGATAAACAAATAGTATGGCAAAGAAGAGCCTCTACGGAAAAAGCAATTGTTGGTGCAGTTGCATGGCCACTACCTCCGCTTATTCCGGGAGAAGAGTTTATTCTCAAACTTAGGCCTCAAGGCTCATCAGGTGGTGATTTTGCAATTTATTCATTCAGAGTGGCAGATAAAGAAATTTTAGAAGCTAATCATCGGCAAATCAATTATTTGGGTATTAATCCCAGAAATTGGATTAATTTCGTTGCTAACTTAAAACCAGAAAATAGAAGTATTCTTCCTGCGATTTTGAGTAGCAGCAGGGCCCCTACAGAATTATTAAATACGTTTAAATGCGAACAGGAATCACCGGAGCAACTCTAGAACTAGAAGGTTTTGACACCTATTAAGCAGCGCAACATCAAATCGCATCACCAAATCCTATGGCAAACGAGAGGAGAGACAATTTATTCCAAGCCGCTGTAACGGCTGCTTGGAATAAACACCTTGCAAATAATAATTATATACCAAATAACAGAAGTACTTTTAAAGACAATCTATGCCCAAATACCAGCTTCATATCCAATAATGGTTATGAATTAAAAACAAAACTAGGCTATCACTTTACTACTATTACTTTTTCAGAGCTTGAGCAGTGTTTACCAAGAAATGTTACTTTAGCTGATTTATCCACAGATAATAATAATAATGCAGTTAAATCAAGTAAGCATTTTGCTACTCAGCAAAAAATTAATGATTTAAGGGCAGCTGCAGCCAATGCCAAGAGTACTAAAAATTTATCATCAACAGATTCTTTATCAGGCAATAACTCGTTATTTTTAGATTCGTTGTCACCTCAAGCAAATAGTTCAGGAAGTTCAAATAAGGATAAATTAAGCCAATCCACTACTTTGCATCCAAGTATATCGAGTAATGATTCCAGGAACTGCAATAAACAAGCAGCAGGAAAGGATGATAATAATTTGGTTATACCCTTTTTTCTGATATTATTAACAATAATTCTTGCAGGAGCAGTAAGCCCGCAAGGTCTTTTTACTACTTTAATCAATAGAGATCAATTTAAAAAATCAACAACTTATGATCAAAGAATTTACCCAGTTTTGCCTCCACAAGCAGTTAAGCTATTAGAAATTCCTGATCCAGCAGAACAAATGCATGGTAAAGTTATTGCTTTTGAAGATCCTAATTACCCTCATTTGTCTGCATATATAAGTGATTATAAGAAAGTAGCTGGCATGCTTGCTCGCTTGCAATATTATTCACTTAACGATAAGTCAGCAAGAAGCGACCTTCCCACGGTTTTGATTAATTCAAATCACTTTTGCAAGACAGAGCGTTCTATAGGTATATATAATACAAAGTGCAAATTACTGAGTATCGACTTCTTCGAGGGAGAACTTGCTTACGAGACTGACGTGGAGATAATTACAGTAATTGCGCATGAATGGGGGCATCATCTTGTCAATGTGTCTAATGCTAATTCAAAGTTCTCACTCAATGAGAATGAAATAGTAGCTGATTGTTTTGCTGGTCTTGTTTTGGGATTCTACCATAAAAATAGCTTAATGACAATTCAAGAGGTTGAAAAAGCAGGTAATATGATGTTGTATTTGGGTAATAATGAGGGCAAGGGCATACATCCCAATAGCGAAACTAGACGTAATTCATTTATTAGTGCAGCTTCTTATATAAAGTTTCCTAATAGCAATGAGGCTAAGGCTTACAGTAACTATTGTGGAAGCCTTGATGGTATTATAAATAAGGATAAAATTGCTAATGCAAAGCTTGGGTGGTAAGGGAAATCAAATAAATAATCACAAAATGCATTTATGGTCTGGATATTTAACGGACTCTCAACTATTTTGTTATTTGCCATTGGCTACCTAAAAACTTTACCTTGTAAAAATACTTTAAGCTGTTGCGCGTAGCAGCATCACAACAACTGTTGCAGTGGCTTGCAAACCTAAGGCGAAGGAAGTTATGAGTTTTTAAAAGGATTGCGAATCTCAAGACCTTCCAAATGCTGGCCAATATTGAAATCCTCTTTGGGGCTTCCCGTTGATCCAGGCGATAGAC
>Ga0214917_10005651_pt1 | contig 13279 bp, 16 predicted proteins | sample LL_1208_BB_MetaG_FD_177983 | JGI IMG/M metagenome (GOLD analysis project Ga0214917, IMG submission 177983) | Freshwater microbial communities from Lake Lanier, Atlanta, Georgia, United States - LL_1208_BB | ecosystem: Environmental > Aquatic > Freshwater > Lake | place: USA: Georgia | collected... | reverse complement strand
GTGGCGTAGTCTCCGCACCCGACCCCCCCATAGATGACCCCGGAGTCACGAATGCCCCGCCCCGGCCGCGCCGCCCCACTTGACCGCGACCTTGTGATCCGCCACCTCGTCGAGACCGGCCAGTCGGCCGCCGCGGCGGTGACCGTCCTCGCGCCCGGCGCCGGCATGGGCGAGGAGCGGAGGCGGCTGGTCGACTACGTCGCGAACGTGCGGCTGCAACTGGTGAAGGACGGCCTTGTCCAGCCCATCCGCCGCCCGACGGCGCGACCGGCCGCGCCCGCACCCTCGGACGCGGCGCCCGACGTGTCGGCGTGGCGGCCGCTGCGGACGGCGCCGCCCCCGCGCGAGGAGGCACCGGCGCTGATCGACTTGTCGCCGGCCGCGGCGCAGGCGGCGCTCATCGCTCGGCTGCAACGGACGCTCGACGAGGCCGACCCGGGCTCGGCCGCCTACGTCGCCGCGGCGAAGCAGACGCAGTCGGCCCTCGACCGCTACCACGAGCTCCGCCGCGCCGAGGAGAAGCCGGCGCGGACGGCCGCCGACCTCACCCCGGCCGAGTGGCGCGAGCAGCTCGACACGTCCGCGCGCGAGATGACCGACGCCGACCTTGAAGTCTTCGTCGCCGAGTGGCTTCGGCGCAAGCGGCTGGTGCTGCGGGCGCGGGCCGATGGCGAGCTTGAAGTCGCGCGAGCGGGGGCGTGATGGGCCCTGTCCCCGGCCGTGTGCTCGACGCCGAGACGCTCTCGGCGCGGGCGGCCTTGCACGGTCGGGCGCCGGCCCACTGGACCCGGCCCCAGCAGCAGCTCTTCGACTCGCCTTTCAAGTTGACCGTGTGGTGGGGGGCGAACGGGATCGGCAAGTCGGTGGCGCTGGCCGAGGTGACGCGGCGCGCGCTCGGCGGGCTTCTGCCGTGGCAGACGACCCGGCGGCGGACGGTGATGCTCGTCGGGAACACCTACAAGCAGCTCGGCGTCACGCTGGAGTACCTCTTCGCGACCGTCCCCTCGTCGTGGTTCGGCCCTAAGATCCGGTTCTCGGCCGGCATGGTCAAGGGGCAGCGGATGCCGGTCTACGACGTCGTCGGCGGGCCGGGCGCCGGCTCGACGCTGGTCCTCGGGGTGTTCGACGCCGAGAACCTCGCGGGGCCGCGCGCCGAGGTCGTGATCTCCGACGAGCCCTTGCCCGAGAGCGTCCACAACGAGTTGTGGCCCCGTCTGCTCGGGCGCGGCGGCCGCATGTACGTCGGGTTCACTCCGACGCTCGGGACCGCCGCGGACGTCCAGTACCTATGGAAGCTGGTGGACGACCCGGCCCTGCCGCACATCGGCGAGTTGCACACGCCGCTCACCTTGGACGCGGTGACCCCGCGCGGGGGCCTGGTCGAGCTGCCCTGGCTGACCGCGCGCGACATCGCCGAGCACGAGGCCGGGCTGTCGGCGCTGGAGGCCGACATGCGGATGGGGCGGTCTCGGACCCCGCGGCGCGAGACGGCGTACTTCAGCGCGTGGGGTCCGCACCTCATCCGCGACGAGGCCCCGCCGGTTGGGGCGGTGGTCGGCGTCGGGATCGACCACGGCCCGAAGCCCGGGACCCAGCGGGCGATCCTCGTCGCGTCCGCGCGCCGGGGCCTGCACGCGCACCTCTGGGTGCTGGACGAGTACGCGAGCACGGATCGGACAACCCCGCGGGGCGCGGCCCGGGGCGTGTTGGACATGTTGGCCCGGTCTGGCCTGGAGGTGGGCGACGTCGACCGGTGGATCGGCGACCGGGCGCACCACGGCGACCACCGCGGCGGGGCGATGTCCAACCGGGCGTTCCTCGAGGCGATGGCCTCCGAGATGGGCATCGGCACGGAGCGACGGGGCTGGACCGAGCAGCTCCCCGAGGGCCTGCGGCGGATCGCGACCCCACGGAAGTACGAGGGCTCGGTCTGGGAGGGCTCGCTGATGCTGCACCGGCTCATGGTCGACGACCCGCCGCGGCTCACGGTGTCGCCGCGCTGCTCGCTCCTGCACGCCGACCTTGCCGGGTGGCAGGGGAGCACGTCGCCCTCCGACCCGCACAAGCACGGGCTCGACGGGTTGAGGTACATCGCCGTCCCGTTGCTTGAGGGCCGCGCACGGTGATACCTTGCATGTGGGGGCGTCCATGATCTCGGTTCTCGGCTACGGCTACCAACCCGCCGTCAAGCGCACGCCCCGCGAGGAGGCCGCGCTGCGCGTCCGCATCCTGCGCGGGATGCACGTCGAGGATGTCCGAGTGCGGACGCGGCAGGAGATGGGCGACCGGGCGAGGGAGCTGGGCCCGGTCGACCTCTCGATGAACCCCCTGCGGAGCTACGTCGAGCGGCGGGGGACGGCGTACCGGACACCCCCGGCCGTCTTCGGGCTGCCCGAAGAGCTGGCCCTCGCGCTTGGCGACGCGTCGGCGCGGACGACGGTGGCGCGGTACGCGCGGATCGGGGCGCGGCCGATGCCGACGCGGATGTCGGCGGTCTCGGCCGAGGCCCTGCGCTACCGGCTGGCGGCCAACTGGTCTGGCACGCTGATCGGGTGGTCGGCCGCGTCAGAGCGGCCCTTTCTGGAGGCGATCCCGCCCGAGGCTCTGTCGGTCGAGTATCACTCGGACGATCCGCAGGCGCCGACCGTCATCCGGCACCGGCGGCTCCGGCGGCTCGGTCGCGATCTCGTCGAGGTCGAGGACCTCTACGACCTGTCGGACCTCGACGCGCCGGTCTTCGCGGTGCTCCGCGGCGAGACGGACGTCACCGACGAGGCCCTCGGCGACCTGGCGGCCGCGGCGCGGGCATACCCCTGGCGGTACGCGGACGGGCGCCCCTTCCATCGGATCGTGATCTCGGGCGACCCGCGGGGCCCGTACGAGGGGATCGAGCTGGTGGAGGGCACGCTCAGGACGTGCGCGCTCTACACTCACTGGGGCGCGGCGGTGAGGGATGCGGGCTGGCCGCAGCGGAACGCCATCGGCCTCGAGCTGGAGGGCATGGACACCCACAGCGAGACGATGCAGGCCGGCGTGTCGGTCGGGCCCGAGTCGGTGCTCCGGTGGCGACACATCGACCCCGAGCGGCCGGGGATGCTGCACCAGTTCGGGCCGGGCTTCGACCCGCTGCCGCTCCACACCGCGATCCGCAGCTACGCCGAGCAGCTCGTGTCGGCGATGGGGCTTCCGGTGTCGGCGGCGCAGACGGGCGGCGAGCCGACCGAGACCGAGCGGCGGGCGCTGGCCGAGGCCGTCGCGGCGACCTACCCGGACTGCCGCGCGCACGACGGCCTCGTGCTGCGGCGCGTGTCGGCGATCATCAACCGGGAGACCGGGAGCACGCTCGCCGAGACGGCCTACCCGGTGCTCTACGGTCCCGAGGTGGCCGAGGAGTTCGAGGCGATGGCGGCGGGCGACGGGTCGGCGGACGACGCGGCGGCCGAGCTGGAGGGCGCGCGGTCGGCGCTCGACGAGGCCCTGTCCTCTGACGCGCCGTCGCCCGAGCTTCTCCGGGCCGCGCTGGAGGCCGTGACCGAGGCGCTCGGGATGCTCGGCTCCGCTGACGAGGCGCGGTGATGCCGCTGCGGCCGCCGCTCGGGGTGGCGCGGGCCGCGGCGCGCGGCCTCGAGGTGCGCGCGAGCAAGCCGCCCTCGCAGCGCGGCGGCACGGCGGTCGGTCTCGCGCGGGCGCGGGACCTCGCGAACCGGCGCAACCTGAGCCTGGACACGGTCTTTCGGATGCTGCGGTACTTCGCCCGGCACCTCATCGACCGCGAGGGCGCGACCTGGGACGACCAGGGCAAGGGGTGGCAGGCGTGGCAGTTGTGGGGCGGGGATGCGGGCGTCCGGTGGGCGCTGGCCGTCGTCCGCCGCGAGGCGCCGGAGTGGTACGACCGCTTCGTCCGGTCGCCGACCGGGCGCAAGCTGCGCGAGCAGTTCACGAGTTCACGAGGAGGGTAGGAACATGGCGGACAATCAGGGCGGGTCGGCTGACGACCTGATCGCGAAGCTGAAGGCGGCGCTCGGTGGGGGCGGCACGCGAGAAGACGACGACGACGGCGACGAGCCGCGCGGCGGCAAGGTTCCCTACGACCGCTTCCAGGCGGTGGCCCGGGAGCGGGCGCAGCTCAAGCGGCAGCTCGGCGAGGCCCTGTCCCTCGTCGAGCGCGAGCGGGCGACGGCCGCGAAGGCCATCGAGGACATGAAGGCGGCCACGGCGAAGGAAGTCTCCGCGCTGGCCGCGCAGTACGACGAGCGCCTCGCGGCGCGCGACCTCGGCTTCGACGAGGACGGGGTGACGGCGTTGCGGGTCGCGTACTCGCGTCTGCCGGAGAAGGGCCGCCCGGCCAGCGCGGTGGAGTGGTGGAAGACCGCGGTCGCCGACGAGGAGGGCCGCAAGGCGATCCCGAAGACGCTGCTCGCCTACCTGCCGGCGCCGGCCGACGAGAAGCCGGCCGACAAGGCCCCGGCCGCGAAGAAGGGCACGGGCGCCGGCGGCATCGACGCGGGGACGCGTCCGGCCGGCACCAAGGCCAAGGTCGACGAGGTCTCGTCGGCGAAGAGCGTCGCCGAGCTCATGCGCGCGTTCGGGCGTTGAGCCGTTGACGTCCGGGTGATGCCGCGGTAGCATCGCCTCAGTTCTCTTCGCATCGTTGAGCCCCGCGGGTCGCTTCGTCATCAGCGCCGGCATGTTCCGGGGGGGCCTGTCCACACTTCACAGTCTGGAGGCTCCCTATGGGCAATCCCATTCGCACCGGCACGACCCCCATGAGCGACGTCCTCGTCGCCGCGATCACCCGCTCGATCGGCCTCACGCTGGGCGACCGCAGCGGCGGCGGCCTGCTCGCGAACCCCGTCCTCGGCGGCCAGTTCCTCGGCACGACCCGGTTGGGCGCGGCGCTCGGGAGCAAAATGGTGGACGTGGGCTGGGGCTTGAACAAGTTCACCTCGACCGGCGAGGGCTCCGACTTCACTGTCGAGACCCTGTCCAGCGCCGCCGCGACCGTCACCCCGGCCCGCCGCGGCATGGCCCGGCAGGTGTCCGACATGGCCCGCGCGCTGCAGAGCATGGACGAGCTCGCCTGGCTCCAGTTCGTCAACGATCAGACGATCGCCTGGCAGCAGAGCGTCGTCTCGCTGATCGCCTCGCTCTTCCCGTCGTTCTCCGCGTCCGGCGGCGTGTCCGGCGGCGCGGCGACCTGGGCCTCGATTGTGGCGGCCTACCAGACCCTCGGCATCGCCAAGTCGGCGGGTCCGTACGTGCTCGTGACCCGGCCGAAAGACTGGGCCAACGTCGCCTCCGACGCCTTCGCCCTCGGCGGCCGCGTGCAGATGCAGGCCGAAACCGACAGCTACATGAACCCGATGAACCCGGGCTTCAAGGGCCAGTTCCTCAACGGCAACCTGTGGGTCTACACCTCCGACGAGCTGACGACCTCGGCCGGCGACACCGTGTCCGGCATGTTCGGGCCCGAGGCGCTCGCGTGGGACGCCTTCATGCCCGAGCCGTCCCCCGCAACCCAAGTGCTGCTCTGGACGCCCCTCTACGGCGTCGAGATCGAGCGCGACTCGCTCAAGAGCGAGGACATCGTCGCGGGCAGCACCCACCTCGGGGCCAGCATCCGCCAGAACGCCGCCGGGATCAAGCTGCTCTACGCGACCTGATCCGGTGGCCCTGTCTCTTTGAACCCCCGCACCACGTCGAGGAGGACGTCAAGTGCCCATCCCCAACTCCCGCGGCTCTGCCGCTCCCACGCCCCAGGCGGCGCCCGTCGCCGGGGCGCAGCCCGCCCGGTCCACGATCACCGTCTTGGGCGACCTGCCCGCGCTCGAGTCGGGGCCGAGCTACCCGCCGCTCCCGTCGACGCCGATCTTCGCGTACTTCGCCGACCCGACCAGCATCCAGTTCGTCGACGGCGAGGCGCTGTATCGGCCGATCAAGGTGCCGTTCGAGGCGGGCGTCCAGGGCGTGCGCGACGGTGGCGGCCTCTCGGCCTCTGTCGAGTACGAGACGCGCAGCAACAAGCGCGTCTTGATCCCGCTCGACCGGGCCTGCACGGCTTGGGGGCAGGCCCACGGCGGCTACGTCCAGCGGATCGACCTCGCACCGGATCGCCGAGGCAAGGCCCGCTACCATCACGCCGACGTCTGGACCCGCTACGACGTCGTCGGGTCACAGGTGCACGCCAGCTTCGACCATGACGGCTGGCTCGACTTCTGCCGGCAGCTCGTCGACCTGCTCGGGCCGCCGCACCCCGGCGTCGTCGCGGGCACCCGCGCGCAGGTGGTCGCCCTCGCGGACGCGCATCGCCAGATCGGGCACGCGAGCCCCGGCATGGAGCGCATCGCCGCCCGCATCGAGGCGACCCTGTCGCCGAAGCTCCCCTGACCCCTGTCCCCCCACTCGGAGGTTTCCGTGACGATCCGCTCTGCCATCTACGAAAACCTCCGTCGCGCCGTGGTGGGCGTCGGCGTCATCATCAAGCCGGCCGCCGGGACCGCCCTCGACGCGTCGCCGTCGATCTCGGCCGGCACCGGCGCCGCGTCGACGAGCGAGCCGAACGGCAGCGTCTACCTCCGCACCAACGGCGACTTGGTGCAGCGCATCGGCGGCGCCTGGGTCGTCGCGCTGACCGGTGGGCGGGCCTCCAACCTGGCGGCGGCTGCGACCTTCCGCGTGGCGGGAGTCGCGGGTACCGGGTCGGCGCAGAATGTGCCGCACACCCTCGGGTCGGTCCCGACCCTCGTCTGGGTCATCCCGACGGCCGGGCACAATGGCTCCGGGGCCGCTGGGACGCAGATGCCGACGATCACGCTCGGGACGCACACCTCGACGAACCTCGTGGTGACGTGCACGGCCGGCGCGACCTTCACCGCGATCGCACTCCGGTGACCATCCGCGCCGCCACCTACGCCTTCGGGCGGCCGATCCCGTACCTCCTCCAGCGGGGGGCTACGCAGACGATCGACTGCCCGGTGCGGCACGGGGCCGGCGGCGCGCTCGTCGTCCCGACGGGCGGGACGTACTCCGTCCTGCGTCCCGGTGGCACCCCCCTGGTCTCGGCGGCACCGGTCGTGGTCTCCTCCTCGATCGCGACTGGGACGGTCACCCCGTCGGCCGCCGAGGCTCTCGGGGCTGGCTGGACAGTGGAGCTGTCGCTGGTCATCGGCGGCAACGCGTACCCCGTGCGCATCGAAGCGTTCCTCTGCGACTGGGTGCCGCTGTGCCCGGTGAGCGAGGCCGACCTGTACCTGCGCCTGCCCGAGCTTCGGCACCGGGTGCCGCAGAGCCAGGGCGAGCGCGGGACGGGCGAGGGCTGGCAGCCCCAAATTGACGCGGCGTGGTACGAGCTGGTCCGGCGGCTGCTCTCGGACGGGGCGCGGCCCTGGACGATCCGGGGCGTGCATGGGTCCTATGACTGGGTCCTGACCCGGGCCTTGCAGCTCTGCATCGACGCGATCTCGGTCGGCCTCGACGAGAGCCTTGCCGAGCGCAAGCGGCAGCTCCACTTCGATATGCAGCGGGCGGCCGCCGGCCTGCGCTTCCAGTTCGACGAGGACACGGCCGCGCTCCGTCGCGGCCAGGGCCCCGTCACCCGGCTCGCGCCGGTGGGGAGGCCGACGTGGTAGCCCGCGGCGACAGCGCGACCCTCGGCGACTCGCTGTGGGTCGACCTCATCGATGGCGTCTACGACGCCATCGAGTCGATCCCCGTCGAGGGGTATCGCTCGTCCGACTCGGACGGGTGGACGCGGGCGCGCGGCCCGACGCCGACGACGCACCTTTCGTTCTGGGTCTTCGCCGGGGATGAGGTCGTCTTCGCGCAGGGCGGGACGATGGTCCTGCGCTCGCGGGTGGCGTTCGCCGCGCGCTACGTCGCTGAGGATCACCCGGCCCACCTCGCGCGGGCGCACGCGGCGGCGCACGCGCTCTGCGCTCGGCTTCGGGCCGGCGGCTACGCTCTGCCCCGCGTCTGCCGGGTGCTTCCGACCGGCTGGACACCCGACTACTCCCTCGTCGACGCGGGATGGATCCTCGTCGACGTCACCCTTGATCTCCACGTCCCCTGGTAGGAGCCCCGCATGTCGACGTCCCTCGCGACCCTCGTTCAGATTCGCGCCCTCGCCGAGCTGTCCCCCGCGCTGCCGCAGACCGGCGCCGTCAAGGGGGAGATCCTCGCCGAGCAGCGCACGACCAACGGCCAGGGCTCGGGGCAGGCCGATCGGGCCTACTTCGCCTCGCGCTCGCTCTCGGCCTCGGCGACCCACACCTACAACGTGCTCGCGGCCGGCTCGCTGACCGACCTCCTCGGCCAGGCGATCGACCTCGACGAGATCAAGGGCCTGTCGGTGGAGTGCCTGACCGGCGCGATCAAGGTGGTCGGCGGTGCGAGCAACGCCCTCGCGGCCTTCACCGGCGCGGGCGACGGCCTCCTCCTCACCGCCGGCCAGAGCATGGCGGTGGAGTTCGGCGCCGCCGGGCTCTCGGTCGGCAGCAACGGCACCTTCGAGGTCACCGAGACCAGCGGAAGCGCGACCGCCACCTACAAGATCCTGTTCCTCGGCGCGAACTGACACCCGGGCGAAAAGGAGCCTCCAATGTCTCTGATTCCTGCATCCTTCTCTGACGGCGTGCTGACCTGCACCGACGACGCCGGCAACAGCGCCACCCTTCAACTCAGCCTGGGCGACACGGCCGTGTCCGGTCTCATCGACGCGGGCCGGACCCCGACCGAGGTGCAGTCCCGCGGCCGGTTCGTCGGGCTCCGCAAGGGCCAGCGGGTCGCCCCGACGTTCACGATCAACGCGATCCTGTCGTCGCCGTCGGACAACTTCCACAAGTTGATCCTCGGGAAAACGGCGGGCTTCGTGTCGACGAGCGCGGACATCGGCGACGTCGCCACGGTTGACGGGACGTTCAGCTTCAACTACGGCGCCGAGTCCCGAAACGTCACCTTCGACGACGCGTACTGCTCGGCTTTCGACATCGCCGAGGGTGACCCGTCGACGGTGTCGATCACGCTGACGGTCGTCGGCCCCGTCGAGGTCGACGGCGTGAGCATCATCGCGCAGCGCTGATTCTGACACCCGGTACACGTCGAGGAGGACGTCATGCCGACCCAGCCCCTCACCGAGTGCGTCGTCGAGATCGGCGGCCGCTCGGTTACCTTGAACAAGCTCGGCGCGACCGCGCAGATCGCGATCGCGTCGGCTCAGAGCCGCGTCGGCGCCGAGCCCGCCGCGGTGCTCGCGCTCGGCGCCGCGGTCTTGGCCCTGTCCTGGCCGGCCGGCTCCGCGTGGCCGACCCGGCAGCGCCCGCGGCCGTGGCGGGTGAACGAGCCGCTCCTCGACTACGGCGCGGCCATCCTCGACGACCTGGCCGCCGGGCACGGTCTCGACGAGGCCGCCCGGATCGCGCAGGATGGCTTCTGGTGGGGCCTCGGCGTGCGCGTCACCGAAGAGGAGGTCGCGGCGGCCGAGGGTTTCTCCGGGGCCCCGGCGGCGGGCTCGGACGCGTGATGCTGGCCTGCTGCCGCGAATGGGGCCAGCCGTTGTCGTGGTGGGCGGACATGCCGGCCGCCGACCGGGCGCTCGTCGTCGCCGACTACCGGCTGCGGGCGCGCGAGCGGGCGCGTGAGTCCGGTCGTGGCTAAGGGCAAGTCCACCGTCAAGAGCGGCGACGCGTCGATCGTTGTCGACCAGGCCGCGCTGATCGCGCTGCTCGACAAGACCGCGGACGGGGCCGCCTCGAACTTCGTGCGGGTCGTAGGCGCCGAGCTGCGGGAGCGCGAGGCCGAGGCCGTGCGGGTCTGGCCGGTGCGCTCGGGTCTGTCGAAGCGCTCGTTCTCGGTGGTGACGCGCATCCGCGAGGACGTGATTGAGGTCGCGATCCAGAACGACGCGAGGTCGAGATGGGGCTTCTACGCCTACAAGATCAAGAACTCCGTGCGGACGCGCGAGAGCCTGGAGAAGGAGGCGCTCGCGTGGTCGCGGCGGGGCACCGATCCCGGGGCGCAGGCGCGCATCTTCGACCATCGGTGGCGGCAGCTCCGGCGCATCCACGGCGAGGGGGCCCGGTCCGCGGCCGAGGCCGGGCGTAACTCTTGGTCGGTGTACGTCCGCAAGCCGGCCGAGCAGCGCCGAAGCGCGATCGTGGCCGAACTCCAGGCCGACCTTGCTAAGCTGGCACAGCCGGCCGGGGGTGCTTGATGGGGGCGGTCGTCTCTCTGACGTACCAAGCGCAGGTCGACGACCTGCGGAAGAAGCTCGCGTCGATCCCGGACATCACCGCGGCCGAGGCGCGGAAGGCCGTCAGGGAGATGGACAAGGCCATCCGCGCGGCAAGCAAGGCCGCCTCGTCTGCGGGCGACGCGGGGAAGGCATCGGCGAAGGCTGCGGCGGCGGCGGCGGCCGAGGTGCGCGAGGGGCTCAAGGGGCTTGGGGAGGTCGCGGGTCTACCCGTCGAGCGCGTCGAGAAGCTCGGCAAGGGTCTCGCGCTCCTGTCGTCGCCTGCCGGCGCGGCGGCCGCGGCGGTCGGCGGGATCACCTTGGCCCTCGGCGCGGCGGCGGTCGGCGCCGTCAAGCTGGTGCAGGCCGCGGCCGGGATGGGCCCGGCCCTTGAACCGTTCCGCGAGCTGGAGGGCTTCGGCGGCTTGGACTCGGCGGCCCTGTCGAGCCTCGCGGCGGCGGCGGCGGCGATGGCGGCCGTCGAGACGGTGGGGCGGCGCGTCGTCGAGGTGCTCGGCGCCGACCTCGCGCCGGTGGTCGGGCGGGTCGCGACGGTGGTCGTGCAGCTCGGGCTCGCGCTGGTCGACTCGGCGAACGCGGCGGCAGAGAGCGGGGGCATCTTCCGCGCGCTCGCCGACGAGCTCGGCGTCGCCTTCGTCCGCTCTGCGTTCCGGGTGGCCGACGTCTTGACCCGCTTGGTCGCTGGCCTCGGCGACCTCGCGGGGGCCGTCGGTCTTGACGCGGTGGCGGCCGGGTTGAAGGGTGTTCGCGCGGGCTTCGAGGGCATCACCGAGAGTGCGGGCAAGGCGCTCTCGGCGGCGGTGCTCGGTGGTGCCGAGGGCGTTCTCGAACGCGTCGAGCTGCGGACGCGGGACTACGCCGGGGCCGCGGCGCAGCTCATGGGCGTGCAGGCCGGGCTCGCGACGGCGACGAAGGAGGGCACCGACGCGACGAAAGGCGCGGCGAAGGCGCAGGACGAAGCGGCGGCGGCGGCGAAGCGCGCGGCGGCCGAGTACCGGGCGGCCGAGGCGGCGCGCAAGGGCCAGCTCGGCGTCGAGGCCCTCGCGCTGCGGACGATCGAGGAGCAGGCGCGGCTCTCGGGCAGCGACGCGGACCAGATCGCCGCCATCGACGCGCGGGCGCAGGCGGAGCGGGCGGCGGTCGATCAGCAGGTCGCCGACTTGACCCGGCTCGGCCAGGGCGAGGAGGCGCGGGCGCTGGCCGAGATCCGGTACGCGCAGATCCGCACCGACAAGGAAAAGCAGCTCCAGGCGCTCCAGGCCGCCGGGGCGAAGGCGGCCGAGGACCAGGCCGCGGCGGCGCGGTCGCGGGCCTTCGCGGTCGCGGGCGAGGTGACGGCGGTCGCCTCGGCTGCGTCGTCGGCCCTGTCCTCGGTGGGGGCGCTCGCCGCGTCCCAGGCTCAGCGCGAGATCGAGGCCGTGAGGACCGCGCGTGAGCAGCTCGGGGAGGACATCACCCGGGCAGAGCAGGCGCAGCTCGAGAAGCGCGAGGCGGCGGCGAAGCGGGCGGCCCGTCGCGCGTTCGCCATTCAGCAGGCCGCCGCCCTCGCGACCGCGGCGATCCAGGGCGCGCAGGCCGTCATCAGCGCCTTGGCGACCTTGGGCCCGGTCGCCGGCCCCATCGCGGCCGGGCTCTTGACCGCGAGCATCGCCGCGCAGGTCGCCCTCATCGCGTCGACGCCGCCGCCGAAGTTCGCGGCCGGCGGCATCGTGGAGGCGCAGTCCTACGACGGGCGGCTCATCGAGGCCGAGCCCGGCGAGGGCGTGCTGACCCGGCGCGGCGTTCGGGCGGTCGGCGGCGAGGAAGGTGTCGCGGCGGCGAATCGGGGCGAGGGGCCCGGCGCCCCGGGCGTGATGCTGGTCGCGCTGCCGAGCATGTCGAGATACCTCGCGGTGGAGGCCGCGCGCCCGAGCGCCTTTGGGCGGGCGGTCCAGGCGAAGACCCGCGCGACCGGGAGGCGGTAGATGGGCAACCCGATCACCCGCGACGTCTACCAGGCGCTCATCGAGCCGTTCGCGTGGGCCTCGGACTCGTCGAGCCTGTGGGCGGCTGAGTCGACCTACGACGAGGCCGGGACGGTGGCGGGGCAGCCCGTCGCGGGGCAGACCTCGGCGCTGGTGCTTCGCGGGACGGGGCCGCAGACGGGGCAAGTGCAAGTCAGGGTCGCAGCGGGCGGACACGCGGGGCCGGGGCTGGGGGCCCTGTCCATGCTTCAGCGGCCGGGGACGTCCGGCGCTTACTACGGGTGGGAGGGCCCCGCGTCGGTCTCGGGGCTGGATGCGCTCAACTGGTCGGCGAGCAACCCGGTCCAGACCTCGCACGTCGCGGGGTTGCCGGGCGGCACGCTGATCGCGGCGGGCTGCGGCGGTTCGACGGCGACCGACGGCGGGACGCTCTGGGTCTGGCACCGGGCCGCGACGGCGTCGACGTGGACGCGGGTTGTGGTCTGGGACGCTGCGGCCGCCGGTCGGGACGCCTTCGCCCCGTGCGTCGTCGCCATCGACGCGACGCGGGCCGTCCTGTTCGCCTTCGTCGAGAGCCCGGCGACGGGCCTCGCGTTGGCCCGCCGCGTGAGCATCTCGTCGTGGGAGACCTCGGACGGCGGCGCGACGTGGACGCTGCGGGGCGAGGGCCTCGCGCCCGAGACGGACATGCGGCTCGGCGGCGGCACGACGGGCAGCGGGACGCCGGGGGCTTCGGTTCGCCGGCTGCGGGGCGCGTACCGCGGCGGGCAGCTCCTCCTCGTCGCGCACCTCCGCGAGCTGCTCGTCGACGGGACGCGCGACCGGCTCGACGTCCTGCGTCAGTGGGCGAGCGACGACCAGGGCCAGAGCCTCGTTTCGGTCGACACCTACAACGGGCTCGTCGCCACCTCGCAAGACGGCGGCTACCACGACGTGGCCGTGCTGGGCGGCGCTTTCGTGGTGGCTCGCGTCAGGGCCGGCCTCGGCGGCGTCTACTTCGCGCGGCTCGGAAGCGCGTTCGCGCCGATCACGCAGGCCGACGGCTACACGACGGGCGGCGTGCTCGGCG
>Ga0214917_10005650_pt1 | contig 13284 bp, 11 predicted proteins | sample LL_1208_BB_MetaG_FD_177983 | JGI IMG/M metagenome (GOLD analysis project Ga0214917, IMG submission 177983) | Freshwater microbial communities from Lake Lanier, Atlanta, Georgia, United States - LL_1208_BB | ecosystem: Environmental > Aquatic > Freshwater > Lake | place: USA: Georgia | collected... | reverse complement strand
AAATATGCTGTTAATCACAATTTTTATTGGCTGGTTGGCGGGTTATTTTTTGTGGCATATTTACATCGAAAAAGTTGCTAACGAAAATATCAAAATACCGCCATCAAATAATATTTCTTACAGTCAGGTTTTGCCAATAGAGCTAGATGTTAAGAAACTTACAAATTTGATTGTTGAAAATCAGCAAAAACCCACTTTGCTTTATTTTTATACCACTTGGTGCGGTATTTGTGTTAAAAATTTTGCTGTTTTCAATGCTTTGGCTCAAGAAATGCAAAACACCAATTTGCAGGTTTTAGCGGTTGCCGTTGATAAACAGCTTTCGGCTCTCGAACTACAACAGTATCATCTGAAAAACAACAACGATCTGTATTTTAAGCCTTATTTGCTTACCTCAAAAGCTGGTTTTAGCGATTTTTTAAAACAAACCAAAGTTGATTTTCGCGGAGGAGTGCCTTATACTGCCATTATTAACAGCGAAGGGCAAGAGGTTTTTAGTTATGCTGGTATCAAAGATTATGATTATTTAAAATCAAAAGTGTTAAAATATCTTTATTTAAACAAACAATAAAATGCATAACATTCAAGTTTTTAACACTCTCACCAATACATTAGAACCGCTCATTACTCACCAGCCAGATACTATTAAATTTTATGTTTGTGGCCCCACGGTTTACGATAGGCCGCACCTTGGCAATGCTAGATCTGTTGTGGTTTACGATTTATTTTATCGGTTGTTTTTGCAATGTTTTTCGCAAGTTGTGTATGTACGCAACATCACCGATGTTGACGATAAAATAAATAACTCTGCCAAAGAGCAAAATATCTCTATTACACAACTTACTAACCGAGTTTTGGAGTGGTTTTACCACGATATTAATGCTTTGCAAGTTTTAAAACCTACACACGAGCCAAAAGTAACCAGCCACATTGCCGAAATTATTTTGCTGATCGAAAAAATTTTAGCCAACAATCATGCCTACATTAGCCAAAATCATATTTTATTTTCGGTTGATTCTTATTTGCCTTACGGCCAGCTTTCTAACCGTAACACCGCTCAACTCATTGCTGGCTCAAGAGTTGAGGTAGAAGATTACAAAAAAAATCCTCTCGATTTTGTTTTGTGGAAGCCTGCCAACGAAAACGATGATCCTTCTAGTGTTTTTGATAGCCCGTGGGGCAAGGGTAGACCAGGGTGGCATATTGAGTGCTCGGCGATGAGTAGTAAATATTTGGGCGAAAACTTCGATTTTCATGGTGGCGGTGCCGATTTACAATTTCCGCATCACGAAAACGAAATCGCTCAAAGTTGCTGTGCTAATAAAGGCTCAACCTATGCAAAATACTGGGTTCATAACGGTTTTCTTACCGTCAATGGCGAAAAAATGAGTAAATCATTAAAAAATTTTATTACTGTTTTTGATTTATTACAAAAAAATATTGCTGGGGTAGTTATTCGTTATATGTTGCTTGCCACTCACTATCGCAAGCCTTTTGATTTTAACGAAAAAGCTTTGCAAGATGCCCAAAAATCTATCGATAAATTTTACCAACATATTGCTGATTGCGATTTTTCTTTGCCATTTCTAAAGCCTTCTACACAAATTTTACAAGCTTTAAGCAGCGATCTAAACACCTCGACTACTTTTGCTTTTTTACACACCTTAACAAAAGATGTTAGTCAAAAATGGCAGTTGGTATCTGATTTGCATTTTCTTGGCCTGCTTGATATTGACTACTTAACCAAAAATCATCAACAAAATATTACCATAAATGCAAGCGAAATAGAGCAAATGCTGGCTTTAAGGCAACAGTACAAAAAAAATAAACAATTTGCTTTGGCCGACGAAATTCGCCATAATTTACTTGCAAAAGGCATTGTGATTGCCGATTCTCAAAATGGCGCAACTTGGAGTTTTTTAAAAAAATGACAAATCCACTAGAAAATATTTTGCCAATTTCTGGCATCTCATCAATTATCGACAAATACCAATATTTTATTTTAGATATTTGGGGAGTTATTCACGACGGCACAGCTCTTTATCCACAAGTTTTAGAAACTTTACAATATTTGAAGCAGGCTAAAAAAACCGTTTGTTTGCTTTCTAATGCTCCAAGAAGAGCTCATATTGTGGTTGATTTTTTAACTAAAATGGGTATTTCTTCAGATCTTTACAGTTTTGTTCTTACTTCTGGCGAAGCGGTTTATCTTGATTTACAACAAAATCAGCAAAACGGTTTTATAAATTTTCAGCAAAAATATTGTTATGCAGGGCCGTTAAAAGATCAAGATTTGTTAAATGGTTTAAATTATCAGCAAACCGATGTTTCTTTGGCTAATTTTGTTTTAAACACTGGTTTTGATAACGATGATTCTACTTTGCAAGAAAAAATTCCGCTGTTAAATAAAGCAAAAAAGCGAGATTTACCCATGATCTGTGCCAACCCCGATTTAATGGTGGTAAAACAAACTGGGCAAAAAATAATTTGTGCAGGAGTGATGGCTCAATACTATCAAAGCCTGGGTGGAAAAGTGTTTTATTATGGCAAACCTTTGGTAAAAGTTTATGAAATTTTGCATAATTTACTAGAAAAACCAAACAAATCAAGCATAATTGCTGTGGGCGACGGTTTAGAAACCGATATTTTGGGTGCAAACAGCTTTCAAATCGCTAGTTTGCTGGTTACAGGTGGCATTTTAACTCATGAGTTAAAAAGTTCATTTTGTCAGCAAGTTCATCTTGACAAAATTAAAAATGTATGTCAAAAATATAGTGCTATACCAAATTATACAATTTCAAATTTATCTTTATGAGACAACTCTATGCCAAGAAAAAAACTAACAACAAAGGGTTTTTAGTTATTGCCGTTGTTGTGGCTATTGTTTTTATAGCCTTTCAAAAATTTAATCAAGGCTCTTTTTTTAACAAAAGCAACAATAAAAATAACGATAGCATTGTAGCCCAAATTAACGGCGAAAATATTTATCAAAAAGAAGTTGAGCAAAAATACAAAACTCTCCTTTCTGCCAGCGAAAATGTTGATTTAAGCAATCTTCCTGCTTCGGTGCTCGAAATTTTGATTCGTGATGTTTATATCGATAAAAAAATTCTGCTAGAAACCCAAAATTCTAACATTATCAATATGCCAGAAATCGAAGAAAAAGTAGCCGATTTTAAAGCTAAATTAATTCGCTCTACTTATCTTGATGCTCTCACTAAAAATGCCGTTGATGAGCAAAAAATCATCGATAAATTTAACGAAATTAATAAACAATTCGATGCTAAAAACGAATATAATTTTCAGCAAATAAATGTAAAAAGCCAAGAAGAAGCCGAAAAAGTTTATAAACAAATTTTTGCCAAAAAAAAGGCTCTAAAATTTGTTGATGCTCTCAAAAAATATTCTCTTAATAAAGATAGTTTTTCTGCTTCCGAAAATTTTATTGCCGAAGATCAGTTAAAGCCAGAAGTGGTGGCGGTGCTTAATGTTATCAAAGATACTCAAGTTTCGCAACCTTTTGCCGTTGGTGATGAGTGGTTGATTGTTAAAAGAATAGCTGTAAAATCGCCAGAAAAATTAGAGCTTGAAAATTATCGCGAAAAAATCAAGCAAGTTTTACTAAAAGATGAAATAGAAAAGGTGCTTGGCAATCTTATAAAAGATGCTAACATTAAAATTTTAATTCCAACCAAAGTCGAAGAAAAGCCAGTTGAAGAGCCAAAAGCACCAGAGCAACCAAAACAAGAAGAAAAACCTACTTCAGATGATGTAGCTCAAACTCCACAAAATTCAGTAGAAACAACTGCTACACAAGAGGTTACAACACAGCCAAAACAAGAAGAGGCATCAGAAAAACAACCAGTCGATTCTTCAGAAAAGCAACAAAATCAAGAATCGCAAGCTACCGTAAATTAGTGAAAACATTAACACCCCTTTTTTAGAAGGGGGGTGCTTTCTTGCCTAAATAGTGCATTGTAAAGTTGAAATTGTATAATGCACTAATCACTTTAAAAAACTTAAACACCAAAAAAATTTTGCAAAATGCAAAAAACTAAAATGCAAAAAATTCAAAATAATTCTAACAATCATCAATTGCCAAAAAATAATGTTGTTATTTACGGAAAGCACCCAGTTTTTTTGTGTTTAGAATTGCAAAAAAGAACAGTTTATAAAATTTTTATCAGCAAAAATAATCAGCAAGTTTTGCTTGATTTTTTACAAAAAAATCATCTTAATAAATTAAGTAAAATAATTCAAATAGTTGATAACAAATTTTTTGATAATTTACTAGGCAAAAATGCTGTGCATCAAGGCATTGCTATCGAAGCCAGTAAAATTGCCATGCAAAGTCAGTTTGAATTGCTAGAAAAACTTCATAATAATCCTCAAAATTTACCTAATATTTTATTACTCGATCAACTATCCGATCCGCAAAATATTGGAGCCATCATTCGCACCGCTGTGGCATTTGATATTTTACATATTGTATTTAGCAAGCATAATTCTTGCCTCGAAAACAATACGGTTATCAAGGCTTCGGCTGGCAATATTGAATTTGCTAATTTAATTGAGGCTACCAATTTTAACGATTTACTGCAAAAATTAAAAGAGCTTGGTTATTGGTCGGTGGGGTTAAGTGCTAAAGGCAATAGTAATTTAGCCGATTTAAAAAAATATCAACCGCTAGCAATTGTAGTGGGTTCTGAAGGTTTTGGTATTCGGCAATTAGTGGCAAAAAATTGTGATTTGTTGGTAAATATACCCACAAATAAGCAGGTAGAAAGCCTAAATGCTTCGGTTGCTACAGCAATTTTATTGCATAGTTTAAAAAACTGCTAAAAAAATGAAAAAAATCGCCACCATTTCAGCAAATAACAACAAAAAAGCTTTACTTTTGCAAGAATTTTTGCTAAAAAAGCATAATTTTTTTAATTTAAACCAAAATAACACCGATTTTATCAGTAACTTTGATTTTGATTTAGTTATTGCCATTGGTGGCGATGGTTTGATGCTTCATTTGCTTCATCATTATTATCAAAAAAATGTGCCAATTTACGGCGTTAATTGTGGCACAGTTGGTTTTTTAATGAATAGCTTTAACCAGTTCACCGATGATATTTTAGCAAAAATAAATTTAGCCAATACTAATCATTTGCACCCGCTTGTTATGCAAGCAAAAACCATTGATAACCAAATTTTTTCTCATATTGCTTTTAACGAGGTTTCGCTACTTAGAAAAACTAGCCAAGCTTGTAAAATTGCCATTAAAATTAATCAACAAGAAAGATTGAATCCGCTTATTGCCGATGGTGTTTTGGTGGCAACTTCTGCTGGAAGCACCGCTTATAATGTTTCGGTTGGCGGACCGATTATTCCGTTTGGCACCCCTATTTTAGCTCTTACCGCTATTAGCCCTTTTCGCCCCAAAAAGTGGTCGGGGGCTTTGCTTCCAAATAATAGCATCATTACTCTTGATTTACTCGAGCACAAAACCAGATCTGCTAATGTAACTGCCGATTGGAAAGAAGTTCAAAATATTTTACAAGTGCAAATTCAGCAAAATTTTAGTTTTTTTGCCAAAATTTTATTTGACGCCAATCATTCGCTAGAAGAGCGAATTTTATGTGAACAATTTTCGTAAATAATTATTTTTTACCTATATTTTACACTATAACTTGACATCAAAAAAATAAGATAGAAAATTAATTTGTGTTCTGCAAAATTTTGTAAATAACCAACTAATTTTATGTCAAAAACTACTGGCCCCGATATAGGTAGCAAGCTACTCGATAAAAAAGTTATCTCCGAAGATCAGTTAAATATTGCCATCAAAGAGCGAGAAAGGCTTGGTGGTAACAAAAGCTTAGGGGTTATTTTAGTTGATATGGGTTTTGTTTCGGAAGGTGCTTTGGGCGAAATTTTAAACGAGTCGGTTGGTATTAAAAAATTCGATATCAAATCTTCTTACATCGATCCAAAATTAGTTAAAAAAATTCCCAAAGACTTTGCTGTGCAAAACAAACTAATGCCTGTTTCTTATAGCTCCGAGGCTATTGTTTTGGCAATGGTTGATGTGTTTGATATTATTTCTATCGATCAGGTAAGAAGATTTTTTCCGCCAAACTTTCGTATCGATCCTGTTTTTGTGCCCGAAACCGATATAATGCATGCTATCGATCAATATTTTGATTACGAAATGTCTATCGAGGGTATTTTAAAAGAAATCGAAAGTGGTGGAACCAACAAAAACACCAACGAAAATGAGCTTCGAGGCGATTATAAAAGCCCGATGGTTCGTTTGGTTGATGTGATTTTAAACGATGCTGTGCATCACGGAGCCTCAGATTTACACTTTGAACCAGAGGCACAATTTTTAAGAATTCGCTATCGTATCGATGGCAAAATGGTACAAATTCGCAGTGTGCATAAAGATTATTGGTCGGCAATTGCGGTGAGAATTAAAATTATGTCAAATATGAATATCGCCGAAAACCGCAAACCACAAGATGGTCGAATTGAAACTGAAATTTTAGGGCGAAAAATCGATTTTCGTGTATCGACCCAGCCTACAATTAACGGCGAAAACATTGTGATGAGAATTCTCGATGAAAAGCAATCTATCATGACTCTCGAAAAACTTGGTTTTTCGGAGCATTGCAAAAATGTGCTTACAAAAATGGTTAAAAGGCCAGAAGGAGTCATTATTCTTACAGGGCCCACTGGCTCTGGTAAAACCACCACTCTTTATACTGTTTTAAACTACATAAACTCTATCGATAAAAACATCATGACTTTAGAAGATCCTGTTGAGTATCGTATTCCACTCATCAGGCAATCTAATATTCGCCACGATATTGGTATGGATTTTGCCACTGGTATCAAAGCAATTTTAAGACAAGATCCCGATGTTATTTTGGTGGGCGAGATCCGAGACAAAGATACCGCAGTAACTGCCATTCAGGCCGCCATGACTGGTCACCAAGTTTATAGCTCTCTTCACACCAACGATGCTTTAAGTGCCATTCCAAGGCTAATGAATATTGGGGTTCCTACTTATTTGCTTTCGGGGGCTTTAATTGGCATTATTGCTCAGCGATTAGCTCGAAAACTTTGTGTGCATTGCAAAGCCGAACAACCAATCACCGAATTTGAAAAAAAATTATTAGGTCCAAAATATGCTAATGTAACCAAGCTTTATCAGGCGGTAGGTTGCGATAAATGTAGCCATGGTTATAAGGGTCGAATGGCGGTTTCTGAAATTCTACCTTTCGATCGTGAGCTTGATGAAATGATTGTGGCTTCTGCTAGCCGAAAAGAAATGATGAAATATGCTCTTAGTGTTGGTTTTGTGCCAATTGTCGAAGATGGCTTACAAAAAGTTGTGGCAGGTCATATGGATTTAAAAGAACTCATCAGGGTAGTTGATTTAACCGACAGAATGTAATAAAACTATGTTTAATTTTTCAGCATCTTTTCCCAATTCTCGCCCCAGAAGAAACAGGCAAAACAAGGCAATATTAAATTTACTTACCCAGCACCATCTTTTGCCTAGTAATCTTATTTTGCCTTTATTTGTGGTTGAGGGGCAAAATATTGCCGAGCCTATTTTAGCATTACCCGATTGCTTTCGTTTTAGCCCCGATTTAATTGTTAAAAAAGCTAAAGAGGCTTATCAAAACCAAATTTATGCCGTTATGCTGTTTGGGGTGGTGCCAGAAACTTTAAAATGCGAAACAGGTAAAGAAGCCCATAATAGCCATAATTTAATTTGCCAAACCATCAAAAAAATTAAAGAAGAGGTTCCAGAAATTTTAGTAATTGCCGATGTTGCTCTCGACCCTTACACTTCTCACGGCCACGATGGAGTTATCAATCAAAAGCAAGAAATTTTAAACGACGAAACCGTTGAAATATTATGCTTACAAGCTTTAACTTTGGCTAAAGCTGGAGCCGACTTTGTGGCACCTTCTGATATGATGGACGGTCGAATTGGTAAAATAAGAAGCTTTCTCGATAGTAATTCTTACCAAAATGTTGGTATATTTTCTTATTCTGCTAAATATGCTTCAAATTTTTATGGCCCTTTTCGCCATGCAGTAGGCTCGGCAAATAATTTAAAACAAGCTCATAAAAAATCGTATCAACTTAATTACTGCAACAACAAAGAGGCTTTTTTAGAAATCGCCCTCGATATTAATGAAGGGGCAGATGCTGTTATTGTTAAGCCAGCTATTGCCTATCTCGATATAATTTTGCAGGCTAGTCAAAATATTGCCTTGCCTATTTTTGCCTATCAGGTAAGTGGCGAACACACTATGTTAAAACTACTTGCAAAGCACAGTAATCTTGATTTTTATCAGTTGTGTTTTGAGCATTTAATTGCCATTAAAAGAGCAGGAGCTCAAGCTATAATTTGTTATTCTGCCATTGAAATTGCTAAATGGTTAAAAAGTCAAAACTAATTTTATGTTACTTTTTTTAAAACAAATTATCATTTCATTGTTTTTATTTTTACCATTTACAGCTTTATCTCAAAGTAATCAAAACATTAACCTTGCCGAAGTGTTGCAAAATGGCACAAACATTATTAATCAACAAAACCTAAATTATCAAAATTATCAAGCAAAACCAGTGGTTCTGGTTTACTGGACTTGGTGGTGCAATATTTGCAAGCAACAATTACAAAATCTAAATTCTTTACAACAACAAAATACCGATAATAAATTGTATATCATCGGCATCTCGGTTGATAATCCACAAAAAAATCATAAAAAAACCCTAAAAATCGCCAAAAATCTTCAATTTGATAATTTTTACCTAGACCAGCAAAAATCTACTTATCAGCCCGAAATAATTCCTACCACTTTTATTTTTAACAGCCAACATCAGCAAATTGCTAAAATAGAGGGTATTCTTGATGCACAAGAGCTAGCAAAAATAATTTTTCCAAAATGATTATTATTCAAAATCATCTGCCACAAAACTGTTATAGTTTTTGTGAAACAAGAAAAATTAAATATTTGGTTTTGCATCATATAGCGGCTAAATCGGTAAAAGAAGCCATTGAAATGCTGGTGCATCATCAAGTGAGTGCTCATTTTTTGATAGATTTTGAAGGTAATATTTTAGAATTAGTTTCGCCAAATAATATTGCTTACCATGCTGGAGTTAGTTATTGGCAAGGGGAGGATGGTTTAAATGCTAGCTCTATTGGTATTGAATTTGTTAATCAGTTTCCAGAAAATCAGCCTTTTTCTCAAAAGCAATTGCAGGCAGGAGTTAAGCTTTTAAAGCATCTAATTGAAAAATATAACATTTCTTGCCACAACATTTTAGGGCATAGCGACATTGCTTATTTTGCTGATTCGCAATTATTAAATCGTAAGCAAGATCCTTCAATTTTATTTGATTGGCAATTTTTGGCAAAAAATAATATTGGTTTTTTTCCGCAAATTAATAGCAAAAATGATTTTATTCAATTTGGCTGTGGCGATTGCTATCAAGAAATTGGTAAAATTAAGCATCAGCTATATTTGATAGGTTATAAAGTGCTTGAATTTTCTTGTTTTTTCAACACTCATATGCAACAACTCACAACGGTTTTTAATCGTCGATTTAACAATATTGCCAGCCATAAAAATAACCAAGATAGATTTTGGCTAAATAGTTCTTCTCTTGCCCTTGAAAAAATATTAAAATCTTAGGTTATTTGATAAGTTAAAACTGCAAAACATTATAAGATCTAGCATTAAAAAGCTGGTAGTGCCACCACTCTTGACGATAAAAGTCAAAGCCAGCGAGAGTCATAATACCTAGTAAAATAAGCCTGTTTTGCTTGGCATCTAAGGTAATATCTTGGCAAAAATGGCTGGCCTTACTAGAAAAATCATCGAAGTAAGAATCCATATTTAGCTCTTCGCCGTTTTTGTGGCATAAAGTAAGATCAACCGCCACCCCTCTGCAATGCGGAATTGAGCCAGTTTTAGGATTAGAAATAAAACCATCAAACTCTGGTTTATTAAAATAATCAAACATTTTTTGTTGTACTTTTAAGGGGCGAAAAGCATCGAATATTTTGATTAAATAACCCATCTCAAGGGCTATTTGCTGGGCTTTTTTCAGTTTTTGGTAAGCTTCTTGATGTAAAAAACACATTGCAAAATCATAGAGCTCTTCACTGCAAACATTATTATTAGTGGCATAGCGAATATCTAAAATAAAGCCTTCGCTGTTGGTTATTTCAACTAAATTATTTTGTTGTAAAAATTTTTTCATAGTTAAAGGGACTGTTGTAGCTCAAATTTGTTTTGATTTTTTGCTAGCTTTTTTTGTTGCTTATTGTAAAATTTTAGCACGCCATTTTATCATCATCAAAAAAACCAAAATATGCAAGAAAATTTATTTGCTAGCTTAACTAATACCATTTCTACTTAAAAATACACCATTTATGCTTCATCTTTTTGCTGATAAAATTTAAGTAAAAAACCTTTTGTATATCTGAGTTTGTTGCTAGGTTTTATAACCCCTCCCAGAAGAGCCAATTTATTGGCTCTTCTACCCTCCCGAAAAGCGGGAGGGTGATAAGATCGGGGAGGGTGATTTGCATCGAATAAAAACATATAAATACTATGAAAAAAATTGCTTTGGTTGACGGTTACTCTTTTGTGTTTCGGGCTTATCACTCGTTGCCGGGTTTGCTGAATTTACAAAATGTGCCAGTTGGTGCCGTTTATGGTTTTGTCAATATGCTTATCAAGTTGCTTTCGGCCCTTGAAGTGAGCCATATAGCGGTGGTGTTTGATGCTGGGGGCAAAAATTTTCGCCACCAGTTGTTTGAGCAGTATAAAGCTAATCGCCCGCCTTGCCCTGCCGATTTGATTCCGCAATTTCCGCTAATTCGCCAAGCAGTTGAGGCTTTAAACTTGCTAAGTATCGAAAAAAAGGGCTATGAAGCCGATGATATCATCGCTACTTTGGCTACTAAAGCCAGCCAAGAAGATTTTGAAGTGCTGATTGTTTCTTCTGATAAAGATTTAATGCAGTTGGTAAGCGAAAAAGTAAAAATGTATGATGCTATGAAAAACAAGCTCATTGGCATTGCCGAAGTTGAAGAAAAATTTGGGCTAAAACCCGAAATGGTGCTTGATATTTTGGCTATTACTGGCGATTCTGCCGATAATATTCCGGGCATCAAGGGTATTGGCCCAAAAACGGCAGTTGAGCTTTTAAACCAGTTTGGTAGTTTACAAAATATGCTAGAAAATATCTGTCAAATTACTTCGGATCGCAAACAAAAATTAGTGCAAGAAGGCAAAGAAAAAGCCCTACTTTCAAGGCAATTAGCCAGTCTAGATAGCCAAGTAGAGCTTGATTATTGCTTAAACGATTTTGCTTTAAAAAAAATTGATGCCAGCAAGTTGCTCGATTTTCTAACCCAGCATAACTTTCGCTCTCTAATTAAGCAGGTGCAACAGCAATTTGATTATACCCAAAAAAATAATCAAGATATTTTAATAACTTTTGCTTCTAAAGAACAAAATTTAACCAGCATTGCTACTCAACACAGCTTGCTTGCTGTTTATGTTGAGCAGGAGCAGGTTTTTTTGGTGCCGTTTAATGCTTTTGGCTTGCATCAGCCCAATATTTTGACTATTTTTAGTTATAATTTATCAGAACTTTCTAAAAATCAAGAATTGCTTGCAATATTTGCAAATTCTAGCATTAGAAAGGTTTTTTTATACAGCAAAGATTTTTTACAATTTTATTGTAAAAATTTTAGCCATCAGTTGGTTTTTGATGATCTTTCATTGATTTATCATCTGCTAAACCCTGCTTTGCATAAAATCAATCAGCATCACGATAAATTATTGTTAAACCTTGTTGAAACTTACTTAACTAACAATATTAACTCTATCGATTTTAATATTTTTACCACCAAAAATAATCAAGAAGAGCTTATTAAGGCCATAATGGTGGCAATTTGTCAGCTTTATGTTGTGTTGCAACCACAAATTATGGCAAATCAACTTAACAACACTTATTTTAACTACGAGCTACCTTTATTGCCAGTGCTTGCCCAAATTGAAAACAACGGCATCAAAATAGATAGCTTGGCTTTGCACCAACTTTCGGCAGAATTTAAAAAGCAAATTGCCGATTTATCGCTACAAATCTACCAACTTGCCGAAACCGAATTTAATATTGCTTCACCGCAACAGCTTGCCAAAGTGCTTTACCAACAACTAAAACTTGGCGAAAATATCAAGCACAATAATTCTACCTCGGCCGAAATTTTAGAAGAAATAGATCATCCAATCGCTCAAAATGTGCTAGAATTTCGCAAAATCAGCAAGCTAAAAAACACCTACACCGATGTTTTGCCAACCTTAATTAACCCACAAACCGGCAGAATTCACACCACTTTTTCTAGCACTAGCACCCTAACAGGCAGGCTGGCTTCAAGTAATCCTAATTTGCAAAATATTCCTAGCAAAACCAACGAGGGTAAAAAAATTTACAATTGTTTTGTGGCAAAAAAAGATCATTTATTACTTACCGCCGATTATTCGCAAATTGAACTACGAGTTTTGGCTCATTTTGCCAACATAGCAAGCCTTATTGAGGCTTTTAAACAAAACAGCGATATTCATTGCCTTACTGCTAGCCAAATTTTTCAAATCCCAGAACAGCAAGTGAGCGAAGAACAACGAAACAAGGCAAAAGCTATCAACTTTGGCATTATTTATGGCATTAGTGCTTTTGGTTTGGCAAAACAGCTTGGCATCAGCAAACAAGAGGCAGGCAACTATATTGCTAGTTATTTTCAAACTTATCAAGGAATTGAGCAATATATTGCCAAAACTATGCAAGAAGCCTCAGAAAATGGCTTTGTTAAAACAATTTCGGGCAGAAAGTGCTATATTTCTAACATCAACAGCACCGATAAAATTTTGCAAAATCAAGCAAAAAGGCAGGCAATTAATGCCCCAATTCAGGGCAGTGCTGCAGATATTATCAAGAAAGCCACAATTTTAATGCAAGAAAAACTAAATTTTCATAAAATGGCAAGCAAAATCGTGCTACAAATTCACGACGAGCTAGTGCTAGAGGTTGCCAAAGAAGAGCTAGAGCAAATAAAAATGTTTCTTTTTGAAACAATGCAAAGCACTTTTAATTTAAGGGTGCCATTGTTGGTTAATATTGAGTTGAGATAAAATTATGTTTGAAGCTTCTGCAAGATTACTTTATGTAAGTAGAGAAATTAGTTTTTTGTTAGGTGCT
>Ga0214917_10005649_pt1 | contig 13286 bp, 15 predicted proteins | sample LL_1208_BB_MetaG_FD_177983 | JGI IMG/M metagenome (GOLD analysis project Ga0214917, IMG submission 177983) | Freshwater microbial communities from Lake Lanier, Atlanta, Georgia, United States - LL_1208_BB | ecosystem: Environmental > Aquatic > Freshwater > Lake | place: USA: Georgia | collected... | reverse complement strand
GAGACTATTCAAGGAGTCATTTCAGATTTTATAAAGAGACTATTCAAGGAGTCATTTCAGATTTTATAAAGAGACTATTCAAGGAGTCATTTCAGATTTTATAAAGAGATCAACATTGGGATATTTCAGAATTTTGAAAGAAACGGAACCAGAAAAGAAAAAAAAATATTTTTGCACTTTTCTAAATTGTGTTTTTCTATTCAGTTTTTTTCTTTTAGTAACTTTTTCAAATTAAGTTTCTTCAATAAGGGACATATGTGACATGTTAAATATATCGTTATATGGAACTTTTGCAAATATACTCGGATGATTTCATTTTTTCCCGAGGATTTTTTTTCGGTAATTTTGATGTTGATATTTACTAATATCAATGGATACGCTCATAAAAAATCACTCCAAAAAATACTTCGTGGACCTTAGCAAACCGATTCGAGCTGAAATTGGAAACAAATACATCCAAGCGATGATTCTCCCTCATGCAGGAACACTATATGTTCAAGATATATTTGATACGGCGTTTCACCTCTGTCCAGTATATGATCGTATTATTCTCCTGACCACCAATCATTGGACACATGATACTCTCCGTTACGATCCAACAGACCCACACGATTTGTTTCTACAAGAACATTCTTTTTTAAGTATATTTCCTTATTTGGAAAAATTCAGTCGCTCTTATGACATCTATGCCATTGGAAATAATACCTTTTCCGATATCGGAAAAAATATATCGTCATCGGAAACCGTATTATGGATTGCGAATACAGATCTCTTGCATTGTTATGAAAGAGTCTCATGCAAACAAACCATGACAGAGAACGATTTGAATACGATTTCGTTTCTGAAACAACAGAAACTTCCTCCGAACGGTCGTGCAAAAATGTGTGGATATCAGGCGATTCGTGTCTTCTTTCAAAAAATAAAAAAATTACATTTAGAATGGAAATTTATGTCGTATACCCGTAGCGACCATATTGTTGAATCCAGTGCTGTCGGATATACTTCTATTTTATTTTCGTCTGACTCTGGTTCAACCGTCTATAACTCTTTATCGTCTCGTTATGCGTTGACTAAAATACGAGAATATAAAACGTACCGTTGTCTCACCATCAAAAGTGAACTTCCTAATATTAAAGGCGTTTTTGTGACTCTCTTTTTACACGGCCAACTCTATGGGTGTATTGGCACGTTCAATAGTCCCAATGGAAATATAGTCGATGCGATTTCAGACATGGGGTATGACGCGGCCTTTCATGATCGTCGTTTTCATCATTCTCTCAATGTTGCACCTCCAGAAGATATTTCGGCGCATGTGACATTTATCGGAGAGCTACAGATATGTTCATCCTTTGATGATTTTATGATAGGAAAACACGGTATTTTGATACAATTTCAACCTTCCCAAAAAACAGCTACATATTTAGCGTCTGTTCTCATCGAACATTTCCAAATATCGGAAAAAAATAAACACGAGAAATTTCCAGAACTATTTGAATCTTTGTTGGAAAAAGCAGGTATATCGTATTATACAACGTATACCTTGTTCCGATATGAATGCCTATAACTTCAAGTAGTTTGTTAAATTTTCTTCTCTAAAAATAATTGAAATTACATTATAAATGTCCTAAATATTAGGGCTTTATTTTTTATGTAATGCTTTAACTGACTAAAGAACTCTTGGTGTAATTACTCGAACTCGGCTATGAAATCGCGCAGGTCTTTTTCTAATAACGCAAGAATGTCGTCCAACTTCTCCGATAATTGCTCGATTTCCCAGTCGATATCTTGAATCTCATCATTCGATATATTCCCGCCATTATCCCAACCGTTACGATAAAGATCCTGACCGTTTACGATGTTCTGTAAAGATATCGCCATTAATCTACGAGAACAAAAACATGGTTAGATACACAGTGTGGTTCACACGGAACATTTTTTTATACGTTATCAAGTGATTCATTTTTTTTTCGGGGAGATTGTTATTGGTAAATTTGTTATAATTGTAAAGGCAAACACATGTGGGATATATGTTCATAAAATACATTCCATTTTGGTTCCAATAAATGACGATTTTATTGACGTTTTCCTAATTTATAGACTTCTACGATTTTCCAAATGCGCGTTTTTCTTCCATTCCATTATGATATTATCATATACATTCTACCATCTTCCGTGGGAGGGTACATGTTTGACAACTCTTGATGTTTCTGGATAATCTCGGGAGGAGCACTTTGTGGACTATCGAAATTGAATTTGGTCTGGTAATAACAATACTCTGGTTTCCATTTCTCATCTCGAGGATCTCTGGAAGATGCAATGAGACTATTTTTCTTGACCTTTGCATGGACCATATTTTTTCCTAAAGACATTTAACGACAACAATTGAGAAAACAATTGAGAAATATATAATAAAGATTTCTTAGCTTTTCTCTCAAATGATTCATTTTTTTTTTCGGGGAAATTTGTTTTGGTAATTTTGATATTAGTTAAAATGATTTTGGTAAAATTGATGTGGTTTTATATAATAAACAAAATGTTTGGGATTTTACTCAAAAGAAATCATTTCATGTATGATATTTAGTAAATTTGATGTAATATTTAGTAAATTTGACTTTTTTTTTAAATTAAATTTACGAAATTAAAAAAATGATTGTTGCTTGAAAGATTAATAGAATTATCGCGTCAATCTTGACTCAGCTCCCAACATAAGCTTACTAACTCTCTTTCGGGATAATCCTCCTCTTCGAGAGCATCCTCATCCCTTTCGAGATACTCTTCAATCTCGGGATAATCCTCCTCCTCTTCGGGATAATCATAATCATCCTCTTCGGGATCCCTTTCGAGATACTCTTCAATCTCGGGATAATCCTCCTCCTCTTCGGGATAATCATAATCATCCTCTTCGGGATAATCCTCCTCAAAATGTAAAATTTCGCCCAAATTTATTTGCGCCATATCATTACTGGATGCCATTTCCTAAAGAAGACATTTAACGACAACAATTGAGAAAACAATTGAGAAATTATATATCATAAAGATTTCTTAGATTTTCTCAAATGATTCATTTTTTTTTTCGGGGAAATTTGTTTTGGTAATTTTGATATTGGTAAAAATGATATTGGTAAAATTGATATTGGTAAAATTGATATTATAGAATATATTTAATATACAGTTATAACCCTCCTTCGGACAGGAACAGGAACGATAGGGACACCCCCCACGAAGGATTGCACCACTTCGAGATACCGTGGATCAATACACATATATCCACCATGAATTCTCCCCCGAAGGATGGACTTGCTCGGCGTACGGACGGCTCTCTTCAGAATCAATCTTTCAGCAGGCGAGAGACCTATTTGAGGAAGTCCTCGAACGGGGTCGGCTCTTCGGAATCGATCCCATTTACGATAACGGATATTACTTAAGATGTCAAATTGTTCTCGTGTAACGACAAACAATTGAAGTCGTGAACGTGGACGCGGACGCGGTTGTGAAGAACGACGTCCTTCCACGGATGCTACTTGCATGGGCGGTGTCCATACGAATTGAACGATCTCATTCAACCATCTTGGATTCACAACGTCTCCTGTTTCGGTTTCAACGGGCGTACGACAGGTTGGACAGGAAGCACTGCATTTGAACCATTTATGGATCGCCTCCCTATCGAATTTATGACCACATGTCAGGATGTAACGGTTTGCATCCGTCAACGGCTCGGTGGTGATGGCACAATATTCTTCTTCAATGATTTGCGCTATATCATTACTGGATGCCATTTCCTAAAGAAGACATTTAACGACAACAATTGAGAAAACAATTGAGAAATATATATTATAAAGATTTCTTAGATTTTCTCAAATGATTCATTTTTTTTTCGGGGAAATTTGTTTTGGTAATTTTGATATTAGTAAAATTGATATTGGTAAAATTGATATTAGTAAAATTGATATTGGTAAAATTGATATTGGTAAAATTGATATTGGTAAATTTGTAAAAAAAAACAGAAATGCATTCATCCCTCGCCAGATCTGAGGTATATGTATATGTATAAAAAATTAAGTCAAATCTATAATTTCTGGTGTTTTTCTGCGCCTTTTAGCTTCAAAATGGAGCATTTTAAGAACTGAATTGAATCCTTCATATTGGATATCTTGATCCGACAATTTTTCAGGAAGATCGGTAGGTAGATCTGTAGAAAGATCTTGACATATCTTTATTCTCTTGATTCCTCGATCCATCTCATCGAAGTCATCCTCTCTGCATCTTGATCCTAACATTCCTGTCATTTTCAAGAAAAGAAGGTAAGATATTTTTTTTTTATATAATAAACAAAATGTTTGGGATTTACTCAAAAGAAATCATTTTTTTTATTTCCTGTATAATATTTAGTAAATTTGATGTATGATTATTAGTAAATTTGATGTATGATTATTAGTAAATTTGATGTATGATTATTAGTAAATTTGATGTATGATTATTAGTAAATTTGATGTAATATTTAGTAAATTTTACTTTTTTTTAAATTAAATTTACGAAATTAAAAAAATGATTGTTGCTTGAAAAATTAATAGAATTATCGCGTCAATTTTGACTCAGCTCCCAACATAAGCTTACTAACTCTCTTTCGGGATAATCCTCCTCTTCGAGAGCATCCTCATCCCTTTCGAGATACTCTTCAATCTCGGGATAATCATAATCATCCTCTTCGGGATAATCCTCCTCCTCTTCGGGATAATCCTCCTCCTCTTCGGGATAATCACATTCTTCGGGATCATCATCCTCTTCCTCCTCCTCGGGATAATCATACTCTACGAGATAATCCTCCTCAAAATGTTCGCCCAAATTTATTTGCGCCATAACATTACTGGATGCCATTTCCTAAAGAAGACATTTAACGACAACAATTGAGAAAACAATTGAGAAATATATATCATAAAGATTTCTTAGATTTTCTCAAATGATTCATTTTTTTTTCGGGGAAATTGATATTGGTAAAATTGATATTGGTAAAATTGATATTGGTAAAATTGTAAAAAAAATCAGAAATGCATTCATCCCTCGCCAGATCTGAGGTATATGTATATGTATAAAAAATTAAGTCAAATCTATAATTTCCGGTGTTTTTCTGCGCCTTTTAGCTTCAAAATGGAGCATTTTAAGAACTGAATTGAATCCTTCATATTGGATATCTTGACCCGACAATTTTTCAGGAAGATCGGGAGGTAGATCTGTAGAAAGATCTTGACATATCTTTATTCTCTTGATTCCTCGATCCATCTCATCGAAGTCATCCTCTCTGCATCTTGATCCTAACATTCCTGTCATTTTCAAGAAAAGAAGGTAAGATATTTTTTTTTTATATAATAAACAAAATGTTTGGGATTTACTCAAAAGAAATCATTTTTTTTATTTCCTGTATAATATTTAGTAAATTTGATGTATGATTATTAGTAAATTTGATGTATGATTATTAGTAAATTTGATGTATGATTATTAGTAAATTTGATGTATGATTATTAGTAAATTTGATGTATGATTATTAGTAAATTTGATGTATGATTATTAGTAAATTTGATGTATGATATTTTCTTAAAATGATTGTTGCTTGAAAGATTAATAGAATTTATATATGTTATTTACAATGACATCTCACCTTATTAATTTTATCGAATAACAGTTCCAACCCTCCTTCAGGACATCCGAGTATACATATTTCATCGCATGAAACAGGTGTTCCGCCGTTGGAAATGAACGACCACGGACCCATGAAAACTGTTCTGGAACATCATCGGTTACAGGAACCGATACACTTAATCCCGAGAAATTTACTGATGTGTTTCTCGAGTGTTCAAATCCCTTCATGAACTCTCTTCTTTGACAGTGTATTTTTTTTTGATGCGATCAGTGAGTTCTTTGATTTCGTCTTTATCTTTTAGTGTCTTTTTTCCTTTTCGAAGTTCTTCCAATTGACCATCAAAGGCTTTGATAACATTTAGTAATTTTGATTTGGTAAATTTGAGATGAGGTCTGGACGACCTCCCGAAAAAAAATGATGGGATGTAGAAATTCAGACAAAACATGACTACACAAACGAAATGTAGAAAGTTGGACAGAAATTCTTACCAATGTTTATGTTGATATGTGTCTTTAGGTTTATCAATCATGAGCACCGAATATGATGTCGTCATCAATCCAACGGAGACGGTTCCTCCTGTACCGATAGATATCGATGCTCCAGAACCAATGGAAGAGGAGGAGTCTGAAGACGAGCTTGTTCTGACGCATCGTTGGCAAAAAATTCCCGAACAAGAGGATGCGTCTCATAAGATTTCGTCCAAACTATCCGTACATAACGAATTACTCCTATTTGCCAATGCTGGATCGGGAAAAACGAATGTTGCTGTCCAAGCTATTCGACACGGCATTCGTGACGGGACGTTGAGTCATGTGCTCATATTGGCCCCGAACGTGGAAGTCGCGACCCAATGGGCGCAGACTTTAAATTACTATAAAGTCGTCGTGTCGCATTTTTTCGGGGACAAGACAGTGAAAGACAGTACGATCTCTACGACTCGTGACAGTCCTAAATTCGTCATTGTCACCACACATGCTATTTTCTTCCAAGCGTCTAATTTGGAATATATGCAAAGGTGGTGCTTTGCGGATGCGCCCCATAGAAAAGATGACGGATTGGTGGTTGTAGACGAACGGCAGACTATCAAGAATGTGGCCAAGCTTCTCGACATCACAAGGAACATGAAGATTTTAAATGTATCCGCCGAAAACATCTGCAAGAAACTACCCGATATGGATTATGATAGCGACGCCATTATCCAATTTCAAATCAAACGGAAGAAGGCTCCAGAGACCAAGAACATCCACTTTGACGTCACGAAGAAGGAACTGGAGGACGTACTCCGTCTGAAAGAGAAGTACGATCCAATGATTGAGCAAGCCAATCGTATCGAGAAGGATACACGGACTTCATCCTCGATTTTCAGGAGGGCCAAACTGGCCATGCAGACTTTGTACTGCTATTTCTATACACGTACATCGGCCATACAAGCCATGATCAAGTACATCAAGGAGGGCCTCCCTGAATCTGCATCAGATCGGATCATCGTGATCCTTCCTGAGTTGGTTACTCAGGTCAGAGAGGATAAAGAAAAATTTGCTGGAATTCGAACAGCAATAGTAGAAGAATTCACAAAAGACTTCACCGAGTGTGTGTTCGCACACTCGGTGGATGGGATCTCCAAATGGAAGAGATCAATGAAATGTGGAAAAAAGATCCTTCTCTTATTCGCCAAGAATGGCGAAATGGATCAGATATGTGGTCTTAATTTACAAGACTCTAACATGATCCTCACCTTCCCTCTTTTCGGTCAAAACGATGAAGAACAGGTCATCGGCAGAATCGATCGTATTGGCCAAAGAAATACGACCCTTCATCAGGCCACATTAGTCTGTAACAACGGCGGAGGAGATTACATGTGGGACCCGAAAACATGGGTTCCCGAGTTTGATGGGCTTGTCGCCAAACCAATGGATATTATGAAAGGGCGCAAGTTATGTCCGAAACCCGACACCATTGAGAATTGGCGGGAAAAAGAAGCCATTGAATTCATGGAGAACTTTGCTTCATTCAAAGAGGCCGAGTTCCCCGATGATAAAGTCCCTATGATTGAGGCACCCGTTTCTTCTGGTGTTCAAGGAGACGCGACAGAAGAAGCGTTAATGTGTGACGAGTATGGTAACGTGGTTGATATAGCTCCTCCAGCCAGTCGTTCGCGTCGCAAACAGGCTCGTAAGGATGATACACAAGAGGAGGATGAAGGGCAGAGTGAACGTCGTCGATCTAAACGTAGTCGTGGTGGCAACTGAGCCCTCACCTTTTTGAATGGACCAATAAAAATTTCAAGTGGTTTTCTTTCAATTGTCTTCGATGTTTTCAACTTTTCACGAGTTTTCAATTAAAATTTCAAGTGGTTTTCTTTCAATTGTCTTCGACGTTTTCAACTAAATTTCACGAGTTTTCAATAAAAATTTCAATTATGTCTGTTGTCGTTTTTATCTTAAAATATTTTTTTGGAATTTTTGAGGTCTTCATTTTCAAGTAGAACCATTATTACGAATATAAGATCAAAGATTTATAGTATATAATGGGATATTGGTGTAATAGATCCACATCAAAGAAACATGGATAATGAATCCATATGATCATTTCTGTTATTAACTTTCAAATTATATATAACCGTCATTTAAATATTTAAATATTCCCAAAACCTGTATTATATAATACTGAAAATTAGATCATCATTTTTCATCTGAAGCTCCCATCTACGGCAATCGATCATTTTTGATTTTGTTAAACATTTATACATAGGATTATAGTGTTCACCAATGGTAACTGAAAATTAGCAAATTTTGCCAAAATACTTGCCGAATGGAATTTTCCTCAAAAAGTTTTTTATTTTTTTTTTTAGGTTGTTAATAAAAAAATATAATTAGAAATGAAAAAAACCAATCGGCAAGTATTTTGGCAAAAATTGCTAATTTTACAGAGTCTTCCGACTCCCACTATCCACCGTAACGTATTTTTATTATCTATGTTATTTTGTTAATACGGAATAAGGGGGTATTTGTTTTGTATCTGATTAGCCTACTTTTATTATAATATTTCCATTATTTTTTAATACTTCTTATTACATTTACATGGATATTTTTACATGCGCGCGAAGCGCGCATTGGCGCCACCTACGGTGGCGCTGGGGGGCGGCGGGCTACGCCCGCCTTCGGGGGCGTGTGTCCCTTGTTTTGTGGACTGGTTGGGAATTTTCACAATCTATTTATTTCTTTTTCATACCCATGTTAAAATCGGGTAACCCCACTCGTCTTCAATCATCCAACCATCTGGATCTACTGCGTGGCGATTCCAAAGATCTTCTTCCTCTTCTTTTGCGAGGAAATGGTCGAGCTTTTCTTCTTCGAGAGAAGCAAGTTTTGATTTTCTTTCATTTGACCTTTTTCGATCGAAGGCCTTCTTCTTCCTTCCTTGAAATCGAGGTTGTTTCATTTCTCCTCGTTTGCGTTTACGAAATAACCTTGAAACGTAGACTTCATCATAAGCATCCGCCGTATCCATCTAAAAAGCGCATACATACACATACAATGAGCATTAATATACATGTCATTTATATATTACTTGTATATTCCATTGAAGAACCTCTTCATTTTTTTGATGTACTAAATAAATCAACATTACGAATTGTCATATATAAAAAATCCTTTATCTTTGACTGGCGCGCGAAGCGGGGTTGAAAGGTAACCGTCTATTTTCAACTTCTAAATTCATATTGAAATCGTTCAGTTTTTTTTTGTAATTTTTGTATTTTTTGCTCATTTTTCGAGTATTTCTAATAATTTCTGGAAAAAAGTTGTTAAAATTTCCAAACATTTTCAAAAATAAATTAATAATTCCAATCCAATGATATTCTATCGAAATGAAATAATTTATTATCAATTTTTGAAAATTTATAAAATGACGTTAAGATATAATATAATGTCGGAAAATGGGATAAAAAAAAATTAAGGGCACCCGAAGAAACTGTTTTTTTTTGAACCATGTCTGAAAAATACGGAAATAATAAAAAAATACAATTATAGCCACGAAAGTTTTTAATAATTATTCTCGATTAATTAATAAGTAATAATTTTTAGTAATAATTTTTAATAATTTTTTGGTAAATTTGAGATGAGGTCTGGACGACCTCCCGAAAAAAATGATGGGATGTAGAAATTCAGACAAAACATGACTACACAAGCGAAATGTAGAAAGTTGGACAGAAATTCTTACCAATGTTTATGTTGATATGTGTCTTTAGGTTTATCAATCATGAGCACCGAATATGATGTCGTCATCAATCCAACGGAGGTTCCTCCTGTACCGATGGATATCGATGCTCCAGAACCAGTCGAACCAATGGTTTCAGTCGTCCCTCCACCAGTTGAAGAAGAGGATTCAGAGAATGAACTTCTTCTCGCCCATCATTGGCAGATAATTCCAGAGCAGAATATAGCATCTGAAATGATTTCGGCAAAACTACCGATATACGACGAATTACTATTATTTGCGAACGCAGGATCGGGGAAAACAAACGTTGCCGTCCAAGCCATTCTGAACGGTATTACGTTTGGGAGGTTGAGTCATGTACTTATATTGGCACCGAATGTTGAAGTCGCGACCCAATGGGTACAGACTTTTAATTACTATAAAGTCGTCGTGTCGCATTTTTTCGGGGACAAGACAGTGAAAGACAGTACGATCTCTACGACTCGTGACAGTCCTAAATTCGTCATTGTCACCACACATGCTATTTTCTTCCAAGCGTCTAATTTGGAATATATGCAAAGGTGGTGCTTTGCGGATGCGCCCCATAGAAAAGATGACGGATTGGTGGTTGTAGACGAACGGCAGACTATCAAGAATGTGGCCAAGCTTCTCGACATCACAAGGAACATGAAGATTTTAAATGTATCCGCCGAAAACATCTGCAAGAAACTACCCGATATGGATTATGATAGCGACGCCATTATCCAATTTCAAATCAAACGGAAGAAGGCTCCAGAGACCAAGAACATCCACTTTGACGTCACGAAGAAGGAACTGGAGGACGTACTCCGTCTGAAAGAGAAGTACGATCCAATGATTGAGCAAGCCAATCGTATCGAGAAGGATACACGGACTTCATCCTCGATTTTCAGGAGGGCCAAACTGGCCATGCAGACTTTGTACTGCTATTTCTATACACGTACATCGGCCATACAAGCCATGATCAAGTACATCAAGGAGGGCCTCCCTGAATCTGCATCAGATCGGATCATCGTGATCCTTCCCGAGTTGGTTACTCAGGTTAGAGAGGATAAAGATAAATTTACTGCAATCCGAACAGCAATAGTAGAAGAATTCACGAAAGACTTCACCGAGTGTGTGTTCGCACACTCGGTGGATGGGATCTCCAAATGGAGGAGATCAATGAAATGTGGAAAAAAGATCCTTCTGTTGTTTGCCAAGAATGGTGAAATGGATCAGATTTGCGGTCTTAATTTACAAGACTCAAATGTTATTCTTACTTTTCCTCTTTTCGGTCAAAATGATGAAGAGCAGGTAATTGGAAGGATTGACCGTATTGGCCAGAAGAAGGCTACGTTGATTCAAGCCACGTTAGTATGTAACAACGGCCATCATTACCAGTGGGATCCGAAAGCATGGGTTCCCGAGTTCGATCAACTTGTTGCAAAACCGATGGACGTGATGAAGGGTCGCAAACTATGTTCGCAACCCGATGTCATGGATAATTGGCGGAAAAAAGAAGCGATATTATTTATGGATAATTTTACCTCATTTAAAGAGGAAGAGTTCCCTGATGATGAAGACGAAGAAGAACCTGTGGAAGTGATTGAGCCCGTGATGGAAGATCCATTTCAGCAAGACGCGCCAGAAATAGAACCAATGTCGGACGATCCCTCTGCCACGCGTCGCAAACAGGCTCGTAAGGAGCCGGATGAGCATATGGAGGAGGACAGTGGACGTCGTCGATCCAAACGTAGTCGAGGTTCCAAGTAAATCGTCTTTATGTTTTTTCAAGTGTTTTACCCCATGTTCTCTTAGAGGTTTCAAAAGTTTTCACGAATTTTCAATTCAATTTTCAAGTGTTTTACCCCAAGTTGTCTTAGAGGTTTCAAAAGTTTTCACGAATTTTCAATTCAATTTTCAAATGTTTTACCCCAAGTTGTCTTAGAGGTTTTTAGAAGTTTTCACGAATTTTCAATAATATTTTCAATTATTTTTTTTTGAAATTTTGAGGCTTTTGTCTTTTATCGTGGTCAAAGTGATCGGGGAAGACCACGCGATTAACTATAAATACAAGATCAACGATCCATAAATTAAGATACCCCAGATTATATTATATACAAGGGGATATTTGTATTCGATATATACCACAGAACCGTGGATGATAAATCCATATTGTCGTTTCGTTTATTATTTTTCACATTATATATACTGTTATTTAAATAATTGAATATTCCCAAAACCTTTATTGTAACATACCATAAAATAGATCTTCATGTGTCACGGGAATACCCCCCTTTCAATCGATAGATCATTTCTGGTCTGGTTAAATAATATACATAGGATTATAGTGTCCATCAATGATCAGTAAAATTAGCAAATTTTGCCAAAATACTTGCCGAATGGAATTTTCCTCAAAAAGTTTTTTATTTTTTTTTTTAGGTTATTAATAAAAAAATATAATTAGAAATGAAAAAAACCAATCGGCAAGTATTTTGGCAAAAATTGCTAAATTTACAGAGTCTTCCGACTCACACTATCCACCGTAACGTATTTTTATTATATATATTATTTTATCCATTTCGAACAGGGGGGTATCCATTTTGTATTTGATAAACCTATATTTCAACGATCCGTACATAACTTTTTGTAATAGTTCTTAACTATTTACTGTGCGCGCGAAGCGCGCATTGGCGCCACCTACGGTGGCGCTGGGGGGCGGCGGGCTACGCCCGCCTTCGGGGGCGCGTGTTGTGGACTGACCATTTGTTTTCACCTTATTTTTTATGTTTGAGCAAAATTACTAATTTTCAATTTATTAATTCTAATTGAATTTGTCTTCTTTTAATAAAAAAAATCATTTCATGATTTTTTAAATCCGTCTTAAGACGGATTTTTTTATTAAAAGAAGAAATCATTTTTTTTTGTAATTTTTGTATTTTTTGCTCATTTTTCGAGTATTTCTAATAATTTCTGGAAAAAGGTTAAAATTTCCAAACATTTCCAAGAATAAATTAATAATTCCAATCCAATGATAGAAATTCCATCGAAATGCAATTTATTAACAATTTTTGAAAATTTTACAAGTTAAAATAAAATCTCATAATAAGATAATAAGGCAAAATGTCCGAAAATGGGATTTTACAAGTTGAAATAAAATCTCATAATAAGATAATAAGGGATTTTACAAGTTGTGAAAATAAGGCAAAATGTCGGAAAATGGGATTTTACAAGTTGTGAAAATAAGGCAAAATGCCGAAAATGGGATTTTACAAGTTGTGAAAATAAGGCAAAATGTCGGAAAATGGGATTTTACAAGTTGTGAAAATAAGGCAAAATGTCGGAAAATGGGATTTTACAAGTTGTGAAAATAAGGCAAAATGCCGAAAATGGGATTTTACAAGTTGTGAAAATAAGGCAAAATGTCGGAAAA
>Ga0214917_10005648_pt1 | contig 13295 bp, 16 predicted proteins | sample LL_1208_BB_MetaG_FD_177983 | JGI IMG/M metagenome (GOLD analysis project Ga0214917, IMG submission 177983) | Freshwater microbial communities from Lake Lanier, Atlanta, Georgia, United States - LL_1208_BB | ecosystem: Environmental > Aquatic > Freshwater > Lake | place: USA: Georgia | collected... | reverse complement strand
TTCACTATTTTTATGTTCTATATCTGACTTTTGATATGAACCCATTTTGGACCAATTGCGGTCTGCTAATTGTCCTATGGTTTTAATGTCCTTCATAAACGATCCTAGCCCACCATATATTACCCTGCACAGAGTGTCTTTTCCACAAGCTGGACACTCTGTGAGAGCTTCGTCCTTTATTGATTGATATACATCTTTCAACTCATGTGAACAATTGTCACACTTATAATCATACAGCATATTTTCCTCAAGATTCTAGAGCGTGTAATACTGCTCCTAATATTCCATTTCTCTGAATATCACTATAGCCTAATTCACAAATACCTATACCATTTAATTTACCGAGTTTGTTTAAGCAATAAGATAATCCAGTGTTATTGTATAAATCTGTTTGCTTAGTATCTCCATTGATTATTACTTTAGAGTGTTCACCCATTCTTGTAATAAACATTTTTATCTGTTCTAGGGTGCAGTTTTGTGCTTCATCCAATATCATATACGCATTGTGGAATGTAGCACCACGCATAGTTTCTAATGGTTCAAACTTGATGCGTCTAGTATTGAAATAAAGTCCAAATTTATCTCTTCCTAAGAAATACTTTAAGTTTTCTTCCATTGGCTGTAGATAAGGCTTAATTTTATCATTTAACTCTCCGGGTAATGATCCAATATCCTTACCCGTACAAATTAATGGTCTGGTTACTATTATAGTTTCAATCTTATCTTTTACAAGGTGTTCAGCAGCTATACCGGCAGCTATAAAAGATTTACCGGTTCCAGACGGTCCAGTACAAAATGTGATATCATTTTCTACTATTGATCTGATATAATTTTTTTGATTTTCTGTCTTTGCTACGAGAACATTTTCTTTTGGTTGGTTTCTAGCTTTCTTATTTTTTTTCGAATTGTTATTTGCCGCTGCTGCCAAAGCCGTTGTCTCCTCGTTGCGAGGAACCTAACGAGTCATGGACCTCCATAATTACGCGAGGAACCTCTTGGAATATAATCTGAGCGATTCTATCCCCGGCGTTTATAGTAACATTTTCATCAGAAGTGTTATATAAACAAACCATTATTTCTCCTCTATATCCACTATCCACTACTCCTGCTAGGACATCTATGCCATGTTTAACAGATAGCCCCGATCTGGGCCAAATTAAACCAGCAAAATGTTCTGGCATTTCTAGCGATATTCCGGTGCTGACAGTCTTGCGTTGTTTTGGCGAGATAACAGTGTTGATTGTTGAATATAAATCGAACCCTGCATCTGTAAAGTTTGTTTTGGTTGGGATTTTGGCTAACTCATTGATTAACACAACCTTAACATTGTTTGTTGATATAATATCATTAAAATTTTCATAAATTGTCATAATTCAATTCCTCCAAAATCCGTATCCTCAAGGTCGTTTTTACTGGCACCAATTTTATATGATGTGATTTCATGTTCTTGCGGTGCAACTTGAACAGATTCGCTATTCATCCAAGGGTCTGTCCATCCAGAAATTGGATTTCTACAACCCTTATCGTATGGTAAACCTATGTTTTTTCTTCTCGTCATACATAACCAATCGATATATTCTGCCATTACTTTTTCATTTAATCCAATGATTGATCCATCTTTGAATAAATATTCTGACCAAGCTTTTTCTTCCGCAGCGGCAGATTCAAACATTCCGACTGCATTCTCTTGGCATTCTTCTGCTATCTTTGTGAAGCCTTCATCTGGATTGGTATGTAAAATTTTCAAAATCTCTTGGGTGTTGTAAAGATGAAGAGCCTCATCACGCTTAATAAGCTTGATAATATCGGCATTCCCGATCATTTTTTTATTCTCGGCAAAAGCAAAAGCACAAATAAATGAAACATAAAAACGCACAGCTTCAAGTATGTTAACGCTGATGAGAGTTAGGTAAATCTGCTTTTTGATATCTTTAAGCTTGCCGGAATTTCCTATTTCTCTCAGGGCGTTATATTCTTTAATTGCAACATTTGCTCTTTTTAGAATTTCTTTATCTGTTAAGCAGCTATCTAATATTTCGCTTGGATTATTATAAACATTTTTGATGATATACGTATAACTATAACTATGAATCTGCTCAAAGAATTGCCACACATTCATACAGGCTTCTAACTCTGGATTAGAAACATATTCTGTAAGCGTGGGAACACCGCGACAGATAACGCTATCCATCATGGTCTGATATTTTAGATTTGATGTAAAAATGAAACGTTCATTCTCTGACATTACATCGTCATTTTTGAAGTCGTTTCTATCTTTTTTAAGCTCTATTTCTTCTGGCCTCCAAAAGAATTCAAGCTGTTTTTTGTATAGATCAAAGAATACAGGATATTTGAATTTATCATATCTCTGTAGAGACAAATCTTCTCCCAAGAAAAGGGGTTGTGCCAAGTAATCAACGTTATGCTTATTTAGTATTGTTTTCATATGTACTCCTTATATTGCACAAGAACCGGATTCACAACCCGAAGACTTTTCTGTTTGACCGTCACCGTCAGGAGTATTACAGTAATAAAAGTTCTTTACACCATATTTATACCCATAAATTTGATCTTTGATCAAAATACTCAAGGGAATATTGCCGTCAGGATAATGGGAATAATTATAGTACAGATTTACGCTAATGCTCATATCTACGAACTTTTGTAGTACTGCACAAATATTCAATACTGCTTTATTGTCTTGCATTTCCCAAGCAAGTGTGTAGAAATTCTTTCTAGAGGCATAATTTGGAACCAATTGTTTTAGTACGCCATTTTTAGCTTTTTTATATGACATTAAACTTCTAACGGGTTCGATTCCATTGGTACTGTTTTGAATAACGCTAGAAGATTCACATGGCATGATTGCTGTAAGGGTTGAATGTCTTAGCCCATGCTTAGATATTCTATTCCTTAAGCCTTCCCAATCCATAGTATACTCTGGCTTAACTAGTTCGTCAACAGTCTTTTTATACCAATCTATCGGTAGAAGTCCTTGTGCATATTTGGTGTCTGCAAATTTGTTGCATGGCCCAAGCTTTTCTGATAACTTGCAAGATTCGTTGAGTAGATGCCATTGAATTTTTTCCATAGTTTCATGAACCAAATTCAAAGTTTCTGAATCATCATATTTTAATTTATTCTTTGCTAGATAGCCAGCAAAATTAGTGATTCCAATACCCAGTGACCTGCGATTCTTCGTGAAATTTTCTCCAGCTAGAACAGGATAATCTTGATAATCAATAATTGATTCTAGTGTTCTAACAGCTATTGAGCAGGCTTTTTCAATATCTTTATCAGATTCTAATTCTAATAGATTGAGTGCTGATAAAATGCAAATTCCAATCTCGCCCTCTTTATCATCAATAGATTTTATTGGCTGTGTTGGATGAATAATTTCTTGACATAGATTGCTCATATAAACTGGCACAAGCCAAGACCCATGCTCATTAGCATTATCAATATTCATGACATAAATACGACCAGTTTCTAATCTTTCTTTTGCGAAGACTTCTGCTAATTTTCTAGCACTGATCTTCTTTTTCATTATGCCTCTAGTGTGTTCGTATTTTTCGTATAGTCTCTTAAAATCCTCATTGTCATTCATTGAGCTATATAATCCGCCCGTTTCTTCGGGACTAAACAAAGTAATGTCTTCGTTCTTTATCAAGCGTTCATAGAATAGCTTATTGAACTGGACTGAATAATCCAGTTTTCTTACTCTATTATCGTCTGTACCAGCATTATTTTTGAGAGCGATTATGTCTTCTATTTCGTAGTGCCAAAAAGGAACGTGTACGGTTGCTGATCCTCCGCGTATTCCATTTTGACTAGTTGCTTTGACCGTAGATTCAAATATCTTTAAGTATGGGATAAGACCAGTATGAACTACTTCACCACCGCGAATACTTGAATTAATAGGGCGAATTCTACCCACGTTCAATCCTATACCCGCTCGTCTGGCTGTATATTTTCCTACAGCATGAACGCTAGAAAAAATTGAACCTAGATCATCTTCAACATCTACTAGAACGCAACTAGCAAATTGCTTTATCTTTGTTCTAACCCCCGCCATGATTGGAGTTGGAAGATTGATCTTAAAAGTTGAAAAACATTCATATGCTTCCTCAACTTCTTCTACGGTATTGAATAACGACATAGCAATACAAATATATGCAAACTGAGGAGTTTCGTATAATTGTCCCGTTAGACGATTCTTGACAAGATACTTATCTATTAGTTGCTGTAATCCGGCATAGGTAAATAGGTAGTCTCTTTCGTGATCGATGAACTGTTGAATTTTTTGAATATCTGATTTGCTCCATTTTGTTAATAGAGCTTCATCATAAATCCCATTTTTGACATTGCTGGATATATGGTCATATAATGATGGAGGACTGTCGTGCTTTTGCCACAGGTCTTTACGTAAAGACATATTGAGTAGCCTAGATGCTACGTATTGATAGTTGGGCTTGCTTGGAGAAGTGAGATCATTCGCAGACTTGATAAGAATCTGATGAATTTCTTGCGTGGTGATGCCATCTCTTAGAGAGAGTTTAGCATTCATTTCAATATCTGACCAAGAAACATTATTTATACCACTGATCGCCCATTCAACTACCTTGTGAATCTTTTCTACAGTATATGCCTCAAAATTGCCGTTCCTCTTCTGGACCTGCATACAATATCCCCTCTAATTAATTTATCTGGTCGAAAGTCAAAATCAGTTAAAAAGCTTTTTGAATAGCTTTTCAAGCACAAACTTCAAAATCACTGGAAGAACAACGTAGAAAAATAAAAACGTTAGAATAACTGATCCGGCTTGAATTTCTGGATCGCTTTTGATGTTATCCATAACGAACTGTTTGCAATTTTTTTTAAGCTTTCTTCTTGTGATAGGGCTTGCGGAAGCAAAATCGCATCCTTGGCTTGCTATTGTAGCCCATTCAGAAGCGTAGTGCAAACACTTTTTTGCCACAATGCGACTTTCTTCATCTTCGTATTCTGAATAAATTTCATTTTCTATATCATAAAAGTCGTAGTTTGCTCCGAAGAATTGCTCAGTAGATGAATCATCATAAGAAAAAGCGATATCTGGTAAATATTTTAATTTTAGAACGCCACCGGTTTCTCCCAGTGTTATACCAATAATTCTAGCAGATAAAGAAATAAATTTTTTCCATGTTACCTTTGGCATAGATTGCGTAAAGGTCAATGTAATATCCTCATTATTTCTGGTTATTTTCATATCCAGAGGGTGGGGAAATTGCAAATTTAGATTCTTTATATTGTAACCAGAGTTAGAAAATATAGAATCCACTATGTCCCTAATTTGTTGAATTTGTATTTTCATTATATTACCTATATATTAATGCCCAAGCTAATCCCAAGAAATTCTTTGAAATTTTTTCTTTCTCTTCTGGAGTAATAGTGTGATTTTCGTCTGTCGTTACTAGCTCAATAAGCTTGATAATATTCTTATCTAAGTTATCATATTTATTTTTTAATGAATCTTCAAAAAACATTGCGGCAGCTAAGACATAAACATCGTTCAGTTTTTGTATGTCAGTATCATATTTAAGAAGTCTTAATGAAAATTCTTGATTAAAAATTGCTAATTTAGCTTTATCTGTGGGATCGGTAATGGCTTGAGCCATAGGCGTAACAATCTCTAAAATATCATCAGATGGCTTTTCTATATTCAAAACCGATAAATCGTTTTCTATTGGGCTTGGGCCTATTGATGGATTGTATGCCAATACCAAGGCGGCAACAATACAAGCTAAACCTATAACTGTTCTAATATTAAATAGCTTGTTCATCATCTAGTACTCCGTTAAGTAGAGGAAAAACCTCATCTAGTTTATCTGATGCTACTTTTAATTTGCATCGGTCGCACTGTTCTTTTAATTGATACCATAACGAAATAATGTGCAAAAAATCGGACTCTTTATTTGTAGAGTCAGAAGATATTGTTAATGGTTTGACTTTTTTAGCAAAGAGCTTGGCTATAATCCATTTAGCGTCAAGAAAGTTTGATAAAATAGTTAAACATCCTACAGCTAATAAACCATAAATCAAATAATTAATTGACATTTTATCCTCTTATTTTTTAACAGAAAGTTTTTGTGATGGAAAATCACCCTTATGATGAAATGGACACGGTGTTTTGTGACCATCTCCCTGTGTTATTATACCAGTACCCTTACAAACACATTTTGATACATCTGGATTGGGTCCAACTATATCATCTGGTTTGGGCTTGACAATAAAAATTTCAGCCTCCGATTTATCGAAGGATGCCTTTGCTTTATCTTGCCATTCACTCACATAAGAAGCATACATATTAGTAATGTCTTCTTGCTGTAAGCCATAATTAGGATAGCATCCTAGGATAGCAATAGATATGATTGCGCCTAATAAGTACCATTTGAATCTTACCATTATTTATTCCTGTAAGAGTGCATTTGTGGTTATGATTGACTATAGTATAGTATCATCTTTTGTGCAAAAAAACTAAACTTTTTGATCAGATTGATTTTAAATATTTCATTCTATAGATTCTTCGATGAGCGATTCTATCTCTTCTACTCTATTAAAATATTGGGATATTATTGAAAAAATATAATCCATAGCTTCTGGCATAACAGCATAACAACGATAGGCACAATATGCTCCGATAGTGGAACATATTAAGAGTTCGATGGTGTGTCTCATGGGACTAATAAGCCACCGTTGGCGGCGTGAAGTTAGAAGTCCAGATTGCCGTCTTTGCTATTCGCAACTCGTCCAGATACCCGAGAAACTTTTGGTCCCCACCATTGTTTGCTCCAATCCTTACTAATCCTTCGGTCAAATTCTTGCCGCTTAACGTGCCTGTAGACTCCATAAACGATGTCTGCTCTACGCCGTTTTTGTATATCTTCACAACGTCAGAACTTCTTACCATAGCCCAGTGATTCCATTGGTTGTATTCTGATGCTGGAGCGCGAATATGGAAGTAACTGATGTTGAAAGCCATCCTGTCCGGTAAATACCAGATTCTGATTCCGGTTGGATTAAAGCCGTCATACGTCATGGTCAATATTTGGCCTGAGCCGTCCTCGCTAATACCGCCGGTCAAATACACCCAGAAATCAATGGTAAAGTCTCCGGTGCCAAACGTCGTGTCGGAGGTTGGCGTGGTATCAAGCCAGCCATCATTGAAAAATGCGCTTGCGCCGCCAAATTTACTGCGGGCCGTGCTTATAGAAACGGCTCCTGTCCGAGAAAATGTGTGAGTACCAGCACTGTTTGCGAATGTTGTGCTTCCGTTGGCTCCGTCAAAGTGCATGAGGAGAGATGAATTTGTCGGCGTCCCCGTCGCCGTCCCGCTCCAATCCCCAGCGGTAAAGTTCACCGCCGCCACTCGCACACTGTACGAAGTGCCGTTGGTCAGCCCTGTCAGCGTGTACGAAGTGCTGGTGCTACCTGTCAACACATACTGCGCACTCCCGCCCGACGCTGTGTATTCCACAAGGTAGTTGGTGATCGTGCCGTGTGTGGTCGATGGTGCCGTCCAACTCAGCGACAGTCGAGCGTTGCCCGCCGCTGCCGATAGGCTGGTCGGGGCAGCGGGGCCTCGGGGATACTGATTAGCCGCTTTTAATATAGCAGCATCATTAAGCTTAAATACCCCACCCGTACTAGTACTTGTGAAACTTGGTGGAGATGCTGTTAAAAAACTTCCTCTATTTCTCATGATATTTGTTCATAACTTAAAATTACGCTCAAATCACCAGACGCACTAGCTCTAACAAATAAAGTTTGATTTTCCATAATATAAATATTAGAGTCTTTTGTTAGTGGTAAAAGTGACGCATCAGCAGGCACACTTATTGTGTTGGCCAAATATCCAGTAGCTGCTGGAGTTGAACCACTACCTACTATATATGATGTAACATCACAAGCATTAGTGCCATCAATATTACTAACATAATAACTACTAAGCCTTAGTGTTAAGTTACTACCACTTGGATTAACTAATATTCCACTTGCGGTGGTGGGAACATCAGCGATTAAAACATTTTTACCTTCAACTTTGGTCGGGCTATTTAAATTTGGAAGAGGCATAATTTTTCCTTTTTATTTAAGTTTGTTTACTCTTTTATACACCACTTTTAATTCCAGCTGTAAATTGAATCGTTTTCATAAACATAATCAAAAGTTATTTCAGAAGATAGTTCATAAACTAAACTGTTACCTATGTATATTTTAGATACTGAATTAGCTCCAAAATATATTTTGTCAACACTGTTAGTAAATAATTTTATGCTCATATTATAAAATAAATAGTATTAGGATCTTTACTAACTAACGCATCATAACTAGCTTGGCTAATTTGAACAATATTATTAATTCCACTAGCACCAGCCATATTAGAAAAGTCACTCTTAACTAAGCCACTGGAACTTACTGTAAAATTACCACTAATGCTACTCACATTAATATTACCACTACCAAGTATACTTTTAACGGGCAATAGTCCGCTAACAGTACTATTAAAATTTGTAATATCACTAGATACGTGTTTATGATATGTATCTAAGGTATATGATTTCCATGATGCTGAAAATGGTAAGACATTGTCTATATTGTAAATTCTATAAACTATTATTCCAGAATTTAGAGGATAGTTTACTCCACCGATAATAGTTCCAGACATAGCAATATTACCTGGATTTTTAATTACTGTATAAAAATCACCATCACTAGCAGTAGTAGGATCAGATATTGTGATTGTATTATTGATTGAAACACTTGATTTAGGTAATAAATACTGTCCTCCAGCGACACCAGTAATACTAGATGATACTATCGTCCATCCTAATTTATTTTGCGCAGAATAAGACGAGGCTGTTATAATGCCTGATCCTGCTGATGTTATCTGTGGAATATCAGTAAGACTATGCGTGTGTCCACTAACACTAACCCCAATCCCATTTTGTTGCAAAGTTGTAAAATTACCAGATGGACCACTTATAGTTCCAGTAAAAGTTGCTCCACTTAAACTAGCTTTTTCAGCAAGACTATTAGTAACTGTGGAGGCAAAATTACTATCATCATTAAGAGCGGCTGCTAATTCATTTAAAGTATCTAATGCTGCTGGTGCAGCGTCCACCAGATTATTAATTTCTCCCCTTACAAAACTTGTATTAGCAATTTGACTAGTATTAGTTCCACTAGGTGCTGTAGGAACAGTAGGTACTCCGCTAAAATTAGGACTATACAAAAGAGCATAAGAACTTAAATTTATATTTTCATTGGTTTTATTGGCTAGATCTGACAAGCTAATTTTTTTAGTAATTCCACTTCCAGATGGATCGTCCATAAATAAGAAAACGTCATCGTTACTTAATGATCCGCTACCATCTGGAAATTCATTTATTCTTTTAATACTCATTTAACCACCTACTATTGTGTTAGTGCCAACGGTGTAATATGTAACATCATCAAATCGATCTGTATATCTATCTTCCAAGGTATCGTAAGAAACGTGCTTTTCATATGTTGGATTGATAGTATTGAATGTGCCAGTTCTTTGGCAACATACTACAACGGTTCCAGTTTTTTGAGCTTCATTACCATTGACGATATTCGTGACTACATCTACTGTTGTGATAGCCATGTTTTTCTCCTTATAGGTAAGGTATTATTTGTTTTCTTGTGAAGTATAGGTTAACAAAGAATCCACAGAAAGCGCTCAAAACATTGCTGATCACTGGCAAACAGTATGGCTCTAATGGATTAATAAAAACACTGAGTAATAAACTGATCCAAAAGCTAGAACATTCGTGGCATAATAAGGGCTTATTAATATAAGGTAATTTTGCCACTTGGTTTCTTATGGGGCGACTAGCCTCTGTGTCGCTCCATCCGTATGATACACCTAAACAGCATATTAAATAAGATAAAAATTCGATCATAATAAATAAACCGTTAGGTTTTCTCCATTATCTACTATTGAAAATGCCCTATACATTTTACCAGCCAAAGTATTTGAGAATGTTTTCCAAGCCTCTTCACCCTTGTCTACTGTAAATACTTTGCCAGCATAATTGTTTTGAATTCTTTGATTTTGAATAACGGTTAGTTGGTTTTGTAAATCTTGTGGATTTTCTACATATTGATCTAATAAATTGGGGTTTTCATTCAGTCTGTCTGAGAAGTATTTGACTACTCTGCCCCTACATGTGCAGTTGGGATTGGTTTTAAAAGTAGTTAAATCGGCCAAAATTTCTGGAAAATCAGTAGTTAAACGAGTATAAAATGTATCATTTTTGATTAGAATACCAAGAGCGTCATTTAAGTTTGTTTGGTTGATGATCATAATATTTCCTTTCTTATCAAGAATCCATCTATAGATTATTATAGATGGCAAAATGTTTTTATCCAATCTATCTTGGTGGCGATATTTTATAAGGATGATCGGATGGTAATAAACTGTTTGTTTTCCATTTATGAGCCAAATATCCTTCTAGTTTTTGTCTGTCTGTAGTTATTAAAGAGGCACTAGAACATACTACAATCTCACTTATAGCAAACGATGAATAATCAATAGTTTGTTGATTTAGTCTTCCCAAGGTTGTTGGTGTATTTGCAGCAAACGGTCCAGATGTGGGTGATCCTAAAGTGGGACTAAGCGTACCATTAATATATAAACCGAGGGTATTGGTTCCATTTCCAAGCTGTTGACCAACGGCAACTGTGGGGACAGTAAAATAATTTCCATCTAAACTAGATATTCTACTAGCGGCTGTAGTAGTTGTAGTATTGGTTCCATTATTAGAAATAATGTATCTTGTGCTTTGTGATGTTCCACTTAAACCCGACAACATCCAGCTAGCAGTTCCGGTATTGTTCCATTTACAAAGGTATCTAGCATTTCCTCCAGATATGTGTCTGTATACAGCAGAAACAAAATGAGTATTTGATAAATTAAGAATATTGTTGATAACCAAACAATGATTTAATGTTCTATCAAAAATTAGTGCCGGTTTATTGTTCATTCCATATAAATCAAACGTTGGAGCAGCAATGTCTATAACAGCATCGTTACTATTTCCACTTAAATCTGCCCATCGTGTAACACCGTTTGATATATTTGTAGTTACCGAGGCTGTATTATTAGCATCAAGCCATAATGTTAACCCGCTAAGTTTAGTAGGATTCCATCGTTTATTTGCAGCAATCAAAGTATTATTTGATTGATAGTAAGTCATAGCTGTTCAGCTTCTATAAATGCGTTGTCTATTTGTTCAGCAGACAAACCTAAAGTAGCCCCTAAATTATTAACAAACGGGTGATTTCTTTCGATATACGGCGCATATTCCCATTCAACCAAAGTTTTTTCTCTTAATTTTTCATCTGTAATAGTATTGATAGCATCTTTCACACTATTTAAACTAATATTATGGTCTATAAGCCAGAGTCTTATTTGTCTTGCACTAATAGTTTCTGGAATCACTATTGGTGGATTAATCCACTGTCTTATAATTTCTACCCCATTATCGGTAATATTCACTATTCTTTGACTAATATTTTCTATAGTTCCCTGTGGCTGTATTGGAACATCGGATATAACGGGTAAGATGCCGCAGGATATTTGTGTTGCAGAATCAGCCAAATTTAGTCCTTGTACCCAACTACCATCTTCTAAATATCCAGACTCTGGACATTCTTGTAGTATTTGTTGAGTTTTGATATTATAAAACATATTCTACCTCAATTAGTTTGTTTTACTTCCTATATAATGCCCTTCTATAATAGAAGAACCGATAGCTCGTAGTAAAATTAAATGTGTTCCTATCGCTAAAGCGCTAGAGGATGGTTGATTAAACCAATCTGTAACTATTGTCCAAGTAATAGAAGTTGATGATGTTACCGTTATTCTTAATAAAATATCTCTACTTATACTTGATGAAGGCCAACCCGTTCCTTTTGTAAAAGTAGTCGCTGTTCCACCAAGAGTCAGCGTTTGTATCAATCTATCTGATCCAAAATTAATAGCGGTTGATCCACTAACACTTCCTAAACTATAAACTGGAGTATCATTAAAATCGGTAATTTGACTAGCGGTATGATTATGATTATTAGGAATAATTGTTGACCACGAACCAACGCCAAATAAAACAGAATAAATCCTGTAAAGTTCTATACCGGCATTTGATCCAGAATCTTTGTAAGTAGTACCGCCTATATTTATAGGTGGACCACCAAAAAAAATAACTTTATAAAAATCACCATCTTGAGCTATTAGTGGGTCTTTTATTTCATAGGCCGAACCAGCAGGAAAAATTCCACGCCTAATATAATAGTGTCCTCCAACCTGCGCTGTGAATGATGGAGGACTTCCTGACCAAACCGGTTCTTCCCACAATAAATTATTTTGTTCTGCATACGATGGCGCTGTTAAAATATTTCTTCCAAATGATGTAGAATCATTGATATATGATGATATTAATGGTTTATTTTCCCATAACGACACTCCACTATTATAAATCAATATTTGATTATTGGCTACTCCACTGATAGCAACATTGTGTAATTCTTCTAGTTCAAATCCATTTTGAATTCTAACATTAATAACGCCTTGATTATTGTGATTTCTTACTATGGTTCCTACCGATACCATATGATATGGTGCGGATGGTTTTGTGGTTGTTATTCCACCGGCCACCGTAGGACTAAGCCAAAGCGTTGTACCTTCGACCGCTCCGAACTGATTAGTATCAACGTCGATTAATTTGCCAATGATAATAACATCACCACTGTGATTGGGCGTTATATCAGAAGCTGTTATACCATATGTTTTACTTGATGTTAATTCAGCATTAGCTTGAGATAATGTAATGGTGGGTAAATTTCCGTTTCCTCCATTGATATATACAACACTCATTTTGGGAATAGTTGATCCAGTTGAATTATAGCAACTTGTTATTAATGATGATGCGCTAGAAGCAGCAACACCAAATGCACTAATTGTATAATCACCAGATACTGATCCTACGGAAATTCCCGATCCAGCAATAATATTTTTAACGGGAAGTAAACCGCTTACACTGTTATTAAAATCTGAAATATTAGATGAAGTATGGGTATGTCCACTAACACTAACAGGAATTTGATTAACATAAAGATTTTGACTAAAATTGCCAGAACCAATAACATCTAAATCATAAATTGGATTTTGATTTTTGATGCCAACTTTATCGTCAAGAATGCTTTGACCAGCGTGTATCCATAAGCCCCAATTT
>Ga0214917_10005647_pt1 | contig 13298 bp, 14 predicted proteins | sample LL_1208_BB_MetaG_FD_177983 | JGI IMG/M metagenome (GOLD analysis project Ga0214917, IMG submission 177983) | Freshwater microbial communities from Lake Lanier, Atlanta, Georgia, United States - LL_1208_BB | ecosystem: Environmental > Aquatic > Freshwater > Lake | place: USA: Georgia | collected... | reverse complement strand
TTCGTAGACGAGATGGTGCAAACCGCGTTCGCCGGTCGAGCCGATGTACATTCCTGGACGCTTGCGGACGGCTTCGAGACCCTCGAGAACTTGAATATTCTCGGCCCCGTAATTGTTGGGGTTCGCCTTTGGTTTTGACTCGGCCATTAGAACTCCTCTGCGGCACCCCGTGAGGCCCATCTTGTGGGTTTCATTCTACCGCGAAAGGTGGGTCCGAAACGGGAAATTCGCGCCTGTGCGCGCCCTTTTTCCTCGCTCGGGCAAATGTTGTGGATTACCCGTAAGTATCGCGCGGACCGCGCCATTTGACGCTACGAGGGCCCCGAATTTTGTTGGGGACACCAGGTCCTACAACAGAGATTTTCTCGATGCCTGACTGTGGAAACCGTGAAAGCACCTCCGCAAGAATTTCGTGGCGCATCAACCGGAGGTTTGTCGCCCAAGCAGAGGAGTCGCATCGGACTGTAATGAGGTCTTCATCGATCTCGGGAATGGTGTGTCCAGCAACGTCAATTCCGACAATTTCTTCCCATTGGTCGATCACGGATTCGCGAGACAAGAAGGGCGTCCACCCTCGTTCGGTAATTGTTCGAGAGACGATTGACCCGACTGACATGGGGTCTCGGCCCTTTTCGAACGGCAGTGACCCTTTCCGTTCCGCGACTGGCTCACCGCGCCGGCGTTTACGCCCCGCGAACACCTCAACGAGATGTTCAAAGAAGCGGTTTGCTTCGCTCGCGTTGACCGGTGACTCAGGCATCGATTCTCCCGTCATGGACCGAGTGTTGGCGACCGACAAGCGACGCTGGAATGGTTGCGACGTCAGCAGCGGTGATGATGAGGTGCTCAATGCCCGCAAGGTGCTCACCAAGTCGGTCCCGTCGCCCCGCATCGAGTTCGGAGAAAACGTCATCAAGTACCACCACCGGATCGCCTGCGTTCGAACTTCGCCGGACCATGTCAACCTGAGCGAGACGCAGCGACAATGCACACGACCACGCCTCGCCTTGACTCGAGTGAGTTCGTGCCGGAAGATCATTGAGAACCACCACCATGTCGTCACGGTGAGGACCAAAAAGGGTTGCTCCTCGGTCAATTTCCTCTCGTTGTTTCACGTGAAACAGCGATTGGAGCGATTCCGTGATTCCCTCGTCGGGGGTGTTGGGTGGGATGGATTCTGACAAGGTGACAGACGCTGAGTCGGACGTCGACGCAATTGCACGATAGTGCTCACTCAAGCGGGGCGACAATTCGGAAACGACTCTTCGTCGCGCGACCATAATTCGGGTCGCGACGTCAATCAGATTGTTGGTCCATGAGTCAAGCGTCCCGGTTGTCGGAGCAGGGCTGCTGCGAAGTGATTTGAGCAGCGTATTCCTCTGCCTGACGACACGGTCGTAGTCCGCGATGTCCCCAGCGAGCGACGGCGAGGATTCAGCGACAAGGTCATTAAGGAACGTTCGTCGGTGTTCGGGTTCGCCTCTGACCAGATCCATGTCCTCGGGCGCAAACAAGACGAACGGCAAGAGACGCGCCAGTTCGCGCCGCTTGGTGTTTGTTCCGTTCACACGAATCGTGTTCGCACCCGAACCGGTAACCCTCATGTCAATAGACAGCTGGCGTGTGTTGTGTTGAACAATCATGCGGATAATGGCCTCTGGCTCGCCGCTTTTCACGAGAATCGCATCGCTTGCTGTCCTGTGAGAGTGGCCGAGGGCCGAATAGGCCAACGCTTCCACGAAATTCGTTTTCCCTTGACCATTCGGGCCGACGAGAATTGTCGGTGAACTCTCGAATTCGAGCGACTGGTGTTCGTAGTTCCGCCAACCAATCAGTTCGGCGGAGATAATTCTCATGGTTTATCGGTTGAGGAGGTTTGGCTGCATGAGGTAGCGATAGGCCTGCTCGATCGATTCGGAGTCCTTGGACGAATGCGCCGTGAATAGAACGGGACCGGCCTTGAGAGGGTCGGACGACGGCGTAAAGCCAAGGCGAACAAACTCACTGTGTGCCCCTGCGACACCATCGATAACAAGTCGTGGTTTGAGCCATACAAAGACGTCGTCGCCAACGAGGTGAGCATCAACGGTTTCTTGAGCACTTGCCGTTTCGGCGGCACTTGTCTCTAGCAGCACACCGTCTTTGGAAAAGGTGTATTTGATAGCGCCATCACGTTCGAGGACAAGTGAAACACGTCGGGTTGCATCGATGAGGTCGGAGGACAACACAATTGCGTAGGCCGCGCCGCCACCTTTTTCGTCAAGTAATCCTCGCACCTTCGGAAATGATCCCTTGGCAAGCGACGACGTGACGATCCGGTTACCGGCAGAGATCGCGACAAGCTCACGGTCACCTCCCGACAAAAGCGACAACGTGACTGTTTGCTCGGTCTGAAACATCTTCCCGGCCTCAATGAGAACCCGTGCAGGGACCAGGATTTGGGTCGGTTCTGCTATTCCGGCCGCAGTCCACTTCACGTCTCTTGATGCGATTCTGTATCGGTCGGTAGCGGTGAACGAAATTGACTCTGGTGAAAGTTCCACGGAGATATTCATGATCGCCGGTTGTCCGTCGTCCTTTAGTGCGGCAACACCAACTTGGGCAATTGCCTCGGCCAATTGCTCGCCATCGAAACTGCCAATTGCCGGAGGCACATCAGGAAGGTTCGGATACTCATTAAGAGGCATCACGGACATATTGAATTTTGCTGTTCCAGAGGAAACGATCAACTTCGTGTCTTGGAGGGCCACACTCACTGTGTCACCAGGAAGACGCGTGACGATGTCAGCGAGAAGTTTCCCTGAAACCAAAACCGACCCGTTTGCGCTCACATCACCATCAATTGTTGTTCGCGTGGAAACGTCGTGATCAAAAGAGGCGAACGTAACCCCGGACTCGTTCGCGTCGATACGGACTCCTGCAAGAGTCGGATTGGTGTTTTTAGCCGTGAGGAGCTTCGTCACAAAAATGACAGCCTGCGACAGGACGTCTTTGTTGGATTGAAATTTCACTGCAGGCCTCTCGACATATGTTCGGTCTCTTATTGTGTCACACACCGGCGACGGGCAAAATAGGGTTTCGTTATCGATCTAGCCATCTCTTCTTAAGTACGTTAATCGTCTTAACACCGGTGGATATGTGGATAACTGGCGACACGGCCATATTTCTGGCTGAACTACAACAGTGAAAGATGTCAGCAAACTGTTGGCACTCGACAGCCGAGACAAAAACTTCAATCGCCGGAAAAAAGTTATCCCAAGAAGGAACCACGTTGTTGGGGATTAATCGACGCTATGAACACCCCTGTTGGTTAAGCACTGCACAACTAGCGCGACGACTGCTTGATGATGTGTGTCAGGTCGGTGACCTGGTTATATACCGAGCGGCGCTCTTTCATCAACTTAGCGATTTTATTGTTGGCGTACATCACTGTTGTGTGGTCTCGACCGATCAGTTGTCCGATTTTGGGCAAGGACAGAGAAGTCAACTCCCGGCACAAATACATCGCAATTTGCCGAGCCTGTGCGATGGCCGCAGCGCGTGAATTTCCATAAAGTTCATCGAGCGACAGTTCGAAGTACCGGGCAACATGTTCGATGATGTCCGTAGGGGATACATCGCCTTCCTCCAGTGTGATGAGATCTTTCAAAATGGTTTGCACAAGCGGAAGGTCTATTGGTACTCGGTTGAGGCTCGCGAAGGCCGTGACACGAATCAATGTTCCTTCAAGCTCGCGAATATTGGTCGCCACTTTCGTCGCGATGTATTCGAGGACGTCGTCGCTGATGCCCAGATTTTCCGCCGTTACCTTTTTCCGCAGAATTGCGATTCTGGTTTCGAGGTCCGGAACCTGGATGTCGGTGATAAGACCCCATCCGAATCTGCTTCGCATGCGCTCTTCGAACCCGACCAGTTGTTTGGGGGGAACATCGCTCGTGATCACAACTTGCTTGCCGTGTTCATGCAGCGTGTTGAAGGTGTGAAAGAACGTGTCCTGTGTCGCGTCCTTGCCTCCGAGGAACTGGATGTCGTCAATCAACAGGAGGTCGACCTCTCGATATCGACGATTGAAATTCTGCATCTGCCCTAAGGCCAACGCGTTGATGTAATCGTTGGTGAACTCTTCCGACGACACATACCGAACCTTGATGTTCGGGAAGAGCCCCTCCGCGTAGTGGCTAATGGCGTGAAGCAAGTGGGTCTTCCCGAGTCCGGATCCTCCGTATACGAAGAGCGGGTTGTAGGCCTTAGCCGGGGACTCCGCTACAGCTAAAGCCGCAGCGTGAGCGAATCGGTTAGACGGCCCGATGACAAAGTTGTCGAACGTGTATTTCGGGTTGAGCCGGATTTCCGCCGCGTTTCCTCGAGTCGTCGTAGTAACCGGAACAGCGACAACGGGAACGTCGAACGAATCCTCGTCGTCGCCGTCCCGAAGGCCCGGGTTGACCACAATCGAAAAGCTGGAAACAGTTTGCGCCTCGGTAGAGAACTTCACCAACCCGGCAAGAATGTCTTCTCGAGCACGCTGGTCGATCATGTCACGCGCAAAATCCGAATCGACTTCTAAATAAAGAGTCTCTTGGAGAATCCCCTGCGGCACTGCGGATTCGACAACCGCCAAGATTCTGGGCGAAACATCGACACCACGAGAAACCTCCTGGACGACGTCGCGCCATAGGTTCTCGAGAGGGTTGTCGTTGTTTGGCATCTACTTCTTCTGCTTGTGGATAAGTCACCATATTAGCCATAATTTCGAGAAGGAAATCGGTCGCTCGGTGAATGTGGAAAACTGGGATTCGCTGGGTTTGACTACCCCCGAAATGTGCCCTATTCTTTTGTGGTTGCGCTTCCGTGCGCAATGAATCAACCTGACTGTGCCGGCCACTGGCCGAGGAGAAAAAATGTCGAAGCGTACATACCAGCCCAATAACCGCCGTCGCGCGAAGGTTCACGGCTTCCGTTTGCGCATGCGCACGCGCGCCGGACGTGCAATTCTTGCCGCCCGACGCCGCAAGGGTCGCAGCGAAATTACCGTTTGATTTTCCACGGTGCTCGCTCGCCACAACCGCATTGTTGAACCCGGCGACTTTCGCCAGGTTGTTCGACGCGGGGACAAGCAGACCACTGCTCACCTGATCGTGTATCGACGCCCATCCGAACTCAATCGGGTGGGCGTTATTGTTACTGCGAAGTGCGGGAACGCGGTCGTTCGAAACACCCTTCGCAGACGGACGCGCGCTATCGCCCGGAACATGATCGACCACGGTCTTCTCACCGGGGACATCATCATCCGGTTCAGAGCCGAAGGCCAGGCACCAAACTTCCTCGAGTTGAAAGCCGAGTTAGAGGCCGCCGTAGGTTCATGGGGCCGACCATGATGGTGTGGACACTATTCCTGTTCCCACGGAATGTCCTTGTGGCGTTCATTAGAGGGTGGCGAGCCATGATCTCCCCGCTCTATGGAGACGTCTGTCGTTACCACCCAACGTGCTCAGCTTATGGATTGGGAGTGGTGCAACAGTTCGGTGTTCTTCATGGCGGTGTGATGACGCTGTGGCGCATCGTGCGATGTAATCCCTGGGCGCGTGGTGGAATAGACGATATACCTGCCAGAATGGACGGTAACTTCCCCCTCTCGCGCTCGGGATTTGTAATCCCGAAGAAGAAAGAAAAATGATGCCCGATATTCTTGGAATGATTCTCTGGCCCTTCCGCTGGGCGATTGAAGCCCTGCTCGTCGGCTTCCACTGGGTGCTCACCCAGTTGGGCATGAACCCGAGTGACGGATGGACCTGGGTTCTCTCCATCACTGGTCTGGTTCTCGTTGTCCGCGCGGCGCTCATTCCGCTCTTCGTTCGCCAGATCAAGAGCCAGCGAAAAATGATCGAAGTTGCCCCGGACCTCAAACGAATCCAGGACAAGTACAAAGGGAAGCGCGATCAGTTTTCTCGTGAGGCGATGACCCGCGAGACGATGGCGTTGTACGGCAAGCACGGCACCTCGCCTTTCGCCTCATGCCTTCCCCTCCTTTTCCAGATGCCCGTATTCTTTGGACTTTTCACCACCCTGAGCAACGCGGCTAAAGGTGACGCCGGAATTGGCTTCATGAACTCTGACCTCGCGCTCAACTTTGGCGCGGCAACAATCTTCGGCACCGCGCCACTTCACGCCGCGATGTCAACTGCGCAGGGAGACTGGACCGTCATCTGGACCGCCGGGGTCATGGTTGTCCTCATGACGGCGTCTCAGTTCATCACGCAGAAGCAAATTATGTCCAAGAACATCTCTCAGGCGATGAAGGAAAGCCCTACCTACAAGCAGCAGCAAATTCTCTTGTATATCCTCCCCCTCGTGTTCTTGTTCTCGGGATTCGCATTCCCCCTCGGCGTCATGATGTATTGGCTTGTGTCGAACTTCTGGACGATGGGCCAGCAGTTCGTCGTGATCCGTAACATGCCAACACCCGGGTCCGAGGCTTTCCGTGCGTGGGAAGCCCGCCAGGAGAAGAAGAACATTCGCAAGGGAATCATCGCCGAAGCGGCACCAATTGAGGAAGCAAAGCCGGCACAACGCCAGCAGCCCATAGGTAAGAACCGTGCAAAGCGCGGAAAGGGAAAGAAATAATGTCGGACACAAAAGACGCAGCAGACATTGCTGCCGATTACATCGAGGTACTCCTCGACATCGCTGATCTCGACGGAGACCTCGAAATCACCAATTCGAACGGACGTGACTACGTTTCCGTTGTTGCAACCGACAGCGATCACCTCAAGGTCTTAACCAAGGGTGACACGGTTTCCGCACTACAAGAGTTGACTCGGCTCGCTGTACACACCAAGACGGGCGAGTTCTCGAGATTGATTCTTGACATCGCGGGATCGCGCGACGCTCGTTCCAAAGAGCTCGAACGTCTCGTCGAACGGGCAATCGAGCGCATCGAGGGCGGGGCGCAGTCCGCCGCCCTTCCCCCCATGTCGTCGTATGAACGCAAGCTGGTCCACGATTTCGTGAGCGAGCGCGATTTTTCTTCTCATTCTGAGGGCGAAGGCGCTGACCGCCACACTGTGATTAGCCGCGCATAGTTTCACGTGAAACATTCCGAGATTGAACCGGAACCTTCCGTCGCGGCACAACTGTGCGGTGCGGGGATTGAACAAGTCCGCCAGTATGCGCTCGACCTAGGGACCCGCGGTGAACAGCTTGGGTTGATTGGTCCGGAAGAAGCTCGCCGCCTCTGGTCGCGGCACATTCTCAACTGCGCGCTTCTCGGACCCGAGATACCGTCCACGGGGGTATCGGGTGGCCGCGCGTCCGTCGCTGATGTTGGCAGCGGGGCGGGTTTACCCGGTCTGATTATCGCGATGATTCGACCGGATGTTGATGTCACACTGATCGAGCCGCTCGAACGTCGAACCCGATGGCTCGAGGAACAAGTGACCAGTCTCGGCCTTTCAAACGTCACGGTGTTTATAGGACGAGCGGAAGACTTCTCACCGCGACGATCCTTTGACCTCGTGACCGCACGAGCAGTCAAGTCGTTGAAAGGGCTCGTCCCGTTGGTGACACCCTTGGTTGTCCCCGGCGGAAGGATCGCCCTACTCAAGGGCCAACGAATCGAAACCGAAATGACCGAAGCACACAGCGTCTTTGCTCGCCACAACATTTCTGCCGCAGAATCACGCGTCCTGGGTGAAGGTACAGTGGAGGAGCCGACCAGATTGTTCACCGCTATTGTTGAATAGCCGATTGCGCATCGTGATGTTTCACGTGAAACATCTCTGCGCAGGGGAATCCTCGTGCAGGCAACAACTCCCAGAAAGGTGCGTGTGCGATGTCCGATGATGATGCGACACCACTCGCGACAGAGTTGATGGATATCACCCGTCGTCGCGACGCTTTGTCCCGGCGAGTGGCACCGCTTCCCGCAAAGACCAGAATCGTCGCGTTGTCGAATCAGAAGGGCGGAGTGGGGAAGACCACAACCACGGTCAACATCGCGGCTGCCCTCGCGAGACTGGGTGCACGGGTCATTGTTATCGATTTGGACCCGCAGGGAAACGCGTCGACGGCCCTCGGTATCGACCACCACGCGAAGATTCCTGGGATTTATGAAGTTCTCGTAGGTTCGGCTTCGATTGAATCCGTATTGCAACAGAGCCCAAGTAACTCCAATCTGTGGTGCGTGCCAGCCACGATCAACCTGGCTGGCGCCGAGATCGAGTTGGTTCCAGCATCGGCCCGCGAGACCAGATTGAAGCGTGCCTTGGAAGAGTATCTGTCTACGGTCGCAGAAATGCCTCATTACATTTTTATCGATTGCCCGCCGTCGCTTGGCCTATTGACAGTCAATGCATTGACCGCCGCGACGGAGGTTTTCGTTCCGATTCAAGCCGAGTATTACGCGCTGGAAGGCGTCACGATGTTGTGGGACAACATCGCGATGGTGCAACAGTTCCTCAATCCTCGTGTCAGCATTTCCGGTGTTCTGTTGACGATGTACGACCACCGAACCAACCTGTCCAGGGAGGTAGCTGACGAAGTCCGCCGCCACTTCCCCGACATCGTGTTTAAATCTGTGATTCCCCGCTCGGTTCGAGTTTCCGAAGCACCAAGTTTTCAACAGACCGTAATCGACTACGACCACGATTCGGTTGGATCAATCGCATATCGCGAGGCTGCCATCGAATTTGCTGAACGAGGGGTGTACTGACATGGCTGAAAAGCGAACGGGGTTGGGCCGCGGAATCGGCGCGTTGATTCCTACCGGAGGCGCAAACGTTTCGGACCGAGGAGTGGACGTCTTCTTCTCGCAAGGCGGCGCGAGTGGAAATCGCGACGTTCCCGGAGCACGATTTCAACTCATCAATCCCAACAATGTTGTCCCGAATGCTGTTCAGCCGCGAACGGAGTTCCGACCAGAGGAACTCGCCGAGCTGGAACACTCGATTCGCGAGTTCGGCGTGCTTCAACCCATCGTTGTTCGTCCTCTGAGCGGAACAGGTGACGACGCCACGTACGAACTAGTCATGGGGGAGCGACGCCTTCGTGCCTCTAAAGCAGTCGGCCTCACCGAAATCCCTGCGGTCATTCGTGACACCAAAGACGCCGACATGTTGCGTGACGCTCTTCTCGAAAACCTGCATCGTGCGAATCTCAACGCACTCGAAGAGGCATCGGCCTACCAACAACTGTTGTCGGATTTCGGCATCACTCAGGACGAACTCGCAAAGCGAATCGGGCGCTCACGCCCTCAGGTAACCAACACACTTCGGCTTCTCAAGTTGCCGATCAAGGTCCAGCAGCGCGTCGCCGCCGGGGTCATCTCAGCTGGTCACGCTCGCGCAATTCTGTCGGTCACGGACGCCGCATCCCAAGAAAAACTGGCGACCAAGATTGTTAACGAGGAACTTTCGGTCCGCGCCGCAGAGGCGGTGGCGGCGACGATGGGCGCTCCTCACCCCAAACCCGACAAAGCTAAACCGAAGCCGGGAAACAGACGAGAACACCTCGATGCCATAGCAAACAAGCTCGGCGACAAACTCGATACCCGCGTCAAGATTGCCGTGGGCAAAACGCACGGCACTATCACGATCGATTTCGCGACAGTGGCGGATCTCAATCGAATTGCCGGCGAACTCGGCGTTTCAGCTGACGACTAGAGAATCGGCCGCGAGACGTTCGACACGACGTTGCTCTGCCGATTGCTCCGCGTAGAGATAACGCGGCACTTAGGCGAGGAACTCGGCGAGGTCTTGTTCGAGAGCAGGCCGGGGCTTGGCGCCTACAACAGTCTTGACGACCTCTCCGCCCTTGAAGACCTTCATGGCGGGGATGTTGAGGATGTTGTATTCGACGGCAAGGTCAGGGAATTCGTCAACATTGAGTTTGACGATATCGATTTTGTCCGCGTGAGCCTCGGCGATGGCGTCGAGAATCGGCGAAACAGCTCGGCAGGGGCCACACCACGGGGCCCAGAAGTCAACAATCACGGGCTTGTCGTTCTGTAAAACCTCGGCGGCAAACGTGGCATCGGTCACATCGCGAGCACTCATGATTTTCTCCTCGGTAGGTGCCCCAAGTCTAGCCGAGCACTAGTGCGCGCTGGACTCAATGAAATGCTGCGCGTCCATTGCCGCAACCGCCCCTGAGCCGGCGGCGACAATTGCTTGTCGATAGGTCGGGTCGATCAAATCGCCCGCGGCAAACACGCCGGGAAGGTTCGTTCGCGACGAGCGCCCATCCACGGCAACGTTTCCTGTATCGGTGAGTGCAACCTGGTTCGCAACAAGGCTGGTTCGTGGGTCCGAGCCGATCGCAATAAAAAGCCCGTCGATATCAAGCGTTCTGGTCGACCCGTCGGACATGGTCAACGAGAGCCCCGAAACGGTGTCCGCGCCAATAATTCCGGTTACGGCTGCGTTGGTGACAAATTGGATCTTTGGGTCGGCCTTCGCGCGAGCCAACATCGCGGGTGACGCGCGGAATTGGTCAGAGCGGTGGACGAGGTACACCGTGTCGGCAAACTTAGTCAGAAACGTAGCCTCTTCCATCGCCGAGTCTCCGCCACCGACAACGGCGACCGAGCGATTTCGAAAAAACGCGCCGTCACACGTCGCGCACCACGAGACACCGAACCCGGACAATCGTTTTTCGTCGTCGAGACCAAGGTGACGGTATTGGCTACCCATCGACAAAATGACGGTCTTGGACTCAATAACCTCACCATTGCCGAGTGTGATTTTTTTAACTGGGCCGTCAAGCTCGAGAACTGTTGCGTCGTCGAAGACTAATTCGGCCCCGAAGCGTTCGGCCTGCGCTTGCATACCCATCATGAGGTCGGGTCCCATCACACCTTCGGGGAAACCAGGGTAGTTGTCAACGTCGGTCGTCTTCATGAGATCGCCGCCCATCTCGACGCTTGACGCAATAACGAGGGGTTTCAGGTCGGCCCGCGCAGCATAGATTGCAGCGGTGTATCCAGCCGGACCAGATCCGATGATGACGAGATCGCGCACAGTGTTCCTTCCGACAAAGGTCGTAACTCGAGTTTATGGTCGCTTATTCCTTCGGCGACGCAGGGGTGCGACCACATCGTGTGCGGACGTGTCTCGCAACAACAACAGTACGGAGAGATACACGGCTCCCATCGCACTGGCGATAACGACGGCCAACAGAATTGCGAGTGGTATCGAGGTCGGCGTTGACGGAAAGACTTCACGGACGATGAATCCGACACCAATGGCCGGCACGAGAGCGATGATGTAACGCGCGAACGCCGACCCCATCGCTTTTCCACCGAGGCGCCCCAGACGCCGCCTGATGAATATCACCATTGCGACGGCTTGAATGTATGTCGAAATGCTCATCGACAAAGCAATTCCGTTCGCAATGTTGGAAACAGGACCAGCGCCGGCAATAAGTGCTCCACCAACGAAAATCGCCGATTGGGCAAGTTGGATGAAAAACGGTGTTCGAGTGTCTTCTAGCGCGTAGAAGATTCGCTGCAAAACGAAGACGATCCCGAATGGGACAAGACCGACGGCAAAGAGGGTGATGACGTTCGCCATTCCGTTTGCGGCTTCACCGGCGAACACGCTTGCGACATAGGTTGCGGTCAGCCACAGCACACCGGCGCTGATGACCATGAATAACGAAATTCGCGACAGCGACTCTCTAATGTCCGACCCGAGTCGATCCCAACGCTTGTCTCGAACATCGGTGCTCATCCGGGTGAAGTACGCGGTTCCCAGAGACACTGTAATCACGGAATGCGGAAGCATGAATACGAGCCAACCGAAGCGAAGCACGGCGAGGCCCGGTTCACCGTAGCCGGTTGCTAACGACGCGATATTGCTTTGGACAATCCCGGCAAGTTGCGTCACCACGATCATTCCGAATGTCCACGCCGCCAACTTGGTGGTTGTTCCGAGTCCGACGCCGCGAAATCGGAAGTCTGGTCGAAAACGAATTGATGCGCGCCGGAGGAATCCAAACAGCGCGAGGGCTTGAACCACGACACCGAACGTGGCGGTGCCGGCGAGGATTGCTACTTCTGTTGCATCCCAGTCCGCCGCGACGGAAACACTTCCCGTGAAAAACTGACCAAACCACAACATCCCCGCAATCGCGACAACGTTGTTGAGCGCCGGCGACCACGTAAATGGACCGAAGACGCCTTTCGCATTCAGCACTTCTCCGACCAAGCTGTAGGCGGCATAAAAGAACACTTGGGGAAGACACCACCACGCAAACGCTGTTGCCAGCGCTAATTCCTCGGGGCCGAACCCGTGACCACCACCGTCGGTCGTGTGCTGCGTGTACAAACGAACAAGGAAAGGCGCGGCGGCCACCGCGGCTATGGTGACGACGAGCACAACCGACATTCCCAGGGTCAGCAAGCGGTTGATGTACTTTTCACCGCCATCCTTGTGCAGTTGCGCGTTGACGATTTGCGGGACGAACACCGCACTCAAAACTCCACCAGCGACAATGGCGTACACATTGTTCGGAAGTTGGTTTGCTAACGCGAACGCGTCAGCGCCGGAACCGATCAAGCCAACGGTACGAGCAAGAACTACCGCACTGACAAAACCTAGGACGCGTGACACAATCGTGCCTGACGCAAGCAACATCGACGAACGGCCGATTCGATTGGTCACGGACGCCGCCTTCGGTCACGGACCGTACGCGCAATTCCGATTCCCATGATGGACGCAACAATCGCGACAAAGGTCACGAGAGTAATGCCTTCCCACTGAGCCTGCACGTCGATTTCGACAAACACCGGTTCACTCACGACAACCCCACCCGCTGTAGTCAGGGTCGCGCGCAGTGACGTTTTTCCATTAGCTACAGAGACCATCGGAACCGTGACTCTCGTGCTGGATCCCGACGGAATTGTTACGGTCTGGCTGGGTTTCGTGATGCTCACAATCCCGGAAACCGCGTTGACGCTCGCGATGACCGTGATGTCGGTCTCGGATGTGTTCGTGATGGTCAGGGGTAACTCGGCCGAATCAGCGAGTACGGTGAAGTCGCTCCCGAGCGAGAAAGAAACAAACTCTTCGTAGGTTTGTGCCGTTCGCACATACTCGCGGGCTGCCGCGGGAAACCTGTCGGTCGCGACGATTCCAGCAATGACACAGAGCCGGCGAAGACGGGGGACGGCAATCGCGCGGGGATCCAACGCCATTTCCGAGACCTGCCGGTCGAGACGATGTTGAGCCATCAGCGCGCGTATTGCCGCCGCGGGAACGTTTCGGAAGGTGGCCGCCGAGCTCTTTGTCACCGCGGCAGTG
>Ga0214917_10005646_pt1 | contig 13298 bp, 9 predicted proteins | sample LL_1208_BB_MetaG_FD_177983 | JGI IMG/M metagenome (GOLD analysis project Ga0214917, IMG submission 177983) | Freshwater microbial communities from Lake Lanier, Atlanta, Georgia, United States - LL_1208_BB | ecosystem: Environmental > Aquatic > Freshwater > Lake | place: USA: Georgia | collected... | reverse complement strand
GGAAGATACTTTTTTGATTGACGGTGCAGCCTTACAGCACAACCGCCAGCAACTGGATTTGGAAACCGAGTTGCTGGGGGTTATCGGTCCTAATTAATCGTCATTGCGAGAAGTCGTCATTGCGAGCGAAGCAAAGCGATCTCCCCCGTCATTGCGAGCAAAGCGAAGCAATCTCTTTAATCCATTCAAAGGTCCGCGCCGCAGGCTCGGCCTCGCCTCCATGCTTACACAACGTCGGCTACGGCCGACCTGCAACGCGAACCTTTTCAAAAGCGATGGTTGTTTGCTTCGCTTTGCTCGCAATGACAGCTGAACGTAATGACAGTTCTTTAGATTGACGAAACTGGCTTTGGCGTTAGCAAAGACGCGAGACAGGACAACAAAGTATCTTGAACATGGCAAGCTTCTCAAGGCGCGGGTCGCAGGTCGGCCGGAGCCGACGTTGTGTAAGCATGGAGGCGAGGCCGAGCCTGCGATTTGCGCTTTTGAACAGGAGATTGCTTAAACAGTTTGTCAGCGGGCAAGCCAAGCCGCGCCCCGCACACCGGAAGAATCGCCATGCAAAGCCTTGATGACGGGGGTACGAACAGTTTTGCTGAAGGTGTAAGGCAGCATCTGCGCTTGAATGGCAGGGTAAATCTCATCCACATTGCTCATGCCGCCACCCAACACGATGCAGTCGGGGTCCAGCAAATTGACGACCTGCGCCAACGCACGGCCCAATCGGCTCAGGTAACTCTGAAAGCTTTGCGACGCCGCTTTGTCGCCGCTGCGCATGGCTTGAACGATGTGCACAGCTGAAAGCTCGCCGCCATGAGCAAATGCATGGTCACGGGCAAAACCCGTCCCGCTGATCCAAGTCTCTAAGCAACCCGATAGCCCGCACCAACAAGGTGGCACTTGCAACTCCTCGGCGCTTGGCCACGCCAGTGGGTTGTGTCCCCACTCCCCCGCAATCGCATGTCGCCCTTGCCAAGCCTTTCCCCCTAAAGCGATGCCACCGCCACAACCGGTGCCCAAGATGGCCGCAAACACCACCGCAGCGCCTAAGCCCGCCCCATCCACCGCCTCGCTGACCGCCAAACAATTGGCATCGTTTTGAACAGGCACGCGGCATTGCAAACGTTGCTCTAAATCTGCTTGAAAGGACTGGCCGTTAAGCACCAAGGTGTTGGCGCCGCGTACCTTGTGGGTATCTGGGTCAAGACACCCCGGGATGGCGCAACCAATGGCTACGGGGCGAGCCACACCCGTTGCGTCCAAAGCCTGCTCCACCAAGGCATGGATGGTGTCCAAGATAGCTTGGTAGTTGTCGCTGGGCGTGGTTAGGCGTTGCCTGAAAAGAAACTGACCTTGACCCCCCAGCACCGCCACCTCGGTCTTGGTGCCACCCAAGTCAATGCCGATCAAGGCGCTCATGTGGGCGATTGGACCAAGGCGAGCAGACCGGCCTCGTCTAAAACAGGGATGCCCAAGGCCGTGGCCTTCTCCAACTTGCTGCCTGCAGCTTCGCCAGCCACCACCGCGGTGGTTTTTTTGCTGACGCTGCCTGCCACTTTGGCACCAGCTTCTTCCAGCAGGGCCTGGGCTTGTTCACGCGACAGATTGGGCAAAGTACCTGTGATGACATAGGTATGACCGCTGAGCGGCAAATCCAGCCTGCCTTGCGGATCTGCCTCTTGCCAATGCACACCACAGGCACGCAACTGCTCGACTACCTCACGGTTATGCGCTTGGTCGAAAAAGGTGCGTAAGCTTTGCGCCACCACAGGACCCACATCGTGAACTTGCAGCAATTGCTCAATGCTGGCATCCATGATGGCGTCGATGCCGCCAAAATGCCTGGCCAAATCTTTCGCTGTGGCCTCACCCACATGGCGTATGCCCAACCCAAAGACAAAACGCGGCAAGGTGGTGGACTTGGATTTCTCAAGACTTGCAAGCAGGTTGTTAGCTGATTTTTCTGCCATGCGATCAAGGGTTGCCAAATGGCTAAAACCCAGCTTGTAGACATCGGCCAAGGTTTTCACCAAGCCTGCGTCCACCAGTTGATCGACGAGTTTTTCGCCCAAATCCTCGATCTCCACCGCACGGCGTTGCGCAAAATGCAGAACAGCTTGCTTTTGTTGGGCGCTACAAAACAAGCCGCCTGTGCAACGGTAATCCGCCTCGCCTTCCTCTCGCACCGCTGCACTTGCGCACACCGGACACAGCTGGGGCATGGTGAAGATGGCTGCTTCATGCAAACGTTTTTCCATCACCACTGACACCACTTCAGGAATGACATCACCGGCTCGTCGCACCACCACGGTGTCGCCCACACGCACGTCTTTGCGCCGAGCTTCGTCTTCATTGTGCAAAGTGGCATTGGTGACCGTCACGCCGCCCACAAACACAGGATCCAGTTTGGCCACAGGCGTGAGCTTGCCGGTACGCCCAACCTGCACATCGATAGCCAGCACCGTGGTCAGTTCTTCCTGCGCCGGGTATTTATGCGCCACCGCCCAGCGCGGTTCGCGGCTCACCATGCCCATTTGGGCTTGTTGGTCGATACGGTTGACCTTGTAAACCACGCCATCAATGTCAAACGGCAGTTGATCGCGCAAGCCTGCAATGTGTTGATGGAATTGCACCAAGCCTTGAGCACCTGTCACTGTTTGGGTTTCTTGCGCCACTGCGAAACCCCAAGCCTTGAGGCATTGCAGTACCTTGGCTTGGGTGCCATAGTGTTGCAAGCCCCACAAAGTGGCTTCCAGTGGCGACAAACTTTGCGTCTCTTGAGGATGAAAATGCAAGGCATAGGCAAAGAAGCGCAAGGGGCGTTGGGCCGCGATTTGCGGGTCCAGTTGCCGCACGGCACCTGCTGCGGCATTGCGCGGATTGACAAAGGTTTTTTCGTTTTTGGCACCTGCTGCAATACGCTCTCGTTGGCGACTATTCAGAGCTTCAAAATCGTCACGCCGCATATAAACTTCACCGCGAACCTCAAGTTCAGCAGGCGCTTGTGGCGACAGACGCAAAGGGATTTGGCCAATGGTGCGGATGTTGTGGGTGACATCCTCGCCGGTTTCACCGTCGCCTCGGGTGGCGGCTTGCACCAACACATGGTCAACGTAGCGCAAGCTGATCGCTAAGCCATCAAATTTCAGTTCTGCCACGTATTCCACAGGCGCATCGTTTTCTTTGAGTTGCAATTGCTTGCGAACACGCTGGTCGAACGCCTGTGCGCCAAGGTCCGAGATATCGGTTTCGGTATGGATGCTGAGCATGGGCACGCGGTGTCGAACGCTTGTGAAGGCATCTACGGGTGCTCCACCCACTCGCTGCGTGGGTGAATCTGCGCTTAAAAGCTCGGGGTGTGCGGCCTCTAAGGCTTGAAGCTCTTTGAAAAGCCGGTCGTACTCTGCATCCGGAATGCTGGGGTCATCTAAGACGTAATAGCGATGGGCATGTTGGTTCAACAGTTGCCGCAAATGCGCAGCACGGTCTTTCATGGCCAGTCCTAGCTGAACAAGCGCCGCGCCTGCAAGGAGCCTGCTGCCAAGTCCCTTGCCGCCAGTGCTTGGTAAAGATTTTTCAAATCGTTATCGATGATTTGAATGGCCGCCTCGGACAGCACTTGGCCATTGTCATCGGTGATTTGGCCATCCATGGCTTGGGCCAAGGCTTGCGCAGATTCGCACAATCGCGAAAAGGCCTGCTCCGAAGGCGCCACCTGTGGCACATCCAGTCCTAGGGAAATACTGCGCAAAGCCGACTGGTTGGGGTCTTCGGCCATGGCGGCTCGAGCATCAAAACTCAGCACCAACACAGGCGGCAACCCAGAGCTAGACGCGGCTATCACCATGCGCCCTGGAATGACACCAGGCACAAAGCCGATACGCGCCGCCTGTTGCTGCACATAGCCGGGGCTCCAAGCGGTTTTGCGTGAGGCGATGGTGAAGCTGAGTTGGGCATCGTGGGAAGCTGCAAATTGGTCCAACTCACGCGCATGGGCAATGGCCTCGCTCATGTCGGGCAGCTCGGGGGTGACACCAAAAGCATCCGCGTAAGTTTGCGCTTTCACCACAAACTCGGAAAACTCAATGTCGTTGAGGGGACCTTGGCGGTTAGCCACCTGAATACCCGCTTGGAAAGCGCTGTAAAACAAACCAGCTTGCAGGTTTTCCCACTCGCCAGTGTCAGCGTTTAAACCTTCGACGATAAAGAGTTTGCTGCCCACGCGCCGCACAGGCGGCAAAGCGGCCAAAGCAGCCTCGCCTGACACAGGCGTCTCCAGTTCCATGCTGGCCATCACATCAATCAAAGGGTCAAGCTGCCCCCGTGGGTTGGGCTGAGGAAACTCATGGGCCATTTGCGAATAAGCGCCAAGTGCGTCGTTTGGCAAGGGTGGCGAGCCATCAATCGACGTTTCGCTTTGGGTCAGTGCGTCAAGTTCTTCAGGGGTGATCAACGGTTCGGCTTGTTTGGGCTGGTTTTGCCTGGACGTCCAAGCGTTGTAGGCCACCAAGACCACCAAAATCACGCCGCCTACGATTGCAAGCCAAATTTGCAGACTGCTCATACGTTTGCCGCAGGTTCAACCAAATTCACTGCTGACTCCATATCGACGGCAACAATTCGCGAAACACCCTGCTCTTGCATGGTCACGCCAATGAGTTGCTCTGCCATTTCCATGGCAATTTTGTTGTGCGAGATATAGAGAAACTGGGTTTCACCCGACATGCGTGTCACCAGTTTGACGTAACGGTCAGTGTTGGCGTCATCCAAAGGCGCGTCCACCTCGTCAAGCAAACAAAAAGGCGCTGGGTTGAGTTGAAAAATCGCAAACACCAAGGCAATGGCGGTCAGCGCTTTTTCGCCCCCCGACAGCAAATAGATGGTTTGGTTCTTCTTTCCAGGCGGCTGCGCCATGACTTGAACACCCGAATCCAAAATTTCATCGCCTGTGATAACCAGTTTGGCCGTTCCCCCGCCAAACAGTTCGGGGAACATGCGGCCAAAGTGCTGGTTCACCGTCTCGAAGGTGTCGCCCAGCAGTTGACGCGTTTCTCCATCGATTTTGCGTATCGCGTCTTCCAGTGTGGTGATGGCTTCGTTCAAATCGGCGGACTGCGCGTCAAGGAATGTTTTGCGCTCACGCGCAGTGCCCAACTCTTCCAAAGCAGCCAAATTCACCGCGCCCAAGGATTGCGTCTCACGTTGAAGCTGGTCAATTTCATTGGACAAACCCGCCAATTTGACAGATTCATGCTCAATGCTGGCAGCAACAGCCTCTAGGTCTGTTTGCGCATCTTGTAACAGCTGGTCGTACTGCTCAAACCCAAGTCGTGCGGCTTGTGCCTTGAGTTGGGTGTCCACAATGCGTTGACGCAAAGGCTCGAGTTGATGCTCGATCTTGAGTCTTTCTTCGTTGCTGGTGCGCAAACGGTTGGTCAAGTCATCGTATTCATTGCGTTTGCTGGCCAACAAGGTTTCGCGTTCAAGTTGCAAAGCCAAAGCGTCTTGCAAGCCAGCCCGAGCGGTGGTGTCGCTCAACACATTGAGCTCTTCTTGTTGGCGGCTTTGTTCATTATTGAGCGTTTCAATTTGCTGAGCTGCCGTGTCTTGGGTGCGTTGCAACTCTTGCTGACGGGCCTGCAAGCTGCGAACTTGGAACTCGGCCTCTTGGCATTGCTTATCGAGCTGCAGCGACGATTCACGCAAGCTTTGAAATTCTTTTTCTTTAGCCAAAGACGCATCTTGCAACTGGGCATGGCGCTCTTGGGTTTGCGCCAATTGCAAGTCCAGTTCTTCAAATTTGGCGTGAGAAGCTTGCTGCTTTTGTTCAAGCGCAACAGATTGGGTTTGGAGTTCAGTGAGTTCAGACGCCAATTGCCCTTGGCGCTCACTCACCTGTTGAGCTTGCTGTTGCAAACGCAGCACATCCACATTCAGCGCATGTACCTTGGCTTGTGCCTCAGCGGACTGTTGACGCAGCTGCGATCTTTGGCTGGCCGCTTGGGAAGATGCAGACTCGGCACGGCTGAGTTGCGATTTGGCTTCTTGCGCCATCAAAGACTGCGAACGAATTTGTTTTTCAAGGTTTTCAATTTCCTGCGCCCTGGCAAGCAGGCCTGCTTGTTCAGAATCTTGGGCGTAAAAATGAACGCTGTATAAACCGACCGCATGACCTTGGGGAATGAAAATATGTTCCCCAGCTTGCAACTTGTCTCTCAAAGCCATGGCAGCATCTAAATTGGGAGCGGTGTAACAGCCTGTTAACCAATCCGCCAACAGGCTATTGAGAGCTGCGTCATCGACTTTCAGTTGATCCAACAGCGGCGACAAATTGGAAGATTTGGCTACACGGGTGGCTACCGCTGGGCTGTAAAAACTCAGCTTTGCCAGCGGGACATCGGACGCGAAGGATTTAACACTGTCGAGCTTGCCAACCTCCAAAGCGGCCAATCGTTCACGCAACGCCGCCTCAAAAGCTTGCTCCCAACCGGATGTCACCTGCACACGGTTCCACAAAGGCTTTAAATTTTGCAAACCGTGTTTGGCCAGCCAAGGCACCAAGCGCTCGTCGGTGCGAAGTTTTTCTTGCAACGCGGTCAAAGCTTGGTGACGGGCTTGCAATTCAACCAAATTGGCCGATTGCTGGTTGCTGCTGGTTTGTGCTGATTTACGCTCTTCTTCCAAGCCCGGGGTTTGGGCTTCCAAGGTTTGCAGATCTTGCGACAACTGGCTGGCAGTCTGCTGCGCTTGGCTGAGCTGTGCCTCCAGTCGCTGAAGATGGCTGCTGTCAGGCGTAGCAAGCGCATGTTGGTCCACTTGCAAGCGGTTTTGCCGTTGTTCGATTTGGCGCATTTGCTCTTGCAAGCCACGTTGCTCAGCGGCCAGCACCTGGATCTGCTGCTGCACCTGGGTCACCAAGGCCGCTTGCTCTTGCGAGGCTTTGAGTGCGTCACGCCAGAGCTGTTCACTGGCGGGTTGTTGTTCGGCCAAGGCCTGGCGTTGCTGCTGGGTGTTCTCAAGCAGGGTTTGGGCCTGCGATTGCGCGAGAGTCAAAGCTTGGGTTTGCTCACTGGCTTGCGCGGCTTGTGCTGACCATTGGCCCATTTGCATTTGAATTTGTTGCAAACGCTCTTGCGCCCGTTGCCGCCCTTCCACCACGAAACGAATTTCCGCTTCTAAACGCCCCACCTCGGCGGTGGCTTGGTACAACTGCCCTTGCGCTTGGTTGACTTGCTCGCCTGAATCGTAATGGGCTTGACGCAGCGTTTCGATTTGACTTTCGGTATGGCGCAAGTCAGCAGTCTTGGCCTCTAAAGCATTGCTGGCTTGCTCAGCTTGTTGCTGTAACTGGGTTTGACTGACCTCAGCTTCAGCACGTTTCAAGAACCAAAGCTGGTGTTGCTTCAGGGTGGACTGGCTTTGCAGGTCTTTAAAGCGCTGGGCCACCTCGGCTTGGCGTTCGAGTTTTTCCAAATTGGCGCTCAATTCACGCAGAATATCTTCTACACGGGTGAGGTTTTCGCGGGTGTCACCAAGGCGGTTTTCGGTTTCGCGGCGACGTTCTTTGTATTTGGAAACACCGGCCGCCTCTTCCAAAAACAAACGCAACTCCTCAGGCTTGGACTCGATGATGCGGCTGATGGTGCCTTGCCCAATGATGGCGTAAGCGCGTAGGCCTAAACCGGTGCCTAAAAACACATCTTGCACATCCCTGCGGCGCACGGGTTGGTTGTTGATGTAGTAACTGCTGGTGCCGTCGCGTGTCAGCACACGCTTGACAGCAATTTCAGCAAACTGGTTCCACTGTCCGCCTGCGCGGTGCGTGGCATTGTCAAACACCAGCTCAACACTGGCTCGGCTAGAGGGTTTCCTGCTTGTGGTGCCATTGAAAATCACATCCTGCATGGACTCGCCACGCAACTCGCTTGCACGGCTTTCACCCAGCACCCAACGTACCGCATCAATGATGTTAGATTTTCCACAGCCATTGGGCCCGACGACACCTACCAATTGGCCAGGGAGCAAAAAATTCGTCGGGTCAGCGAATGATTTAAAACCAGAGAGCTTGATTGAATTAAGACGCACCTAAAACCCTTTGCAAGGTGGAATTGATAAAGAAAAATCAGCCGACCGCACGCAAGTCTTTGTTTATCCAGAGCTGAATTTCAGACAACAGACTTTGCAAAGAAGGCGTGATTTTGGCAATCTCATCTGCCAATTCGCTCAAGCTTTTGCTTCGACTCATGGCTTCGAGGTGAATCATTTGTTGGCTAAGGTCTGGCCCACACAAAAAAGTGACATAGCCTTTGAGCGAATGCAACAGGCGTTGAACTGGTTCAGATTCATGCTGGGTCAAAGCTGCGTGCAAGGATTGCAGGTCTTTTTCCAAGCTTTCGTGGAAGGTTTGCGCCAAATTCAGCATCTGTGCATGGTCCATGGCGAATTCATACGCTTTGCTGGGATCGAGGTGGCTGTACATAGCCCCCGATAATATCAGCCATGAATCCCCATCTTGCTCATCTTCAGCCCTATCCATTTGAGCGCTTACGCCATTTGTTTACAGGCGTGACGCCACAACCCAACTTATCCGCCATCAGTCTGGGTATCGGTGAACCTCGCCACCCCGCACCCAGCTTGGTTTTACAAGCTTTAACGGCAAATATGGAGGCTTTATCCGCCTACCCGGCCACCGCAGGTAGTTTGGACTTGCGCCAAGCTTGTGCCAATTGGGTTCAGCGTCGTTACCAAGTCACGCTAGACCCAAGCCATCAGGTTTTACCGGTGAATGGTTCACGCGAAGCTTTGTTTGCTTTTGCGCAGACGGTATTGAATGGACAACCCGATGCATGGGTGGTCTGTCCCAACCCCTTCTACCAAATCTATGAAGGTGCTGCTTTGCTGGCAGGCGCACAGGCCTTTTTTGTGCCCAGCCGAGCAGAAAACAACTTTGCAGTGGACTGGGACAGCGTTCCAGAAGCTGTGTGGGCCAAAACGCAGCTGGTTTTTGTGTGCTCGCCTGGCAACCCTACCGGCGCGGTCATGCCCTTGGCTGAATGGCAAAAACTGTTTGTACTGTCAGACAAATATGGCTTTGTGTTGGCCAGCGATGAGTGCTATAGCGAAATTTATTTTGGCGAGAAACCACCCCTGGGTGGTCTTGAAGCGGCGATGCTCTCGGGTCGCACAGATTTTCGTAATTTGGTCAGCTTCACCAGCCTGTCCAAGCGCAGCAACGTACCCGGCATGCGCAGTGGTTTTGTGGCTGGCGACGCCAAGCTAATGGAGGCATTTTTGCTCTACCGCACCTACCACGGCAGCGCCATGGGCGGCATGGTGCAAGCCGCCAGCATCGCGGCTTGGAACGACGAAGTCCATGTGGAAGAAAACCGTGCGCTGTACCGAGAAAAATTTGCCCAAATCGCCCCTCTCTTATCTCAAGTGCTGGATGTCGCTTTGCCGGATGCGGGTTTTTACCTTTGGGCAGGTGTGCCTGGCGGTGACGATGAGGCTTTTGCGGTTGAATTGCTGGCTCAATACAATGTCACCGTGTTGCCTGGTCGTTATTTGGCGAGAGAAGTCAATGGCGTCAACCCAGGCCAAGGCCGAATTCGCATGGCCTTGGTCGCAGAACCTCAGGAATGTCTTGAGGCCGCACAACGTATCGTTCAATTTGTTCAATCCCACTACCCACCATCCTCATGAGCCAACAACTGCAATCCATCATTGACACCGCTTGGGAAAACCGTACCCAATACAGCCCCTCTTCTGCACCCAAAGAATTGAGCGACGCTGTTGAACACGTTATCGCCGAACTCAATGCTGGTCGCTTGCGGGTCGCTACCCGTGAAGCTGTTGGGCAATGGACCACCCATCAGTGGATCAAAAAAGCGGTTCTGCTGTCGTTTCGCTTGAAAGACAACGCTGTGGTCAAGGCGGGAGATTTGGGCTTTTATGACAAAGTGCAAACCAAGTTCTCCAACATGGACGAAGCCCACATGAAGGCCAGCGGTGTGCGTGTGGTGCCGCCTGCGGTTGCCCGCCGAGGCAGCTACATTGCCAAAGGTGCCATCCTGATGCCCAGCTACGTCAACATCGGCGCTTATGTCGATGAAAACACCATGGTCGACACTTGGGCGACCGTGGGCTCATGTGCGCAGATCGGCAAGAACGTTCACCTCTCGGGTGGTGTTGGCATTGGTGGCGTTCTAGAACCTGTGCAAGCCAACCCCACCATCATTGAAGACAACTGCTTCATTGGCGCACGCTCCGAGGTGGTTGAAGGCGTCATCATCGAAGAAAACTCGGTCATTTCCATGGGTGTGTATATCGGTCAAAGCACCAAAATTTATGACCGTGCCACAGGTGAAGTGAGCTATGGACGCGTACCCGCTGGTTCGGTGGTGGTGTCTGGCAACCTGCCCAGCGCAGACGGCAAATACAGTTTGTACTGTGCTGTCATTGTCAAACGCGTGGACGCACAAACCCGCGCCAAAACCAGTCTGAACGACCTCTTGCGCGACTGAGATGTCTGCCACCCTCGAGTTGACTGAGCAACTGATTGCTCGCCCTTCTGTCACCCCGGATGATGCGGGCTGTTTGGAGATTTTGGGCGAGCGTTTGAACGCTTTGCATTTTGAATCAGCGCGTTTGAACTTTGGGCCAGACAATTTCAGGGTGAGTAATCTTTGGGCCATCAAGCGTTGTTCATCACAAGGCCCCACCTTGGTGTTTGCTGGCCACACCGATGTGGTGCCTACGGGTCCCTTAGACAAATGGACCACAGACCCTTTCACCCCAAGCCACCGCGATGGAAAATTGTTTGGGCGTGGTGCCAGTGACATGAAAACCTCTTTGGCTGCGATGGTGGTCGCAACAGAGGAGTTTTTAAAGCAAGAAGCCCATCCTCGGTTTTCCATCGCCTTTTTGCTGACCAGCGATGAAGAAGGTCCCTCGGTAGATGGTACGGTGAAAGTGGTGGAGTGGCTGAAATCTAGAAATGAACAACTGGATTGGTGCATTGTGGGAGAGCCCACGGCGGTCCACCGCATCGGGGACATGGTCAAAAACGGTCGTCGAGGCACACTGAGCGGCAAGCTCACCATCAAAGGCGTACAAGGTCACATTGCCTATCCCCAACTGGCCAGCAACCCTATCCATTTGTTCGCACCGGCCTTGGCGGAGTTGACCACCATCAGCTGGGACCAGGGCAACGATTTCTTTCAACCTACCAGTTGGCAAGTGAGCAATATCCATGCGGGCACCGGTGCCAATAATGTGATCCCTGGCGAGGTAGTGGTTGATTTCAATTTTCGATTCAGCACCGAATCGACTGCAGACGATTTGAAACAGCGCTTGGAAGCGGTTTTACGCAAACACGGACTCAACTACCAATTGAACTGGACTTTGGGTGGACTGCCATTCCTCACCACCCCAGGCGATTTATTGGGCGTGGTGCAACAAGCTATTCAAGCCGAAACAGGCATTGACACAGAGTTGTCTACCTCGGGTGGTACCAGCGATGCACGTTTCATCGCACACATATGCCCCCAAGTTATCGAGTTGGGCCCCCCCAATAACAGCATCCACAAAATTGACGAGCATGTCCGCGTAAGCGATATAGACACATTGAAAAATATTTACCTGCGAATTTTGCAAGGCTTGCAGCGCCACACCAGCGCATGACGCCTTCAGCATTGATTGAACACTGCGCCAAGGCCTTGGCAGATGCGCAGGTCAGCTTTGGCCAAGGCACTTTGCAAGCCGCTGACGAAGCCGCTTGGTTGGTACTGTGGAAGCTCGGCCTGCCTTTGGATGTAGATACCCAAACGCTGCATGATGAACTGCCAGAGACTTCTATAGAAGCTGTTCTCGGTTTGTTGACCCAGCGCATTCAAACCCGCAAACCCTTGGCCTATTTAACCCAAGAAGCATGGCTGCAAGGCGTGTCTTTTTATGTCGATGAACGGTGCTTGATCCCACGCAGCTTGATTGCCGAAATATTGGCTGATGGCAGCATTGACCCATGGCTCAACCCTGAAGCGAGTTCAGCGCTTGATTTATGCACAGGGGGAGCCAGTCTGGCCGTGTTGGTCGCGCTTGCCTACCCCCAACTCAATGTGCAGGCTTTGGACATCTCTGCTGATGCTTTGGCGGTCGCAGCTATCAATGTTGAAAGACATGGGCTGCAAGACCGTGTAAACCTTGTTGCATCGGATGGTTTAGAAAAAGCACAAGGCACTTTCGATCTGATCGTCTGCAACCCGCCCTACGTCAACGCCCAAAGCATGGCACGGTTGCCGCTTGAGTTTCAAGCAGAACCCTCGTTGGCTTTGGCGGGTGGCACAGATGGCATGGACTTTATTCGCCAGTTACTGCGGGTGGTGCCTTCCTATTTGAAAGAAGATGGCGTTTTGGTGCTTGAAATTGGCAATGAATTTGAGCACTTCATAGCGGCATTTCCGCATTTGGAATTCACAGGCTTGTACACCAGTGCAGGCGATACACAGGTACTGCTGATCACGCAATCGGCATTGTTGGCATGATCACCCTTAAAAATATCAGCTTGCGCCGCGGCGCAAAAATTTTGCTTGACCAAACATCGGTCAGTTTGAATCCTGGCGAAAAAGTAGGCTTGGTGGGCAGAAATGGGGCGGGTAAGTCGTCCTTGTTTGCCTTGCTCAACAAAACCTTGACCGAAGACTCTGGCGAGTTTGATATTCCCAGCCAGTGGCGCATGGGCCAAGTCGCCCAAGACATGCCCGAGACCGATGCCAGTGCGACAGACTTTGTGATTGAAGGCGATACCGAATTGGTGGCCGCACGGGCAGAGGTGACAGCAGCCGAGGCCACAGACGACGGTGAACGCATGGCAAACGCCTATATGGCCTTGCATGATGCAGGTGAGCACGATGCCGCATCCCGTGCCCAAGCTTTGATCCAAGGTCTTGGCTTCAAAACCACAGAGCTGAACAAGCCCGTCAACAGCTTTTCAGGTGGTTGGCGTATGCGCTTGCAGCTAGCCCGTGCCTTGATGTGCCCCACCGAGTTGCTTTTGTTGGACGAACCGACCAATCACTTGGATTTGGATGCCTTGGTCTGGCTTGAAGCTTGGCTCAAACGCTATGAAGGCACCTTGTTGGTGATCAGCCATGACCGCGAGTTCTTAGATGCAGTGACCAATGTCACCTTGCACATTGATGCAGGCAAACTGGTGCGTTACGGCGGTAATTACAGCAAGTTTGAAGACATGCGTGCGGAACAAATGACCTTGCAACAAAATGCTTTTGCCAAGCAGCAAG
>Ga0214917_10005645_pt1 | contig 13299 bp, 17 predicted proteins | sample LL_1208_BB_MetaG_FD_177983 | JGI IMG/M metagenome (GOLD analysis project Ga0214917, IMG submission 177983) | Freshwater microbial communities from Lake Lanier, Atlanta, Georgia, United States - LL_1208_BB | ecosystem: Environmental > Aquatic > Freshwater > Lake | place: USA: Georgia | collected... | reverse complement strand
TTCAGTCAGCGTTTCCGTCCTGACCCTCGCTTGCTCGAGCAGTTGCAGATAAGCGCGGATGTCCTGCTGCTGACCTTCGCTCGCAATGAGGTTCGACTCGCGCTGGTCGACGTTGAGGAACCTGGAAGCAGCTTCGGCGCGTCGCTGGGCATCGGCCGCCGCCTCTCTCTGTGCGTTGGCAGCCTGCTGCGATAGGGTGATCTCTCGCTCCAACTGGTCGTTGACCAGCCGCAACGCCGCGACCTGGCGGTTGTACGCCGCCTCGGCCGCCTGCGCGTCCCCATTCCGCGTCACGCGAATGCGCTCGAGCGTGGAGAGGAGATTCTCAGCCTCTTTGGCCGCCTGGCGCTGCTGGCCGACGAGCGCTGCTACGCCGCTGCCCTGAATCTGCGCCGGCGATAGAGCAGCGGCCTGCTGTTGAAGTGCGGCGGCGCGGGATGTCTGCTGAAGGAAGCCAGGTTGCTGGAAGCGGAGTTCTTGACCGGTGGCAAGGCCCGCCGACGCTTGGCTCGCCTCGCGGAGGCGGCTCGTGGCCTGCGTGACGCTGTTGATCCGCGCCTCGAGGTTTGCGAAGTCTCGCTCGCTGATCTTGGCGCCGTTGCCAATTGCGACGCGGAGTTGCTCGGCGGCTTTCTGCGCCGACTCAAGCGCAGGTGCGAAGTTCCTCTGCACTTGGGACGACAAGCCGGCGAACTCGTCCTTCGCACGGGAAACAGGCTTGGCGATCCGCTCGGCGGCCTCGACAAACTGCCGAATCGCCTGCACTTCCTGCTGGTTGACGAGCTTGAGGTTCTGACCGACGCCAGCCTTCAGCGCTCGCTGCAACTTTTGCAGTGGCGTCAGGATGTTGTCGAACTCGCGGCCGGCGCGGTTCGTGGCGCCCGAGATCGTGCTCTGAATCTTCCTCGCAAACTGCGTGACGTCCTTGGCGCCGGCGTTCAGCCCTTGCGACAGGCCCTTGGAGTCTGCCGTGAGGATCGCCGATATTTTGCCAAGGTAGCCTTTAGCCATCGTCTCATCCTTGAGGCTGCTGCAACTTCATCAGTTCAGCGAACATCGCATCCTGCGACTGCTTCGGCCGCTTCGACGCCGGGATGAACACTTCCTCGTCTGGCACTCGCTTGTAGTTGCCGGACGCCGCCATGATCGTTCTGCATATCCTGGCTGTCTGCTGCCAACTGTTCCCCAGCGGCCACCGCTGCTGGTAGGCATACCACTCCGACAACTCCTGCGAATCGACCGTCTCGAGCAGTTCCTTGACCGACCGCCCCAGCGCCAGAGCTAGGTCGAAGTAGAATCGCCGCTCTGGGCGGTCGGTGAACCGTTTCCCAGCGTCTCCACGGCCGAGTCGGTGAAGGCGTTGTGCTGCCACGCCTTGTCGAACAGGCGGTTGATCACCACGCTCGACTTGTCGCCGAGCGCGTCCATGTCGGCGTCGCCGAAGAGCCGCTCGCCCGACTCGTCGGCCAGCGTCATAACGAGGAAGCGGACGCGGAACGCCTTCATCTTCTGCTCGCTGTAGGCTTCCTCGAACTTGTCGCGCTCGGTGCCGCTGATGGTGCGGATGTATACGTCACCGCCCCACTCGGGGACCGCGACCGCATCCGACAACTTGATGTCCTTCGCCGCCAGAATCTTCGACTTGCTCAACGACATGAATCAGGTTCCTTGGTAGTCCGTAACCTTGAAAGTTGCACTCCCTCGCACCAACTCCCCCAGGCGAGCCTCCATGTTGGCAGACTCGAGAATCGCACGCCTCGTCACGCTGAAGTGCGGCGAAGCAAACGTCAGCGAGCCGACGCCGCGGACGATGTCCTGGATGTCGCCTGTGGACGCGGTCGCGATGAAGTCAAGCGACACGCCGCCGCCAGACCACTCGCCAGTCGGCACGAGGACAGCGTATCCAGACGGATCGCTCGGGGACGTCATATCGACGATCTCCGCGACCGGCGTCTCAACGCTGATGCCGACGACAGCGCCCGCGAAGTTTCCGCGGGAGCCTGTGAACGTGAATGTCGCCCCGCTGGCAGCGAATCCCGCCATCGCTTACGCGACTCGGAACGTCGCACTCCCAGAGATGAGGGCGCCGACGGAACCGCCGATCGAAGACGAGGCGACCGTCGCGTTGCCGCTGAACGAGATCGGACCCGAGATCGACAGGGAACCGGAAGCGCCGGCCGTGAGGATCGTCGTCGAGATGTAATCGATCTGCACCTCGCGGTCGGTGGCGAAGCCGCCGACGTACTCGCGGCGCTGGTTGGGGCCGATTCCAAGGTGGCTGCCGTCGATGAGGTCTTGGCTGTCATTGACCTGTACGGAAGTGACCGTGAGGCTTGAGCCGCTGAACGTGAACGTGAGTCCCTGTGCCGAAACGCCTGCCATGAGTCGCGCCTCCTTGCGCCGGTGTCGTGACCTGTAGTGTTACGCGGCGGCTTCCTGCCACCTGATCTGATACAGTTGCCGGACCTCGTAGGCCGGCGGCAATTGTGCTCCGACGGCCGTAGGATCGAGGAAATCGTCAGTCTCACTGACGAGCCTCATATCACTTATTGTAACCCCCATTGCGGTGCCGGTGTTGCCATCCAGAGCAAGCCGGACCTCGTCCCCCAACTCCCTGGAGGCGTCGTGCGTGAGCGCCCAGGAGGCGATCTGGATCGACAGCAGCGGGGCGTAGAGCGGCCCCGCCAGCGTTGTCTCGCGGATGATGTTCTGCCGCTTGTAGACGATGAACGGGAACCCAGCCGACTTCGGCACGGCGATGGGGTAGACGTTGAAGCCGACGAGCCTGGCGACGGCCGGCGTGCTCGTCAGACGGTAGAAGACGTAGTCTTCGGGCTTGATGATCATCGGATTTCCTCGATGTAGTTCCGCAGGTTGGCGATCAGCGACGCCAGGACTGCCGAGGAGTTCTCGGAGATCGTCTTCTCCATGATGTGCCTGGCCGGCATTGGCTTGATCGTCTCGCCTGGCCGGAGCGTGATCGGGTGCATCTCGCCGGGCGCGTCGGACCCAAAGTCATGCGGGTAGCCGACACCCATCTTGGCCTGCCTGGTTCGCTCGCGCTTAGACCCCATGAGGAAGTAGTAGCCGCGACTCATGTTCGCGAACTGGACGTCGTTGAACGTGCCGGCTCGCTTCATCTTCCCGTTGATGCTCTGGTGGACGTTGACATACGTCCTCCGGCCCTGCGTGCCTGGTTTGCGCGGCCCTGTTCCGAACTCGACAAGAAATGCATGATTGCCGCTTCCCATCTCAGGATCGGCGCCGACCGGGCCGGTCACTCGCGGGCCGGTGATCGCAACAGTTGCACCGTCGTACTGCTTGGTTTTCGTCGTGATCGACTTGTAGAGGTTGTCGGTGACGTTGTTGATCTTCGCGCGGTAGCCCTTGACCAGAATCTCCGACGCCTTCTTCACCGCCTTCGCTCGCAACTGGCCGGGGTCACGCTGCGCGCGGAGCGCGAGCAACTCAAGCTCCTTCGCCAGTTCCCTGGCTCCGGCCGTCTTGATGCTGACGAAACCCTCGATGATCTGCTTCGCGGTCAGGCCGCCGAAATCGCGAGGTTGTGTTGCGTCGATCTGGACTGCCATCACTGCACCTCGCGGGCCAGGATTTCCAGGGCCGTGCGGTTGTCTCGCTCGACGACCGCGGCAATCTCCATGGTACGGCCGCGCCACACCAGCCTGTTGAGATGCGTGACGTCGGAGCGGTAGCGGATGCGGATGCGATGCGTCGCGATCACGTTGGCCTGCTGGGCCTGGAGGATGTCACGGCTCGACAGGCCGCTGACGCTCGCCCACACGGTGGCGACGGTGGTGTCCCAGTCCATGACCGTCTCGCCGGACGGCTTACGGACCTCTGTCTGGGCCTTGACTGCGACCCGCTCCCGCATGGAGCCGATGATCATGTGACCGTGCCTTCGCCGACCAGGACGATGTCGTAGGCCGCTCCCACCGAGCCGGTGACGGTGACGCCGGACGCAGCCATGCCGGCCGCCGACGGGTCACACTGGGACGCCGCGGCGCCAGCGGCCACAGATAGCCCGCCGGCGGGAAACGGCCCGCCTGCGAACGACAGCGACGCCGTGCCGGTGTTCTTGACCAGCCACCCCTTGACCGCCGTCATGGTCACCGTGGCCGGCGAGCCGCCGCGTGTGTCCGACAACGCCGACAAGGCCAGAGCCTCCGACGCCGCGGCCATCGTGCGTCTGTTGCTCCAGGCGACCTGCGCCTGGTTGGCGGCGGTGCCGTCGGTCAGGGATGAAGAGAAAAACGCCGGCGTGACTCGAACTGCTCTGGAGATGCTGCCGTCTTCGGCCTCCTGGGCCACGATCGACAGATTGATCTTCGCGGTGAGTGCCATCGGTCAAGTCCCCATGACGTAGATTTCGTAGGTCTGACCAGCCGTCCCGCCGATGCGGAGGATGCTCCCGCCGCTCGTCGTCGCAAAGCCGTCGGAGTTGGGGCAAGACAGCATGAACGCGCCGCCCTCGCGGATCGGGTAGCCGCGCAGAGTGAGTGAGCCGAGGTTGACCATCGGTGAGAAGTTCCAGGACGTCACATCCTGCCGGAAGACGGAGAATTGGCTCCCCGTCCAGCCGGCCGACATGGCGATCTGGTTCGTCGCGGACAGGTTCTTGATGCAAAGCAGCTTCACCACGCCGATGCCGATGGTCGAAAAATCGACCTCGTCGAAGCCGCTTGAGAACGTGCGGCGGTCGCTCCAGACCTTCGTGCAGTCGCCGACGTCAAAGAAGAATGACAGCGGATGGTTCGTGACCCCGCTGGTCAGGCCGCTCGTTTCAGAAATGCGTGCCTGCACCTGTGCCTGCACTTGTGCCTTGAGGCTCATCGGTATCCACCCCACCCGGAAGCCGCGAGCAGCGTCTCGAACGTCTGCGGCACAGGAAGCACCTGGCTGAAGCCTGTGACCACGGGCTGTCGCATCTCAAACCAGTGGGCCACGAGGAGCAGACACAGCCCCTTGACCGTGCTCGGCACGCTCGCGCCGGTGGCCCCGTATCCTGCCGGCCAGCGGACGGTGACGCTGTTCTCGTCGCCACGCACCGCCGGCCAGACGTTCTGGTAGAGGGGGTAGACGCGGCCAGGCGTCGCATAGGTGTCCACCTGGAACGCCGACGTTGCCGATGTGATCGTCTGGCTCACGCCGTCCTCGTCGCGGTAGATGATCGTTACGGTCCCCGTCGCCATCGGCGGCCGTGGGAGGATGATCTCCCACAGCGGGAAGCAGTCGTAGCGGGCCTCGAGCGTCTGTGAGATGAGGCTGATGTCGAGCACATTCTCGACGTATTCGGTCGCCATCGCGATCAGGCTGTTGAGGTATGTGTCCTCGTCGGAGGTGTCAACGCGACACTGCGTCTTCGCCTCGGCCAGCGTGATCGGATAGGCCGCCGGCGGCGCGTGCTTGATCAGGCTCCTGTACGGCGTGATGCCGGCCGACGGGTACTCCGGCGAGCCGTAGGTGATGGTGACAGTCATTTGGTCTTCCTCTTCGACGGCTGCGGCATCGCGGCCTGCTCGGTGCGACGCTCTACAGTGGCCGTCTCGATCTGCCTGTCGAAAACCTCCTCGACCATCCCCCTGGCGACGTAGATACGAGCCATGCCGTCGCCCCAGTCAAACTCCTGGCCGGCGCGGTAGCCGGCGAACGACTTCAGCACGCGAATCCTCACGAGACGAACCCCCAGGCGCCTTCCGGCGGCTTTCTTCCGTTGTTCCAGAACTCCGTCGTGTGCTGCTGCATCTTGCCGCTGGGGTCGCTCCTGGACGGCCAGGTGATCATCAGTTCGGCGTGGCCGACGCTGACGTTTGTGGCGATGCCCAGGCGGTTCCCGGCCGCGGCGAACTTCTTCCAGAAGTAGATGTCCTCGTCGATGTGGCCGCCCGTGAACGTCCCCTCGGCATTCGCCTCGGCCAGAAACCACGGCTTCGGCATCTTCTTGATCGCGGCAGTGCGAATGAATGTGCAGCCGAAGTGAGCCGTCTCGACCGGCTGCACGACCTTCTTGAACCAGTCATGCTCGACAGAAGTCTGCTCGTCTGGCGTCGCGCCGATGGGGGCGAACATGACGGCGTTCGACTCCCGCTTCGTCTGGAGCGGCGCGACGGCGTCGAAGCCGGAGTGCATCAGCAGCGCGAGAAGCGCCTCGACGGTCTTCGCGGTGAAGATGGTGTCATAGTCGATCGTCAGCACGACGTCGTGCGTGTCGATCACCTGCTCCATCGTCCGCTGGAGACACTGACCGAAAAACGCCCCGGTGTATTTGATCGGCGCGATCCCGTGAGGCGCGAGAGCCTGCGAGATGCAGAAGAAATTATCAGTGAAGCCGAGGCGAGGGACGCTCATCAGAGCGGCGACCTTCACCTCGGCTTCGCAGTGACCGACACGCAGCATCATGGTTCGCTCCTTGTGAGGAGCGGGCGCGCATCCTTGCGCCTTTGTCGGCCATCATGGCCGTCCCGCTTGTACGGGATCAGCCAACAACCCGACCGATGACGCCGGCGTCGGAATTGGTCACCGGCGACTCTTCGCCTCGACCAAGGCGAGCCACCATCGCCACGGTGGCCGACACGCCGGGCGTGTAGGACACCTTGAGGTAGCGCTTCTTCGCCTTCGTGTCGATGTCCATCTTCAGGACCGACGTCACCGAGGTGTTGGAGACGGCCGGAATCGTGAAGCCGCCGCTGCCGCCGCCGACCAGGGCGGTGACGTTCGAGTAGGACGAGTTGTCGTCCGACTCCTCCACCTTGATCACGTTGGCGAACACCGTGCTGGCGTTGCTGGCGCGGAGCACGGTCACGCTGGCGTGATCGTAGCCGATGGTGTCGATCGTCAGCGTGGCGGTCGCGGTCGAGCCGACGGCGGCCGACTCGACGGACGCGACGACCTTGTGGTTCTGGGCGTGGATCATGCTTCAGAGGCTCCTGTTATCACGAGGCGGCAGACTTGAGGGCGATCACCGGGCCGACCTCCGAAGTCGTGCCGAGGGTGTGGGCGACGGAATCGAACCGCATCGTTCCTTGCAGGAGGAGCTGATCGGTGGTGGCGTACACCTGATCGAACAGCCGCACCGAGAAGTCACGACGCCGGGCGTAGATGCAGCCGAGCGACAGGTTGCCGAAGAGCACCTTCACCTTGTTGGTGTCCGCGCCGAGGGTGCTGTTCATCACATGCACCATCCGCACGGGGTAGCCCAGGAAGGACTCACCGGCCGCAGCACCGATGTTCTCGACGGTGTTGCCACCGGCCGCGTACTTCAGGCGGGCGATGCTCGCGGCGTAGCCGGCCGGCGAGACGTACCAGGCAGCGCCCTGGCGAGCGTAGAGGGGCAACTTGCCCATCGCAGCCAGGAAGTCCTCGATGTCGAGCGTCTCGAAGGCCGTGTTGCCGGAGATGGCCGACACCACCGAGGCGGTGTGCGTGCCGTCGTTGATCTTGTTGATGACACCGTTGATCCCGCCGTAGGTGCTGGTGCCGTCGCCGATCCAGCCGCACTGGTCGATTCGGAAGGCCAGCGAAGTGCTGAACTCCGTAGCGATTGCGTCGGCCAAGGACACCACGCCAGCGGTATCTTCGACCACCTCGGTGCTCATCCGGCAGCCGACGGCCAGCTTCTTGGCGACGAGCGACACGTTGCCGTAGGTCGGCTCGCTCTCGGTCACGCTCGAGCCTTCGCCGACGAAGTAGGCAGTGGTCCCGGTGAGCCGCTTCGGGATCACCATCGTGTCCCGGCTCATCGACACGTTCTCGACGGCCGACGGGTAGGTGCCGTAGGTTTCGACGAGACGGATCACGCGAGCAGCGAACTCCTCCGGCACCAGGCTGCCGCCGGCCGAGTTGCTGCCCTCGTTGAGGGCGCGGGCCTCGACGCCGTGCTCGCGGCACCACCGGATGTCCGACTCGTTCTTGAACACGGTGGCCTTGATCCACCGGCCGCAGCGGTAGGCGCTCTCGACGGCGTCGGGGCCGTCGTTGAACGCCCGCAGGGTCGAGTGATGCGGGTTGATCGCCCGAATCTCGACCTTCTTCGGCGGCTCGACCGCGGCGGGGGCGGCGGGGGCCGCCGGGGCCGCAGCCTCGACGACAGCGCGGAGTTCCTGCTCCTTCGCGGCGAGCTTGCCCTCGAACTCCAGGTCGGACTTGACCTTGTCGGCCTCGTCGGAGAGCCGCCGCAGTTCCGCGGTCTGCTCTTCCGACCGCTCGGCGACGTCGGCCAGTTCGTTCATCCGCGCGGCGATGGCCGCGGCACGGTCCTGAAGACGCTTGAGGTTGCTCGCCATGATCGGCCTTGCTCCTTGTGAAGCCGGCCAATCGCGAATGTGCGGCGGCCGGCGGGTGGTTTGCCCGCAAGCGCGCCGCGAAATGAATCCTCAAGTCGCTCGCACTGCCCCTCGCGAAATCCTCCGCGAGGCGTATATCTCTGTTTGTAGACTACGCGCTACTTGCCGTGCAAGTGAGTCCGCAGCATCGCCGCCTTGAGGCTGGCGATCTTTCCCACGAAGTCAGTGGTGTCAGCGGAGACTGTCACAACGATCTTCGGCGATTCCTCGACGTCGCGCTCCTCGTCGATCTCCGGCAGATCGCGCTCGCCGTCAAGTTCCTTGACCTTGCGTGCAGACCAATTCTTCGCCGCGTTTCCGCCCCAGAGGAGCCACGCCACGAAGCCGGGCTTCTCTTCGCCGGCCTTGTCCCAGCCGGGCGACTTGCTCGCCGTCTCGTGCCTGGCGAACCAGGCATTCATCTCGCGAACCCAATCCTCGTTCATCTCCTCGCGCTTGGCGAGCCGGTTTGCTCGGGCAACCGTCTCTGGCTTCAGGCCGTCGCCCGACTTGCCTTCCTCGTGGAGCTTCAGCCCCCGCCGAGCCGCCGAGGCCATTCCGGCCGTAGGTTTGAGGCTGACGGAGGCACGCTCCTCATTGCCGGCCGCGGCGTCATCCGGCGCGGAGGCTTCAGGAGCCTCGACAGAATCCTCGACCACAGGGCTATCCTCTCGCTGCTCACCGGCAGGCTCCTCGGAGAGGGCCATTTCGATGGCCCGTTTGCTGACGTAGGTTTCTGTAGCGAGGTAGGCCGGCGAGTCCACAGGGCCGGCGTCCCCGAGGAACGAGAACTTCCTGATCCGACGGATCATTCGACCGTTGGCGTCGCGCTGCCACGACTCGTCGGCTGGACGGCTGCGGAAGGCGAAACTTGACCCGCGCACATCGCCTCTTTCGATGAGTTCGACGACCGCGGCGGCCGACCGCGGCGGGTCGATCTCGTACCGCAGGCCGCGCTCGTCAACCATCAGCCGCATCGTGCCGCTCGAGGTGCGGCCGATCACTTGGGTGTGGTTGTACTTGCCGAAGACGTCGGGGTTCGACTTCATCACATCGTCGAACGCGCCGCGCTCCACGATCTCGACGAACCCGCCCAAATCTTGCGACTCGGACTCAAACACGGCAGCGTAGCCGCGGATGACCGTGCGGCCATTCTGGTCGGCTTTGACCTCGATTCCAGGCTGCTCGGCGATCAGCCGGCGTTCAAGTTCGCACGATCCGTCCATGACTTCGTCGCCTCCTCATACGGCCTGCCGGAGCGGTGACACTCCAGCAGCCTTTCTCGCGTCTCCTCCATCCACGATAGCACGAACGCATCGATGTCGCGGCCGGTAGCATGTGCGGCGTCCAGCAGTTCGGTTCGCATCCGCTGCTCGTGGCCCTCGAGCCACGCCTGCAACTTTGCCGGCTTGTTGCGACGCTCCAGAATCCCGTCGGCCTCGATGGCCGCGAGCCGTCGAAGCGTCGTGCGGAAGAGCACCTCGGCCGCGGAGCGGTCGCTGGTGGCGGCGTCCGCGGGCGTCGGCCCGTCGTTGCCGTCCAGAGCGTCTTGCTCGTCGGCATCGTCATCCATGCTGTCATCGCCGGATGCGTCCGTCGCCTGCTCGCCAGGCGCGCCCGTCGGATTCTCGACCGTGAAGGCGTCCAGGAGTTGCATGTTCACCTGCACGAACCGCTTGCTCCCGAGGCCGTCGGGGAGCGGGTTGTAGCCGATCTGGCCGCGAATCTCGTCCACCGAGAGGCAGCCCATGTTGAACATCTCGCGGAGGAACTGCGAGCGGGCCTGGTAGTCGCCGGCCATGAGGGCAGACATGTCGAACTCGACGAAGTAGTTGGCCGAGTCCGCGATCAGGTCGCGACGGACGGCGAACTGCCACCTCCGGCAGTGTGGGATCAGCGAGAACGTCGCGAAGTCGATGGCCGACTGCTCGACGGAGTTGTAGCGGACGTTGGACAGGTCGCCGAGGAGGTGCAAAGGCACCCGATAGCCCCGAGAGATTTCCTCGACGGCGTAGCGCCGTGTGGCGATCAGTTCCGCGTGCTGATTGTTGACCGGATCTGTTTTCTTGTGGAAGCCGAACGGCATGACCACGGTCGAAAACGCCTTGGTCGGGCCGCGGTGGGCGTCGTCCCACTGGCTCTTGAAGTTCCGCAGCGCGTCGGGCTTGAACGGCTGATCGGTTTCGATGTACGTCCCAGTCTGGGCGCCGTTGCCAAAGAACGCGCTCGAGTGCAGTTCCGTCGCCCTGGCAAGGGCGATGGCGTCCTTCGCGAGCGAGATCGGGACGTATCCGGTGACGCCGTCGCTCGAGAGCCAGCGGAGGTGGAAAATCTGATCCTGTCGGTACTTCTTCGGCTCGGCCTGCATCGGCTCGGTGTACTGGTACTGGAGCCGGCCGTTCTCGAGCCGGACGATATTCATCCGGCTGGCGTGCAGCGGGATCAACTGATCGACGGCACCGCGGCGGCCTGGCTTGATGAGGGAGTAGGCGTTGCCCCAGAGGAGCAATTGGCTCATCATCCACTCGCGCCACTCAAAACTGGTCATCCAGTCGTTCGGCTGGTAGGCCAGGACTTCCTGGAGCGGCTGATCCTCGGCGATTTCCTTGCCGCCGCCGGGGAGGCGGCGGTAGAGGTTGAAGGGCATCGAGGCGATCGACTCCGACAGCACCCGGACGCAGCAGAGCACCGCGCTGCACTGGAGGCTGCTCTCTGGGTTGATCGTGACGCCGGCCGTCGTCTTGTTGTTCTCGACGATCTCCTCGAAGACCCTGGACAGGCTGGACCGCAGTTCCAGGATGTCGCCGGCGTTTTCGTCTTCCAGGTCTGGCATCGTTTAGAACACCACCAGTTGCGGTTCGTCCTCGGGGCCGGGAGCCTGGCTGCTGGCGAGGCCCAAGGCCATGATCAAGGCCACGGCGGCGTCGATCCTTGCGGTCGCGTGAGAGTGTTGTTTTGTAGGTTTGACGTTCCCGGCGTCATCGACGCGGCACTGCATGTTGCTCAAGTGGAGTGCGATGGCTTTGTTGTCGCCGAGCCGCAGCCGGCCGCCCAAGGCCAGTGCCTCCAGCAATTTCGTCGGCGCCGAGAGGCTGGCGTAGCCCTGCCCATACGGCTTGACGTCGATGCCCTCGGCAATCAGTTGGGTCGTGATATGCGTGGCGTTCCAGCGGTCAATTGCCACGGCGCGGACTGCGTTCTTCTCGCAAAACGAGAGGACGTAGTTCCGAACCGCGTCAAAATCGACAAGATCGCCTTCCGTTAGTGTAACAAAACCGTCCTTCGCCCACTGTCGATACGGCGCTTCCGGCTTGTCGGCATTGTCCTCGGGGATGAACAGGTGAGCATGAACGTCATACGAGCCGTCGTCGTCGGGCCAAGCTGCGACGAACGCTGTGGTGTCAGTATTGCTCGACAAGTCGAGGCCGCAGTAGGCGACGCGGTTGCCGATCGGCCTGGTCGGAGTGAGGCACTTGTCGATGGTGCCGGTGCGGAAGTAGCGGTTTGCCCCGTTTGACACCCACTGGTTCAGGTACAGCGTCCTGAACTTGATCTCCTGGACGACGCTCTCGCGGGCCAGGACAGCCTCGCGCTCCATGAACTCCTTGCGGACGGTGACTCCGTAGTTCGGCATCGCGACCCGCCAAGTGTCCTCGTCGAACGGGTCGGCGTCGTCTGGCGCCGCAAAAATGCACGGCAGAAACGTCGGATCGTCGATCAGGCCGTCCTTGATCTTCAGCGCCCGCTGCCACTCGTCATAGCACGGACCGACGCGATCCATGCCGGCCGTCGTCACATAGATGACGAGCGGCTCGGCTCGAGCGCCCATGCCCGATTCCAGCACATCGACGAGGTCGCGGTTGGGCTGAACGTGATATTCGTCTACCACGACCAGACTCGGGTTGTACCCGTGTTTACCTTTGTGCTCGGAGGAAAGGAACTGTATCGTGCTCTGCTTGTGCGGGATGACGATGGAGTTCTTGTATATCTTGCACCGCTTCAGCAGGCCGGGGCAGGATTCGATGTACCTCGAGCACGCCGTGAACAGGAGGCTCGCCTGCTTCCGGTCCCCGGCGGCGATGAGAATCTGGCCGCCCGCCTCACCGAAGAAGCCCTCGTAGGCGCCGATAACGGCGCACATGGCGGTCTTGCCCATCTTCCGCGGCAAAGCCAGCAGGCTCCGCTGATACTGCCGCCGGCCGTCCGGCCGCTTCGCGTTGAAGAGAGCGTCGAGGTACTCGTCCTGCCACGGGGACGGGACGAACGGCTGACCGGTGAACGGCGATTCCGTATGCTTCAGCAGCCGCGCGAACTCGCGGATGTCAACCAGTCGCTGCGTCGTCAAAGAGGGCGTCCACGGGGTCGTTGACCACCTTCACCGCGCCGTACCCCAGGCGGGTGCGGTCGGCGGGGGTCAGCCCCAGGACGGTTTCCAGTTGCCGCAGTTGCTCGTGGCAATGGTTGCTCTGGGACTGCCACTTCGTCGGTCGGCAGAACCGCAGGGAGCCGTCGGGGGCCAAAACCTCTCGCCAGCATTCGCCGGTCTTGGCGAGTTGCTGCTCGGCCTCCTGCCACTTGTCCCAGACGATCGCGTATCTGGCGATCACCTGAACGTCAGAGTTACATAAAGTCCCCATCTGCAATGTAAACTCGCAGACTTGTCGAAACATCGCCTTCGCCGACGGCCGAAGCCAGGCCGGCGGGTCTGGCAAGGCGGTCGCCTTGGTGCCAAGCTCCTCGCGGTACTTGGCGTCCTTCGACCCTCTCATCGAGAGGATGTGCTTCGGCGTTGGTGCTGGGCCTCTGACCATGACACCAGCGTAGATGACCGACGGTCGCCGCCGCAAAGGAGTCCAGGAACCACAGGAAAACGCGGCGAACAGCCGTGTTTTCCATTTTCCAGAACAGAGTTCGGCGTCGGCCAGCGAATGGGCCATACCTCCGCGAATCTGCGTGGCCG
>Ga0214917_10005643_pt1 | contig 13300 bp, 13 predicted proteins | sample LL_1208_BB_MetaG_FD_177983 | JGI IMG/M metagenome (GOLD analysis project Ga0214917, IMG submission 177983) | Freshwater microbial communities from Lake Lanier, Atlanta, Georgia, United States - LL_1208_BB | ecosystem: Environmental > Aquatic > Freshwater > Lake | place: USA: Georgia | collected... | reverse complement strand
CATATCCCGAGCGGCAATTTCTTCTTCTATTCCAGATTCAATTGCCGATTGCACTGTTCGCGGGGTAATTCCATGCTCAGAGTTGTATGCAAGTTGGATTTCACGCCTTCTGCGCGTTTCTTCCATGGCCCAACTCATGGCTTCTGTGGTCTTATCGGCGTACAAGATCACTTCGGCTTGGGCGTTACGAGCAGCACGACCGATTGTCTGAATCAGGGATGTCCCACTTCGAAGGAAACCTTCTTTGTCGGCATCCAATATAGCGACAAGGGAAACCTCGGGAAGGTCCAAACCCTCCCTTAGCAAATTAACTCCAACAAGAGCATCGAACGCACCCTGACGCAATTCCCTCAAAACCTGCACGCGCTCGATAGCGTCAAGTTCCGAGTGAAGCCATTTACACCGGATTCCAGTTTCCTTGAAAAAGTTTGTTAAGTCTTCTGACATTCGCTTGGTCAAGGTGGTGCATAGTACCCGTTCATTCCGATCAGCTCGAATCTTGATTTCACGCACTAAGTCAGCAACTTGGCCCAGTGCGGGACGGACGTGAAGAACTGGATCTACCAATCCGGTGGGTCTGATGACCTGCTCGACAATTTCCCCGCCACATCTGGCGATTTCGTAACCCCCTGGCGTGGCTGACATGAACAAAACCCGGGTGCACCTTTTCTCCCACTCATCGAACCGAAACGGCCGATTGTCTAATGCACTTGGCAATCGAAAACCATGCTCCACCAATGTGGTCTTTCGGCTATGGTCTCCTGCGAACATCCCACGCACTTGTGGCAAAGTCACATGAGACTCATCCACTATTGTCAGAAAATCCTCGGGGAAGAAATCAATCAGCGTGTATGGTGGTTCGCCGGGAGCACGCCCACTGAACCAGCGCGCATAATTTTCAATCCCTTGGCAATGTCCTGTTTCAAGGAGCATCTCGATATCAAATCGTGTGCGGGCAGAAAGGCGCTGGGCTTCCAAGAGCTTGCCTTGGGACTTGAGTTGCTCCAGCCTTTCATCAAGTTCCTTGCTGATCCCGGTAACGGCTTCCTTAATCCGCTCTTCTGGAGTCACAAAATGCTTTGCCGGATAGACATATAGTTCTTCTTGCGATTGTAAGACCTGGCCGGAAACCGGGTTGATAATGGATAGCTTTTCGACCTCGTCACCAAATAATTCCACGCGAAAGGCTATTTCCTCATGCGCAGGCCAGACTTCGACTATGTCGCCTCGCGCCCTGAATTTACCTCGGCTGAATTCAATATCGTTTCTTTCGTATTGGATGTCGACCAGTTTGAGCAGGAGATCGTTCCGAGGTATCGTTTCCCCCACGGCCAACCTGACCATCATACGCTTGTAGTCGCTGGGTGAGCCCAAACCATAAATACAGGAAACACTGGCAACAATAATGACATCTTCTCGGCTGACCAATGCGCTTGTGGCAGCCAGCCTTAGGCGATCAATGTTTTCATTGATTACGGCGTCTTTTTCGATGTAAATGTCGCGCTGGGGAATATATGCCTCGGGTTGATAATAATCGTAATAGCTAATGAAGTAATTCACCGAGTTGTTCGGAAAAAAGGCCTTGAATTCCCGATAAAGCTGAGCTGCCAATGTCTTGTTATGCGCGAGAATCAGGGTGGGTTTTTGAAGACGGGCAATCACATGGCTGGCAGTGAATGTCTTCCCCGTGCCAGTGGCCCCAAGAAGAATTTGCCTTGACGAACCGCCTTCAAAATTTCGGCAGATAGCCTCGATTGCCTTGGGCTGGTCACCTGCCGGCTCGAATTTGCTGACGAGTTCAAACTGGCGGATTGACATCAGAATATCACTCCCCATTTTTCTCTGAATTGCCAACCTTGATCATCGATTTGATCTTGGCAAAGGTCTTGGGGCCTATGCCGGGTACCCTCATCAAATCATCGACAGAACTAAACGGCTTGACTTTTCGCTCTTCAATAATTCGCCTAACCAAAGCAGGGCCTACGCCCGGCAAACGTAACAAATCGTCTCCCGCCGCATTATTGAGATCCAACTTGGGATCTCCACTTTTCAGTTTAGGGGGACGAAGAACAGGCAACTTTCCTTGGTTTTTCTCAGTATTCTTTACGGAAGGGTACTCTTGGCCTTCATTGGCTGAATCGCCTTCCTCCCAAACAAACCATTCGCGGATTTTGGCGATGGTGACCGGTCCAATTCCATGGATATCTAACAAATCCTCAGGTTTGGTAAGTCGCTTTTCTTGACGAAATTGCACAAGCTTTTCTGCCAACGAAGGACCAAGGCCTGGAATTAGGCTCAATTCTCTAAGATTTGCGGTATTTGGATCAAATCTAGAATAAATGTGACGGGAGTTTTCAATCTCAGGATTTATTCGGGTCGTCTGGAATCGAGTTTTTCGAAAACCATGGAAAACCAAGAAGATTGCAACAGCGCCAACAAGTAACATCGGGCCTAAACCCTTATCGCGGATACACTTATCCGCAGATTTTGTTTCTGCATTACTTTGGCCGCTTGCGTCGTCAACCTCCATGCCTTAACTCTTGGATTTTGTTAAGCCGGAGAAAACCCATTGTTGGAAACCACCACGTAGCGTGAAAAACAATGAGAGATAGCCGAATTATTGGGCCAGTTTCCTGGAATCCGACCTGAAATGACACACGGAATGTCCCAAAAAGTGGCTATGACATTTGGAAACTGCCTCCGAATGCTGCATAAGGCTGTCCAGTTCAAGGGCATTTCATCATCTGTTCTATGCCCCCTTCTCCAACCCGCTATTCGTCTTGCCCAGCGAACCAAAAAGGAACCTTCAAAAGGATCGCAAAATACAAATCTGCCGCCTGGCTTCAGAACTCGCGCGATTTCCTCTAATGCCAAATTCATGTTCAAATGATGAAGCATGGCATGTCCCCATATTCCATCAAAAAATGAATCGGGGAAAGGGAGTCGAATTCCATCGGCTTGGACAACCCCGAATTTTTGTCCCTGAACTAAACCTCGATGGAATGCTTCTTTACAATATCCACCCGATAAGTCTGTCGCAATTACATGAGCACCACGGCGGGTCAGAAGGGTGGAAGCCATTCCATGCCCACTACCCCAGTCTAAGATGCATTTGCCAAATATCGGGCCTAATGAATTTATCGCATTACTAATCCAAGAAGCGTGCTCCAAATACCAGTTATCTGTTAACCGAAGATTATCTTCAAAATTTGGGCTGGATGACCGGCAGGCTGCCTGATCATCATGAAATTGTCGTTCACGGGCCAAACGGCTCAATCCACCCTCAAGCTTGCAAAACATCCTTGTAAGCTGATTCATCATAACCCACCACAAGGGTCTTTCCGTGCCTAAATGTGGGAGCACGAAGATTACCAGTTGGACCCATTAAAAGCTGGAGTATCTCATCATCCGAAAGCCCCGAATTTTTCAAGCTTATATCATTTATAGTTTTTCCTTTGATGGATACTAACCGTTGGTGCTTTTTGGCTAGTTCCAAGGCTTCCGACTCACCCATGCGTTCTTTAGTGGCATCAACGACCTGATCACCCAATTCCCACCCTAGCCCTGCCAAAAAGGCTTGAGCCTTTTTGCAGGTATTGCAGCCCTTTCTGAAATAAATCCAATCAAGCTTACGTGACATATTTTTGGTTCCAGAATAAGGTCAGAAAGAATACGAACTCGATTACCTGGGCAGTATGTTCGACTATGGTGCTGCTCCAAAAACCAAACAGGCATTGTGTCCGCCAAACCCAAAACTATTGGAAATAACTTTCTTAACAGCAATATCACGGGAATTATTTGGGACATAATCAAGATCACAAGCTGGGTCGGCAGTATTCAAATTAATAGTGGGATGAATTTTTTGATGATGGAGGCTTAAAGAGCAGACGATCGCTTCAATTCCGCCACTTGCTCCAAGAGTGTGGCCAATCATGCTTTTGGTACTGCTAACAGGGATAGCCTTAGCATGATCTCCAAATACTCGTTTGATCGCAACAGTTTCGGCTTCATCGCCGATAAGTGTGCTGGTGCCGTGAGCATTGATGTAATGAATGTCCTGAGGTGAAACACCAGCATCAGCCAATGCAAGTTGCATTGCCATTCCAGCACCTTCACCATCGCTGCAAGGTGAAGTGATGTGATAAGCATCAGCGGTACAACCAGCACCGAGGAGCTCAGCATATATTTTGGCACCGCGTCTTTTGGCTCTCTCCCATTCTTCAAGAATCAGTAAACCCGCTCCTTCAGAAAGAACAAACCCATCACGATCCTTGTCAAACGGACGACTAGCTGTTTTTGGCGAGTCATTCCGTGAAGAAAGTGCCTTGGCTGATATGAACCCTCCCAACCCCATCGGGGTGATTGTGGATTCTGCTCCTCCTGCTAGCATCACATCGGCGTAACCAAAACGAATCGCCCGCATTGCATCTGTCAATGCATGCGCAGCACTAGCGCAGGCAGTGGATACTGCCGTGTTGACACCCTTCATTCCAAACTGAATGGAAACATTTCCACTGGCTGCGTTTGGAATCATTTTGGGAATCACAAAGGGGCTGATTCGATCAGGCCCCTTGTCTCGGTATTTGGAATGCTGTTCCTCAAATTCGTTAAGGCCACCCACTCCGCTTCCAACAATCACACCGCAGCGAAATGGATTCTCACGCGACATATCAATGCCACTGTCATCGATCGCTTCTTTCCCTGCGCAGAGTGCCAATAACACAAACCGGTCAACCCTTCGAACTGTTTTTAAGTCAAGCCAAGAATCATGGTTTAAATCCCGGACTTCACCACCTAAGTGAACCTTAAATGCTGATGTGTCGAATTGGGTGATAAGTCCAATTCCACTATCGCCGGATAAGACCAAATCCCAAAAGCCAGAAACACAATTGGCCAGAGGATTGACAGTTCCCAATCCGGTAACGGCGACACGACGCATGGAGTTCCTTCCACGTCTTCTCAGGCGTTCTTGGCCTTCTTGATAAATTCCGTCGCTTCACCAACAGTTTTGATTTTCTCAGCTTCTTCCTGCGGAATTTGGATATCGAATTCTTCCTCCAGCTCCATGATGAGCTCGACCAAGTCAAGCGAGTCGGCACCAAGGTCTTCTTGAAATTTTGTCGCAGGCTTTAGTTCAGCCTTGTCCACTCCAAGATTTGAGCTGACGACATCTATAACCTTGCGAGCAATTTCTTCAGCGTCCACATTCGCCTCCTGTGCCAACACTATTCCAAGACTAAATGCCGAGAGTCGGTGCCTTGGAAAGCCTGCAACATTTCCTTGTATCTTCGACAAACAATAAGTAAGCCGGAACCCCACCCTTCAAATGGTCACCGACCATGGCAGACTTGGTTTTACGAACTTGTCCACAAGAAAAAAAGTCCTGCTTCTTAAGAACATTTCCACAGATCAGGCCGGAATAGAAAAACATTCGGCCTTTCGCTGAATTCGCTTAAGCAATCCCGTCAGTACCTTGCCCGGGCCAACCTCAAAAAACCGTTTTTCACCAGTTGCCAAAATCCCCTCCATACATTCCTCCCACCTTACCGGCTCAACCACCTGACGGGCTAGCAAAGAAGTAAGGGAATCGGGATCGGCATCATGAGGCTTGCCGGTGACATTTGACCAAATTTGCAAAGTGGCGGGCTTAAACTTCATTGATTTCATTTTTAGGACTAGCCGATCGACCGCAGGCCGCATAATGTTCGTATGAAAAGCTCCAGCAACCGATAATCTTATGGTTTTGGCACCTGCCGAATGGGCAGCCTGCTCAACAGCACAAACTGCTTCAACAAGGCCCGAAACCACCAAATTCCCTGGGCAAAGATAGTTAGCGATGCCAACGTGGCCATATTTTGACTCTATGTCATGACAAATTGTCTGCAATTTCTCCCGATCTAATAAAAGTATACTCGCCATGGTTGACGGAGTTGCTTCAGCAGCCGACTGCATGGCCTCACCACGAACCTTGACTAGTTCCAGCCCTTCTTCAAAACCAAGCACTCCAGCAAAAACTAAAGCTGTGTACTCCCCAAGGCTCAATCCAGCCGTTCCGGACAGATTTTGCAGGACATCAGGCTGGGAATTCCTAAGATCTTCTAGCGCGGCTAAACTTGAAACAAATATGGCTGGCTGGCTGACATCCGTGGCGTTAAGGCGTTCAATAGGCCCGCTGGCGCAAACTTCCAGAAGGTCGTAACCAAGAACCTCACGAGCCTTGTCAAACAATAGTTGAGCTGCCGGTAACCTTGAGACCAAGGATTGGGACATACCAAGATACTGAGATCCTTGGCCAGGGAATAAAATAATATTTCCGATACTCACCTGGGTACTCCTTTACCATCAGGGAAACCGAAATCGATTAGTTAACGATTGAACCGGGGGCTAGAAGTGCGGGTATTTGATCTAATTCCTGAACGATCTGATTGTTGATACCGGCGCGAGCCAGTTTGGCACCCAATGCAAGGGCGTTTGAAATGGCTCGTTCACCACTGCTTCCGTGAGAGATGATGCAAATACCATCAATACCAAGCAACGGAGCCCCTCCAAAGGCACTATAATCATATCTTGAGATTAAAGTATGCAATGCTTTTTTGGCCAATTCTTTTTCATTTTCGAGGGTTTGATTCAGTTCCTGAGCCACCATTTTGATCATGAAATCAAAGAGACCTTCACACACCTTAAGGACCACATTACCCACAAAACCATCGGTTACGATCACATCAGCAACACCTTGGTGGATATCCCTTCCCTCGATGTTGCCCAAATAGTTTCCACGAAGAGGACTGTTGTTAAACAAACTTTGAGTTTGTTTAACTAAATCGTTTCCTTTCCCTTCCTCGGATCCCACATTCATCAATCCGATTGTCGGTTTGGATTTGTTAAACATCAAACGCGCGTATATTTCGCCCATCACGCCGTAGTGGAAAAGTTGTTCTGCCTTAGGGTTCACATTGGCCCCAACATCCAACATGATGGATGGCCCCTTGAGGGTCGGCATCACGGTCGCAATGGCCGGGCGGTCGATATGTTTCAAAAATCTTCGAGAGAATAGGCCGCCGGCAACCATAGCCCCGGTGTTTCCAGCGCTAACGATTCCACCCACCTTGCCCTGAGCAAGCAACTGCCAAGACCGGGCGATCGAGTTATCTGGTTTTCGTCGAAATCCGGCGGCAGGGCTTTCATCCATTCCAATTACTTGGGTGCAATGAAATATGCTTGCGCGATCAGGAAGTTCCGCCCCCAAATGAGAACGAATTGCTGACTCTTCGCCAACAAGAATAACTTTCAGTTCGGGATCAGCTTCTAGGGCCTTGAGGGCACCAGCAACAATTGGGCCGGGGGCGTGATCGCCACCCATGGCATCGAGGGCGATGTCCATGACGGATTACTCATCCTTTTGGGCAAGAGGCAGAATTTCTCGACCATTGTAATGGCCGCATGAAGAACACATGTGATGACCAAGAACGGGCTGGTCGCAGTTTTTGCAGTATTGGATTTGATGTGGTTTTATGGCATGGTGGCTTCGTCGCATACCCTGCCTGGAATTCGAAATGCGCCTTTTTGGTACGGCCATGGCAGACAATCCTTTAGGCGGATAGGAAAGTATTGAAACTAGGGTGAAGCGCTCAGCCTGTCAAGCGCCGGTTCCCTAGTTCCCAGAAGTCATTAGGAATAGGAAAATATCATGGCACCAACCGCCACCTCGATGCTTGCCGCTTACGCGTACTCTCCAAATATATCGCTGGGCAGGGAACATCCTGAACCAGATCATCATTTCAGAACAGTTTTCGAAAGGGACAGAGACAGGGTTGTCCACAGCACAGCGTTCCGTCGCTTAGTGAACAAAACACAGGTTTTTCCTTCACCTACCAATGATCATCACAGGACCCGAATAACTCACACTTTGGAAGTTGCTCAAATAAGTCGAGTTGTGGCCAGACAGTTGGGACTTGAAGAGGATTTAACAGAATCAGTTGCTCTCGCGCATGATCTTGGGCATCCACCATTCGGCCATGCTGGAGAAGATGAACTAAGAGAATTGATGAAAGACCATGGCGGGTTTGAACATAACCTCCATGCACTGCGCATCGTGACAGCGCTGGAATACAGATACCCTGGTTTTCCTGGATTGAACCTAACTTGGGAAGTCAGAGAAGCCTTCGCTCATCACAGCAAAAGTAGTGACAAATCAATAATCAATTACATGTCTGTTGGCCAGCCTTTCCTAGAAGCACAAGTGGCCGACGAAGTTGATAGCTTAGCATATAACGCTCACGACATTGAAGATGCCTTAACAGCAGGTCTAATTAGCGAAGCAGATGTGATGGATATTCGAATATGGCGCCAAACTTACAATGACATTATTCGGCAATTCCCCTCAATCCCGGTTGGAACTCGAGTGCCAACAATTGTTCGAAAATTGATTGACTCTCAAGTTAAAGATTTGATCATTCAATCTCGTGAAAATATTAAACAAGAAAGGATTGATTCAATTGAAGCTGTTAGGAAATGTTCCCGTTTGGTAGTTGGTATGTCTGCTCAAATGAGGGAATTGCGTTTGGAACTTGAACACTTTCTTCATCGTCAAGTGTATAAACACACTCGTGTTCAGCGAATGGCGCAAAAAGGTCGCAGAATTATTCGTCGATTGTTTCAGGAGTTTCTGGCTTGCCCTTTATTGTTGCCAACTCGATATCGGGAAAAACTCGAAATCCTTCCACCGCATCGAGTGATTTGCGATTACCTTGCGGGCATGACTGACCGGTTCGCCAAACTTGAATATGTAAGAATATTCAATGCTGACGACCAAGTCTGAGGTGCAACGGATTCCGTTTTTAGACATCAATACACAGTAATCATGTAATTGATTCCCAAACCAACGCGAAAAGGACTTCCAAAAGATGTCAAATTTAATCAAGGTCACCGAGAAACATGTTGAAGACCTTCCATTGCCGATCATCAAAATTCTGGACAGTGGTTCTGTTCTTGTATGGACACTCCGGGCTCTATTCCTTGCAATCATGATGGGATTGGCTGTCGTAGCATTCCAATATTTTTCCGATTTGGGGGAAAGGCTCAAGAGGCCTGGACTGGGGCCATTGGCAGGTTTTAGCGTCATTGTTTTGGCAACACTTGTGATTGTCACCGACCTGCTTGTCCAACGAAAAGAAATCACAACCATTTCTGCTGTTTACTTTGGTTTATTGCTGGGATTGCTTCTTGGAAACCTGCTAGCAACCGGTTTAAACCCTATTTTTTTTGATTTCCCCATGGGTGTTGATAAGGAATTGCCACAAGAAACATTCGTCAGGCGCTGCCTTCAAGTCATGCTCTCGGTCATTTGCTGCTATATATGCATAAGCACCCTGCTTCAAACAAAGGACAATTTCAGATTTATTATTCCGTTTATTGAATTTTCAAAGCAAACAAAAGGAAACAGGCCGCTAGTTCTCGACACATCTGTGATTATTGACGGTAGGATAGCGGATGTTTGCGAATCAAAATTCATCGATTCTAAAATCATAGTGCCTAGGTTTATCTTGCTTGAGCTACAATCCGTTGCGGATAGTGGTGACCGGTTGAAAAGAAATCGAGGCCGAAGGGGGCTTGATATTCTCAAGAGAATACAAAATAACAAAGAAATTGATTTTCAATTGCATGACGGCATTATCCCCGGTGTTTCAGAAGCTGGGAAAGTTGACGAGCGTTTGGTGCAGTTTGCCAAGGCAATGGGAGGCAAGGTTGTAACCAATGACTTCAATCTGAATAAAATGGCTCAACTAGAAGGTGTCGAAGTAGTTAATCTCAACGAACTTGCCAACTCTCTTAAATCTGTTGCATTGCCAGGTGAAGTTCTCATGGTCCGCGTGGTGAAAGCTGGAGACCAGCCCGGGCAGGGTGTTGGCTACCTTGAAGATGGCACCATGGTGGTAATTGAACAGGGTAGGGGCGCAATTGGTCAGGAAACCCCAGTCATTGTGACAAGTGCTCTTCAAACACCGGCAGGAAGAATGGTGTTCGGAAGATTGGAAGGACGTCCTTCCTGATGGTTTTCTGGCTGGTTGGATTTGGTATTTTTTTTTGAACCAAATTAAATTATTGCCACAGTCATGAAAGCCTTATCTCGTATTGTCTTTCTTTTATACGCTATCTGTTTCCTTGCATCAACGCATTGGATACGAGCGCAGGCTCCGCAATCGCAAAGTAAAGGAAAAAGGCCTATTTCAGGGGTGGGCGGCCCAGGCTCTCCTGGGGCTGCGCGCGACGCTGATCTCGTTGAACGCCTTTTGGCTGCCCGCAAGGAGTATCAGGTCAGTCTCGAAAACCTAAGAACACACTATGTGAATTTGGGAGATATAGAGCGCGCAAGGTGGGCAGAAGATGAATTAATCCAATTTCACCGGATTCCTAAAAACCCTTTTCTTCTTGAATTAGATGTTCCACCGCCCAACTTGCAAGGAACAACAAATATTCCCGAAGCCAACGAAATATACAGAAGAGCCATGACATATAAGGACAAAGGATGGGGTACAGACTATGTTGACAATCAAAGAAGGGCGGAGATTTTGCTTCAACAACTCTTGAGCAACCACTCCACTAGCAATAAAATTAGTGATACTGCATATCAATTGGGAGATCTTTATGAAAGCAAAGCCTACAAACAATATCATAGAGCTGCGCTCTATTATGAGCGGGCTCATCAATGGAATCCTTTGACCAGTACAGACGCAAGACTTCGTGCGGCAAGGATTTATGATCGAATGGGCATCGATAAAACCCGTGCCGTAGAGCTTTATAAAGAAATCGTACAGCAGGAGACGGATACGCAACGAATTCAAGAAGCTCAAAGGCGTCTAGCAGATTTAGGTTCCCGGTAAAGGTTTATTCAAGATTATTTCTTAAAGTATTATCTCTTCTAATTCAAAGACTACTTCTGCAGGCAATTCACTATCAATTTTAATTGCCAATCCATTTCATTTTTTGCAAGATATCAACGACATAAAACCTTAAGCCTGGTAAAATTTATCGATTTTAACGGTTGGCAAGCCTAACGAAACTCACTAAAATTTCTTTTCCCAGCGTGTAAGGAAGGATAATAATCCTTGCCATTAGGAGAATGGAATGCGTCTCGCTGTTGTCGCTGCCGTTTTGATGTGTTGTTCATTTGCTAGCGCCGCTGGATTAAGTGCTCAGGAATCTGCTGAGTTACAGGCCCGAAGGGGCCGAGTAGGTCACATGGGCGGCGCTTATCGTTATGAGGGCGTAGGTTATTCTACCGCCAGTGCCGATGACGCTATTCGCAATTGCTGTTACTACGGGAAACGCACTCCAATTGAGATCGGAGTGGCGCGTGGATCAAATGGATGGTATGCCTGCGTCCGGTATCGTTGACTAAGGTCAGTTTTACATTTTTGCTTGTCTCACCAGCCTTGATCTTCGGCAAATGGATGCCATGTTCTCTTTTTGGTGTCCTGTCGTGATTTGATGATGAGACTTGCCAAGGTCAAATCTTGCTTAGATGTTATTTTGATATTAGTTGAGGGACATGGAATCACACTTACTTCATGTCCCGCCATTTCCACCACCTCGGAATCATCTGTCGGTGCTTTCCCATTTGAGAATGGGCGAGCGTAAGCTTCCTGTATCATTTTTCTATCAAATACTTGGGGGGTTTGCGCAAGCCATAATCCGTTTCTTGGAATTGTTTCAATGATTTTCTTGTCGGAACTTGTTTTCTTCACTGTTTGAACAACTTCCGTCGCCAAAATTGCGGCACCGGTTTTGGCAGCCTTATCGATGACGCTATCGATATGATCTGGCTCCACACAAGGCCTTACTGCATCATGAATTAAGACCAAATCAGCATTTGGATTGATTTGAGATAAAGCAGCCCGGACTGAATCCGCTCTTTCCTCCCCTCCTATGACTAGTTTTGCATTGAAAAACGCCAAATTGGCCTGATAGCGCATTCGAACTAATTCCTCATCTTGACTTGAAACAACCAGAATCAACTCAATTACTTCTTTGCGGTTTACAAAAATCTCAGCGGTTCGCAACCAAACTGCTCTTCCATCTAGTAATGTGAAAGGTTTTTTTTCACCTGCTCCAAAACGGGAGGATTTCCCTGCGGCTGGAAGAATGACGCTTACTTTTGATTCCATGGTTTTCACGCTCTTGAAACTTGCACTTGCAATAGCAACGCCAAAGATATTATCGGGCCCTTTGAATTAACAATCTCTGTCAATTCCAAGGGGAATACGATGATCGTCTCCTGCTCCACCTTATGTTTTGCTCGACATTCCCTAGATACAATTTTTGATTTTCTCGCAGAGTTGGACTTTTCACGCTTTGACGTGGTTGTGCATGACCATAGCCTGCACCTGACACCTTCTGCAGCATGCGGTGACCCTCATAAGGTGTCCGCCTTTCTGAAACAACGGCCAGGGATTCTTCCAGCAAGTTTTTTCTATCGGGAAGCCCGAAAGGATCTTGAAAGGGAATTGAATGAAATAAAAGGTTTGGCACTATTAGCCAGACATTGTCAGGTACCCCTGATTACCGTTCTTCCTAGTCCAAATCTTGAGATAAGTGCTCGGGAGGTTGACAGACTCACCCAGCTCGTCTCCATAGCTTCCAAGGAAGGCGTCGAGCTTTCTGTTTCAACCCAAGGTGGAACTTGGGCCTGCGTTCCGGAGGCACTAGCTACTGCTTGCAAAGCCATCAGGGGGCTTTCAGTTACGCTTGATCCAACTCATTTGCCAATTCTAGACATCAGCCCTGAGATTCTAGATCTAGTGGTGGCTCGAGTTTCGCATGTACATTTGCGAGATTCAGGTAAAGGTCCTCATCAATTTCAAACCAAAGTTGGTAAAGGCCAAGTTGAACATGGCCGAATCTTGAATATGCTAGAAAGAGCTAATTACCAGCGCCTCCTTTCCATCGATATACACGACATTCCTGATTCGCCTTTCCCTGTTTTTCCAGAGGTGAGGAAAATGAAATTTCTCTTGGAAAGCCTTCTGTAGCAGTCCAGCATGTTTCTTGGCCTTCCTGCCCGTCCTTTGCCATACACTAAATTTGCAAGCCGCTATGGTTACCGGTCCATGGCGGCTTATGCGATTTAAAGGTTTCAATCCGGAATGGAGTTAGCTGACATGCCTTTTGCTCTTGCGAACCTTCCTTACGCCCACGATGCTCTGGAAAAAGCCATTGATAAAACCACCATGGAAATCCACCATGGCAGACATCATAAAGCGTATGTTGACAACTTGAACTCCGCCATCCAAGGTCGCCAGGA
>Ga0214917_10005642_pt1 | contig 13300 bp, 6 predicted proteins | sample LL_1208_BB_MetaG_FD_177983 | JGI IMG/M metagenome (GOLD analysis project Ga0214917, IMG submission 177983) | Freshwater microbial communities from Lake Lanier, Atlanta, Georgia, United States - LL_1208_BB | ecosystem: Environmental > Aquatic > Freshwater > Lake | place: USA: Georgia | collected... | reverse complement strand
TTCTACTTTGAGCCTTCAACATATTAGTAGCATCCCAACTAGTATCCCAAAAATCAATATCTTGATCTTGACTATTATTATTTGTAATACCTACGCTACTACGATATAGTCTAAACTCGTACGTTTTATGATCTGCTGGTACTGTTACACCAGTTGCTAGAGTTGGTTTAACTACTATGTTTGTGCCTTCTAGTGTTATTTGTAAGTTGTTAGGAGCGAATGCGTTTTTAGATTTGCCCACCACTTTAAATCCATATTCGTCAGACCATGGTCCAAATATACTGCGTTCAGCATTAGTATATCTTGCTCTAACTTTATAGAGTCCGTCTGTAGTTAAACCATTAATTAATATACTACTAGATTGTTTATCTGTATAATAGGGATTTTTTGGAGTATTAGGATCAAATAAACTATCAGCGGCTATAATTTCTACTTCTATAGTTGTAGCTGTTTTTGGTAAATCTGCTGGATTATTAAAAGTAATAGTTGTAGTATTAACAAAATTACCTGTTGATATTTGCTCACTTAGGCCACTACTAGTAACAACATCTATAATTTTAGGGGCCAATAGTATAGTAGTTTTTACTATGTCTATATTTTCTAAGGTAATATTAGCATTAAAACTTATATGCTCTGCATCTAAATCTTTAGTATAAATTTCTGCACTGTAATCAGCTAGGGTTAATGTAGCAGAAGTATTACCACTAGGCTGTACGGCTAATACGACTAAATCTTGACTTACTTTATTAGTTTCGCCAATCATTATTAAGTTATCTATTTCAGCTCCACTAATACTACCAGTTGCAGTTATCGTGTCATAATAATCACTAGATGTAACGGATTGAATTGCGCTTGTAACAGTTATTATTTGGTTACTATTTTTTGTGTTAGTTCTTATCTGTATTTGATAAGTTTTAGAGCTATTAAGTAAAATTCTTTCTGTAAGAGTTATTACACTACCACTAATATTTTTAATTCTAGCAGTACCACTACCCCAAAGTGGAACATCGTGTGTTACCTTTACTAGATCCCCACGAGTACATACCAAGTATTCGAAATCAGCATTTAATGTATAAACTTCTGGACGTAGTTTTAGCTGTGCAAGATGCCAGCGTGCAAAATATCTAACTTGATCAGCACTAGTTACTCCAGGTAAACTAAGTTGTTCAAATTTTTGTGCAGTACTTACTGCTCTAATTGTAGTACCATTAGCTGTATGTGCTGAACTACTAAAAGCTCTACCTGTACCCGTTCCAACTACACTAGCATTTATTGTATCTCCAACTTTATAGGTAATATTACTAGTATTAGCTACAGTATTCCAATTAGTAGTACCTAAGTAAGTAATCTTATAACTTCTAGTAGCTATAAAATTACCTGCAGTTACTATATAACCATCCGTTTCACCATAACCATAGTTGTAAACTATAACTTCATCTGCTTGATAGGCTTTTTGCTCATTGGGATATGTGATTCTAAAAGCATCGGGTATAAACACTAAATTCTTAGTACTACTAAATCCCCAGCTATTATGTGGAGTAAAGTGTTGCACAGTATAACTTCTAGGTTTATCTATTACTACACTCCATTTACCATTAGTAAATGTAGGACTAGCCATTCCTGCGGCAGCAATATCCTTTAATACTTCCATTAAACTCTGCGTACTATTTAGTACATTGTTATACTCAAACTTAGGTTTGGTGGCTGTTATTAAATCGCAAAATTCATGCCATTCTTGTAAAGTTGTTAGGTCTAGTTCGCTATTACTAACTGGATAAGTATTTGCAGTATGCTGTAAAACATGCCTAAAGAGACTGGCTGGATTACTTGTAGTGCGACTAATCCATGTACTAGTACTTCTATTCCAATCTAGTGCAATAGTTTGTATTAAGGCATTTACTCCCTCTAGTGTGCCATTGACTTTATTAGTACTCTGTACAACTATAGCTGTTCTGGCCAAGTTTCTTTGCTCTACTACTTGGACACCATCTGCAGTTCTATTTCTGACAGGCAGTTTATTTAGCGGAGCTGTTTCTGAATCAGTGGCAGTTATAGCATAAAGATAAGCTTTATGTGCAAACTGTGTCTTACCACTGCTAGTATTATCTGCAGTTAATCGTTTTATTCTAACTGTGTATGTATTTCTTGCTAGGTTAGGAAAATCATAGATAAAGTTAAAACCATCTTTTTCATTACGCTCAAGCTGAACTATTTCCCAGCCTGGATTAGGATTAATATTATCTACACCATCCCAAACAAATCTGATTCTACAAGCTACACCACGATTACTATCTTGTAGTCCTGGATTTGCACCATCACCAGTTCTATTTCTACCAGTTACTCTAACAGTTTTAGTACCAGCAGTTAAATAAACTTGAGTACGAACTGAACCAGCAGGTGTACCACCTTCTTCATCATTTTTAAAACTATTTGCTGTCGAGGCTACGCCAACACCATCAATTAACAATTCCGCCCAATTATCTGCTGCTAAATCTATTGTATAGTATCCATCATACGGAAAATTAACACCAGTTTTTTGATCATCAAATACATGCGTTTGAGGATTGGAACTACTCCACACAGCATTTGTACGTAAAAATTCGTTAGCCCAACTACTACTAGTAACAGCTACTCCATTTGGCAAGTCTGTATATGCACTAAATATAAGTGTTTCTATTTCAGTCGCTGGTGTATTACTAATATTAGTAGTAATATATCCTGGAGCAATATTAATTATTCTGCCACCAGTTAGTTCTCCAGCAATAGTTTCAGCACTACTTGTTAAGGCTAAGCCACTAATATTATAGCCTGTATATCCTGTTAAAAAACTATTAGTAGTATAATAATTACTTGGCCCTAGTACAACTTCATGTATTTTTAAATATCCTATAGGTACACTAGGTGTAAAATTATAATTTCCTTCTATGTCCAATAATGCACTATAGGTATTTGCATTTAAAAAATTTATTACATCATTATTGATTGGATTAGATAATGTATTACTTACACATCCGGCAAAACTAACTACAATTCCATTGGGCTGTAGGGCAAATATCCATTTTCTATATAGGCTTATAGAAGTAGGATTACCATCACCGCCATCTATAGTTATGCCTCCAGGCGCTTGTAGATTAAACGTTTTATTTTCACTAACACTAAATTTTTTAATATTTTGATTAGCTGGAATATCTACAGTGCTGCCAGGATTGCCATAACTACTAGGATAGCAAGCAATAGCAAATTTTATCTTATGTGCATAGCTATTACCACTTTCCGTATTAACCATGCGTAAACCTTCAGGCATATTTATAGCTACTTTAATACTAGTAGCAGGCTGACTAAAGGTTACTGTTGTCCAGGGATTACCAGTAGTGCTATTATTAATTAGTTCTACTGGATTTGCTGGCAGTTGCTGAATATCGCTAGGATAGTATTTATTAAAGTCATCAGTTTGTTGTTGGGTTTCGCTGTCTAAACCAGGTAAAGTGTAATGAACTTTACGATCTTTTTGTGTTGTATCTTGATGTAAGCTAGCAATACTAGTGCTACCTACACTTATACTATTTTCATCTACCCATAGCGGGCCAAACCCCCAAATAATTATTAGATGTAGTAAGCTAGTTGTTTGTAAGGTTTCTAGGTATGGTGTCGCTCCTAATAAACCAGTTACACGGCTTTTACCTAGTACAACAGGAATAGCACCAAATGGACTTGCTTGATTTTGTGTACCAGCAAACATATTTGTAGGAATTGCTTGACCAGGATTTTTTGGTGGTCTAACTGGAAAAGCTGCATTTACTAGTGCCATGCCTGCAAACTGTATGGCTATAGTACCTGCTGCTTGCCAACCTGCAGCAGTACCTGTAGTATAAATAATTCCTTCAAACCCAGCAACAAACGCAGAGTCGGTAGCTACTGCAGCATACGATCCAAGTGTTCCACCAAAATAATATGCTGCTACCATAATAGCAATAGTAGCCAGTGTGCGTATACCTTGGCGTCCTTGTGCTACTACTCTGTAGTTTACAGTTTGATTTTTATCAAAGTAGGTTGTAGCCCAGCGTTCACGAGGAATTACTTCACCATTTACCTGTAATATTAACTGTTTTGCAAATCCACTACTAAGATTATATTTTACGCTAATATATTTAGCAAATGCTTCGCAGTTTGTTCCTAATTGTGCAAACTCTACGGCTTGGATCCACTGCAGTGGATGAGGCATGCCTACGACAGGTAGCTTGAAAGATTCTGTATATCTGTAAAATCCTTGTAGTCTATTAAACCACATAGGAGTTGTTAGACGCTCTATAACAGTATCTTTTCCATCTCTGCTATGTAAGAAACTATCATTACCAATATACACACCGACGTGACTAGGCTCGCCCATTATATTAAATAGGCATAAGTCGCCTGTTTGAGGCGCACTAACCTTAGTCCAACTATCTTTATAATAGTTAATGGCAGCCACAACCTTAGGGTCGTAGCTGCCACTATATAATTCTGTATAACTGGGTAGTTCTATATTTAATTCGTTTTTATAAAATAATCGAGCAAGACCCCAGCAATCTATACCTTGTTCCGTTCTACCATTTTCTTGATATGGTAATCCAATATATTTATTATAATCCATTAGAATAATCCCGGAAAATATAGTGGTGAAAATGTAAAACTAGGAAAGGGCTCTCTAGTAAAATTAACCATTTCTAATTGTAACTGAATACTTTCTGCGCTATAAGTTGCTGCAACTATGTAAAATCTAGGAAAACTAGCTTCTGCAGGCCCAGATAGATTACTAGATAATATTAAATTTATTTCTACTTCGGTAGGCTTTGTCAAATATTTTCTAATTAATGTAATTGCTTCTGGTGTTACATAGTTAATTGTTATGGTAAGGTTACCAACACCAGTTTCTTCCTCACTAGGAAGATTTATCTGCATTGGTATAAACCAATACTCATTACCCATAAAGGTTACACCGTATAGTACTTCACTATCATCAGTATAGCCTTCTATAGTTTCTAGTTCTTGTGTAGTCCAGCCAACAGTAGAACCAGTTAATCTGCCAGTAAAGCTATCTGCTAACCTAACATCATCAGTTCCACCATCTGGGTCTTTAATAGTTAATAGCGTAATAAGTTGTTCTTCTGTTTCAGAAGAAAACATCGCTCTAATAGCAGCAGCAGATAAACTGTTTAATCTACTCATGGTAATATTTCAAATTGTAAGTTTGTTTGCCAATATCCTGGTGCACGATATTGTAGGGAGAAAAATTGACCTTCACCTTGTGGTACTAGTCTACACTCTACTGTTGTACCAAGCCTAGGGTGTGTAAAATTAAATCGTTTTACTCCCAACAAAGTATTTTGTATAAATGATTCTAATGTCTGTGTTTGACTAGTGGTCATAATAAAACTAAGATTCATAGTTGTAGGACGACGGCTACGCAATCGTTGCTTAGCCGGTCCAGCATCCATTTGTGAACGAATGATATTAACGCCTATATTTTCTGTAAAATCTTTTTGAGGACTTTGTGGTAGTGTTCCTGGCCAACTAATATTTGCCATACTATCTCCTTCCAACCATAGAACTTAAACCGTATGTATTAGTAAATGATTTTTGTAAACTACTATTAGTGCGTCCAAGTTCGCCGGCTACCATATCTCCCACAGTTACTTCTATTCTACGATTTCCTCGTCCATCTGTGGTTTCTTTTGCGGTTGCTTGTTCTTTGCCATAGTTATTTACTACTATTTCTACACTACCTCCGCTATTAGCCATATTATTAGTAAATTTAACTGGTATACTGCGATTATCTGGTAGTGGAACAATGGCTTCATTTAAGTTACCCTCACCTACCATGGCTAACCCAGGACTGGTTCCTCCTTTACCATAGGTTTGTAAAAGTGTAGGTCTATTAACTATACCACCCATTGCATATCCAGGTATAGTCATCGTACCCATTACTCCACCATTAGCTGCACCAAATATAGTTTTAACTCCAGATATTAATGTTCCAGCCATGCCTTCAGCACCACCTGCAGTACTAAATAACATTCTAAAAGCTCTTTGTGTTTCTATTCGCAATAGATCCGCCAAGAAACTATTTATCATATCTTTAAAGTTTAATTTACCAGTTTTAGTAAATTCTAATATAGCATCTGTCATTCTACCAAAAGCACTTTCAAAAGCTTTTGTATACTCACCTTCTCTAGTAAAAGCATACATTTCAAGATCTAGCAATCTTTTTGAAGCTTCTGCGGCATCTATATAACCTTGGCGTTGTTGTTCAAGTATCTTTATTCTTGCCTTTCGTGTTTCGATTGCAACATTTGACTGCACTCCTAATCCACGAAAATCATCTGCACCTTCTTCTGTTTGTTCTTGTATTTGTGCAGCATTTAGCTCTTGTCTAGCTATTGCTTGATCCCTAAGATTTTGTGCTAATTGCTTATCCAGCGTATCTTGTATTCTTCTTTGCTCTAGTGTTCTTTTTTCAAGTATATATTGTTCATTTGTTATGGCATAACCTTGATAGCCACGCTCTAGTAATCTTCCACGTAAATCAAGTTCTGCTTGTAATCGTTGTGTGGTTATATCCGCTATAGTTTGTTGTAAAGAACTTTCTGCTTGTAATAAACCAATCTGATCTTGAATTTCTTTAACCCGTAATGATACATCTTCACCAATCCTGCGTCCACTTTCAGCAGTTTTTTCTGCTCCTGTTATAGCGTTATAAATTCCAGGTAATTTTTGTCCTAATTCTACCTGAGCTCGTAAAGACTTAATTCTAGCTTGTTGTTCAGGACCAGCACCATCAAACTCTGCTGGATCTATTTTATTTAACTCTGCTTGAGCTTTTGCAGCTAGTTCTTCAGCTCTACTTATTTCTAGTTCTCTGCCAACTCTAGATAACTGTAATTGTAGCGATCGTACACTTCTATCTGCCTCTATCCGCTCTCTTTCAGCTGCAGCAGTTGTACCTGTAACACGAGATTTAATAGCTTCAGAAAGTAATTGTTGTAATTCTAGTTCTCGTTGTAGTGGTACAATTTTTGCTTTTTGTGCAAGATTAGTAGCTTCAATTGCTCTACGTTCTTCATCTAATTGCTTAGCTCTATCCTTTCTGCCTTTTATAAGATCTATTTCGTCTTGAGTAGCTGCAATTGTTCCTTCTGAACCAGGTCCACCTTTAGTTTGAGCATCTTTTAGCTTTTCTTGTAATTGTTCAAGTGTTTTATCAAACTGTAATATATTTTCTTGATCTTTTAATCTATTAGCTACTAAATTTAGTGAATCTTTAAATAATTCTGCTTCTGGTCCAGTTACTAGTATATTTGTTGCTGTGCTAATACTTTCATAAGTATCTCTTAAAGATTTTATTTTTTCTGAATATATTAATTCTATTTGCTCAAGTCTACCTTTAAGGTTTGAAGATAGCTCTTTATTAAATGCTTCTTGTTCATTTCTATCTTTGGCACTTAGTATATTAAATAATCCGGTTAGTTTACCTTTAAATAGGTTAGACTTATCACTCTTTAATAAATCGGCTATACCCTTGCTGCCGCCTTCAAGCGCAGTTAATATTTGTTCATTTACAGCCATACCTTCTTTTATTTTAATTTCGCGCTGTGCAGCTACATCTTCTTCAACGTTTCCACTTTTCTGTTCTTCTCGTAGTCTAGCCAACTCTAGTTCCGATCTTAGCAGTTCTAAGGCTATGGTATTCTTTTGTTGACTTAATAGTTGCTCAAAAGTTAGATTTTGTAGTTGTTTATCAACATTTATCTGAGCTTTTTCTAAACGCATGCGTTCTTGAATTGTTGAAACAGTTTTTGCTTCTGGTACAACTTCTAGGATAATTTGTTGGGCTTGTAGTTTTAGCTTTTTCATCTCTAGGCTAGATTTTTTAAGAAAACTATCTACTGCATTTTTAGTATTGCTTTCTATTATATCGGCTAGTTCTTTTTGTAGTCCTGCTATTTTAGGTGTTAGTATATCTAAACCACTTCTAGCAGTTTCAATAGTTGTTTGTAATTGGCTTCTTAGCTTCTCATTTGGATCTGCTAATCTGCCTCCAGCACTAATATCTCCAGCAAAACCTCCACGCTCACGCTGTTGCTTTGTTAGCTTTTCTCTAGCCTCAGGTAACTCTTTTAATTTTGCATCGGCTTCATAGATACTCTTTCTATAAGACTCAGCTCGCTTATTCAGTTCTTCGAACTCTATGGCTACTTTACCAAAATCTTGTAGGAGTTTAGGGTCTAATCCTTGTATACTTTCTATTTTATCAATAAAGCTAGCAGCACCTATTTTTGTTAGATCATTACCACCAGTTAGTGCATTTGCTAATTCTTGATTTAACTTTATATTGCTGATCAAAAATTCGTTTAGTGGAGACTTATCCGTAACACTATTTGCTAAATTTTGATATGCTTTAGTTAATTGATCGGCTGAATCTTTTAAACTGCTTAATATTTTACTAGAATCGCCAAAAGTTTTATTTGTATCTTGCATTGCTTGATCTATTGCATCAAATGTAGTGTCAAACTTAGCATCGCCTATACTATCCAGTAATCTAGCAATATTTTTTACATTTAAGGGTAGTTTTTTATCTAGGCCTAATATATTTCTATACTTTTCTTCTAGTTGCTTTCTAGCTTCACCTTCTGGAGCTAATTTTATAGATTCCACTATACTTTTAGCTAAAGAATTACCTGCTCTTTCTCTTAAACTATCGAAACCAGGCGTCCAATCTGCAAGTTTATCTAATATCTTATCCCAGGTTGAACTTTCGCGTTCTGCTTCTTTTAATCGTTCATTAGCTTCACTAACTTTTTTGGTTAGATTATCAAAACTATTAGCATAAGCAATTATTGCTTCTACACTTAAACTATTTTTATACTTTTCAGCAGTTAAACTAGCATTTTTAGTTGCTTCCTCTAATTGATCAATACTTGATTTATATTCTTTTATTTGCTTAGTATTAGTAGATAGAAAACTATCTAAAATTTCAAAGGCTACATATATAATTCCAACAACATTTGCAAATCTGGCTAGACTACTGGCTAATATTTCTGCAGCTCTAAATATTGCTTGAAATGTTCCTACACCTACAGTTTTAATCTTGCCAAATGTTCCCAGCGTTTTACTAGCGGTTGCTTCTGAATATAATTCACCTATTGCAGCCCCTAAGCCCTTTTCATCTACATTTTTACCTACTTTGCTGCGAATATCTAAATCTTCTGCTTTTCTGCGAGCGTCTAGTAGTATTTGTTCTCGTTGCCATAAACCACTTAATAGCTTACTACGTGTTTGTAAACCATCTTGTAATTTTTCATCTAGATTGGTTAATTCTACTGTTTTACGATTAATTAATTCTTGTTCAGCAACTATTTTTTTAGCTGCTTCTGCTACCTGTCGTTTATTTGCTGCTTCATCACCAGCATATTTAGCATTTAATTCATTTAATTTAGAAATGCTTCTACTGCTTAATTCTTCTTCTTGTGTAGCAGCCCCAAACCACTTACTTCCTGTTACACGCTTATCTACACCATCAGCCCTAGCTGCTTGAGATAATTCTTGCTGAGCCTTTTTTAATCTGGTTTTAGCATCAGTTATTTCTTTTTCAATACTAGGTATGCCAAGTATTTTTGCTTGTTTTTCACCAAAAGCTGCTTGAAAATTTTCATTAATTTCAGCAGCTTTTTCCTTAGCTATATCGGCGGATTGTTTTAAACCTTCTCGCCATCTGCCTAGTTCTGGTAGAGCCTGCTTAGTAAGTTTTAAAGCTGCAAAAGCAAGAGCAGCTCCAATTAACTGTGTATTATCTGCCAATAGTTTTGCTATAGGAGTAATAAAAGCATTTACAACACTTAATATATTTTGTGCTGTATTTTTTAATTCTGCTAATAATTTATCATAAGGATTTGCTGATTGAGCTATTTCTCCAAACTTATCCTTACCCTCTTTTAGTACAGCATTTGCAAATGCTTGACGACGCTCAAAATCTGTAAGTTGCGATTCTGCTTTGCCAATACTACGCGCATAATCTTCACTAGCTTTACCTACTTTAGTAAATAATCCTAATTCGTCTAATAATTCTGGCTCTAGTTTAGTAATACCGCGCGTAAGTCTGCTAACGGCATCAGTCATGCTTATACCAAGAGCCTGGCTAGCTCCCTTAGCAACTTTACCTAAATCCATTAACTGTGACTCACTAAGGCCGCTAGTCATAGCTTTAGCTGTAGCTTCCATAGCTTCTCGTAAACTAATTGCACCGTCACTAGCATTAGCAAAGTTTTTAGCAATACCACCCATTGCTTGACCCGTTGCAGCACCTAGTTGATCTAAGCCACGTATCATTATTTCTGTAGTCATAGATTCACGTAGCGCATTAAATGCAGCACTAACAGCAAATAGATTAGCGGCCCATGTTGCATATAGACGAACTAATCCACCAAGTCCACGTGCTTGATCAGCAAAGTCTCTAGCACTGGCTCCACCAGCACCAGATGCACCTCGTGCTCTATTATAAGTTTCTACTTCTCCACCTTCTATGCCGCCAAAGCCGGCTCTGCGGCCTTGCATAGAAGATCTATTACCGCGCATTAAATTTTGTGCGCGTTCTAGTTGTTCATTTAATCGTTTAGCGTCATTGGTACGATCTTGTATAGTCTTACCTTGATCTTGAACACTAAGATTAATATCTATTGTATTACCTGCCATAATAGCTCCAGGTGAATTATTTATTTCGCCTATTTTGTGCGCGATTACACCAAGTATATCACAAGGGTTACAAAATGTCAATTCTAAAAATTTTGAGTAACAAAAAAGCCTGCTAGTTTAATTACTAGCAGGCTTTTGTAATTCTTGTTTTTGTTTACTTAATTGATCGCTGCGAATATAATCTATAATTTTGATTAGCGATACAATAAACTTTCGCTCACTAAACTCTATTTCATTATACTCTAATACTTCTGTTAGGCCTACAAAACTTTTTCCTAAATATATACCATTAAAACCTTCCCACTCATCTCTTAACATTCTATATACTAAAAATGCTTGTTGTACTTCTAGGGGTAGATCTTCGAGTTCTACAGGTATTTCCTCTAAGATAGGTTCGCTACCAATCATATCACACATCTCAAAGTATCTATCTTTTGTCATAGATACTTGTTGATTTTGAAAGTAATTTTTTATTAATTGTTCTATTTCTTGGAGTTGCTCTTGGAAAAGTTTCCCAAGTCGCCTACTTGCTCACTAATAAAACTATCAAAATCTGTAGAGTTTTTCATTAAGTATAAAGCATTTTCAGTAGTATAGTTTAGCTCATCTTCTGGATCTAGATGACTAACATCTACTGGTGCTAGTGTTTCTAAGTATTTAATCTTTAGGCCCGTCCAGCCTTTTACAGCATTTTCTACGTAGAGCTGCAAGAATAATTCGTCATTTAGTTCTTCTTGAGGTTGACGATTTTTAAAGGTAGTTTTTGTTGCACGTTTACGTATATTAATAAGTGTTTCACGACTTAAAAAAGCTACATCAATTTTAAATCCTGGCATACCAGGAAATTCTACTTCAACACTTTTTGAAGGTACTAATAAGGTTTTTAAACTAAGATCTGCCATGTGTATTTTTGGTTAGTGGGCCGGCTAAAAAACCGGCCCTAGTTAATTAAACTCCGTAGTATTTAATGTTTAGTTCGTTTGCCTTAGCAATATCGAAACTACCATCTGTACTACCAGCTGCAGTAAAGTTGATTGTTGTTGAAACTACTTGTTCTGTAGCAATTGTAGGAATCTGTAGCACACCTGCTGGAATATTAAATTCTACATAAGGTGCTGTTGCTCCGCCTATTTTAATAGTAATATCATATGCAGGAGCTACTTCTGTTTCTTTGGTAGCTAGCAGTGCGCTCATCAAACTGCCAGTGCCAGTACCTGTACGTAAATAAGCAGTTAAACTACCACTAATTGCACGTGTACCTGCAAAATAAGTTGCCGGTTGATTTACAGTACCTAAAATAGCAGGTGTTAAATAGCTAACATTATTACTGATTGTTAGATTACCGCCTGTAAGTGGAACACTATAGTTGCTGCTTATGGTACTAGTAGCTGCTGCTCCGCTACCTGCGCCAACTGCTGCTATAGTTACTGCAGGAGCTGAAGTGTATCCTGCACCAGCATCTGTAACTGCAATTGCTGTAACTACTGCGCCTGTAACAGTTGCAGTACCACGAGCCCTACGTCCCACCCACTCAAGTGCTACAAAACCTTGGTTCTCTACACCACTAATATGTGATGGTGCAGTTGTTCCAAGAGTAGTACCAGTACTACCTACATTAATATCAATTACTTTATAGTAGTTAGTAACCGCACCAGAAACATACTTAATATAGTCATTTAGGGCAACTGTACCACCGCTACTCCAAGCTGTTGCAGTAAATGGTTCTGCAAATGTTACTGTAGCTCCAGTAGTATATCCACTACCACCAGCAGTAACTGTTACTGTTGGGCTAATACTACCTGTATTAATTTGACTTTCAACAGTACAAACACTCAATTTATTAGCAATAAATGGAGCAGTAGTTACTTTAGCACTAAAAGCTCCGGTTATGCTTCCGGCAAAACTTGTTCCAGTAATAGCCGGAGCCGCAATCTGTCTAATAGCTTTAGCTTGTCCTGCCCACTGAATACTAGCAATAGCATCAATACCAAAGTCAACCGTAGCTGTATTTAGTACGCAATCATCAATAACAAATGCTGTACTATCCATAACAATAATTAAACCAAAACTTTGTAATTGGTGTTTATCACTATTATCTAAGGTAACTTCAGCTGGATTATCTTGTGCACCATCTTGCCAGGCACCTTGAGCAGTATTGGCTGCACCAGCCGCAAACAATGCATTCCATAAAACAAATTCTTCGGCTTTATTTAGTGTACTAGACTTATATGGGCGCATATAAGTGGTCATGTTAAAATCAACTGGATCTAATTGAGTATTAAATGTACGCTGACCACGTACAGGTGTTGCACCTGCTTCATTCAATGTAACAGTTTCACTAGTTGTATTTTGACTAAATCCAAATCCGTCTAGTACTTGCAGTTCCCATGTATTAGCATTAGTAAATGTACCACTTGTATCTACTGCTTTTGTAGCACCAACAAGATTAGTAGTAAAGAATACTCTACTATTACGAAGTAAATTAAAACTCATCGTTTATTCCTCTTTATGAGTATACTCTTAAGCCATAACTAGACTTTTATCTGTATTAGGCTGCAGAATACGGTTGCTTACA
>Ga0214917_10005641_pt1 | contig 13301 bp, 12 predicted proteins | sample LL_1208_BB_MetaG_FD_177983 | JGI IMG/M metagenome (GOLD analysis project Ga0214917, IMG submission 177983) | Freshwater microbial communities from Lake Lanier, Atlanta, Georgia, United States - LL_1208_BB | ecosystem: Environmental > Aquatic > Freshwater > Lake | place: USA: Georgia | collected... | reverse complement strand
ACGTTTTTGATAAAAAGCCACTGTTTTATCTGCATGCAAAGCCAATAACTCAGCTCGTTTTTCTACCGTATCATACAGATTAGTCATATCCGGAAGCACAACTTTGCCATGGTTAGGGTCGCTTAAACATAACTCTATTGGAGGCAGTTTTAGTATCGTCGCCAACGCAAGCCTTGCTTTATCTAACCCAAATTGCTGAAGTTTTTCCTGGGCATCTAATTCAAGCAATTGCGTTTCTACACTTAACTTTTCGCTACTTCGAGATTTTCCCAATAAAATACGCTGAGAAAGCTCATCAATCCGTCGGCGATACAAGGCCTTGGCATCACGGATATTTTCCAATTGTTTTTGGGCTAAAAGGGTATCAAAATAGGCATCAGACACCTGTAAATACAGGGCACGCTTCACGGCGCTTAAAGTCACTTTTTCACGGTCAATCACCGCTTTTTGAGCAGCCAGGGCATCCCATTCTCTCATCCCACCAAATACAGACTGCCTTGCCGTAAATCGATAATCAGGCCGATGAGATGCCGTAAATGGGTTTCCATTTCGATCAAAGCCAGAACTATCTTGAAATGATTCACTTCCAATAAAGCTCACTGTGGGAAATACCACTGCCTTTAAACGATTATATTCTGCTTCAGCGGCCACAATTTGCTGAGATTGAATCCGTATTTGTTCATTATTGGACACAGCGACTGCCATAACCCCGTCCAATGTCATCACACCGTCATCAGCACCACATTGTAACGGCAAAAAACCAAGTAATACGCCAATAATAATCCCTTTACACCACACTACAAAAACACCTTTATCAATTATTTAAGACTTTTCAAAACAGTTTTGACAACATTAAAAACAGTTAATTTTTGTTTTAAATCAACCCGTTCGGCAATAATATCAGTAATACGATCACGCACAGAAGGCGATTTGGAAGCCAATCGACATACAGCTTCGCTTAACCAAGACCATTTCATCCATTTTTCACCCAATCTGTATCCATGATATTTTGAGTCTAATAAGTCACGAATCATTGCCTCATAAGTCATCAAAACTGATGTATCCTGAAGGCGATAAGAAGAAATAATCACTTCCGACGCAATTTTGGCCGACTCCATCGCTTTACCAATACCTTCGCCTGTTAATGGAAAGGTAGTCCCAATCGCTTCGCCTGCTACTAAAATTCGTCCTTTTTGCATTTCAGCACCTTCTAAACACGTTCGTAATTGTGATGCTGTGGGAGCAGTTTTAGAGATATACGATGCCATAATAGATCGGGCAGCATCAGATGAGTCTAAAAAATCATTCAGCATCTTTTTAAGATCTGGTTGTGTAGAGTCTTGTGTTTGAAAAAAAGTTCCAACACCAATATTGTAGGTGTTATTAGAAAGTGGAAAAATCCACGCATACGACATATGATGCCGATTTCCGGGTAGAAACTGAATACTTAACTCTCTTTGCTGATGAAGAGACTCGACATAAAAGCGAATAGCAACTGCACTAGGCCTTTGTTGCGTTACCATATCTAAGCGTCTTAACAGTCCAATATTGGCACCTGTCGCTATAATCGCATATCGGCATCGACAAACTTGCTGTGCCTCTTCTCCCAAGACAGTAACTCCCCTATCATCTGGCAATAAGTCACGTACATTCGCCACCTTAAACACCGCACCAGCCTGACACGCATGTGTATGCAAAATGGCATCAAAATCCCGTCTCGCTAACGTTAAACAGGGAGACTTAACATCAAAAAAAATACCCTTAGCCGAATAAAACCGCATCGTAGATATCTCATGGGCTTTTTGTAAAACTTGGTCATAACAGCCCATCTCTTTTAACATTGCCATCGTATCCGAAATCAACCCATCACCACACACTTTTTCTCGTGGAAACTCTGACTTATCTAGCAATATTACGGATAAGCCCGCTTTGGCTAAAAAATAGGCCGCTGTCGACCCCGCAGGCCCAGATCCAATAACAACAACATCCGCATCATAGCGATTATGAAAACTCATATCGTATTACCCCAAATGTTAAAAACCCAGCATTTTCAACTCGTAAAATCGTATCCGATATCGATACGGCCCTAAACCCATGTGACTGTAAAAAATCGATTTCTGTGGCATCTATCCCACCTTCGGGACCAATCACAACAACAACTGTGCCAATAGGAGACGCATGTTTTAAAACAGCCTTAATATCATGATCTTGCTCACATTCCCAAGGTACTAATTTTAAGTCAGAATCCTTAAAGTGCATGGCCATATCCTGCACTGTCATCACAGGATGCACCACTGGCACCGACACTCGATGTGCCTGCTGACTGGCTTCGTGGGCAATTTTCTCCCAACGGTCAACACGATCTAAAAGCTGTTTTGCATTCCATTGAGGCACACACCGTGTCATCATCAGAGGTACAAATTCATCCACACCCAGCTCTGTACACCGTCGGATAATATCTCCCATTTTATCGCCTTTAGGGATGGCTTGAACCAAAACCAATCGGCACCGATTAGCAGTAATAGGATGTTCAGAAACAATCTTAATCTGCAACAGTCGAGAGTCCAAAGACTGTATTTCAGCCGTCATCACACAGACAGTCTCAATGACAATTTCAAGACGATCGCCTGCTTTTTTACGAAGAACCGTAGCCAAATAATGATACTGCTCACGAGTAAGAGAAATATCACATCCATTAATATCAGTAGACCGAATAAAAAACCGAAGCATCCCCTATATGTAACACCAGTAGTCTCAGGTTTCAAACCAAACGCTAAAACAAATCCCGAGAAGGCCGATACTGCATCGCTTCAGCAACATCTGCATACTCAATATGCCCACGCCCTGCTATATCTGCAATTGTCCGCGCCAACCTCACCACTTTATGATAGGACCGCCCTGTTAAAACCCCCATATTAACCGCATCTTTTAAAAAAGACTGTGATGGACCATCCAATTCGCACCACAGCGCAATATCTTTAACCGACATTTGAGAATTACATTTACCCCGACGACCAAAACGATTTTCCTGAATAGTCCAACATGCTGACACTCGCTCACGAACGGCATCTGATGACTCCGAAACCGAAAAATCCGTCGCAAAGTCCTCACCGGTCACCCTAGGGACATCAATCACAATGTCTACTCTATCTAATAATGGACCCGAAATTTTTTTCCAATACTGTTTAACAATATTAGGATGGCACCGACACGCCGTCCTCGTATCCTGATAATACCCACAAGGACAAGGATTCATAGCGGCAGAAAACAATACCCTAGCAGGAAATTCGACTGAAAAATTGGCCCTAGAAATCTGAATTTTTTGATCTTCTAAGGGTTGCCTTAATGCCTCAATAGAAAGCCGATTAAATTCGGGCAACTCATCTAAAAACAACACCCCATTATGTGCCAAACTCATCTCTCCAGGTTGCGGCGATTTACCCCCACCCACCAAGCCAACATGAGAGATAGAATGATGAGGACTTCGAAAGGGGCGTGAGGTCTGAAAATGAGCAGGCAATCCCGTCCGTTTATAGATACTGTAAATTTTATACGTCTCTATACTTTCGTCCAATGACATCAATGGCAAAATAGACGGCAGTCTTTTAATCAACATCGTCTTACCTGACCCAGGCGACCCAATCAGCAATACATTATGGTATCCACTTGCAGCAATTTCCAAAGCCCGCTTGGCCATAAACTGACCTCTAACTTCTTTAAAATCGACATCAAATGATGCCTCTGGACTCATGCGAGAATCACGCGATTGAAACCTAGAAAAATCAAACTCAACCAATTCACTTAAATTAGAAATAGGGATGGGAATAATACCCGATATCAAAGAGGCTTCTTCTAAATTATCATTGGGAATCATCACATATTTAACACCATTTCGTAACGCAAAGTGACAAATAGAGACAATCCCTCTCACAGGCTTTACTTCACCTTTAAGTGATAATTCGCCAACAAAAATAATAGATTTTTCTACAAGATTAACCTGCTCAGTAGCCTGCAAAATCCCCACCGCAATGGGTAAATCGTAAATCGTCCCCTCTTTATGCAAATCTGCTGGCGCCAAATTAATGGTCACTACTTTGGCCGGATATTGAAATCCACTATTTTTTAAAGCAGTCCGAATTCGATTTTTACTCTCTTTAATGCTGGCATCCGGAAGTCCAGTCAAACACTCTCGAGGAAGCCCATTGGAGACATCCACTTCCACAGACACCCCAACGGCTTCAATCCCAATTAACGATACGCTTTGAACAAATGAAAACATGTTCAAATTTATAGCGTAATAAAATAAAAAAGTAAATATAAATAATTACTATTAAGTTTCGCTAGACTCGCTCGCGTGCCCTGTAGCTAAAGCATCATAGCCACCTTGACCATTTGTCAAACCTAGGGCGGCTCGATAAGCCGTCGCTTCTTTTAAGCTAGCTTGCGAATGCAGATGCACTTTCACATCACACTCACTTTCAGAAAAAAGAGTTCTGTGAACAGCCTCCAAAGTCCTCATTACCTGAGACATAAATGTTTCTTTTGATTCAGGATTTTTAAAGTTTTTAAATTCTTCGTTTGCAAATTCGTCAAAAAACTTACAGATTTTAGTCAACATTCTGCCTGCATCTTCTGAAGTATATTGCCCCTTGGGTATAGATAACAAAAATTCAGCAAGGTTTTCAGGTTTTTTAAATGCAGCAGTTTCCATATGGTCTAAAACCGATTGATTTAATTGCTCTCCAGAAACGGTATCCGTAGTCTGCAGTCTAAGTTTACGCGGGGCTGCAGCAGCAGCTGGTGGTGAAGCAGGTCTAGTAGGCGTAACTGGTCTTAAAGCCATCACAAAACTCCTTTTTTAACAGTATTTGTTAACTTATCGAAAAATTTAGTCTAGAATTTCATATATTTTTGCGTAGTGCATAGAGTAATCTAAAAAGTGATTAGCTAAAGGTAAATAAGTGAGGGTAAAATGCAATTAACACTAGACGATATTTTTAAAAAACAAATCGAGCTCAATCAAAAAATTAATCCTAGTCTCTACTCGGACATCCAAGACCCCGAAGTCCGAAAAAAATGGTTTTTAAATTTTGACCTCGCCTTGAAACAGGAATCCGCCGAAGCCATCGATAGCCTCAATTGGAAATGGTGGAAAAAAGACATCGAAGATTGGGATAACGTCAAAATAGAATTGGTAGATATGCTGCACTTTTGGGTATCAATGTGCACAGTAGCAGGCCTAACTGCCCAAGAAGTCATGGAATTATATGCTAAAAAAAATAAACTAAATCATAATCGCCAAGACCAAGGGTACAAGCAAGGCACTTATTCTAAATACGATGCCAATGGTGTTGAAGACAATGTCCGCGAAGTATTAAACAAATAGGCCACATCATGACACAGATATTAAACGGAAAAGAAGTTTCAGAGTCGATTATTGCCTCATTAACAGAAAAAATTAAAACCATGTCAGTACAACCAGGCCTGGCCGTCATCCTTGTTGGAGACAACCCCGCATCTCAAGTGTATGTAGGCTCCAAAAAACGCACCTGCGAAAAAATGGGCATGGCGTCATTTGAATATCTGCTACCGGCCTCAACAACCGAAAACGAATTAATTACCGTCATTACAACACTTAATAATGACCCCAAAGTTCATGGGATTTTACTGCAACTCCCTCTCCCTAAAGGCTTAGATTCGGACAAAATGTTAGGCTTAATTTCTGCAAAAAAAGATGTCGACGGCTTCCACCCCGAAAGTGTCGGAAAATTATTACAAGGCCTGCCAACATTTAAATCCTGCACCCCATTTGGTGTGATGGAAATCCTTAAATACTATGGCATTTCACCCGAAGGTAAACATGTTGTGATCATTGGACGAAGCAATATCGTGGGTAAACCATTAGCCGCCATGATGATTACAGAAAGTGCCACAGTGACAATATGCCACTCTAAAACCAAAAATCTAAGCGACATTTGCAAACAAGCGGACATCCTGTGCGCAGCCATTGGTCGCCCCAACTTTGTCACCGCAGACATGATTAAACCTGGCGCTGTCGTGATTGACGTCGGCATCAATCGTATCGAAGACCCAACAACAGAAAAGGGCTACAAAATCGTAGGAGACGTCGATTATGCACAAGTTGCCCCCATTGCATCAGCCATTACTCCAGTGCCAGGTGGCATCGGACCAATGACGATTGCAATGCTGATGGCAAATACTGTATTTTCTGCAGAACACGCCTAAACCAAAAAAACACAATCTTCATATAGGGGAAATTAATGAGCGCTTTATTCAAAGTACTACCTACACACCTGCCACTAACCTGCGACATGTCGACCCATGTCAATTTACTTCGAAGTCAATTTGTCCAAGCCCGCATGTTAGGCTTAGATACCACACCGACAGAAGGCCCAATTCCAACACCTCCAGACCTCACGGATGCTGCATTTAAAAAAGTTACAGAGACATTTACAAGCATTGATGACACCCCCAGCCTGACAGGGCTATCCCTTGTGAATACACTCACACAACGGGATAAATTTAACACCTATACCCCCCTAAATTTTCTACCTGTCCCCACCGACAGCGGAGTTCTTCAGGCACGTCCACAATTTAAAGGATTATTTCATGACCCCGATCATGTATTTCCGTCAACGAATAGCCTATTTTCGCTACTACGCTCATTACAAATTGGCCAAACACCGCTAAAAGTAGTTGTAAAAGCACCCCATATTAAGCCTCACATTTCTGCATTAGAGGCAACGCATATCCTGACACAAACAGAAACAAATGCCGACATCACCATCATTTCCCTATCCCAACTAAACGAGATTAGCCCTGAGCACAAAGGTCGTATCATTATTGCAGACCAAAACCCTCAAGAGTTTGCCAAATACAAAGGCAGGTTAGACGAATGGAGAGAATCACCAAATGCCAATTTAAGAAATGTAATTTTATTTTCAACAGTATCCGCACTTGAGACAACAACACCCTGTGCAGTCGTTATGATCCCCGACCAAGCAACACGACAGGCCTATATCAATGTAGAGTCCCATGTACGGGCTTCTCTTCCAGTTCCAACACAACTACTACTCCATCATACCTGCCTAGGACTACCAACAACACTTGAACACCCCGCACACACCATTAATCACTTAGAAAACGCAGTAAATCAAAGCTACATTAACTATGTAAATAACACCTACTCTACAACACTATCTCCTAAACACCATGTCTCAGATCAAGGGGCATCGGGTGCAACATTAAGCGTGTTTTTAGTCGAAAAAGCCAAGGGGAAATCTGTATTTGTAGCAAGCACCCCCTATTTTTCTCCAGAATCTGGCATGGCCAAAGCTGCAGGATTTAAAATCGGCGTCGGCGCATTAAATACCCAACTCAACTGGGTAGAAGGCATGAAACAACTCGTCCTCAGTCAAACCGAAAATACCCCAAATAAAGCAGCGCTCGTCATCACAGCACCCAACAACCCTGATGGCCACATTCCAAGTGCCACCGAATTAAAAGAATTACTACTATGGACTAATCAAAATAATGTATCTGTCATTGCAGACCTCACATATTCAGAGCTTATTTATACCGGAAAGGAAAATTACAAAGACTTAGTAACAGCATTTATCGACGCTAAGGCAACAGTACTTTTCTCTCACTCAAAAGGCCGCTCTCTATTAGGACACCGCATTTCGTCTGTCATTTGTTCAGATAGCGCCCAAATTAGCGCAATCAGAGACATGCGCAATACAGTAACAGGCTTACCCTCAATAATCAGCCTAATAGCTCTAGAAGACAGCTTAACCCCCACATCAGAGCAAAACCGAGCCACAGAGTTATCCCGCTTTGAAAAAGAGTTAAATGACAACAGAAATGCCCTCATCAGGCTCATTACTGACAATCAGTTACAAGATACCCTATACGTCCCATCGATTGATGGAGGACTGTATGTCTGCGTCACCGTCACAGGAGTATCAACAGAGGCTATCGTAAACGTCGCTAAGGAAAAAAAGCTACTACTTTTAGATCAAAGCAATTTTGGATGTGATCCATCCAACTCCTTTTTTAGGATTTCTCTAAGTGGAAATAAAGAAGCTAAATTTAAGGCATTTAAGATATTTATAGACTCTGTAAAAACAGCATCAGGCCTTTAACAAAGAGTGATCAACTTCTTTTTCACTGACAGCGACCACAATCGCAACAACAGAATCTCCTATCACATTAATTGGCGTGCGAATCATGTCAAAGATACGATCCACGCCAACAATGAGTGCAAGACCTTCCACGGGCAACCCAACAGAATTTAAAATCGCTATTAAAATCAAAATACCAGCACCAGAAACACTTGGAGTACCAAAAGAAGACATGACCGCCGTTAAAACAATAATAATTTCATGATCAATAGATAAAGGGATATGATAAAAATGAGCAATAAAAAACGACGCCAATACCTGAAAAATAACTGTACCCCCCTTATTTGAAACTGATCCTAGAGGCAAAACAAACCCAGCAATTTTATCGCTAATTCCTAATCGTTGCTTAGCCACCCTCAGCCCTGTAGGCAATGCAGCTGAGGCACTGGTTGTACTTGACGCAATAACAGCGATATCCCAAACCTTATACAATACCGCAATCGGGTTGCCTCTTACTTTAAAAAGCAGTATTCCACCATAAACAAAAACGACATGTAGTACACTTGCAATTAAAATAGCCCCCAAAAATCCAGCAATTAAATACAGTAACGCCCCTCCCAATTTAGAAAATTCAGCTGCAACTAAGGCAAATATCCCATAAGGTGACATGGCAATCACTAACGATATCAATTTAAATACAACCTTCTCCGCCGATCTAAACACAACAAGTAGCGGATCCGCATCCTTTCCCACCAAAACAAGTGCTATCGAAAAAACCAAAGACAACACAACAACTTGCAGTATATTGCCATCAATAAATGCTAAAAATGGATTATAAGGAACAGCCTCAATTAACTGATTAAGAACTAAGGATAGAAAATTAAAAAAAGAAAACTTAGATCCCAAAAAATAAGCCTCCCCCCAAAAGTAATGACCAACCCCCAACGCCAACACCCCTGCAGACACTGTTAAAATCAAAAACCAACTAAAGGTTTTTATTCCCACACGTTTCAATTCACCAATATCCCTAAAAAAAGTAATAGATCCCACTAAAGATAAAAATACAAGTGGCATCACACCCATTTTTAAAAAATTTAAAAATAAAGTCCCAATTGGCTTTAAATATGCTGATTCGTCAGGAAAAAAAATCCCAACGAAAAGACCAAAAATTAATCCAACAGTAATTTTAGTTGATAATGACATGAAATTTTTTCCTTTTAAAACCGATAAATAATTAAAGTCTACAAATTATATAGAATTAATATAATATATAGAAAAACTAAAATAAAATCCATTAAGGAGTAAAGCATGAAAAAGATAATCAGTATTTCAACTTTAAACGCAGATAATAGCCGCACAATTGAAGAGTTAAAAAAATGCCTTAGTACACTTGATGGGTTTAAATCTCAAGAGGAATATGCAACATTTCTAAAAAGTAATCTTGAAAAATTGTCATTACAAGAACTTGGTCTCTCAGAAAAATTTGAAACTCTTCCAGTCGGATTTCATACTCATCAAATTTTCACCATAGATAAAAAGGAGCTTAGCGTACAGTTTAAAGCATACATCATTCATGTATCTAATAAACAAGATCTGCAAGGAAGCATCATGGTCGCCGCACATCAACATAAAGCCATACCAGACTCAATTAAGGGTAAAACATACCAAGCAGCAACCTATGTTTTGGATGCACAAGGCAGTATAAAAGTTGATGAAGAAAGATTTAAAATTACAAGTTTAAAGGGAAGAGAATATGCCGAATTCGACACTAGCACACCTCGAGAAGTAGGAAGCTTTAACAAGGATGAAAAGGAAGATAGTATCCATAATTTTGCAGCAACTGGGGATGGACGTGCAGCAATTTTAGTAGTCTACATTGCATCTAAAGACCCCAATCAAACATACTACCCTGAACTTGTAACTACTAAGGAAAGAGCACAAACACTACATGACAGATTAGATCAGGGCCTAACCCCCTACAGACCTACATCAACGTTTGGCAATCCATTTGAAATTGGAGATAGCTTACGAGAAAGTTTAGATGCTAAAACCGTTGAATCAATTGAGTCAACCAGTACTGAAGCACTTCAAAAAAAAGTTGCATTAAGGTCAATTAAAGTGACACGAGAAAATCTCGACACCCTCCCACACTTACTACAAGAAAAAAATCTATACGAGGAATATCAGTCTGAAAGCGTCCAAGTCACTTTAAAACCATTACAAGAGGCTATAAAAAATGGAAAGATTAGTCATTTTTATATTAGCTGGAAGCCCGAAACCAGCAGTTGCGAGGACTCGTCACATTTTCGAATTAAATTTTCACAAACCACAAACGATATCAGTGTAGGCGTAGATCTCAAGCACGAAATTAGATTTAATATTCGAGAACAAGAAGTGAAAAAAGGCCCTAATAAAGGAGAAAAAAGCGTTCATATTTACATTTCACCCGCCCACAAACAAGCAGCAGCAAAACAAATGTATGCATCCTACCAACTAGATGCCGCTAAAATAGGCGTTGTCCGATTAGCAATTAACCCGTTTAATGTCATTGATGGATTAGTGAAGACAGCTGAGGAAACACGTAAGACATATCCAACCATACATTTCCATATCGACCCTGAGTTCGAACAAATCGATTGGGTCACCAATAATGGCGGAGACCGTCACCTGTCTGTATCCAGTCCAAAAGCAGCCTATTTAGAGGCGCTAAAACTACAATTAACCTTCTTAGTAAACGCCGGTTTTAGGGTAGTAATTTCAGAAACAAAGGATGACTTCGTAGACCAAAAAAAGTAAGTAACTAAAAATAAAATACAGTACCGCGTCTTGCATAAATGGTATCTAAGCCATAAAGCTCTCGCATTTCTTCGGTCATGACATGAAATACACAAGCATTGCAGTCTACCGCAATCCACCCACTGTCAGATGCACCGGAGATATGCGGGAAATCATAAAAATCGTCAGAAATTTTACCCACTAAATTTTTTTTGTACTCTGTAGATAATTCCTGCGCAATCGCAGATAAATGAATAGTGTTTTTAACAGAACAAAACACAACAAAATCCACATAAGGTGAATAGTGTTGAACATCATAAATCCGGATATCTGTGGCCTTTTTATCGTCACACACCTTAGCTAAATACTCAATTACGTCTTGGGTCGATAAGCTCATAAGTCTCCTTTAATAGTCGAGGCGTTCGGGGGCCAATTCTGCATTTCCACCGTATAATGTATCTCGTACTATGCGAGTAACATCCTCTTCTTTAGTCATCCAATAGTATACGCCATTCTTCTTTTCTGGAACCCCAGGCATCACATCCATGTGTACATTACCCGACTCAACAATGGTTACTAAATGAGGAAAATACATCACAACATCCGACATCGAAAAATCAAAATACACATATTCAGCCAATGACACCAATAATTCATACACCTTTTGAGGAGAATACTTGGCCATTAATTGATTAATAACCGTTTTTAAAAAATCCTGTTGACGCTTAATCCTGCCAATATCGGCCGCATCATCATGTCTAAATCGCAAATAGTTTAATGCCTGCTGACCATCTAGTTTTTGATACCCTTTTTTAATATGAATATGCAAATTACCAGCATTGTCATCATAAGACATATTTTTAGACACTGTCACATCAACACCGCCTATAGCATCTACAAATCGCACCACACCGGTTAAGCCAAATTTCACCACAAAATCAATGGGTACATTTAAATACTCTGACACTGTTTTAATCAAAAGACGATTATCTCCAACCATGTACGCATGATTAAGCTTTGTATAGCCCTGACCATCCACAAAAACATACGTATCTCGAGGGATAGAAATAACCCCTAAATACCGTTTGCGCACATCCAAACGCGCCACAATCACAGAATCTGACCTTTTTGTATCTTCGTCAGCATCAATTCCAAACATCAGCACAGTAATCGATGTAGGCACTTTTCGTACAGGGGGATGCGACCTCATGCGTTCAGGCTTAAATCGATCTGGCAAAAAATAAAAGGTAAGCCAAACCACACCTGCGATAACAAAAAAATAATAAAACCAGTGATAAAAGCGAGACTTACTCACTTTTTTCATAAAATGCCCCTAAAGGTATTGAGAAATATCCCGAATGACTAACTTTACCATATCAGGGGGGAGTTGGTTCAAATAAAAATTTCGACACTCGACTGTATAGGGGTGAAAGGCCCACCCTTGAATTAACAAATGGTGAAGAGACACTGTCGATAGTGCAAACACCGCTTGCCCTAAATGACGATATGCCAAAGACTCAATATAGGCCCTAGGCTTTACGCTACGTTCAGGCTCAATATAATCTGCAATAAAAACAATTTGGGCCAAAATCGACATATTGGCCTTGCCCGTTGTATGCCATTTAGACGCATCCAATACGTCTGCATCTTTAACGCCAAATCGGTGAAGACAATATACATCAGATATCAAGGCATGCCATACCTTAGGATACTCACTAAACACATCATCCAAATAGTCATCTAGCTTAATACCCAATGCCCTAATATCATTTGGAGATAATCGTTTAGCGGCATCATGGAGGATCCCAGCCAAATACGCTTTATCCCCGTCAACACCCCAAAATTCAGCCAATATACGAGCAGTATCGGCTACACGTAAAATATGCAAATACCGCCCTTCAGATACCGAGTCTTTAATAATTGATTTGATATCAGATAAGTGCATCATAAGCGATGTCATTAAAACCCAAGCGAACACTCTAAAACATGCTGAGTTTGTTTATTTTCGCCAGGATAATCCCCAAGTTCACGGGTATGAACCACATAGCCCAACTTAAACAAAAAGAAGTTTAAAGTAATACCCCCAACAACATACCCTTGGTTTAACCCACCCCTCAACGTGATAAAGTTTTTAAGTAACCTTTTCTCAGCACCAAGGTGTAAATTTAAAATCACATTATCCTGTTCGGAGACCACTTTATAATCTGCAGCAAGCGTTGTTTTACCAATTAATGGTAATTTGGCATCCATACCGATACCAATTGTGGAAGTAAAAGGGACTTCAATATCCTCGCCATCATCGTCAGAGTCAGCCTCAAGAGTAGTCCCAATATTATTAAATACGGCCCCAAAATAAATTTCCTGACTTTTAATATGAAATGG
>Ga0214917_10005640_pt1 | contig 13305 bp, 9 predicted proteins | sample LL_1208_BB_MetaG_FD_177983 | JGI IMG/M metagenome (GOLD analysis project Ga0214917, IMG submission 177983) | Freshwater microbial communities from Lake Lanier, Atlanta, Georgia, United States - LL_1208_BB | ecosystem: Environmental > Aquatic > Freshwater > Lake | place: USA: Georgia | collected... | reverse complement strand
CAGGGACGGCTGGAGGCTCTGCTCAACTTCCAGACCCTGATCAGCGAGCTCACCGGCCTGCCGATCGCCAATGCCTCGCTGCTGGATGAGGGCACCGCAGCGGCGGAGGCCATGGCCCTCAGCTTCAATGCCTGCCGCATCGAGGGGGCCCATCGCTTCCTGGTGGATGCCGATGTGTTTCCCCAGACCTGGGCGGTGCTGTGCACCCGCGCCGAGCCCCTCGGGATTGTTCTGGAGCAGGTGGAGCCGGCCCAGTTGCAGGCCCAGCTGGAGGCTGGCGGCGAGCCCTTGGCCGGCTGCTTCGGTGTGCTGCTGCAGCTGCCGGGGGCCAGCGGCCGGCTGTGGGATCCCGCGGCCCTGGTGGCCGCCGCCCACGGAGCCGGCCTGCTGGTGACCGCCGCGGTGGATCCCCTGGCCCAGGTGCTGTTGGCTCCGGTGGGAGATCTGGGGGTGGACATCGCCGTGGGCAGCAGCCAGCGCTTTGGTGTGCCGATGGGCTTCGGCGGGCCCCACGCCGCCTTCTTCGCCACCCGCGACGCCTACAAGCGGCAGATCCCCGGCCGCCTGGTGGGGCAGTCGCGGGATGCGGAGGGTCGCCCAGCCCTGCGGCTTGCCCTGCAGACCCGTGAGCAGCACATCCGCCGCGACAAGGCCACCAGCAACATCTGCACCGCCCAGGTGCTGCTGGCGGTGATGGCCGGCTTCTATGCCGTGCACCATGGGCCTGAGGGGCTGGCGGCCATCGCCCGTCGCATCCTGCTGTTGCGTGCGGTGCTGGCCCTGGGGCTCGCGGCCCTGGGGCTCGTCCCGCGCCCCGAGGCCGGTTTCGACACCCTCAGCATCGACACGCCCCGTGCCGCCGCTCTGCTGGAGCGGGCTGAGGCCGCGGGCTTCAACCTGCGCCCTGATGCCGCCGGCTTCGGCCTCAGCCTCGATGAGCGCACCGACCTGGCGGAACTGGATCGGCTGCTGAACGCCCTGGCCGACCCAGGGCAGCCGGTGCCAAGGGCCGCCGTGCTGATGGAGGAGCTGCTGGCTGAATGGCAGGGCCAGATGCGGACCAGCGCCGGTGAGGGTTCAGATCAGCCTCCGGAGCAAATCCTCTGGGGCGAGGCGGGCATTCCCCTGCGCCAGGGGCCCTGGCTGAGGCAGGCGGTGTTCCACCGCCACCGCAGCGAAACGGAACTGCTGCGCTACATCCAGCGGCTGGTGAGCCGTGATTTCTCCCTGGTGCACGGGATGATCCCGCTGGGCAGCTGCACCATGAAGCTCAATGCCGCCGCCGAGCTGTTGCCGGTGAGCTGGCCGGCCTTCGCCGAGCTGCACCCGTTTGTGCCGGCGGAGCAAACGGCGGGATACCGCCGTCTGATCACCGACCTGGAGCAGTGGCTGGCGGCCATCACGGGGTTCGCCGGGGTGTCGCTGCAGCCCAATGCCGGCTCCCAGGGGGAGTATGCGGGGCTGCTGGTGATCCGCGCTTTCCACCGCAGCCGCGGTGAGGGCCATCGCCACATTTGCCTGATTCCCACCAGCGCCCATGGCACCAACCCCGCCAGCGCGGTGATGGCGGGGCTCCAGGTGGTGCCGGTGGCCTGCGATTGGCAGGGCAACATCGATCCAGCCGATCTGGCGGCCAAGGCTGAGGCCCATGCCCGGGATCTGGCGGCCTTGATGATCACCTACCCCTCCACCCACGGGGTGTTCGAGAGCGGCATCCAGGACATCTGCGCCCTGGTGCATCGCCACGGCGGCCAGGTGTATCTCGATGGCGCCAACCTCAACGCCCAGGTGGGACTGGCCAAGCCGGGGCTCTATGGCGCCGATGTGTGCCACCTGAACCTGCACAAGACCTTCTGCATCCCCCACGGCGGCGGTGGTCCCGGGGTGGGGCCGATTGCCGTGGCCCAGCACCTGCTGCCCTTCCTGCCGGGCCATCCCCTGGCGACGGCCGCCTCCCCAGCCACCTCCCCAGCCACCTCCCCAGCCATTGGTCCGGTGAGTGCCGCCCCCTGGGGCAGCGCCTCGATCCTGCCGATCAGCTGGATGTACGTCCGCATGATGGGGGCGGCCGGGCTGCGCCAGGCCAGTACCGTGGCCCTGCTGGCGGCCAACTGGATCGCTGAACAGCTCGATCCCCATTTCCCGGTGCTCTACCGGGCCGCCAACGGCCGTGTGGCCCATGAATGCATCCTTGATCTGCGCCCCCTGAAGCGCAGCTGCGGGCTGGAGGTGGATGATCTGGCCAAGCGGTTGATGGACTACGGCTTCCACGCCCCCACCGTGAGCTGGCCCGTGGCTGGCACCGTGATGGTGGAGCCCACCGAGAGCGAGCCCCTGGCGGAACTGGAGCGCTTCTGTGCCGCGATGGTGGCGATTCGGGCAGAGGCGGCCGCCATCGAGGCGGGTGCCGTGGATCCGCTCGACAATCCGCTCAAGAACGCTCCCCACACCCTCGCCGCCGTGACCGCCGACCGCTGGGAGCGGCCCTACAGCCGCCAACAGGCGGCCTTCCCCGCCGGTGCGGCCCAGCACGAGAGCAAGATCTGGCCCTGCACAGCCCGGATCGACAACGCCTACGGCGATCGCCATCTGGTGTGCAGTTGTCCGTCGGTGGAGGCCGTGGCTGCTGCAAGCGCTGCCTGACTGGAGTACATTTCCCGCTAATGAGGGAAATTGCAGAATTTCTTTCCGCCATTTCCCTTGCTTTCTCTGCAAGATCTGCTGCAACTGCAGGCAGCTCTGCGGCCACGAGCCCATGAACGTCGACGACACCAATCGAGTTGCTGCCCACCCGACGGATGGGGTGATCGCCGACGCCGTTCAGTTGCCACCGCTGGCAGGCTCCCTGCCCGATGCCCAGATGTCTGGTCAGACCCTGCGAATTGACGGCACCAATGTGGTGCGTGTGCCCTTCGGGGTGCGTCAGCCGCGCCGCAGCCGGCCCGCCCGTCCCGAGCGCTGGGCCACGGTGGTGATCCCGTTCCAGCTGGGTGGTTCCACACCGCCTCCCCCCCAGGCTGCCTGAGCTCGGCCGCTGGAGCTCTGCGGATCGAATCAAGCGGCCTGTTTCAGCCGCCAGTCCACCAGGGCTTTCACATCGTCCACTGAGCTGGCCGGGGCTCGGAAGGGAAGCATGCATAGCGGGCTGCGCTCCGGACGCACCAGCCAGGTGAGATCCGCCTGCGGGATGAGTACAAAACCGCGATAGCGAACGACCCAGCGCTGTGTTTCCGGGAGGGCAGTCATCGCTGCGGCGTTATGGCGAACCGCTGTATTTCAGCGGCCGGATCACGACCTCCGGTGAGGTTCGCCTTTTCTTTCGATTGCCGTTACCTGTTGTTTTGGTTGCGCTGCGGGCGGCTCAATAGTTCGCTCCGCTGCGTCGTTGATGCACGGCGGTGGTGGCCGCTCCATCCAGCAGGGCGCCGCTGCTCACCTGGGCATAGATCAGCCAGTGGTCGCCGCATTCCATCCGTTGCTTCACGCTGGCCTCCAGCCAGGCCAGGGCCTCCGGCAGCACCGGCTGCCCGCCGGGGCTCCGCTCCAGAGCCAGGCCCGCGAAGCGGTCGGCGCCGGGGGCAAAGGGCTGCAGAAACTGCTTCATCGGGCCGGTTTCACGGCCTGCCGCCAGCACGTTGAGGGCGAAGACATCGCCCACATGCAGCAGCGCCTCCACGGCGCGGTCCTTGGCCACGGCCACCGTGAAGCCCGGTGGGCTGAAGCTGGCCTGGCTCACCCAGCTGGCCACCATCGCCCCGCTCAGGCGTGATTCCCCCTCCCCCTTCACGGTGGTGAGCACGCACAGGGCACCCACCACCCGGCCCAGGGCCAGCACGGCCGGGTTGCTGCGGCTCTCGCTCAGGCCGCCGCCCCCGCTGGTGCGCCGCTGGGCCTTGCGCTGGGCGCTGAGCAGGGAGCGCCCCAGGGCGGTGCCCGTTTCCTCGCAGCCCTTGAGGGTGGCGGCGTCGGGACTGAACTTCACCTTGATCGGCTCGAAGGCGAAGCGGAAGCCGCCATCGCGCAACTTGCTCTCCAGCAGATCCAGGGCCTCGCCGCTCCAGCCGAAGCTGCCGAACACCCCCACGGGCTTGGCCCGATCCCCCTCCGCCAGCAGGGTGCCCAGGGCCGACACGATCGGCGTGGGTGCATGGCCGCCCAGGGTGGGGGAGCCGATCAGAAAGGCATCGCAGTGGCGGATTGCCTCCAGCAGTTTGTCGGCGGGGGTGAATTCGCAGTTGATGCTCTCCACCCGCACGCCGGTGCGGGCCACCCCCTGGGCGATGGCATCGGCGATGGCGGCGGTGTTGCCATAGGCGCTGGCGAACAGCAGCGCCACCGACAGCTTGGAGCGCTCCTGGCTCTCGCCCCAGCGGCGATAGTCCACCAGCAGGCTGCGCCAGCTCTCGGCGATGGCCGGCCCATGGCCGGGGGCGATGGTGCGGATCGGCAGCTCATCCACGCGGTTGAGCACCGCCTCCACCTGGCGCGCCATCGGCGCCATCAGGCAGTCGTAGAAGTAGCGGCGATCCTCCTCGGTGCTGCTGCGGTTGGCTTCTGCCCAGGCCTCGCTGCAGAGGTGGGCGGCGAAGAACTTGCCGCTCATCAGCAGGCCGGTGGTGTCCTCGAAGGCCATCAAGCCGCCGGGCCAGCGCGGCGTTGGCACCGACAACAGCGTGATGCGGTAGCCATCGGGTCGCTCGATGCTGTCTTCACCCCGCACCACCGTGATCGGGGGCAGCGGTGCTGGGGCTTCGCCCTCGGCTCCGGCATCGGCTGCGGCCCCCTCGCCGCCCGGGCCGGATGGCCGCCGCTGCTCCCACAGCTCCCGCAGCAGCTGGGCGCCGGGGTTGGAGGCGATCAGGCGCAGCTTGCTCCAGCGCTGGGCCAGCTGCCGCAGCAGCGCCACACGGTTGGGGTTCACATGGCCCACCACCACCTGCAGTTCGCCGTTGCTGGGCACCAGCTCCGCCAGCTGCTCGAGATAGGGCTCCGCGAACGAGGCCCCCGGTGGATGCACCAGCAGTGCCGCCGCATGGCCCAGGCTGTCTGGCGCAGCGGGCGGGGGCAGAAACAGGAAGCTGTTGGCGCTGGTGCCCCGCTCCAGGCCGTATTCCACCTCGAAGCGCAGCCGCCGCGGGCTCAGCCCCCGCAGGCAGAGCAGCCCGGGCTCCAGCGGGATTTGGATCACCCGGCGATCTGCGCTGGCTGTGGCCGCTGCGCTGCTGGAGGTGGCCATCAGTAGTGGTTCCCCACTTTGCGGTGGTGAACGGCGGTGGATGCCTCACTGTCGGAGACGTTCCCCTCCTCCACCTCGGCGTAGATGATCCAGTGGTCGGGACCCTCCATCCGCTGCGCCACGCGACAGCCGAGGTAGGCGAGGGCGTCGCCCAGCACCGGCCCGCCGCTGGCGACGCCTTCGAGGGTGTTGATGCCCGCGAAGCGATCGGCGCCGGGGGGGAAGCGCCTGAGGAAATGCCGCAGCAGCTGCTGGTGGTTGTCGTCGCGCAGGATGTTGAGCACGAAGCGATCGCCCACCTGCATCAGCGCTTCGATGGCGCGATCTTTGGCCACCGCCACGGTGATGCCGGGCGGTTCGAAGCTGGCCTGGCTCACCCAGCTGGCCACCATGGCGGAACTGCGGCTGCCCTCCGCCCCCTGCTGGCGGGCTGTCACCACATAGAGCCCGCCGCTCAGGCGCCCCAGGGCCTTGTCGAGATCGCCATCCAGGGCCTTCATCGCCGCGATGGTGCGCTCGCGGGTGAGCAGCTGGCCCAGGTCGGTGCCGGATTCCTCGCAGCGCTGGTAGTCGTTGCCATCCGGCACCTGGCGGATGCGCAGGGGCGCGAAGGCCTCCTTCTGGCCGAGGCTGCGCAGTTGGGAGGCCACGGTGTCGATCGGCTCATCGTTGCCGCCGTAGGCGTCGTACACGCCGACCCATTGCTTGGGTTGCAGGGCCGCCAGCAGGGTGCCGATCGAGGCCTGCAGGTCGGCATCGGCGCTGGCGGGCCAGGTGGGCACCACCACGGCGCTGGCCTCCCCGATCAGGGCACTCAGCTCCTGGGCGTCGGTGGCCCGCAGATCCACCAGCTGCACCTGGGCTTCCGCCTTGCCGATGCCGCGGGCGATGGCCTGGCTGAGGCGATCGCAGAAGCCGTATTGGCTCAGGTAGCAAACGGCGGCGTAGCTCTCGCCCTTGCTGCGATCACTGCTCCAGGCGCGGTAGTCGCCCAGCCACAGCCCCAGGTGCTCCCGCAGCAGCGGCCCGTGGCCCACGGCCACCGTGGTGATCTCCGGCAGGGCATCCATGCGCTTCATCGCCTGCAGCACGCTGCGGGCGTTGGGGCCCATCAGGCAGTCGTAGTAGAAGCGGAAATCTGGGGCGATGGCACCGGGGTCCACATCGAACACGGCATCGGAGCAGTAGTGCAGGCCGAAGGCATCGCAGGTGTAGAGGATGGCGGTGCCGTGGTCGTAGGAAAAGATTGTGTCGGGCCAGTGCAGATTCGGCGCACTCAGAAACTCAAACCGGTGCTGCACACCACTCTCGGGATTGGTGCCTAGATCGAGTTCATCGCCACTTTTCACTGCCCGACTCTTGAACGGCCGGTGCACCTGATTCTCCAGGAACTGGATCGCCACCTTGGAGGCCACGATGGTGATCTCGGGGTTGAGATCGATCAAGTGGCCAATCAGCCCGGAGTGATCCGGTTCGGTGTGGCTCACGATCAGATACTCGATCGCCTTGGGATCGATCTGCTCCTGCAGCAGTGGCAGCCAGGTGCTTGCGAACTTGAGGTGGCTGGTGTCGATCAGGGCGGTGCGCTCACCCCGCACCAGAAAGCTGTTGTAGGTGGTGCCATTGCGCAGGCCAAATTCGATGTCGAAGCGGCTGCGGTCCCAGTCCAGCGAGCGGATGGTGCTGGTGTCGGGGCCGATGGGCTCGCACTGCAGGCTCAGCCTGGGTGTGGCGGCGGTGGCAGCAGTGGCAGCTGTGGCCATGGATCCCACGCAGTGGCCCTCAACTTTAGGTAATGCCGCCGGCGATCTGGTCAGCAAAAACCCCGGCCGTCAGGCCGGGGCAGGGTCCCGTGGTCTCGATTGGTGTGAAGCGGCTCTGGAGCCGCGCCCGTTCAGCCCTCCACCTGCACGGCCACGGTGGTCATGGTTTGGGCCTTGGGTGCCGTGACGGTGAGCAGCCCATCGCGGTAGTGGGCGCTGAGCCCTTCGCGATCGATGCCGGAAGGAAAGCGGAAGCTGCGGCTCCAGGTGCCGTAGCGGAACTCACTCAGCAGCGGGCCGGGGCGATCAGCTGCGGCATTGGATTTGCGCTCGGCGCTGATCACCAGGCTGCGATCGGTGGCTTTCACATCGATCGATTCCTTGGCCACGCCGGGCAGTTCCAGGCTGATCTCAAAACCGCTCTCGGTTTCACGCACTTCAGCGGCGGGAACGCGCTCGGCGGTTTGCAGCTGTTGCTCCAGCCGCTCGAACAGATCGAAGGGGGATTGGCGCAGGGTGAGCATGGGGATGCCTCCAGATGTTGCGGGTGCGGGGTGTTCACCCGCCACGCCAATGTGCACCGGCCCGCTGAGCACCAACAGCGCAAGAACCGACCCTGCCGGTACGGCGCTCACCCCCGAGGTTCGGCTGCCACGCCCTGGTGGCAGGAGAGCCGAACCGTGCGCGGGGCGTGGGCTTCAGAGCGCCCGCAGCTCGGCAGCCAGTTCCGCCGCTCCGACCGCCTCCACCCCCTCGTGCAGCGGGAATCGCTCCTCGCCGGCATGCACCACAAAACAGCGCTGCGGCTCCAGATCGGCGCGGGCCTGGTGAAAGCCCTTGCCGAGCCGCGGGGCCGTGCTGCGTTTCACCTCGATGGCCCAGCGATGGCCGCCGGGCAGATCCAGCACCAGATCGATCTCGGCTCCGGCCGCGGTTCGGTAGAACCAGGCCTGGCTGCGCTGGGGGGCGCAGGTGATCAGGTTTTCCAGCACGAACCCCTCCCAGCTGGCGCCGGCCACCGGGTGTCCCAGCACAGCCTCGCGATCGTCGAGCCCCAGGAGGGTGTGCACCAGGCCGCTGTCGCGGACATACAGTTTCGGCGCCTTCACCAGGCGCTTGCCCACGTTGGCGTGCAGCGGTTGCAGGCGCCGCACCAGCAGCAGATCCACCAGCAGATCGAGATAGCCGCTCACCGTTTTGCCGCTCACCCCCAGGCTGCGGCCCAGGGCGGCGGCATTGAACAAGCTGCCCTGCCCGTGGGCGAGCATGGTCCAGAAGCGGCGCAGGGTTTCGGCCGGGATGCGCGGTCCCAGCTGGGGAATGTCGCGCTCCAGATAGGTGCGCAGGAAGGCCTCGCGCCAGAGGCTGCTGGCCGGATCACTGGCTGCCAGAGCACTGTCTGGAAAGCCACCGCGGATCCAGAGCGCCTCGTGGTGCCGCGGCTCCAGTTCCAGCAGGTTGAGCCCGCCCAGCTCCAGAAACGCGAGGCGACCGGCCAGGCTCTCGCTGGATTGGCGCATCAGCTCCATCGAAGCGGAGCCAAGCAGCAGGAAGCGACCGTTGGCCTGGCCGCTGCGCCGGCCCGCATCGATCAGGCCGCGCAGGCTGCCGAACAGCTCCGGCAGGCGCTGCACTTCATCGAGCACCACCAGCTTGTTCGCCTGGCTGGCCAGGTAGAGGGCGGGATCGCTGAGGCGGGCCCGGTCTGCCGGCGCCTCCAGATCGAGATACACGCTGGGGCGCTTGGCGGCCAGCTGCAGGGCGAGGGTGGTTTTGCCCACCTGGCGCGGCCCCAGCAGGGCCACGGCAGGGAACTGGGCCAGCAGGGTTTCGAGCTGCGCCAGGGCCAGCCGGCCAATCAACCCCGTGGTGGTGCGGGCGAGCTCCGGAGGGCCAGACTCCATCCGCTTGGATCAAGATCCTTGCAATTCTGGAGCCTTCCTTCCGATTTGCAAGGAAAACGGGCTCAAGGCGGTGCGCTCAGAGCCACCACCAGCTGTTGAAGGCGGCGGCTTGGCCGCAGGGTTCGCCGGCCTCGTTCCAGAGGGTCCAGAGGCGGGCGGCCTGGATCTGGAAGCGGCGGCCCTGGCTGTCGATGCGGATGCCGCTGTAGCCGCTGAGGGCCTGCGCCTGGCTGGCGCTGTGCAGCATGCGCGCCCGGCCGGCCCGTTGCTCCGCCGGTGCGGTGAGGCGTGAGGGCAGGCCCACCTGCTCGGCCCAGGGGCGGTGCCAGAGCAGCAGGGCGGCTCGGTTGGCGTAGGTGAGCCGGGGGCCGGGATCGCCGCCGGGATCGGCCCCGTCGTGGGCGAGTACCACCGTGGCGGCGGCGAACAGCTCCTGGGCCTGGCGGCTCAGATCACTGCCCTCGCCGCTGCAGTTCGTTAGCAAGGGCCGGCCGAAGGCCCGCTGGTGGCTGCGCAGGATCCGGGCCGCCAGGGCCAGCGACGCGGCGCTGAGCCAGGGGGCTTCGGCCTCAGCTGGCGGGGGCATCGCGGCCGGCGGCCATGGCGGTGGCCAGGGCCTGGGTGCTGAAGCCGGCGCCCTGGCCCTTGAGGTGATCCAGGAAGCGCTGGTTGGCCTCGGGGAAGCGGGCGTCTTCAGCCAGGGGCAGCGGGCCGGCCTCATCGAGGCCGGTATCGCCCTCCATGGCCGGGGTGATCACCACGAGCCCCGGATCGAGGGCTGCGTTGTACGTCCACCAGCGGCTGGGATCCTTGATGGCTGCGGGGGCCGGCGGCAGGGTGCCATCGGCGCTGGGCTGCGGCAGGCCCGCGGCTGGAGTGGCCTCCCGGGCCCTCTTGGCCAGCAGTTCACGCCGCTGGATGGCCAGATCCGCCAGCAGCTGGGCGCGGCTGCGGCCCCGCATCTGGAACAGCACGAAGGGATCTTCGCTGAAGCGCTCGCCCATCAGGTAGTAGACGGCGCTCACGTGCTTGCAGGGATTGATCTTGTCGGGGCAGGTGCACTCGCTGCGCACCTCCTGCAGCTTGAAGGGGAACAGGCGCTTGCCGCTGGCGGCGAAGGCGCGCTCGATGTCTTGCGGCATCACGCCGGCCAGCAGCTGGGCCGACCAGCGGGCCTTCTGGCCGAGGGCTTCGAGCACGTAGCCCCAGTCTTCATCGTTGAGCACATCAAGCCAGAGCTTCACCTTGTAGGGCTCCTCGCCGCTGCCCTGCACGCGGGCGTGCACGCGGCGCCCCTCGAAGCGGATCGAGAGCACGTTGCCCTCGCGGGCGTAGGCCCAGGCGCGCTCCAGCCGTTTCTTGAAGCGGTAGCCGTTGATCAGCTCCATCCACTGCTCCACCCACCAGGGCTGCTGGCCCAGGCCCTGGTCGCCCAGTTGGGTGGTGATGCCGTTGTTGGGGGTGGAGAGGGTCATGGGAACAGTCTGCCGGCTCGGGCGATGTGCTCCCTCAGACCGGGGTGCTGCAGTCGTCGGGGGCGCTGAAGGCCAGGTGGATAGAGCTTCACCCAGCGGATCTGGGGAAACCCTTGCAGGCACTGGCGGATTTCGGCCACGGTGCGCTCGGGCAGCCCGTGGCTGGGGGGCGCCTGGCCGAGGCGCGTGGCGTGTTCGCGGGACTCTCCGGAATTCTGTACAGACTGTACGGAATTGGCCCGGGGGCTTTGCGGAGGCGTTGGGGTCGTGGTTGGGCCTCCTGGCGGATTCGCTGTTGCTGCTGGTGCCAGCGGAGGTCTGCCGTCATGGGGTCAGTCTGCCGAGCCTCCGCGCCGTCGCCAGGCTGGGGGCATCCGCCAGGAGTGCCATGGCCCGGGAGCAGCAGCGGCTGGCCGCCAACGTGGCCGGCCCCTTCTACGTAGACCGCAGCTGCATCGACTGCGGCACCTGCTGGCAGTTCGACCCGGCCCACTTCGCCCCGACCGGTGACACGTCGCACGTGCATCGCCAACCCCAGGGGGACGCCGAGATCCGCCAGGCGCTGCTGGCGCTGCAGGCCTGCCCGGTGGCGGCGATCGGCACCAGCCGCGAGCTGCTGGCCCACACCCCCGCCGATGGCTTCCCCGCCCTGGTGGAGTCCAGGCCTGAGGGGGACGTGACTTACTGCGGCTGGGCGTCGCGCAAGAGCTTCGGGGCGAGCAGCTGGCTGATCGTGCGCCGCCGATCCGATGGCAGCGCCGACAATGTGCTGATCGATGTGCCCCGCTGGAGTGGAGCCTTGGCGCGGCAGATCACGGCGCTGGGTGGCATCCAGCGGATCCTGCTCAGCCACCGCGACGACGTGGCCGACCATGCCGCCTGGGCCCGACACTTCGGCTGCGAGCGCTGGATTCACGCCGCCGATGCCAGCGCGGCGCCGGAGGCGGAACACCAGCTGGAGGGCACGGAGCCCGTGGCGCTGGATGCCGACCTGCAGCTGATCCCCACCCCCGGCCACACGCCCGGCTCTCTGGTGGTGCTGTTCGCCGGCCAGGTGCTGTTCAGCGGCGACCACCTCTGGTGGGGCGTGGACCCGCCGGGCGTGGTGGCCTCCCGCCGCTACTGCTGGTGGAACTGGGAGGAGCAGCTGCGCTCGGTGGAGAAACTGCTGGCTCTGGATGTGCGCTGGCTGCTGCCCGGGCATGGACGCCGCCGCGCCTTTGGGGCGGGGGAGTGGCGGCGGGAGTTGGAGAAGACGTTGGCGGGGGCGCGTTGATGTAGCTGGGGGCAGCTTGTGTTTGTGGGTCTGCTGAACAGGCTGGGGGTGTGAGTGGCCCACTTAAGAGTGGCTGGCCGTTCTGGGTTTTGGGACTGTTGGCTGGTTGCTTTGGGGTGGTTAATCTGCGGGAGATGGCCTGAGAAGTGTTTGTGCGGGTCCGTCTGATAAAAAGTTAGTCGTCATGATTTCCAAGTATAGAGAGAGCGATGATGACAAGAAGTTGCGCAAGTGGTTTGCGAATGATCTGTCGCGCTCGTTGCTACGTGGAATCGAGCTGCGAAAGGGAAACATGCGCGGCTTATCGCCATTTGAAATGTCGATTGACTACCCAATCTCAGCTATTGCAGGCCGAAATGGAGCCGGGAAATCGACAATATTAGCTTTGGCCTGTTGCGCGTATCACAACAGCAAAAATGGCTTCAAACTAAGGAGACTCTGGAAAACCGAGGCTGTTTGCGGGACAATAGCCCTGTGATCGCAGTCCAGAACTGGGTTGATGGGTGGCAAGCAGCTTGGCTTCTCGGATTACGAGCTCACCACCGCCAAAAAGCAGACCAAACGGGAGAAGTTTCTCTCTGAGATGGAGGCGGTAGTGCCCTGGCAGGCACTCATCGATCTGATCGAGCCCCACTACCCCAAAGCGAGCAAGAAAGGCGGCCGGCCTCCCTATCCACTGGCCACGATGCTGAGGATCCATCTGCTGCAGCAGTGGTATTCCCTCAGCGACCCGGCGATGGAAGATGCACTGATCGAGGTGCCCACCATGCGCCGCTTTGCTGGGATCGAGCTGATCACCGATCGGATCCCCGATGAGACCACGATTCTCACCTTCCGCCACCTGCTGGAGAAGCATGGGCTTGGTGAGCAGATCTTTGACACCGTAAAAGCGCTCCTGGCTGCTCGGGGCGTGACGATGCGCCAGGGCACGATCGTCGATGCAACTTTGATCGCGGCACCCAGCTCCACCAAGAACAAGGCTGGCAAGCGGGATCCGGAGATGCACCAGACTAAGAAAGGCAACCAATGGTATTTCGGCATGAAGTTCCACGCCGGAGTGGACAAGGACTCAGGCCTGATCCATTCGGTGGTCGTCACTGCCGCTAACGTGCATGACCTCACCCCGGCAGCTGACCTGTTGCATGGAGACGAGGAAGTGGTTTACGGCGACGCCGGATACCAGGGCATCGCCAAGAGACCGGAGATGGCCGGCAAAACAGCGGAATTCAGGGTGGCCATGCGGCCCGGTAAGCGCAGGGCTCTTGCTGATACCCCGGATGGGAGGGTGCAGGATCTGATCGAGACAGCCAAGGCCCACATCCGCTCCAAGGTCGAGCATCCCTTCCGCGTGATCAAGCAGCAGTTCGGTTTTCAGAAGACCCGGCTGCGTGGCCTGGCCAAGAACCGCTGCAAAATCCACGTGCTGGCAGCACTATCGAATCTGTTCCAGGCCCGACGGCAGTTACTCGCAACAGCCTGAACAGGAGCTTGGTGTATCTAGACACCTCGATTCAGCCTCAGAAGCCAGACCAGAGTGGCTGAACATGAGAGCAAAAGTCATCAGAAAACGGCCTCAGAGGCAATTCACGACCAAAAGCACTCTTCCTGCTCACTGCCGCCGCTCAAACCCCGTTTGTCCAGAGATTCCCTA
>Ga0214917_10005637_pt1 | contig 13308 bp, 19 predicted proteins | sample LL_1208_BB_MetaG_FD_177983 | JGI IMG/M metagenome (GOLD analysis project Ga0214917, IMG submission 177983) | Freshwater microbial communities from Lake Lanier, Atlanta, Georgia, United States - LL_1208_BB | ecosystem: Environmental > Aquatic > Freshwater > Lake | place: USA: Georgia | collected... | reverse complement strand
TGGCGGGCGTGCCGGTCGTTTGGCGATTGGTCTGCAAAGAACTCCAGCCGCCAGCGCCACGCGATCCGTTTCGCCGATACCGGGCAATGTGACGCTCTTGAGCGAACCTAGCGTCTGGCCCGGTGCGCTCTTGCGGCGATCTACCGTCGCCCACAGTCTGCAAGCCTGCCAGCCACTCGCCGTAGGATCGTGGCAGACGGCCGCGTTGCGGGCTGGACCCGTGCCACCTCGAGGAGATCCCCAATGTCCGAGATCAAGATTCGCCGACGCTCGCGTGACCTTCCGATCACGCTCTCGACTGCCACCGCTTCAGCCACCACCATCCGCATGGAAGACTTCGCGGGCGGCGTGGTCGAGCTCGGCACCATGAGCACGAACGCCACGAGCCTGCAGATGTGGGGAGCCTCGACCGACACCGGACCTTATCGCCGCGTCTACAAGACCGACGGCAGCGTGGCCGACATCACGCTCGCACCATCGACCACCGACGGCCGCATCTACGCCCTGCCCGACGAGGTATTCGCTCTCCAGTTCCTGCGAGTGGTGAGTGCCACCACGAACAGCACCGGGACAGTCGGGATCGTCACGCTCAAGAGCTAGCCCATGCCGCAGCGTATCGAGATGTGGAGGCCGCCCCGGGCCAAGCATCAGATCCGCGTCGCAGAGTCCAGGCCCAACGCCTACAGGCGAGGGTATACCGATGGTCGGCATCGAGCCTGGCGTCGGGCTGTGCTCGAGCGTGACGCGTGGACGTGTCGCCACTGCCGGCGAGTCTGCGGACGCAAGGGCGAAGCGCATGCTGATCACGTGAGCCCGGTGGTCGCTGGCACTGATCACTGCGTCGATGGTCGCTCGCGGTATGACGTTGAGGTCGGGCAATGCCTGTGTGCTCCATGCCATCAGCGGAAGACGAACGCGGAGGCCGTCGCGTCGCGCGCGAGTTGACGCGACGCCTAGATTTTGTGCAGCCACCGCCTAGGGGGTGCGCACGAAAACGAGCGTCTGAGGAAAACCAACTGTTCCGGGGCACGCTCGTCGGCGGGAGTTTCTGACCCTGTTTTTTGGCCTGCACAAAACGGAGGCACGCGTGGGGCGGCGAGGACCGAAGACACAACCGACAGCGGTGAAGATTTTCCGCGGCAACCCGAGCAAGGAGAACCTCGCCGAAAAAGTTGCTCGCCAGCCGAAGCCGAGCGAAGCATCGCTCGCTCCGCCGCCGATCCTCGAGGGCCATGCGCTCGCGATGTGGAACCGTCGGGCTCCGCAACTCGCAGCGATGAAGGTGCTGACCGACGCTGACATCGAAACGCTCACCAGGTACTGCATCGCTTGGGAACTCTACATGCTGGCATACGCCGCAGTAAAGGGAGCCGGGCTCTCGTCGGAGATCGCGAGCGGTCGGCGAACGACCACGCCCGAAGCCACGCTGATCCGCGGCTACCACGCCGACCTTCTGCAGATCGAACGTGAATTCGGGCTGACTCCATCCGGCCGCGCCGGCATCAAGGTTGACCATGCCGAAGAGCAGAACACGCTCGCGAGCTTCCTCAACGAAAACGCCAGCTAGCCCGCCGGCCGAAGCCTGGAAGCAGCGGCCCGAGTACGTGGACGGCTTCGTCTACGATCCGGCTGCCGCGGCTCGCGTGATCAAGTTCATCGAGACGTTCTGCCGGCGTGTCGGCGATGACGGGCGGAATCACCCCGTCAAACTCCTCGACTGGCACAAGACCGGACTGATCGAGCCGGTGTTCGGGTGGAAGCATCCCGACGGCCGCCGCCGCTACCGAAAAGCCGGTCTTTTCGTCCCGAAAAAGAACACGAAATCGAGCCTCATGTCGTGGCTCACGCAGTATTTCCTCGTCGCCGACTTTCCACTTAGTGACGTGTTCGGTGCGGCCGTGGATCGTGAGCAGGCGCGGATCATCTTCCGCATGGTGGCGAAGAGCATCCAGGCGTCGCCCGAGTTGTCGAAGGTGCTCGAGGTGATCGACTCGCGTTCGGTGATCGTGAACAAGGAACACGGCAACTACTACCGCTGTCTATCCGCCGACGCGTTTCGGAATGAGGGGCTCAATGGAAAAGTGATCGTCGATGAAATCCACGCGCACAAGACGCCGGATCTCGTCGATGCGTTGATCTACGCGACGCGTGCCACTCGGAACGGACTCGTGATGGCGATCTCTACGGCGGGCGACAACCGCACCGGGATCGGCTGGCAGTGGTGGCAGGACTGCGAGATGGTGACGGCGAACCCCAAGTCGAATCCGACCTTCTACGGCAAGATCTACGCGGCCCGCCCCGACGAGGGCGATGACATTGGCGACCCGGCCGTGTGGCGGAAGGCGAATCCTTCTCTCGGGATCGTGTTCCCAGAAGACGAGTTCGCGGCCGATTACCAAGACGCGATGACGAACCCGCGAAAGCTCGGGCGGTTTCTCCGATATTCCTTGAATGTCTGGAGTGCCCCCGACGGGAGGTTCTTCAAGCCGGATGCCTGGGCTGCGTGCGGCGAGCCGCTGCGGCCGTTCGGCGATCGCCCGGTGTACGCCGGGCTCGATCTCGCGACCACGTATGACCTCACCGCCCTCGTGCTCGCCTGCCCAGACCCCAGCGACGGGTCGGTCGATCTGCTGCCGTTCTTCTGGATTCCAGAAGCGAACGCGGTGGAGCGGTCGAACCGCGATAAGGTCGATTATCTGTCGTGGGTTCGCGAAGGGCATATCCGCGTGACGCAAGGCAACGTCACCGACTACACGGTGCTGCACCGCGACATTCTCGCGATCTGCGAGGAATACAAGGTGCGGACGCTGGCCGTGGACTTGAAGCACAACGGGCAGATGCTCGCGAACATGCTGCAAGGGGATGGGGTGGAAGTGCGAGGATTTCCGCAAGGCGGACGGGCTATGTCCGCGCCGATGCGCTCCCTCGAAAACCTCGTGACCGGCGGCAAAGTTCGGCATGCCGGGCACCCGGTGCTCGGGTGGTGCGCGAACAACACCGTGTGCCACGAGACGAGCAAGGGCGAGATTTTCCCGAGCAAGAGCAAGAGCACCGAGCGGATCGACGGAATCATCGCGACGTGTGAAGCCCTCGCCGTGTGGCTGGGCAACGAACAGTCCCAGACCGCAGCCCCCGAAATCTTCTTCCTATGATCGCGAAAAACGAGCACCGCATCCTCTGGCTGCCCGGCGAAGAACGCATGTGGGATGAGGACGCCGGCAGTCGCTCGTCGGCTGGCGTGCGGATCAGCCCCGACAACGCGCTCATGGTCTCGACGGTCTTTGCCTGCATCCGCGTGCTCGCGGAGGCGGTGGCGACGCCGGCCCTCCACGTGCTCGAGCGGATGGCCGACGGCGGCAAGCGGCGCGCGACCGAGCTCCCGCTGTACCGGAAACTGAACCTACAGCCGAACGGATGGCAGACCTCGTTTGAGTGGCGCTGCCAGTTGATGCTCCACGCGGGCCTCTACAACGTCGCCTACTGTGAGATCGTGCCCGGGCAGTCGGGATCGGTGGAGCAACTGATTCCGCTGCACCCGTCGCGGATGAAGGTGGAGCGGCTGGAGAACGGCAAGCTCCGCTACAAGTATCGCGAGGAGAAGGGGCAGGAGACGGTCTACAACCAGGAGCAAATCCTCGCCATTCGTGGGCTCACCGAGGACGGCATCAACGGACTCTCGCCGGTCGAGACGTGCAAAGACGCGATTGCCTTGGCGCGAGCCTACGAACTCCACGGGGCGCGGTACTTCGCCGCCGGTGCCCGGCCCGGCTTCGTGCTCTCGACCGAGGGGCAACTGAACGCCGAAGCCCGCGAGACGCTGGCGAACCAGTGGGACCGCAAGCACGCCGGAGTAGGGAATTCCCACCGGACGGCCGTGCTCACGGGCGGACTCAAGCCCTACGGGCTGCCGCAAAACACGAACACCGACAGTCAGTGGCTCGAGGGGCGGCGTTTTCAGATCGAGGAAATCTGCCGGCTCTGGCGCGTGCCGGCCTGGAAGATTCAGGCGCAGGGCGCGATGCCGCCCGGGTCGCTCGAAACCTCGTCGCAGGAGTTCCTCACCGACACGATCATGCCGTGGCTGCGTCGCTTCGAGTCGGCGTTCACGCGCGATCTGATCGTCGAGGATGACCGCTACGAAGTGTCCTTCGACACGCGATTCATGCTGCGTGCCGACTCCGCGAGTCGCTCCACGTACTACCGGCAGATGTGGGATCTCGGCGTGTTCAATACGAACGACATCCGCACCGAGGAGGGCATGAACCCGGTGGATGGCGGCGACGTTCGATACCGCCCGCTCAATATGGGCACGCTGGGCCAGGATCCGACGGCGACCGACGTGCTCGCGCAGCAGCAGCCCGGCAGCGGCATCGACGGGCAGGCGGTCGAAGGCGGGCTTGCCGCTGCGGCTGGCGAGCCGGTGGTGCCTGCGACGCCGGGCGAGCCTGCCGAGCCCGAGGCTCCGCAAGTCGCCGACGTGTCGCTGAATGGTGCCCAGATCACGGGGCTGATCGCGATCATTCAGTCGGTGGTCGATGGGTTGGTCAATCGGGACGGTGCGGCAGCGATGATCGCTGCGGCGTTCCCGTCCATGAACACCGCACAGATTGCGGCGATTCTTGCCGGGGTGGTGGAGCGTCAGCCCGCACCAGCAGCGGACCCTGCGCAGCCGCCGCAAACCGAGCCGATGCCCACTGCCCCGGCGGGTCGCTCGCTGTCTGGGTCTTCTCGCGACTGCGGCACTGGTGCCGGCGGTTTCAAGCCGGGCAACAAGTGCGCGGGCGGCGGAGACGGCGGCGGTTCCAAGGGCGGAGGCGCATCGTCTGGCGGATCTGCAGGAGATGACTCTGTCGATACCGCCGGGGGCGGCGCATCCGGGCCAGCCCATTCAGAGGGAAGCAAGGCCAACAAGCATCGAGAAGCTAACAGGCAATCTCGCAAGACAGAAGATTACACGCCCACCAGGGGTGATGCGACGGACACATCGGACAGACACACCGTCACCCCCCGATACGCTGCGGACGGTCGCTACATCGCGCCTACTTCGCCAGACGATTGGACCCCGCAGCGCCAAGAAATGCACCGGCAGATCATCGCCGATGCGACGGCCGGCGTCCCTGCCTCAGAAGAGCCGACCTTCTACATGATGGGTGGCGGGCCGGCGGCCGGCAAAAGCAGCATCATCAGAAGCGGCGACGTGAAGCACCCAGAAAAGCATGTGCTCGCGAATCCAGATGAGTTCAAGTTGGACATCCCCGAGTATCGCGATGGCTTGGCTGCGATGGACTTCAAGGCAGCAGCAAACGCTCACGAGGAATCAAGCTACCTGAATAAGCGAGTGATGGCAGCGGCTCGAGGAAATTCTCAGGATGTTGTGTGGGATGGCACTGGGAATCATTCAATCGAGAAGCTTGAGTCTCAGGTGAAGCCTTTTCGGGACGCAGGCTACAAGGTTCAAGCCGATTACGTGACGTGCGACACAGATCAGGCCGTGTCTAGGGCAGTTGCTCGCGCGAAGAAAGAGGGTCGCGAGGTTCCAGAGTCTGAAATCCGAAGAACACATGCATCCGTTTCGCAGATCTGGCCCGAGGCTGTTCGACGCGGCCTCTTTGATCAAAGCGATCTCTATGACACGAATGCCGGCGGCAAGCCGGTTCGCATTGCGTCCGCGAGAGGCACCAAACTGACGATCCACGACGAAGCCGCGTACCAGAGGTTTCTCGACAAGGCGGGAGGCCCGAAGAAGCGGTCGAGTCGCGGGGCTCGGAAGCGTTAGTCTCGAGCCGGCATCGGCATGATGCCCTTCTTTAGCATCTCGTCGATCTCTGGCTTGATTTCCTTGAAGTAGGCCGCAGCCTCTTCGCCCATGATGCTGGGCTCTGTCTTGCCGTTGACTGCGTCTCGCATCAACTGGTTGCGATCGTCTTGTGTCAGCGCCATCGTGCCCTCCTGTTCCGTTCAGCATATCACGCGTGGCACGCAGAGCATCGCCGGCTGTTGCTCAGAGCAGCAACTCGCCGGTCACAACGTACTGCTCGGCGAGTTTCTCCATTGCTCTGGTTGTCACCACGTACTCGTGCCATCCGACCTTACACTGCGCCGCTGGCGTCAGCATCTCGGGCGTCAGGGTGTAGCGGAAGGTGATCCCGCGACCCTTGAGCACGAGCGGCGTCTTGATGTAGTAGTGCTTTCCGTAGTGCCCGAGTCGAGCCTCGATCTGCGAATCCTCCCGCCGCTTCTCGCCCATTTCTGGGTAGTGGAAGTGCATGCCCATTTCATCCTCCTCGTTTGGTGAACTCTCGATCCACGCCTGACGGCCACACGCCGTCAGGCAACCGTCGCCGGGAGTTTTTCCCGGTATCCGATCCAACTGCCGCCAGACCACCGGAACCCGTTCGCCTTGAGGTCGTTCAGGATCTCGCGGGCGGGCTTCTCCGCGAACGTCACTCGGACGAACGCGTCGCCCTCAATCAGCACGCCGTCGGCTGCGGCCTCCGCTGCCGCTGACCGCTTGGCCATCTGCTCGACCAGGGCAAGCCGCTTCCGGTCTGCCGCGATCTGCTGCCGAAGATTCGACAACGCATACGGCGGGTACGGGTGAGGCTCCCAAGAGTAGGTCGGTTTGTAGTTCTTGACCTTCTCGGCCTCCGCCTCAGACAGCCCTTCGTCGATCTTTCCGGTCTTCAGGAACTTGGCGTGAGCCCTGTTGACGAACTTCATACGCTCGGCGATCCGCTCACGATCGGCCATCCGCTTCTTCAACTGCTCCGCTGCGTTCTCGTCATCGCTGAAAATGTTCCGCTTCAGCCGGCTTTCGAGGGTCGCCGCCGCCCGGTCGTGCCGAGCGGCCATCCGCTCGGACTCAATGCCGGCACGCATCCCATTCTCGATCCGCTTGGCATCCGCCCGGGCACGCTTCTCGGAGTGGTGCCCGACAAGAATAGGCTGGCCGAACGGGATCATTTCGCCCACTGCCTTCGCCGCCTTGAACGCGGCGTCTGCCTTTGCCACCCGCTTCTCCGCCCACTCGCGGCGAAGCTCGGCCCGCCGCTCCATTCGTTCTCGCATGGTCATCGTGTTTTCTCCTTTGGTTTCCGATCACTCAGCCACTCGCCGCCATCACCGCCATCATCTTCCCGTGCGCGCCCCAGTAGTGGCCGATCAGTTCTCCGGTGTAAGCCTGAATGGCGGTCCACGGGAACTGCTCGGTCTTCGTGTTGGGGTACTTGTAAATGACTCCGGTCACAACTCCACCACGCTTCACAAGGTATTCGGCGGGCGTGTTGCGCCCGGTCGCCTTCTTGTAAAGCTCAACGGTCACTGCCTTGCTCATCGCTCACTCTCCTTTCTGGGCGGCCGCAGCCGCGACAAACTTCTCGTAATCCAACTCCCACGCCTTCGGCTGGGGCGGCATCTTCTTCGCCTCCCCGCCATGCTGGGCCGCGTACTGCTTGGCCCGCTTCTCAGTGATCCCGAACATCCGCTGGCTCATGTGCTTCCCGATCCATTGCCAGTTCTGGGGCTCGGGTCCGGCCATCGCCGCAGCCAACTCCCGAAAGTGATTCAAAACCGCTTCGTTCACAAGCAACCTCCTTTCGACTCCCGATCACCCATCCATCACACCCCTAGTATATCCGATCGGCAATACCATGGCAAGAGGTTGAGACAAAATAATTTCAGCCCTAGAAACAGGCTGATTTTATGGGTATTTCCGAGTGGACACTTAGTACCGTGAGAAACGGCTACTCTCGCGGCCTTCCGGCCGTCGGATGCCGGCTAAAACGCTCGGCATCGACCCTGCGGATGAACCACTGATCTTCGATCCTAAAGGCCCGCACTTTGCCCGCAGAGGCCAGTTGGCGCATCCAGGCTCTAGTCACGTCCGCCAGCTTTGCGGCCGTCCCAACGCTCACGTATTCGCCTGGATCGATTTTAGGCATGGTTGCGAAGTGTACCCCGCTGCAAGCCTTGGGGCAAAGGGCGATAGCCTCAAGGCATGGCGAAGTATGACCACATCGACTTCACACCGCCCGCCGGCGTGCGCGACGAAGCCGCGAAGGGGCTCGCGTGGCGCGACGAGTTCAACCGCGGCGGCACAGCGGTCGGCGTTGCCAGGGCGCGCGACCTGTCGAACGGCACGAACATCTCGCCCGAGACGGCACGCCGCATGAAGGCGTATTTCGACAGGCACGAGATCGACAAGCAAGGAAAGGGCTACCGCCCAGGCGAGGACGGCTATCCATCAGCCGGCCGCATCGCCTGGGCGCTTAGATCTGGGGCGGAGACCCCGGCCAGGATTGGGCGAACAAGTTGGTGAAACAGATGAACGCCGCAGACGAGGAGAGAACGATGAGCAACGCAGTTGAACGCCGCAGCCTGTTGATCGAGGAGAACGCCGATGCCGCCGTGCCGATGCTCGCCGTCGAGAAGCGGAGCATCGAGGGCGAAGGCGAGCGTGAATACATCGTGGGCTACGCCGCCCGCTTCGGCGTGCGGTCGCTGCTGCTCGGCGACTTCTATGAGCGTATCGACCCGGCGGCGTTCAGCATCGTCTCGGAGCGGCGCGGCCGGAAGAAGAAGCTCGAAACGCGGGCGCTCTTCAATCACGATTCAAACTACCCGCTCGCCCGCTATCCGCGGACGCTGTCGCTGACGGTGGACAAGGTAGGGCTGCGGTATGAGTTTCCGGTGCCCGACTCCACCTACGGCCGGGATCTCGCGAACAACATCCGCGACGGCATCGTGCTCGGATCGTCCTTCGCGTTCACGGTCGCACCTGGGGGCGATGCGTGGGCGATCGAGGACGGGCAGAGCGTGCGGACGATCCGCTCGGTCGATTCCTTGCTCGATGTCGGCCCATGCACGTATCCGGCCTACGGCGACGGCGGTCTTGAAGTCGCCCAGCGTTCGCTCGAACAGTTCCGCCAGCAGCGCGAGGCGGTGGTAGCCAAGCGTGTGCGGTCGGCCGCGAAGGCCGCAGAGTTCCGCAATTTCTTGAGGTCGCATGGCCGCTAAATCCGGCGATTCGTGCCCGAATTGTCGCGTCGGGAAGTTGCTCGTCGCGTCGAGTCAACGCCAGGGCGAGTACCAAATTCGGTACTTGCGGTGCCGCTGCGGCAACACCGACAAGCACGTGTTGCCCGCCGCTGAAGTGCGTCGCGCGAAGCCAGCGGCCTGACCCTTCTTTACTGCCCGCTCTGCGTGTGCTGCAAGGGTGCGTGGCTGTCTCCATACGTTCAAGGGTAGAGCGACGGCATTGAAGCCGCCGCGACCCCGTACATAGGAGCGACGCTCGTGGACAAGCTGAAGAAGCTGCTCGATGAACTGGCTGCCGTGGTTGCCGAGATGGAGGCCACGACCCAAGCCCCAGCCGAGGGCGACGCTCCGGCGATGGATGCCGCGCAGGAGGCTTCCCTCCGCTCGCTCGAAGAGCGAGCGGACAAGCTCCGCGAGCAGATCGAGTTTCTGAAGCGCGTTCAAGCCAAGGAGTTGGAACTCCGCAGCGTTCTGGAGCGTGCCGCTCCGGTGAAGGCTGTTGCCGCCGCCCTCGATACGAAGGAGACCGCCGACGTGGAGAAGCGAACCGAGTACGCCGTGCCGAAGTCGCACACCAGCCTCCGCGCGTTCCGCGACGCTGAGACTGCTTACCGTGCTGGAATGCACATCAAGGGCTTCGTCTTCGGTGACGCTGAAGCCCGCCGGTGGTGCAAGGATCATGGCGTCGAGACCCGCGCCCAGGCCGGCGGCGTCAACTCGCTCGGCGGTGTGCTGACGAGCCCTGAACTCAGCACCGAGGTGATTCGTCTCGTCGAGGAATTCGGCGTGTATCCTCAGTACGCTCGCCGGATGCCGATGAACAGCGACACGATGGTGATCGCCCGTCGGACGGGTGGCCTCTCGGCTCGCCCGGTCGGCGAGAACGTCGAGGTGACGGCGAGCGACGTGACGTTCGACAACGTCGAGCTCGTCGCGAAGATTTGGGGCGTGGCGAACCGCGTCCCAAATTCGCTGCTCGAAGACTCGGTGATCGACCTCGCCGACCTCATGGCCCTCGAAATCGGCCAGGCTTACGCCGAAGCGTTCGACAACGCGGGCTTCATCGGTGACGGCACGAGTGCCTACCACGGCGTGACTGGTGTCGCGACGAAGGTTCTGCAGTCGAACTACTCGGCGTCGGTCGTGACCGCGACCAGCAACACGACGTTCGGCGACCTGACGATGAAGAACTTCACCGACACGCTCTCGCGGTTGCCGCTCTACGCTCGCAACCGGAACGCTCGGTGGTACATCTCGCCGGTCGGCTGGGGTGCCGCGATGCTGCGGCTCGCCATGCTCCCAGGCGGCACGTCGAACGCTGGCGGGAACAACAGCGACAACGTCGCGGCCGGCTTTGGCGAGACGTTCCTTGGCTACCCCGTCACGATGGTGCAGAGCCTTGAGTCGCGGCTCACCGGCACCACTGGTCAGGTGGCTGCCCTGTTCGGCGATCTGTCGCAGGCGGCCCTCTTTGGCGATCGTCGGGCGATCTCGATCAAGACCGCTTCCGAGCGGTACATCGAGTTCGATCAGACCCTGACGTTCGCCACGACCCGCAACGCGATCGTCGTGAACGATCTCGGTTCGACCACGAAGGCCGGCCCGGTGGTCGCCCTCAAGTTCGGCTGATACCTCAAACATTCCTAGGAGAATCCGAAAGTGAATCACGTTTCCGCTAGCAAGACCGTGGAAAAGGTCGAGGTTTCGGTCGCGGCCGGTGCCACGCACTCGCTCGAGATCGACACGATCGGCTTCGCTCACGCTTCGATTGACGTGGCGTTCAGTCCGTTCACCGCTGCTGCGGCCACCGCAGCGACGGCGGCCGTGGTGCTCCGTCTGGCCCAGTCTGATGTGTCCGGCTCAGGCCAGACGAACATCAGCGGGTTCGTCGGCGGCACCGACTTCACGGTCGCCGCGGGCAGCACGACCGGATCGAACGTTGGCTACAGCCACCGCTTCGATGTCGATCTCCGCGGCAAGCGTCGCTATCTGACGGTGTACGCGACGCCGGTCAGCACGGTGGGCGTTGTGACCGTGGCTCGTCTCTCGAAGGGTGAGGCTGGTCCGATCTCGGCTGCCGACAAGGGCGTTGTGACGCAGGCGGTCGGCTGATCGGCTTGACACGCAGGGCAATCTAGGCGGCGGGCGTGGCACTGGTCACGCCCGCCGCTTCTCTTTCTGCGAGGTGCCCATGCTGGTTCAGGTTGGCGATACACGCGTCGAGGTACGAGCGGAGGCCGTGCTGTCTGGCCCACGGTTCGGACCGCTGATCAACGTGTTCGGCTTCATCGAGGCGATGATGCCGCTGCACATTCGCCCGACACTCGGGCAGGGAGCCTACTGGAGCCAGGTTCTCACGAGGATGCTCGAACAGTTCGAGCCGACCACCGAATACATCATCACGCTCGATATGGATTCCTTCATCTCCAAGGAAAACATCGAGCACCTGTTTGCTCTGGCGATGACGTTTCAATGTGACGCGCTCGCACCGCTCCAGACGAAACGCGAGGACGGGCGGCCGATGCTCACGCTCCTCGACCAACTCGACAATCCGCCGAAGGATGGCACAACCGAAGTGCCTGTCGGGTGGTTCGGTGCTCCTGTGCAACAGGTGGACTCGGCTCATTTCGGATGCACGATCATCTCCACCAGGGCTCTCCGCCGCATGGCGAAGCCTTGGTTTCAAGAGACGCCCGATCCGAATGGCGGCTGGGGCGACGGCCGCCGCGACGCCGACATAGCGTTCTGGGCAAACTTCAAAGCGTCTGGCAACAGACTCTACGTGACGCCGCGCGTCGTGATCGGCCACGGCGAGTACGTGATCACGTGGCCCGGGAAGAACCTCGCCGGCCCGGTCTACCAATACACGACTGATTGGCAGAACACCCGCAAGCCGCCCGAATCTGCATGGAGTGTGCCCGAATGAGCATGATGAAGATACGCATGAGTCGGGCCTACGCGGCCTACAAGAAGGGCGAAGTCGTGGAGTTGCCGGAGCGGCAGGCGGAGTCGCTGATCGCGTGGGAGTACGCGACGCGTGTCACCGATGCCGAGAAGCCTCTCCTCGAAACGCCGAAGCCCCGCCGGAAGCAGCCATGAAGATCCGCATGATCGAGCGTTTCTGCAAGATGGCAGAAGGCACGGTGCACGACATCGACGACGGCCCAGCCCGGCAGTTGATCGCCGAAGGCTATGCGGTCGAGTACCGCGACGAGCCCAAGGTCGAGAAGGCCCAGGCCGCGCCCAAGGCAGAGAGGAGGGCCAGATGAGATACCGATCGCTCAAGCGACTCACCGCCCCGGCGGTGGAGCCGGTGACACTGACGGAAGCCAAGGCTCACTGCCGCGTCGATATCTCGACAGACGATGATCTGATCACGGGCTACATCACCGCCGCCCGCGAACTCTGCGAGGACTACATCGACCGTGCTCTCGTGACGCAGCAATACGTGATGCGACTCGACCAGTTCCCGCCAGAGATCGAGATCCCCCGCCCGCCGATGTCGAACACCGGCACCACCACCGCCGTCGTGGTCACGTACACGCTGAACGACTCGGGGGCAACGGCCACGCTTTCAGCAACGCAGTACCGGGTGGACCGTGACTCAACGCCCGGGGCGATCCGCAACCTCTACGGCGGCACGTGGCCCAGCAATCGCGACGATCAGAACTCGATCAGCGTCACGTGGTGGGCGGGGTACGGCGCGGCCGCGAGTGTGCCGCAGCGGATCAAGAACGCGATTCTCATGACTGTGCTAGAGCTCTACGAAAAGCGCGGCGACGCCCAGTTGCCACCCGGGGCGAAGGCACTGCTCGATAGCGTCTCCTGGGGGCAATACGCATGAGCATCGACGGCCGCTTCACGATCGACGTGCTTGTACACGACCTCGACGGCGCAACTTCGGTCAAGGTGCTGTCGCTCGAGTCGAGTGACGCTGTGACCACCGGCAAGGTCGCGCTCGTGACCGGGACGGTCGGCACCGCTTCGGTCACGCTCGCGCGGCAGCCGATGCCGTACACGGCTGCGGACGGTGGCACGGTATCGTTCACGTTCGTGGAGCGAGTGGCTCTGCGAGGCAGCCCGCACGTCGAGCTCACGACTTCGACCGCGAAAACCTATTTCGCGTCTGGCAACCGCGTCGGCGTCTACGAACTGACCGGCAGCGAGCGGACGGCATCGACGTTCTCGGTTCGCACGACCACCGGCACCGCGACCTACTCCCTCCTCGTCTACGGCTCATGATCGACTGCCACGTCACCCGCTCGAGACGCG
>Ga0214917_10005636_pt1 | contig 13309 bp, 18 predicted proteins | sample LL_1208_BB_MetaG_FD_177983 | JGI IMG/M metagenome (GOLD analysis project Ga0214917, IMG submission 177983) | Freshwater microbial communities from Lake Lanier, Atlanta, Georgia, United States - LL_1208_BB | ecosystem: Environmental > Aquatic > Freshwater > Lake | place: USA: Georgia | collected... | reverse complement strand
AAGCTACCAACCTGAGTAGCCCTCTCAGCGTGTGTAACAAAAGTATGAGGGTAAAAGCTGACAAAAGGCAATAAGACACGCCCTATTTAGCTAAGCGATCCTCTAAAAGCATCTCGTAAATCTTATCAACGCGTGCCTCTATGCGGTCAACGCGCCCCCTTAGGTTGTGCCCGCCGTTACCGTCAGGGCGTAACTCGGATAGATAATACTTAACAAGGTGGCGTATAAGCCCAGCTCCTAGCCCCAAAATAGTGCAGCTGCCTACAGCTACACCAATTAAAAGCTGGGCCTGTTCCATTACTTAGCGCCTATGCCTAATTGTTTTTCGGACGGTTGAATAGCCTTTAATATTGGCCCAACAAGGCCAGCAATAAAAGCATTAGCTAATACTTTAGGGTCTGAAATGCCTGACATATACAAAGCTGCCGCGGATGCCAAAGCGGCACGCGCGTAAGACTTAGCAGCTGCAATTGCTTGCTCTTTCATTTGTTTGCTCCTGTAATGCCCTTAGTTTATTTGTTTTAGTACATATACCGTAGTTGTACCTGATGGAACGATCCCGTAAAGCCCCTCGTTATCGCCTACAGGTAACTCCATTTTATCGCCAGTATCTAATTTAAAGCCGTTTGCCGTGGTTACGTTGCTAGCGCCAATATAAAGTGCCCCGCCTGAGTTATGAACCCATACTGTTTGATCAAAACCTGTGGCTGCTACTAACAACGTAGCTGTTGTAGTTACTGAAACCTGTGAGCTAGTCGGCATTTTGTAATCCTAACTTTGTAATTAAAACTGTTACTTTTTCAGGCGTTAAACTTACCTCAAAATGCATTTCATCAGCTCTAGTTTTGTAATCGCCACCCCAGGCTAAACCATATTTTTTAGCCAGGGCACGGATCATAGGTACTTTGCCAGTCTCAAACGTGCCTACTTTTCCTAAAGGGTGCTGAGTAGCGTTAAGGTCTATAGCTGTACCTGAGCTGTGATTACTTAGTTTTGTTGCCTCACCTCGCACCATACGGTAACAATAGCCCCAATCATCTAAAGCCCCAGCATCTATCGGCTCAATAAGTGTATGAAACTCAGCGGCAAAGCCAACAAGCAACGGTGCAACCTTTTCAGCGCACCGCAGCTTAATTGTTGTGCCAGGTACAGGGTAAGACTTTATGCCTATCGCTGCCTGATCTTTTGAAGCTGGCCAACCGTTGTAACTAGTCTCCATTGGTAACGCTCGGTGTGGATTGTTGCCCCTGCATTAGTTCATTAGAAATAATGTCAGCGGCGATGTCGTACTCACATTTCATCTCAGGAATAGATGAGTCGCACTCGCATAGGTTTAATACCAAGCGAGCAAGTCTTTTAATCTGATCCTCAATGTAAGGGCAAGCACAATAAGCGTTGCCGATTTCCTCACCTGTAGCAATAGGGCAATAATCGTTGTGGTAAGTGATAACTATTTCGCGTTCCATAGCAATTACTCTATCACGGGTGGTGTGGATTGTTCCGCTTGCTGGCGGTCGTATTCTGATTTAGGCATAGAGGTAAAAGTCTCGTTACCGTGATCAATTATGGCGTGAGTCTCTGTTCCAGCCGATGTTTCAATTTCAATAAAGGTTACATTTTCCATTTTATAACTCCGCACTAAATCCGATGTAGCCGCCAAATGAATTGTTTGCAGTCAAGCCGTAAGGTCGATTAGTAGTTAATCCACTCGCTACTGTTGCATAAGCACAAGCGATTTGATTACTGCTATTTCCACCCAGCAAGGTGCAATTTGTTACTGTTGTATTAGTGCCACCTGTTGATAGGTTCAAGGTTGAGAAATCAATACTTGTTGGCACAACTCGCATTGTTACAGGCAAAGGCACTTGAATAATTGCCGTTGTGGTCTGATCTGCATAACCTTGACCAAAGTTTTGATAAACATTTAATCCACCCCAACGGACATAATAACGCTGGCAAGCGGCTAATTCTCCTTGAAGTGTTCCTGTTGCAGTTTGGAAAGCGGTAGCGACTGAACCTGCTTCTAACTGCACTCCCCAGATGTCCACCGTGTAACCATTTGCTAAGGCTGAATTTTGCTGGAAAAAAACTTCTAGATAAGACGAAGTGCCTACTGTTTTTCCTGAAATACTAGGCAATGAAACAGTCGCACTAAATCGTTGCCAAGATGTTGTCAATGAGTAAGTAGTGCCAACAGAACCACTAACGGTTCCTGAACCACCTGAACCAAAGTTTTGATTGTAACCAACGGCAATGGTGCGAGTTGTATCTGCTTTTGCCCAAAATGAAAATGTCGCAGTTTGTCCAGCAAAAGTTCTTACGTCCTCGATACGCTGACCAAAATACCAATCAGTAGATGAACCAACTGTCGTGATTGCGTATCTCCAAAAATATTGTGCTTCATACCCTGAAGCAGGTGCAGTGCCTGGTGTGAAAGTTTGTTGCGACCAAGTACCTGTTGTCGGATACGCAGATGCACTAATGCGCCATCTATCGACTGTGTATTGTGCAGAATTAGCAGTGAAAGATGTGCCGCGTTGCCAAACATTGAACGCACCATTGATGATTGCGTTTTTACCCGCTGCAAAGTTTGACTGATAACGCAAGCCCGTTGAAGTGGAACTATCTGCTACGAGTGTCTCGCCATTGTTGCCGACCGTCAAACGTGCAAAAGCATTGTCAGCTGTGCCAGCAATTAAATCACCTTTTGCATCTATCGTGGTTGCCATTGAGTTAGTGATCGTTACGTCACCTGAGCTGCCACCGCCACTAATACCTGTGCCAGCTGTAACAGCTGTAATATCACCGACAGGTGCGCCAACCCAGGCAGCGCCGTCATAATACTCTAGGGCGTTTGTATCTTTAAGGTATGAATATTGCCCCTCTTGTGGTGAGGTAATGGCAGCCGTACGAGCTGAGGCATTAGCAAATACGTTAATGCCCTGCATTAGATAGCCGTTTGTATCGGCAGCTGTTAAAACTTCACCTGAGGTAAAGGTTTTAAAACCTAATCCTGCGGCCATAGTATTGCTCCTTTAGTAACTTAATACGCCGCTGTCGAGCAGCCCGTATATGGATGAGTTTAATATAAGCCCGTCAATAATAGGCTCTAAGGTAGTAAGTGTCGTTTTCCAGCTGCCTGGCGTAATTGTATGAGCTATGCCAAACACCTGCAAAGTTTTAGTAAGCGTGGATGATCCAGGCTGATTTGTCGTAATTCTTACTGGGTCAAAAAAATCTAAATCAAGGGCTGCGGTAATACCCGCATCATAATCTGCCGTATATAAATCAAGCTGTATAGCATCACAACGACTAGAGGTTTCAGCTCGGCTAGCTACGTAACAATTGGCGTAATCTTTAGCCTCAGCATCAGTTGACATTAAAAGGTTTGTTTGGTTATAGCTGTGTAAAAAGTATTTATCTATGCTGGCTTGATTACTAGATACCTGAGCCGTGCCGCCCGTGCGTGTAATGCTGGCCTTGTTATAAACCAAAGTGTCGTCAAAACGCCATACGGCGTTATAATAGGTAATAGCTGATCCGTCATCGTTAAAAACTACAGGCGCCGCCCCTACGCTTTGACTAGTTACAGCGCGGTCTTGAAAAACAAAGTCTCCATTTTTGCCACAATATAAGGCGCCGTACTCGCTAGTCTCTACGGTTTGCATAGCCGCCAGGCCAGTACGCGCTGTGCCAGGATCGGCTAAAAGTGTAGTTAATCCTGTGTCAATATCTCGTTGAGTAATGGGCCAACCAATAGCATCTAAAATATTGTTTATGCGAGCGCCTGACAATTGACCTGCGCTACTACCTGCCACCGTGGTTATATGAGCGTTTTGAGCTAATCTAAAACCGTCCACAGCTGTAATAGTTGTATAAACAACATCGGTAGCATTTTTAGGCGTAGTGGTTGTGTAGCTTGTGATAAAACCTGCAAAAATATCGTAATCAACACCGTTATAATTAGCTCCAACAGTTACCTTACGCATAGGTGATAACAAACCGTAATAAGGACTATTTACATTTTGAGGATTAAAATACCCGTTTTGGTCAATAAGGCGCATAGACAAAGTACCTGTTTGAAATTGGTCAGCCTGGGCGTTACGGCCCCTATTAGTCGTAATGCTGTCTAGTAAATTAGAAACATCCACAATAAGGGTAGGGCCTGACAAAGTATTTATATTAAGTCGGCCCGTATTCAGGTATAAATCTCCAGCAAAAACCGCGCCTGTACTAAAGTTAATATAAGCATTTACCGCAGGTATCGTCATAGTGCCCCAGCTGTCGTTAAGCTGTCACCACGGCGGTTAAGGGTTTGTACGGCATCCTGTACCAAAACTACAAGCTCATCAGGGTTGGCAATTGTATTAGCATAAATATTGACAGTAGCCGCTTGCGCGCTTGTAACCCCGTAACCACGGCCTGTATTCATATTTGGACTATAACCGCCAAAATCGCCTAGTTTCTTTTGAAACTCAATTAAGGATAGGTAATCTGCATAGTTTTGCTGTTCTTGTAGTAAAGCAAAAGCATTAGCACGCTCCGTTGCTGCCTGGGCATATTCGATAACAGCATCGGCTGATGCCGCTGGATCATAAGGCACAGGTTTAATAAAATCACCTATAGGTATGCCTGAGCCTAGTGAGGCGCTTGTAGCTGGCTTACTCAAAGATTGTGCGTTAGCTAAACCAAGCAACCTAAGCATTTCGGCTATTTTGTCTAAAGCCATATTAAGGTTATTTTGGTCAATTAACTCTTTAGGTTTAAAGGCATCAAGAATATTTTTAATATCAGTTAATTTTAGGCTTTGGTTTTGTAGCGTGCCCAAAATCTGCAAATCTTTGTTTAATTTTTCGGCTAGGCGCGTTGCCGCAGCTACATCCTTGTTTGCTATTGCATCCTCTAACGCCAATATGTCTTGCTTAACTGTCAAGCGTGCCAGGTCATTAGCAAGCTGTATGCGCTGTTGATCTGTCGCAGCTGCGCCTAGTTTGTCAATTTCCTGTTGTTTAGCCAACAAGGCAGCCTGGATTTGAATAGCATCAAGGTTAAAAACATCCTGACCTTTACCTAAAGCCAGGGCGGCCTTATCCAAAGCGGCTTGCTCTTTCTTTGCTTTAGCTGTGTCAGCTGCACTTTTAGCCTGCGCTTTAGCCAATTTGGCAAGCTCTTTATTGCGTTTAATAGCATCTAACTCAGCTTGCTTAGCAGCTGCCAAAGCTGCACGGCCTGTATCCTGATTTGCCAAAGTCATAGGCTGGCTAAACGGCTGTGGGCCTTTAATCTCTTTTAATAACTCAGCTGCACGCTGTGGGCTAAAACGGCCTAATACGTTGCCTACGGCACCAAAAACGCCCTTAACTATGCCTGCCCCTGGAATAGTTGCTATTTGCTCTTTCAGGTAAACGATACTGTCAATAAAATTAGCTAGTGACTTTGCGGCGTTTTCTATATCTTTGCCCAAATTGTCTATACCGTCACTACCGCCTACTGAGTCAATAGCTCCTAAAAGGCTAGTGCCAATAATCTCTTTAGCGTTGTTTGTTGCCACAGCCAAAAGGCTCATTTGTCCTATATAAGTGTCCAGGGCAGCTTTACCTGATCCAGCAAAACGATCCGTAATAATTTGCTGTATTTGGTCAAACGACATAGCCGCTAATTCAGTTTGTGTATATCCTAAATCTAATTGCTTTAATGCTTTTTGATTGCCAACGTAAGCTTTAGCTAACAAATCAACGCTAGAGGCGTAATCAAGGGTTGAGCCACTAGAAACGTCAAAGGCTAGGGCTAAAAGCTTTTCAGTTTTGGCAACTGATCCAGTTACACCTGCAAGCTGTGCAAAAGCTGGGCGTAACTGATCATCAAGTACGCCTGTCTGACTTTGCATTTTAGATATAAAGCCCTCAGCATCAACGGCTGCATAAGCAAGACCAACGTTTTTTAAAGTGTTAGCTAATAACCTTTGAGCTTTAATATCCTCGCTAGCTGCCTTAACTGAGGCTTTGCCATAAGCCAAAACGGCAGCTGCACTTAGAGTTACCCCTAGCGTGCGGCCTAAGTTTTTTACGCTGCCCGTAAGTTTCTTAGTAGCTTTGTCAGCATCAGCAAAAGATTTTTTACCTAAAAACTGGCTGGCAATATTTATTACTAGATCGGTGGCCATTACGCTGCCCTCTTTGTTAGCTCATAAAAATTAGCCGCTGAGGTTTCTAAAGCTTTGATAATAGCCGCGTTAGCCCTGCCGTTATCCTCAGCCCAGGCACGGTAAATTAGGCGGCCTGTTTCTTTTGTTGTAGGGCGGCCAACCATACCCTTAGGCCGTGCGTTAACTAATTGGCCTGTTGAGTTAAGGTTGTCTATAAATTGTTTACCTGCGTTAGGGTTAGCTGAGTTGTTATAACCCTTACGGTCGCCGCCAGCTGGGGGCAAATAATAGTTAATTTGAAAATCGCCAGGGCCATTACTACCTGTACGGTAAACAAGACCTTTACGCTCGTAGTTAGGTTGACCTTGTGGGTTTTTACGGCCAGCTGTCTCATAAATAGCACCGCCAGCTGACTTATTCAAAATACGAGCCAAAGCTACAAAGCCGTTTCTATTAGGTTTTGAAGGGCTCGTGCTATAGGTAATCCCAGCCTTAGCCTGTACTGAGTTAAATTTTGGAAAAGGTCTATAAACTAAGTTTTCAGCACCCGACAGATTTTTAGTCCAACCTGATAATACCTGGCCGTCACTAGGCACAAAACCGCGAGCAACCGAGGTTACAGTTTTTAAAACGGCGCCCATTTCAATTTGCGTTTGCTTAGATAGATCAGGGGCAAAACGTTTAAGTGCGAGACGAAGCTGTACGGCCCCCTCTAGCTCTACTGGCATTTTGCATCTCCTTTGCTCTATCCTGCAAAACTTTAAGCATATTACGTAGCATTACATCATCAAGGTCTAGCAAATATTGGGGCGCGATACCCGTTTCTACGGCTAGCTGCGCTATGAGGTAACCAAAATTACCGCGCCCCACTATTGCGAAGGGTCATCATCCAATACCTCAACCTTAGCTAAGGTATCTAAAAATAACGCTCCAAAAACAGGCACCTCTACCCCACTAGCCCTAAGGCACTCGTGAGCTAAAAAGTACACGTCCGTTTGCTTTTCATCATCTCTAAAGGCTTTATGAAAACCTTTCTTTGCATATAACTCAAAGGCATACTCAATACGAGGCGTTATCTGATGCTCAGATACCGTACCGTCAGCCCTTGTTATTTTAAGTTTTGCCATTGTTAGCCCCTTTTCTATTTTGTTATGAAGTAGTAATTACGATTGGTGAGTTGCAAGTAAACGTAATGCTTTGTGTTGACTCATCGCCCACAGCGCCGTTAATGTCGGTTGTATTGTTAACCAAAACTGTAGTGCTGTATAAAGGATTTGTCGTTGAAGTAGCACCGCTTGTTTGCTTTAGTGTCAAAGGCACGGTTGTACCCCAGGCAGCTTGCAAGGCAGCGCGTACTGATCCTGCACCTGAGGCTGCATCATCATTTAAAAAGTCTAAAGTAATAGTGCTGGCTTCAAGGCCTTTAACAAACTTATGCGCTGTATCGCCCATAGCTGTTACTTCAAGTTCATCAAAGCTACGGTTGATTGTAGCGCTTGTTGTTACGGTTGTTAGTACAACGCTATTAAGCGTTACCTGTACACCATTTGATAAAAATATGGCCACGGCCTATTCCTCATCTTTCTTTTTTGTAGTTTCTTTTGTTTCTGTATCTGGGTTTTCTTTTGGTACTTCTTGCCCAATTCTTTTGAAAAAGGCTAAGTCCTCTGCGCTCCAGGCCATTTTTTTAACTCCAGCTCGTTAGTATGGATATTTGTAAGTCAGCGGTTAGTAAATCACCACTAGCTACGCTCAAAACATTTGGCGCAGACACAGCGGTAACATTAAATACAATTGAGCTAGCAGCTAGTTTATTAAACACAGCTACTATTGTGTCCTCAATTCCTTGTAAATTGCCCTCATTTGAAAACATAGGCACCGTCATAATAATTTTAAAATTTGCCAAAGGCGAAACGCTGGCATACTTATTATTGCTAGGCGTTATGTAAGGATCAGCTGGCGCTACTACAACGCTGTTAGCCAATATCGTGCTAGGTGGATAGGCAAAAGTTGACCATACACCTGCATTTGTAAGGGCTGTAGCAATTGTTGTGCGCAGCGTAGTGATAGCGGCTGGCATCATCCCACCATAGCCGCGGGTGATAGGTACGGGGCTAAAAGCCCGCGTATAGACGCCATAAGCGTATTGGACATTTTAAACGGGCTTGGACTATAGCCGTCCACGCTTGTACCGCCGTTTTGTGTACTAAAGCGGCTTGTCCAAATATTTTCAGCCAGCATAAGCGCAGCTGCGTTAATTGCAGGTGTGTTTGCATAGGTAGTTGTTTTTGTGTCATCACCTGTAGCTGTGCCATAAGGCAATACACGCCTAAAGTTTTGATTGGCAGCTGTTTTAGCAAATTGCACAAAGCTGTAGCCCTGTGGGTTTTGCCAATAGTTTAAGTTCATATTAAACGCTGGCAAAATATTACCTGTGCCCGTGCTAAAAGGTATTGTGCCTGTGATTGTATAAGTACCGTTGAAGGTTGAGCCGCACCCACTCAGGGTTATGCTTTCGCCAGTTGTAAATATGCCTGGGTTAGCAACCATAACCGTAGCTACGTTATTAACCAAAGCTGTGCCAACAACGGGTGCGGTATCAAACCACAAAAAGCCGTTAATTAAATCCTGAGCTGCCTGGCAGGTGTCCTCTATCCAGGTGTAAGAGTCGTACAGGGTGCCAACGCCCAGCGAGGCCTTTAAAGTCGCGGCGGTAACGTAGGTTGCTGGCATTTGTGTACTCCTTACTTACTTAGGTTTGGTGAGCCTCAAAGGGCTAAGAGGCCCACCAAACTATTAGTTGGTTGTTATCAGGTTAGGTTAAAGCGGACAATACCGTTAGGCATTTTGGCAATTGTTGCCATATATCCATAAATAGCTACCTGTACCTGTAGGTTGCTTACAACATTTACAGACATATACGCTTGTGGTGACTGATAAACAGTAAACGCCTCAGGTGCAAGAATTACCGCCGAGTCGTCAATAGTTGTTGTCGCTGTGAAGTTTTTGTCAACATATAAATCAAGACCTAATACGTTGCCGCGAATTGAGCCAGGCTGAGTTAGCCCCGCTGCGTTCATTGGCTGGCTGGCTGAGTAAATTGGGCGTCCTGTTGAGTCAGTTGCACCCATTAGTAGCTGCCATTGTGAACCGTTAGCAATATAGTTTTGTGCAAAGTAGCCTGTGGCCTCGTAAACCTTACGAGCTGCATCTGCGCTGTAGGCAATAATGCCCGCGCTTGTTGCTGCCTGTGTTGCACCTTGCTGTCCAGCTGTAATTAGTGCAGCTAATACAGTTGTATCAAGTGTCTTTAGGTAAGCATTTTGTAGCTGGCTTGTTAGCTCAGCGTAAAAATTAGGGTCTGAGCGCTCCAGCAATTCAATACTGATTGTGTTCATACCTGAATACTTATTTACTGTACCTGTTAAATAGGCTGTTTCCATACCTGTATTTTGTACAGCTCCAGCTTCAGCTTCAACGGTTACAACAGGTGCTACACCTGAACCGCCACCAGCTGAGGTAACAAGTGAAGGCACGTTAATAGTCATACCGTTTGTTGGCAATACTCCACGTGAGCAAGCGTCAATAGCAGGTGTACCAAAACGTGTATTTGTTGGAAACTCTGATAGGTACTGAGTTGGGTTAAAAGCTGGGTTTGTTGAAAAGCTATCATCTGCGGCTGTTACATAAAGCTTTGAGTCCTCGTTACCAAGTGCAGCCTTAATTTTATGCTCTGTGTATGAACCCATATTAACAATAGGTGTGCGTACTCGTTGTGAGTTAAGTGCGCTAGGTAGGATGATTTTACGAGCTGCCTCTACTGTAGGTGCAGCCTGCTCTGTGGCGTCAACGGCCTCAGGTGCGGTTTGATCGGGGGCTGTAGTCACAGCGGCCTCGCTTTCGGTTTCGGTTTCGGTTTCGGTTGTTGTTGTATTTATTACGGTGTTGGTTGTCGTAATTTTTGTACTTTGTGACATAGCTGCATCTACAGGCATATCGCCAGCTTGTGCAGCAATTTTTTGCACCGCAGCGCTGGCAAAAGCCGCGCTCTCTACAAGTGACACCTCGCGTAAGGTGGCAGCGGTGACCAGTAAATAGTCTTTTTCAGGCTTTGATGCTGTGACCTCAACACCAACGGATAAGCCGTCCATTAACTGTTCCTGGGCTAGCAAAATTGCATCAGTACCACGAGATGAGGCACTAACTTTAAAGCTTGCATACAACCCGTCTTTTGATGAAGTAATGCTTTGCATACGGCCTACGGGTTTTGAGTTATCGTGCGACATTAAAAGTTTTACGCGGCTAGGTTCAGGTGCGCTAATTGAACCCTCAGCAAAAACTACTTTGCCAGCTGAGGTATAACCTACCTCACCATAAGGTGCAATTTTGCCTGAGATAGTTCGGCGATCACCGCTATCTACAGCTTCAATATTGCCGCTAAACGTTAAGATCAACGGTTGCATTAGTTGCTACTCCTTCATTAAGGCCACTAGGGCTTAGTTGTTCCATACTCTGAGCTTGTTGTAAGTCAATTAAACCTAAATTAAGCATCTTTTCAATTGCATCTAAACGTGCAGCTGTATCAGCACGTAAAAAGGTTTCATCCAAAGCAAAGCGCACTACGTTACCGTGCGCTGTAATGTCATCCATAGATAAACGGTTTTCAATAGCGCTAATAAACGGCTGCAAAGAATAAGCTACAAACTCTTTTCTGCCGTCCAAAATATTTTGATAAGTCATTGAGTTATTCATATCCGCGCTTATATAATAGGCGGGTACGTTCATTAAACGAGCAACCTCAGTAGCTAGGTACTGGCTACTTTCGTTGTATGTCATATCTTTAGGACTAAAACCAACCTGTTGATAATCTAAAGTGCTTGTTAAATATGCTGTGCTGCGTGAAGCACGTGCCGCTTTCCACGCAGCCAGCAAACCGCTAATTTGTGCCTCAGGTAAATCTGCACCGCTATTTTTGATAAAACCTGTTGGCATTGGCGTTGCAGCTGCAACAGCTGCGGCTTTTTGTACGTCAATAGCAGCTTGTATTGTGCGTGCGCCTGTTTCTAATACGCCAGGTAATAAACTTTGAAAAGTAACAAGTGAACCAATACCTGACATAGGGGCACGTTCACCGTTAACTGTGTAATAGTCAACCTGCTCACCATACTGATCAGTTGTAATTGTTACACGAGTATTTGCGATCCATTCAAAACCGCTAGGGCGCCCGTCATCTGCATATAATGAAATTACACGCCAATAAGCAACACCGTAAAACAACAAACTATCTACTGTATAGGCAATAGTTACGCTACGTGGTTGTCGCATATCAGGTTGATCTAACCACAAAGGACTTTCTAATTTTGCACTTGTTGATTTTTTATATAATTCTAAATCTATACTAGAGATAACGCCAGCAATTAAATTACGGCATCTAGCAACAGCGGGTACCTGCAAAGCTACGTAACGATCCATAAAAGGCACGCCGTTGCCAGCACCATAAAGGCCACCATAACTATAAACTCCAGCACCGTAGCCCTGCGACATAATGGCAGGGGCTAGCTGCGCGGTAACATCTTTTTTACCTATGCCAAAAGTTTGCAACAATCCCATAACGTAATAATGGCGTAAAAGTCAACGACATACGGCCAAAAATCTATCGGCGTGTCTAAACGTGTATTTTGGCCTCAGCTACGGGCTGAGCCAATATATGAATAACCATAGCTAATCCAATAGGTATATCAACAGGGCCAGCTGACTTACGGCGCACGATACGCCAGGCATCACTAGTAATTTTGGCCGCACAATTAGCCATTTGTTGCACGAGCAAATCCTGACCACTATGGCGCAGCCTGTCATTAACCAAATAGTCGTGAAAATCCGAGCAAGCGGTATAAAAGGTTTGCCCTGATATATCGCGAGTTTGCACGCCAGCATTTTGTAACCTTTGGGCAATACTGGCCGTTGTGTATTTGTCATAACAAACCAGGCGCGGGTAGTAAAGATCGGCCCATTTTTTAATGCTTGCAGCTATGGCTAGCTCGTCAACAGCAACCTGTGAGCTGTACGTATCTAACACAGCTACACCTATGCGCCCGTCAGGCAATATTTGGCCCATTACTAAACTGGCATCGCGTTTACTCGGACTTACGTCAAAAGCAAATACAGTAAGCGGCCCAGGACTCATTTTTAGGTTTATGTCGCTTGCATCCTCAACAGACCCGTGAGGCCACGGGCTTTGCAAGCTGTCAATCCATTGTGACAAACTTTCGGTGCGAAATTGCTCGGTAGTTTGAATTGTAAGGGCTTCCTCTAAAGCCGACTCCGTGATCAGTACGCCCATAGCTGGGTTGGCCTGTGCCCACGCTTTGCGATCATCTAAAGCTGCAAACTGGGGTGCGCTGTACTCGTAATAACCCATTGAGGCAGGCGGGTGGCTTAGCGCTCTTTCGCGTACCTCATTTAAAGTAATGCTAAAGGCATCACCCGCGTTACTTGCAAGCAGGGTTTGGCTATTAGGTTTTGCACGTGTAATTGGCATAGCCGCTGCAAACGCTAGTTGGTCAACCTCTCGCAGCTCGTCAATAAACAAAAAATCAGCGGTAGCGCCGCGAGCTGAGTCTCTAGTAGCTGCGCGTACATCTAAGCGAGCGCCTGACTTTAAAACTATGGCCTCGTTACCGTTTGCATACCTGATGCTTTTCAATTGCTTTTTTAGCTCAGGACTATCCTCAATTGCATTAGCTACTTCACGAAAAGTAGTAAGGGCCATAGATCGGGCCGAGCTAATTACCACGTGGTTACGCTCATTAAACAGAAACAAGCCTGCCAGGATACGCATACGCGCCAGGTGCGTTTTACCGTTTTGTCTTGCACAAATTACAAGGTTTGTTTTGCGTATGAACTGTTTGTTTTTGTCAACGGTCAACATATCGTTTAAAACAAAGCGCTGCCACGGTAGCAAGGGCAGGCCAATATCCTCAGCTAGTTGTGCAACCTCATCACCGCGGCTAGGGCCTTTCAAAAAGGTGTTGTGCAGCCTCGGCTCCACCGCCCCAGTTACAGGGCGTTTAGGTTTTGCCGTCATTACTCTAAGCCCTGAGCAGGTTGGCCCAAACAAGGGCCTTGCTGGGTCGTTACGGCCGTTTTTGGGGATAAACAGGACGA
>Ga0214917_10005635_pt1 | contig 13309 bp, 12 predicted proteins | sample LL_1208_BB_MetaG_FD_177983 | JGI IMG/M metagenome (GOLD analysis project Ga0214917, IMG submission 177983) | Freshwater microbial communities from Lake Lanier, Atlanta, Georgia, United States - LL_1208_BB | ecosystem: Environmental > Aquatic > Freshwater > Lake | place: USA: Georgia | collected... | reverse complement strand
CTGACCTATGAAGCGGAGGCGGAGGAGACCACCACGGACGAAATTCTGCGGGGGGTTTTGGAGCGGGTGCCGGTTCCCGCGGGATATTAAGGAGGGGGAGGAGGAGATTTCCGGATGATCACCGTGACCGGCCCCGGCGAGACGGCCCGCAAGGCGCCGCTGGCCATGCTCCGCCGGTTGGAGTGGCGCGTCCGCATGGCCGCCGACTCCTTCCTGGGGGGCGAATACCGCTCCGCCTTCCGGGGGCGGGGGCGCGAATTCGATCAGGTGGTCAAATACGAGTACGGCGACGATATTCGTGACGTTGATTGGAATGTCTCGGCCCGGCTGGGCGAGCTGTACCGCAAAAAATTCATCGAGGAGCGGGAGCTCACGGTGATTTTGTTGCTGGAGGACACGCCTTCCCTGCAGTTTGGCTCGGGGAGCCGAACCAAGCGGGAAGCTTTATTGGAGGTCGCCGGACTTTTCGCCCTGACGGCGGCCGGCAACCGGGACCGGGTGGGCTTCTGGCATGCGACCCCGACCGGGCACGAGGTGCGGCAACCGGTACGGGGCAGGGTGAACATTGTGCGAACAGCGGCCACGTTGTTGGGGCAACCCATTCCCAAACTGGAAGACGGCTCGGAGGTTGAGGTGGATTGGAAATTGTTTTTCCACGCCTTCCCCAAGCACAGCGTGGTTCTTTGGTTTGGGGACTTTCCCCCGCGGTCACCCGGAGCAGGTTGGGCCGCGTTAAAAAAACGTTACGAGATCATCGGGGTGAGGGTGGATGACCCCTGGGATGTGCAACTGCCTTCAGCGGGGATCCTCCCGGCGGTGGATCCGGAAACGGGGGAGGTTTTGGCGTTCGATACGGGAACTTTCGAAAGCCAGAACCGGCACGATGCCTGGAAACAGCAACGGGAACAGGCGTGGGAGGAGTGGTTTCCCAGCCCGCTCCAGCGCCTTACCGTCAGCACCGAAGGAGACTTACTGGATCCGATGGTGGCCTTCTTTAAGAGACGCATGAAGGGGGTGCGAAGATGAACCCTGCCCCCGCGATGTTGCCGGGCGGCTGGACTTTGGCCGACCCGCTTTGGTTATTGGCTTTGCTGCTTTTGCCCCTGGGGATTTGGTGGCGGAGCCGGCGACCGCGGCCCGTTCTGGTAATTCCCCGGGTGGCGAAATGGGCGGGCGCTCCAGCGGTGTCCATGGGCCGGATGCCGTCCATTCTGGCGGCCTTGGGATTTGCGGCGCTGGTCGTGGCCTTGGCACGGCCCCAGCAGTTGGAAGAAAAAAAACAGGTGCGGCAGAAAGGCTACGACATCATGCTGGCGATTGACCTCTCCCCCAGTATGTTGGCGGAGGATTACGAGGGACCGCAGGGGCGAATTAACCGGCTGCAGGCGATCCAGCCGATCATCGAGGCCTTTATCTCGCGGCGACCCGCCGACCGCATCGGGGTGGTGGTTTATGGCGGTCGCGCCTATACCCTTTCGCCGCTCACGTTCGATCATGACTGGCTGGCACGTCAGATCCGGCGGTTGAAGATCGGACTTGTGGAGGACGCCACGGCGGTGGGGGACGGACTTGGCCTGGCGGTGACCCGTCTGGAGCAGGCGGAAAAGGACAAGGGAGGCCAGCGCAAGGGGGCCTTCGTCATCCTGCTGACCGATGGATCCAATAACAGCGGGGTCTTGGCGCCTCTGCAGGCGGCCGAGTTGGCCAAAACAAGGGGGATTCCGGTCTACACGATCGGGGCGGGCCGGCCCGGGATTGTGCCGATGCCGGTGGTGGACAATGCCGGGCGCAAGCTGGGATACCGTCAGGCCATCTCCGATCTTGATGAGGAGACTCTTCAGCAGATTGCGTCGATCACGGACGGAAAGTTTTTCCGGGCCATGGACATCGGCACGGCCGAGGCCGCCTTTGCCGCCATCGACAAACGGCAAAGAATCGAATTCAACGCCAAGGCCCAGATCCGGGCTCATGAATGGTTTGCGAGTTTTGCCGCCCCCGGCCTGGCTTTCTTTTTTGCCGGCATGGCGCTTTCCCGGCCGGGGCGATGGGGAGGAGTGGCTTGAACTTTCTTTTTGGCATCCATTGGGAACAGCCCTGGATTCTGGCGCTGGTACCGCTAGCTCCGTTTTTCGCTTGGGCGGTTTTTCGGGGAAAGACCGGGCCTGGCGGGGCTCTTCGTCTGCCCAAGGTGTTGCGACGTTGGGCGGGAGCGCGGGTGGTGACGGAAAGGCCGGCGGCACGGAGACGGGCTTCGGGTATTTGGCTCGGCTTGGGAAGCGCCCTGGTGTTGACCGCACTGGCCCGGCCGCAGTGGGGGAATTTGGAGGAAACGGTGTTCGACCAGTCGCGGGAAGTGCTCATCGCTTTGGATCTTTCTGCCAGCATGCTGGCGGAAGATGTAAAACCCACCCGGCTGGCCCGAGCCAAACTTCTGATCGGGGCCCTGCTGGATGAGCTGCAGGGCGAGCGGGTTGGGCTGGCCGTGTTTGCAGGAACAGCCTTCCTTCAGGTGCCGATGAGCTCGGACTATGAAATCATACGGGACATTCTGCCCGGCCTGGACCCCTCCTATCTTCCGCAGGCGGGAACGGATTACGCCGGGATGCTGCGGGTGGCCAATGAGGCCTTTGGCCAAAGCACCGCGGCGGACCGATTCCTGATTGTGCTCAGCGACGGGGAGGCGCATGACCCCGAGTGGCGCAAAGCCCTGGATGATCTGAAGAAAAAAGAGGTGAAGGTGATCGCTTTGGGGATCGGGACAGCCGCCGGCGGGCTGGTGCCCGACAGCCAGGGGGGTGTGATCAAGGACGAGCGGGGTGCGGCAGTCCTTTCCAAGCTGGAACCAGCCACCCTGGAGGAGCTGGCACAGGCGACCAACGGGGTCTATCGGGAGGCCTCCAATTGGGTCGATCTGGCGGAACTGATCAAGGAGACGGTGGCCCAGGGGAAGACAGGTGACTTTACCAAAACACGGGACGTGAAAATGGCGGAAAGGTTTCAGTGGTTTCTGGCGCCAGGGATTCTGCTTTTGGCCCTCAGCTTTGCCTTGGAAATCCCCTCCCTGCCAACCCGCCGCCGGTTGGCGATGGGCACGACCACCACAGGGGAACCGCTGCCTTTTCCGCTGGAAAAGAAAACCACCCGGCTGGTTTCCAGGGAGGGCCCTCCAGTGCTGGCCAAAACAAATTGAACTACTCCACGAATCATCCTGGTCTTCGAATCGGAATCTTATGTGGCTGGGCCGCTCTCTCTTGGGCCTCCCTCCCGCCTGCGGTCGGAAATTACACCGCGGAAGGACAACGGCTTGTCCAGGGAGTTCAAAACCTCGCGGAAAACACAAAAGCCCGCGGAGATGAATACAAAGACGTGATCCGGGAAACGATCAAATTCGGGAGCAGCCCAGATGCCGCCGATCGCTTCTATTCCTCCTCCCGAAAGGATCTTCCGGGGGCAGCACAAGCGGAATGGAATAAATTCATCCAAGACTCCTTTTCGATTTTGGATGAAGGGGAACGACGAGACCCCCAAGATCCGGACTGGCCCAAACTTCGCGAAGAGCTTTCAAAACTTCGCCCGCCGCCTGGGGCTGACTCAAAGCCACAGCCGGATAAAAAAAATCAGAAGAAAGACCAGAACATGGACAAGAAAAAGGAGCAGAAAGGCTCCGGCAAGGACAAGCAGAAGCAACCGTCGGGAGGCGGGCAGAAGGGAGAGGATCAGGAAGGGGGCGAGGGGCAGGAGGGCAAAGGGGAATCGGAGGGGCCGCCTTCCCAGGGTCAGCCGGGCAAGGGCGACAAAAAAGGCGGGCAGAAGGACGGTGATTCGGAGGGTTCCGGTGGAGGAGAGGATCGGGCTCAAAAACAGGAGGGCGGCGGCAAGGATCCAAACCAGATCCGCGATTTCAGCACCAGCAAGGATGGCGAAGGGCAGATGAAAGAACGGGGCCGCAATGAGGAGATGAAAGGCATGGAGGATGAGAAGGCCGGCTTCGGGAATCTCGGGCAGGAAAAGAAAGAGGGGAAGGAACCGCAGGGCTTAGCCGGAGGGCAGGCCGGGGAAAAGGAGCAGCGCACCGAAGCTCCTCCCGGAATGCGGGTGGTGGGCGGAGGTTCGGGCCAAAAGGTCAACGACAAGACTGCAAATCCCCTGACGCTTGAATCCATGGCCCGACTTGATCAGGTGAAGCAGTCGGACAGTCCGGCTATCCTGCAGCAGCGGCTCCAGCCGCAGGATCAGAGACCGCAACCCTCCTCATTGGGGAAGCCATGGTGATGAAAAGAGCCATCCTTGTTCTTGGTTTGGCTGTGTGCGGCTGGACGGCTCGGGCCCACGCCCAGTCGGTTGCCTGGAATGATCCCGGCCCGGTGGCCCCCAACAGCGTGACTCAGCTTGAGCTGGTGTTCACGGATTGCCAGCCGCAGGGGAACGTCAACCTTCCCAGGGTCAATGGCCTGCAGGTGTTGGGCCAACCCGGCCGTGCCACTAGCTTTTCGATGATCAATTTCCAAACCAGCTCGTCCACAACGTTGAACTACTCGGTTCAGGTCAATCAGGGGGGCCGGATCCAAATTCCCGCCTTCGAAGTCCAGACGGACAAAGGCAAAAAAACTGTGCCCTCGCTGGCCTTGGACGCGAGTGGCACCGCTGCGCCTCCCCAGCAAGCCGCGCCCTCCCCCTTTCCCTTTCCTCCAGGATTTTTCCAGAACCAACCTCCCGCCGGAGCGGCGCCGGTGGTCCCGCCCAGCGCCGTTCGCTCGGAAGCCAATGCGGAGCCCAGGAATCCTTATGCCGGCGAGGTTTTTGACGTGAATTACCGGGTGACGATGGCACCCGGACGGAGTGGTCGCGTGAAGACCACGCCGCTCTGGGATGTGCAGAACTTCACCGCCGAGGCATGGGATCGGGGCCAACAAATCGGTCCGGGCGGAAGCCAAGGCTTGCAGTTTCATACCCGGGCGATGGTGCCGAAAGCCGGCAAGTTTGAACTCCCGGTTATCCGGCAAAAACTCGATATCGACACCCCTCTGGGCGGGAGGTCCTTCTTCTTCACCGCCCCCGGCTCGGCCGAAGTCGAGGCCGCAACCGAGACCGTCCCGATGGAGATTCAACCCTTGCCCTCGGGCGCCCCGGCCGGATTCAGGGGGGCCGTCGGGCAGTTCACGCTGGAGTCGAAAATGGTGCCGGAGCAGGTGAATGAAGGAGAGCCCATCACATGGACATTAAATCTCAAAGGCACCGGCAACTGGCCGACAGGGGTGGAGCTGCCCTCGCGGACCGTGCCGGCCAAGATGCGGACGATTCAGCCCAAACTGCGTCGGGAGTTCGACGGCACGCAGTTGTTCACGGGCGGACTGGTGGAGGATTTGGTCCTGATTCCAACCGAAGCCGGGGAGTATGAGCTGCCTGTGGTGAAATTCATTTACTTCGATCCCAAGAAAAAGAGCTACGAAACCATCGAAGCGAAGCCGCCAAAAATTTCCGTCCTCAAGGAAGGCACGCTGCGCCCCTCCGGCCCTGCGCAGGTGACCCAGGCTCCGGCGTCCGGATCCCAGCAAAAACAGGGCGGAGGTCCCGGCTGGGGTGGGTTCGGCTCAGGCAAGCCCGGAAAGGTTTTACAGTACGGCACGCCGGCCCTGCCGCGGGAGCCTTTGGAAGGAACCGGAGTGGGGATGGCACCCATCCCGCTGGTTTGGGCTCGTGGGATGACGGTTTTACCGTGGCTGATTCTGGTGGGTTTCTGGTGGCGGCTGGCCCAAAAAAGGGCGGCCTTAACGGATCCCGAGCGGATTCGGAAAGAGGCCCTGCAATCCTGGAAATCCTCGGTCCAGCTCTTACGGTCGGACTCCGGCAATCCCGAGATGCGGGAAAAAAGCCTGTTGGTTTGGCAGAAAGCCGTGGCCGGCACTTTGGGGGTGGATGCGGCCACGCCGGCTTGGCCGGAGATTTTCGCAGCCACACCCTCTTTGCTGGAAAGGGATCGGGCCGATCTGGAGAAGTGCTGGCTGGAGTCGGATGAAGCACTCTACGGGCGGAATCCGAGCCTGAATGGAGATTGGTGTGAGCGCGCGGCCGGATTGGCCGCGCGGATCGAGCTGCCGCCGCTTAAGTTTTGGGAGCCCCTTCGGCCCAGGAATCTCCTGCCTTGGTTTGGAGTCTTTCTGATTTTCGTTCTGCCCTTAGGTGTGGCAGCTGAAGAGAAAGCCGCACCCAAGTCCGTAACCACACAAAACGATGACCCCGTTCTACTTTATCGGGAAGGCAGCTTTGAAAAGGCCGGACAGATTTGGGGCGAGAGGGTTCGCAAAAGCCTGACCGACCCTAAATCACGCAACAACCTGGGGCTGGTTTGGTTTCAGGTGGGGGACAAGGAGAGAGCCCTTGCCAACGGACTTTCCGCCTACCTTGTGGCTCCCCAAACCGCCACGGTGGACTGGAATCTTGGAATTTTTGCAGAAGCCGCCAACCAGCTCGATCCAGCGGTTCGGCGGTTAGTGGAGGACACCTGGACGGCAAGGCTGACGGCATGGGCCGGAATTTTTGCCTGGCAGTTTTGGTTGGTGGCAGGAAGCGCGGTGGCTGCACTCGGCGTGGGGCTGTGGTTGGTGTCGGGTTACTTCTTGTGGAGACGAAAACTGTTTTTCCGGGTTGGGTCGGCAGTGGTTTTAACGGGTGCCTCGGTTGCGTTTGTGGCCGGATCCGCGCTGGGGGTGTACGGCAAACTGTCCGACCGTGCGGCGGTCATGATCGTGGATGTGGCGCCGCTGCGGTCCGTACCCACGGAGGTGGAGCCGCAGGCAGAAAAGGCCTATCCGCCTGGATCGATCGCCCATCGGGAAAAAGAGTTCCTCGGCTGGAGCAAGGTCCGAATGCCCAACCAAGACGCGGGCTGGATCCGGACCGAGAATCTGGTGCCATTGTATTGAGCTAGGTAGGCACCCGGTATCAAAAGTGGCCTACCTGGGCCTTCGTAACTCCACCTTCCTCCCTGTCGTCTGCGCCTCTTCCTCCTCCGGTTGCGCGATATTGGATTCCGGTGCGATATCCTTGGTGAAGAGTTTTTCCATCAGGGTTTTGTCGCCCTTGGCAGGCAGGACCTTCACCACCAGATTGGTGGTCTGTGCGGGTGGCACGGAGGCGGGCTCCCAAAGCCGCCGGTAGGCGAGCTTAAGGTTGAATCTGCCTTCCCGTGGAAAGACCACCTGCAGAACTTGGGTGCCCGGGGTGCCGACCCGGCCATCGCGTGCGCCCGACTCGTAGCCTTCCGAAAGAATCCGTCCACTCTGCATGGGTGGATCAAGCATCCAGCGGTAGCCGGTGGATGGGTTGGCCGGCAGACGGATTTCAACGGGGTGCTCGGCCTTGGCCTCAAGGTCGGGCCGGCCACGAAAACAGCCGCTTGACGAAATACAAAACCAAGCCACCAGCGGGGCGATCAAGGCCACCTTACGGATGGGCGCGGCACCCATTCCGGAAAGATACTACTTTTTGCGAAGGGGAGCCAGATCCTCGTCGGACTGGGCGGCATCGGCCCAGGTGCGATCGAGGGCGATGGCGGCCTGAACGTAGCTGCGGGCCTTTTCCAGCTCCTGGAGGACACAGTGATAGCAGCCGAGCTGAAACTTGATGTGGGGATTTTGGGGAAACTTTTTCTCCGCTTCCTGCAGGACGATGCGGCCCTGGATGATCGCGCCGCTTTGGCGCATGGCATCGGCGAGCGAGACCCAAGCCTCCGGCTCGTGGGGGCAGCGCTCCTTGAGCTTTTCCGCGCTCTTGCGCATTTCCGCATATCGGCCGGCCGCCCGCAGGATGCGAGTGCGCAGGAAGGAGAGGGTGATCTCCTCCTGGCCCTTGAGGCGGATGGAGTCGAGCACACCGAGGGCCTCGTCATACATTCCGAGTCCGCAGTAGCCCTCCATCTCCTCCTGCAGTTTGGCAAGGTTGGCCATCGGCTGAGTCGAATTTTCCATGGGGCGGAAAAGGAACAAGCCCCAGCCGGGGCTTGTTCGCACCCCGGCTGGGACAAATTGCGAGTGATTAACCGACCCTGACTTCAATGGTCTTCGGCTTGGCCTCCTCGCGCTTGGCAATCTCCAGCGTGAGGACTCCGTCCAAGTACCGGGCTTGGATCTTTTCGGGATCCACGTCCTCGGGCACGAGGAGCGACCGCTCGACCTCCACAGAAGTCTCCGCGCCGTCACGAAAGAGCCGCTTCTGGCCCTTCACGGCGAGGACCCCGTCCGTCAGGGTGACCTTGAGCTCGTCCTTTTTCAGGCCGGGCAGTTCAAGATCGTACCGGTAGCCGGACTCCGTCTCGTGGGCGGAGATGGGGTTCCAGGTGTGACTGGAGACCGTAGGGGCGGGAAAATCAAAAAGACGGTCGAGTTCGTTGATAAGGAACCCGAAGCCGCTCCCGTTTTCCGACCGGGTCGCCAGCGCCGCGTTAGTTTCGCAGTTATTTTTCATGGCTTGGTTATCCTTTCTTTGGTTGGTTTTCACCAACAAAGGAGATGCATAATCCTTGCCAAAACTCGAACACCACAAAGTATTGATTTATAGATATTTTCAAATGAGTGCCAACGGCAACAAGAGACAAAACGGCGCATATTAAATTGGAGCCAGAAACAAAGTGAGACAAAATGCCATTTGGGGGCAGGGGTTCATACCAGTAGCCTGTGGCACTCTAAACGAAATCTGATTCTTGAAGTTTGATCCGCCCTCTGTTTTCGCGAGCCTGTGCTTTGATGAAAATCCTCGGCATTGATATCGGCGGAACTGGGATCAAGGGTGCGCCGGTGGAGTTGCCCTCCGGAGAAATTTTGGCCGAGCACCTGCATCTGCCCACGCCCCAGCCGGCCACGCCCGGGGCGGTGACAGCCGCCATCAAAAAAATGATCCAGCACTTCCAATTTTCAGGGCCTGTTGGCGCCGGATTCCCCGGGGTAATGCGCAAAGGTGTGGTGGAAACCGCTGTGAATCTTTCCCCAAGCTGGGTGGGTAAGAATGCGGAAAAACTCTTCAAGCATGCCACGAAACTTTCTTTTTCGGTGATCAACGATGCCGATGCCGCCGGCCTTGCCGAGATGACCTATGGCGCGGGGAAAAAAGAAAGGGGAACCGTGGTCATGATCACCTTGGGCACGGGCATCGGCAGCGCAGTCTTCATTGGGGGCGTATTGGTTCCCAACACCGAGTTCGGGCACCTGACAATGCGGGGAAAGGATGCCGAGACGATCGCCAGTGCCAAAGCCCGGGAAGTGAATGACTGGAGCTGGAAAAAATGGTCAAAACGGGTGCGGGAGTACCTTCACTTGGTTGATCGCCTGATCAACCCGGACCTGATTATCGTCGGCGGTGGAGTCAGCCAACGGGCGGAGAAGTGGTTGCCCCGGGCCTCCAAGGGCGTGAAGGCAAAGGTCGTCCCGGCCAAGCTTCACAACGAGGCGGGCATCGTCGGGGCCGCGATGGCGGGAGCGAAGGGCGGGTAGGCCACTTTTGATAAAAGCGGCAGCCACTTCCATCGGAAGTGGCCTACCTATTCACTTTAAATACTGATCCACCCCTTTTCCGCACCTGACTTTTTTGGTCCGGAGCGTTTCATCCAAGCGTGCCTGGCTTTTGGGGACATGGTCTCGGTTGAGGAAGGGATGGTGCAGGTGGTAAAGGATGCCGCGACCGTAGACAAATTTGCGAGGTCGGCCGAGATGGTAGAGGCGGGATCCGACGTCCGAATCCTCGCCGAGCCCCCAGCCCTCAAACTCCTCGTCCCACCCGTTGACCTCGAGAAGGTCCTTTTTCCACATCGCCATATTGCAGCCGATGATGCCGCGCTGGCCGGTGTCGCGCTTGATGATAGGGAAAGGGAGGCGAAATCCCTTGGCAGCGCCACTCATTTTTCCTGACAAAAACAACCGAACTCCCGGGACTTTCTGTCCGGGCACAAGCGCGGTGGAGGCGGCTTCGTTAAGATAACAACGGCGTCCTTGGACCCAAAAACCGGGCTCGGCCAGAGCGGCGTGATCCTCCACGTAGCTGGGGTGGGGAATGCAGTCGGCATCGGTCAGGACGAGATAGTCCCCTTTGGCCTCCGCCAGGCAACGATTGAGGATGATGTTTTTGCGAAAGCCTTTGTCCTCATGCCAGATGTGGCGGGCAGGGCAGGGCAGGGTGGGGAGGAGACTTGCGATCAGGGCGCGGGTGTCGGGCCCGGAGCCGTCATCGGCGATGAGAATCTCGCCGGACGGAACGGTTTGGTTGCGGAACCCGGCCAGGCAGAGCTCTAGCGGACGGAGATGGTTGTAGGTGCTGATGACAATGGTGATGCGGGAGGGAGAAATCATGAGGACAAATCCTTCACCTTTTGCTCGAGGATGGAGAGGTGGGCCTCGGGATCGAGAGGTTTGCCGGTGGCGCGCTGGATCAGATCGCCGGCGAGATAGCGTCGGCCGTGAGCATGGATATTTTGGCGCAACCATTGGAGCAGGGGCTGGTAATCGCGTCGGTCCAGGGAGGCCTGAAGATTCGGCAGATTCCGGTGGGCGGCCTGCCAGAATTGAGAGCTGGTAAGGTTGCCCAAGGTGTAGGTGGGAAAGTAGCCAAAGCCGCCTAACGACCAATGGATGTCCTGGAGACATCCCCGGGAGTCATCGGGCACCTTCAGGCCAAGGAGTTTTTGGAAGAGCTCGTTCCAGGCGGCAGGAAGATCGCGAACCTTGAGATCCCCGGAGATAAGACGGGTTTCCAGTTGAAAGCGGAGAAGGATGTGGAGGTCGTAGGTAACCTCATCGGCCTCGACGCGGATGAAGGAGCGCTCGACGGCGTTGGCGGCCCGCCAGCAATGCTCCCAGCTGTGGCCGTTGAGATCGGGAAAGGCGCGGGCGAGGTCGGACCACCAGGCTCTCCAGAATGAGTGGCTGCGGCCGACGCGGTTTTCCCAGAGTCGGGATTGGGATTCGTGGATGCCGAGGGAGGCGGCTTGGCCCAGAGGAGTGCCAAGTTCCTTTTCGGGGAGGCCTTGGTCGTAGAGCCCGTGGCCAGCCTCGTGGAGGACGCCGTAGAGCGAGACCATGAAGTCGGTCTCGTCGTAACGGGTGGTCATGCGGGTGTCGTGCGGGCCGAGGCCGGAGCAGAAGGGGTGGGTGCTGGTGTCGAGCCGACCGGCGGCGGTATCGAAACCGATTTTTGGCAGGAGGTTTTGGAGAAACTGTTCCTGATCGAGGCGGGAGTAATGGCCGGAGAGGTTTTTGCGGGAGGGGTGGGCTGGGATGGCGAAGGCCTTTTCGGCGATGGCAACGAGGCGGGGTTGGAGCTTGGTGAAGAGGGCGGTGACTTCCGCGGTTTTCCATCCCGGTTCGTAGCCCTCGAGGAGGGCGTCGTAGGGTTGGCCGGAATGGCCCCAGAGGTCGGCCATGCGGCGGGCGAGGGAGAGAAGTTTTTCAAGGTGGGGGGCGAAGGAGGAGAAGTCGGACTTTTTGCGGGCCTCAACCCAGACCGACCGGGCGAGGCCGCTGGCGCGTTCGTTTTCCTCGACGAGGTCCGAAGGGATTTTGGTGGCGCGGTCGTAGTCGTGCCGCCAGCGGGTGAGGCAGGCGGCTTCCGGACTTTCAGGGGAGGGTTGGGCGGCCTCGCAGGTGGAGAGCCAGTCGCCGACTTCCGGAGCGGTGGCGAGGCGGTGGGCGATGCCGGCGACTTGGGCAGATTGTTCCGCGCGGAAGCCGTGGGATTTGGGCGGGAGGAGGGTTTCCTGGTCCCAACCGAGAAGGCCGCCGGTGGCGCCAAGGAGGGCCAGTTCCCGCCCCCGAGCGCGGAGTTTCTGGTAGGCCACAGGCAGGTCGGACATTCCCTAATGATGCGACAAGAAAACATTCCATGGAATGTTGGAATGTCGGGGACGGGGCTAGGCCCGTCCCCGGTATCACGGCAGGGCGTTGGGGGGTAGGAGGCCGCGGGCGATAAGTTTTTGGGCAAACTCGATTTGGCTGGGGGCGAGATCTTTTGAAGGGGCCTTGGGAAGGGAGCCGTCGAATAGCTCGTAGTTGAAAAGTTGGTGGGCGACTTGGGGGAAGCGGTCGGGCGGCAGGATCGGGATGGCGAAGGCAAGGCGGTTGTCTGAATTGTCGTCGTTCTCCTTTACGGGGGCCGGGCGTCCTTGGCCGAGTCTCACTTGGCCCTGGAAGCTGGTGACGCCGAGATGTTGGGCGACATGAAAGTTGTAAAGGAGCACTTCCTTGAGTGTCATCTGGGCTTCCGTGGGCGGAGTGCCCTCATTTTGGCAGAGCTCGTCCAACATCTCCTGCGGGGAGGCTTCCGCGTCGTAGGCCTGAGCCAGCCAGAACAAGACCAGATAAAGCTGTTTTTGCATTTGGGCTGGGGCGCGGAGCTGGTTGAGGTCGGCGGGGGAAAGAAGTTTTCGGAGGTTTTCCTTGGCGATCTCGATCCGTTTTAGCTTTCCCATGCCCTCCGCTGCGGTCATCGAATCAAGAATGAGGTTATCGTCCGGCGTCATGTAGTTGCCGCCGCCGAACAGGTCGATGTTGGCGTCGTAATCGTGCTGAATCAGGAAAGGGACCGGAACTGGCGGTGCGGCATGAATCCCTGTGCACAGGGTCAACCAAGTCAGCGCCAAGGCTCGGATCATGCGGTCAGCATTGCAGGAGCCAGTGTTTTGAAAAGCTTCAGTCTTTGGAATCGGAAAAGGGAGATAAGACAACGAGGATGCCGGGGCCTTCGCGGGTCTGTAGAGGAACGAAGGAAGAGTCGAAAAGGCGGCCGGGATTCTCAGGGGTCGAGAGGATAAACTTTTCTACCGGGGCGCGGGAGTCGGCGGTTTGGAGGAATTTCTGGATCAATTCCCCTTTGGAGGGGCCGGCGGTGAAATTGGCAAAAAAAGACATGCCCTCAAGGTCCTTGAAGTTTGCTCGGACAATTTCGGCGGCGGGGGTACTCATGCGGCGGATATTTCCGGAGCGGTCGCAAAGGATCCATGGGGCTTGAAGTTTAGCGAGGATCAGATCCAGTTCGGCGAGGCGGGCCTCCAGGTTTCGGCGCTGGTCGCAGGCCAAAAAAGCGATAAGGCCGCCCGCCACCACGGTAAAGGTGCGAATGAAGGGGTACTTCGAGACATCCTGGATGATCCAGAAGCTTTCCACGGCAAAAACGGGGATGGCGAAAAGGATCAGGCGAGGCGAACGCAGAAAGATAAGTCCTCCAAAGCAAAGGATGGACAAAACCGGCGCCAGCGTTTGTTCGCCGAATAACAATGCCACACCGGTATCGATGCCATAGATAAAAGCCGTCATGGCAACCAGGATAA
>Ga0214917_10005633_pt1 | contig 13311 bp, 16 predicted proteins | sample LL_1208_BB_MetaG_FD_177983 | JGI IMG/M metagenome (GOLD analysis project Ga0214917, IMG submission 177983) | Freshwater microbial communities from Lake Lanier, Atlanta, Georgia, United States - LL_1208_BB | ecosystem: Environmental > Aquatic > Freshwater > Lake | place: USA: Georgia | collected... | reverse complement strand
TTCCCAAGGACCGCCCCCAGCACACCACGAGGACCAGTCGCAGCAGGCGTACCGCCAGCAGCGACCTTTTTCACATAATCTGCGCCAACGCCACCCTCATTGCGCAACGAATTGACCAAAGCGTCGTACAAATCACCCTGAGCGGTTTCTTGCTTTGTCGGAAACTGCGACTTTGGCGCAGCAAGACCTTTCGTGGAAGATGCCGCCAGTTTCTTCAGCAGGTCATCAAATGTTTGATTTGCTGGAACTGCCATCAGCCACCGGCAGCATAAATAAACTGCGCCCTCTTCATCAAATCAACCATCGCAGGCGTATACCCAGCAGCCTCAGCCTGCTTAGCGATACCTTCCGCCACCAGTGACTTCACCAGCGCATCAGACTCACCTTTTCGCACCAACGCCGCACGCTCTTTATTCACCTCTGGCGAAGACAACTTCTGTGACCGAGCAACAAGGTTCTTGGCAATATCCGCAAACCTGCGGTCTTCCGCGCTCGGAACATCCCTAGCCCGCATATCTCCACCAAAAACACCACGCCCAAGAGAACGAACTGCCTCAATCCCAGACATCGGTCCACTGGTTTTATCAATCCGTTGCTGTGTCTGCTCAACATACTTCTTTGCAGACTTAACCTTCTTTGTGCTCGGAGCACGCAACTCCTGTAAACGAGCCTGCCGTTTTTCCTCATCTGAAGCGAACCGAGCAAAAATATCTGGAGCCAACTCTTCGGGCGAGAACCGCAAATCAGGCGAACGCATACCAGCCTGACTAAACATGTCCTTTGCGCCAGCAACCTGAGCCTTAGCCTTGTTCGCCAAAATGTTGTCATTTTGGCTTTGTACCTTGTCGGCAAAAGCCATCAACTCTTGAACGGTTGCGTCGGCGTCAAGAGTTGGGTCAGACAACGCCATTTGCGCAACCTCTTCACGTATGCTTCGCTTCACATCCCAAACGGGCACATTTTTGGCAACAATTTCGGTCATGATTCTGCGCCGAATGTCTCCTTCTGGCAGATTGCTGGCACGCAAAATGTCTGGTCCTAAATCGAGCATCATCGCAGAATCATCCTGCGCTGCGCCGGTTGGTCCATAGTACGTTCCGCTCAAAAACCCGATTTCTGGAGAGAACAAACGATTCAAACCAGTTTGGGTTGGTTGTTTTTGCGAAGCGGTCAACGCCGCAACGAGAGCCATAAAGTCGTACGGGTTCATAGCCCCGCCAACAGGAGAAACGTCTTCGTCAGCCATCTCTACCCAAAGAGCCTTTTGCTACTTCTTTTTCTTCGTTTTCTTTGGTTCCTGTGGTCGCGCCATCTGCTCAGCAATAACACGCAAATAGTCGGGCGTACCGCCCTTGACACCCGGCGAACCAATCTGTGTGACAGCAGGCGCAGCAACCGCTGGGGTAGCCGCTGGCGTCGCTGCTGGAGTCGCTGCTGGAGTCGCTGCTGCAGCCGCCGCTGGAACTGGCACCTGTCCACCCGCAGCCACAATCGCATCCTCAATGCTTTGACGACGAGCAATAGCAGCAGCCTCCTGCTCAAGACGAGCCTGAGCCAACTGAGCCTGAATCGCAGACAAAGCATCAGCCTGCGCACGCGAAGCCTGCGCACGCAAACCAGCCTGCTGACCAGCAAGCAACTCACCAGCCAAACGTTGCGCCATCTGCGACTCAGCCAACCTAGACAAATCAGACTGCTGAGCCGAAGCACCCAACACATCCAACAAATTCTGGAAACCAGCAGCACCCTGCTGCGCTGCAGCCTGTTCGGCAGCAACCTGTGCACGCACAGGGTCAGCCGACACACCATACGCAGACAGAATCTGTTCCATCGCATCAGGTGCCGCACCAGCGGACACCTGAACATTCGCATACGGATTGTTGGGGTTCTGACGCAGAAACTGATTCAACGCATCAAAGCCAGCACCAGTGGTTTGTTGCGCCTGACCGTAACCAGCAGCGATATTTGCTAAAGCATCGTTATATGCTTTGTTCACCTCTTCGGTTTGACGCCCACCCTCGGTGCCAATCATCCCAAGCAAAGTGTCCATCCCGCTGCGATACCCTCCACCAGAAAGCATGTTCTGATAAGCCTGCAAAGTTCGTTTAGCACGCGCAGCCTCAGCGGCATCCTGCTGTTGCTCATACTGAAACTTGCGTGCCGAAAGAATGTCAGACGCGCTAGAACCCAAACCAGCAGCATACTTCATCTTGTCGAACTCAAACTTTTCGCGAGCCAATTTGTCAGATTCGCTCATTTGATTTCCACCAGAAATCAAACCAGCCAAAGTAGCCATATTATTTTGCCATTGCGGAAGTTGTTGACCCCATGAAGAAGCATTCAAAATCTTGTCAGCCTCCTCCTGAGGACTTAGGGGTGCCGTTGTACGACGTGTCGTGAAACCACTTCTGCCAACATTTCCCCTACCGTAAAGTGACTGTTCGTAGGGGTTGTCTGTGTTCTGTCCGTAAACGGTGACTCCACGTGGTGCCATTATGCTGCTCCTGCTCTAAACGCAAACAACTGCCTCGCAGCGTCCGCTATCTCTCTTGCTTTCTCAGCCTCCAAATCCCCAAGCGCAGCACGATACTGCTGCAACAAACGGGCATCCTCCAAATCAAACCCCCTCATCTGCTCAGCCTGACCCAAATCAAACTCCGACAACCCACGTGCACGCTCAGAACCAAACTCCTGCATCGCACGGCTAAACAAGCCGCTACGAACCGCAGGCGACACAAGATTCCGCTGCGAATACGCACGCACAAGTTGCGGCTGAGCAGTCTCATACTGACGCAACGCCTGCATCCGCTGGCGTGCGCCACGCTGCTGAGCAAGGGTGCGCGAATACTGATTCGCCGCAGCCGTAGCAGCATAATTTTCCGAATAGCCGCGACGGCGAGCCTCGTAAACACTAGGGTCGTACGCCATAAGACCCCGCACTCAACCCAGCCACCAAACGCTTCAAATCCTCAACATCGCGACGCATCTCCGCCAACTCCTTTGACAGCGACATAAAAATCTGCTGCAAACGTGCAGCATCATCCGTCGTCAACGTGTTGATAATCGGTGAAGACCAAGGATTTCTCACGAAAACACCTGCATTCCCAAAACAATCTGGTCCGAATCCCCATTGCCACCACCAACACCGGGAGCCAACTTCTGTGCAGTCACAGCACCGTCAGCAATCTTGGTTGTTTCAACCGCACCAGTCGCAATCTTTGCTGCTGTAATTGCACCAGCATCAATGTTTGTGCCAGTCGCCAAACCATCCACAAAGTTCTTCACACCCGTGAAGTTGCTGTTCATCTCCGAAGCCTCGATAACCGTGCCCGAAGTGAAGACGTAAGAAATAGACAGAGGCATCAGCCACTCACCTTTCTGTTGTTGTACTTATAGGTAATTGAATCAATCCCCCAGTTGCCGTTCGAGGGACCAGTGAACAACAGTTGCACACTCCGAGCCAAACCCAGATTGCGACCAGATTTTACACTCACACCCTCAGACGACGTACCCCACACACCAGTGCCCCACAAATCGATTCCCCAATACGCACCCACACCAGTACCAGAAAGCGTCACATTGAACTGTTTACGTTCGTTACCAGAAGCCTCCTCATAGTTTTGATACACCTTCACATTCACAATCCGCTGCGTATCAACTTGCTTGAACACGATGTCCGGGCGGCGAAACATCTTCTTCTGCGCATACGTATTCCCATCAACCCACCCAGTGCGATAGTAGGAATTGAATGACGTCGCAGTACCGTTGATGTTGTCCTGCTCTTCTTCGTACAAATCAACCTTCAAGATGTACGCTTGCGTCGGATGGCAAGCAACACGGTAGTTGACGTTGTTGTCATCGGTCCAGTCACAACCACCAATCAGCCCGTAACCGTCATGGCTGGCAAACTGCATGTACGCGCCACGCTGACCAATTGAAGGGTCAAACACATAGTTGCGAGTCGGCTTAGTCACCACATTGTCCGGGTCGTACGGCAAAGCAATCCACGCGCGACGACCAATCCACGACACCGAATACGGCTCGGTAGAAGCAGTGGACAAAAGCCGCTCGTCCACCAATGGACGCAGCGGCTCAAACACATCAACAATCTTCGTACCATCGTAAAAGAACACACCCTCAGGATTCGAATAGAAATACACACCATCTTCTGCCTGCGCCACACTGTGATGGTTGCTAGCGCCAAGGTTCGTGGACAACTCAACAACTTGGAAGTTGTCCGAGGAGTTGCCGACCAGCAGATAGATGCCGTTAGGTTTGAAAACAACAAGTTGACCAGCAACGATTGCCATCGCGCGAATACCAAGACCGCCGCCATTGAAATCGATGTAGTCGTCAGACATCCAGTCACCCGGCAAACCCTCATGCGACCAACGCAACCTGTTCGGATGCGCCACACCGTTCTCGTACGTGTTTGCAACGAACAGTTTGTTCGTATGCGTAATCACATGTTCGGCACGCGGCATAAAGCCACCAATCGGGTTGTTGTATGGCTGCCATGTCGGACCATTCGCAGACAACGCAGTCGCATACGTGTCAGTGGTCTTCCAACTGTAACCAACCTTGCCAGATGCAGCACCAGTAGCCATGTACAGCGTGTCACCCCACGCATACATACACACACCATGCGTTGCCGTAGCAGCAGTTACAGGATTACCAGCCGAATATTCCAAACGAGTAAAGTTCGCACCAGACGACCAGAACACGTGAGTGTTGCTGGTCAACATCAGGCGAGACGAATTACCGTAAAACGCATACAAACGTTGCGGGTTCCACGTACCGTTCACAGCAGTCGTATTCAACCTGTGCATACCGCCACGACTGAACACCCCACCACGAGGGTCAATCTCCACATTCAACATGTCAGGCGACTCATTCTTCGCCAACTGAAACTGGTCAGCGCGAAGGTTCAACCCACCAGTGAAATCGTCGTAGCGGTCCGTCAACAGTCTGCTCATGACCCAAGCGTCGCCCCCAGAGTCTGCAACCATCTACGCATCGTCGGATACTTCTTGCCACCAGACAGAAGCAGCGGTCGATGCGAACGAGCCTTCATCAAATCACGGCGAGCCATCGCCACACCCTCTTCAAACGAACGCTGATACATCATCGCCATCTCGTTATCCTCTTGACGCTGATACACGCGCGCAAGCGCGTAATACGCCAACAAGATGTGAAACCAGTTATCAGCATCAATTTCGGTAGCCGTATTCGACAACCATGTGTACGACGGGTTGCGGTAAGCGCGGACAGTCAGGGGATACACACCATCAGGCTTCGGATACAGATGAATCTGCCCATCCCACACAGCCCAAAAGTACGGTCGGCTCGCAACATCCGTGTTGCCGAGCCACACCTCTTCAGCGTCATCGTAAGCAATCTCAGTGAAACGGTTACCCGATGCCGTGGTCTCCACAATTGAGATGATTTCGCGTATGTCACCAATCGCAGAAATCGTGTACGGGCGCTGATTAGCGACCGTGTTCAATGTGTACGTTTCTTGATAAAACGGCCATCGGCGTTCCAAAGCAACGATGCGCTGGAACGCTTCCTTCACGAAGGTGTCCAGCAGACTGTTCGGCAGGTCCACCGTGTCCAAGTCAGAAATGTCGCGCACCATCGTGCGCACGTCAGCAAGATTCATTCAACATCACCGCCTTTGGCAGCCTTACGCAGATGCCCAATGCAGTACTGCGTGCCCTTTGCTTTCGGACCTTCGCAGGTGTCGCCATCCGCTATGCAGCGGTTGCGACCCGTGTATTCACCCCCACCAGCCTGTAGTCGTGCGCCAGCGAGGCTTTGTGCAGCCTGTCGGTAGGCGTTGACGGGTTGCCCGTACATTGCGTGTGCTGGTTGAGAACCTTTCATCACCTTTAGACCCGCCTGTTACTTGCCGCGTGCGAGGAATCCTCCACCGCCACCACGTCCACCTTGTCCGCGTCCAAGACCCGGTGCACCGCCACCACCAGTCAAACGGCCATAACGAGATGGGGGATTTGTCATGTTTTTTATTTCCCGAGCCATTGCGGCGCGCCCTTCTTTGCCAACGTATTTGTTTTTCATTGCCTTCGCCAAATATTTACCCATTTGAGAACCAGACTTTGGAAGACGACTAGCATCCTTGACCCTAAACGATTCACCCTTTTCACGGAATGGACGTGGTTCCGCGTTCTTTCCAGTTGTAATTTTGTTTTTCATCGCCAATTGAGCAGAGGTTTTACGGTAATCCCGAACAACTTCTTTTCGGTTGAGATTTGGGCGTTCTTTCATGGTCGCATTTACTGCGGTCTTCATGTTGTAGTTGTAAAGTTTTACTTTATTTCTTGCCGTTTTTGCGGCAAGTGCACCAGCGCCACCCGCAGCAGCAATTGCCAAATCACGCTTACGTGAATTACGCTTACTTTCTGCCTTGTTGGCGTCACGCTTGCGCTTGTCTTCGGTGCGGTCAGCGCGACTTGTTGAAACGTACTTCTTTGCCATAATTACTCCTTAGAAAAAGCCCCCACCCCACGGAAGGGAGGTGGACATGAGGTGGGGACCAACAAACTAACGGTTCTTTCCCTTTCGGTAATTCTTGTTTGTGGGACGAGGATTCTTTGCAACCACAATTGCACGCTTTTTGGGACCGTAATCCAACCAGCGAGCCTCAGCGGCACTCATGCCACGTGTACGTTCCTGCTTGCTGTTACCCAAGCCACCAGAACGTCGTTCTGCTGGCGACAAAGGATTGACCTTCTTGATTTTGGAATCCCTGTACGCCTCGCGGTCTTCGCCAGTTTGCTTTCTTGCAACAACAACTTTCTTGTTGCCAGTCACACCGCTACTTTTTGGCGAACCACCATTGTTCGGCGCAGAAGACTTCGGAGCCTTCGACGCACGGTAAGCAATACGAGCCTCTTTGCGAAGCCTCTTTTCACGCTTACTGCGCATGCCCGGACCGCTAGCAGTCACACCCTTGCTCGCCAGATACTTCTTTACAAACTGGCGTTGAGCCTTCGACGGACGCTTGCTGCTACCGCTTCCATTATCAAGAACTGCATATTCGTATGGCATTACCTTCTCCTTTGCTATTGCTTCGGGTGGGCGGGGGCTTCATCCCCCACCCACCCAAAACTATCCGACTCAGGCGGTCTTCGCCGTGAGTTTGCCTTGCTTGGCGCGGTTGCGACAAGTCAGGTTGCCGTAGCACATGATGAGCGCATAGCGAGCATCGAGGTTCTCTGGGCGAACGAAGTCCGTCTGAGCAAACCACTTGCCACTGTGACCGACAAGCGTCAGGTACTTGCTGTTGAGGAAGTACACGACACCAGCGGTGCAATGCACGTCGTACACAACAGGAGCAGCCTTGAACAGCAGGTTCTGGAAACCAGCATCTGCAGTCTTGGTGTCGGTGTAGCGCAGTTGCGGCTGCAACAGTGCTTCATACTTCTCAAACAGAGTTTGAGTCGTCAGAATCATGTCGGGGTGGTCATTGCCAACCGACACGCTGTTGTAGGCAGTCGCCAACTGTGCAAGCGTAAGCGCAGCAGCGGTGTTCTCTTCGTACGAGCGCCACCAGTCGTTGCCTTGACCCGCTGCCGAGTTGATACCACCAACGGTGTTACCAGACTCAACAATGTTGCCAAGACCGTTCCAGTTCTTGCCGCTGTTACCGGTTCCGTCAGCGAAGAACATCTGGTTGAAACCTTCACGCATCGACTCTTCAGCCTGCATGATTTTGGCTTCCAGCAGGTTGATGATTTCCTGCTCGCCGTTGTTCTTTGCTTCTTCGATACCGCTGATTGCGATGGACGCAGCATACTGCTTCCATTCGTACTCGGCAGCCGAAATGCCATCCTGAGCAGTCAGCGAAATCGTGTCGTAACCACTGTACGACGCGACGGTGCTGTTCTGACCGTAGATGAGCGGCTCAACGATTTTGGTACCACCGTTGAGCATACGGATACGACCCTTGTCCATGAGGAAATACGTGAACGGGCGAGCCGTAAACACGTTGTCCGTGAGTTGCGAACGGTAGTTCGCAAGGGTCGTTGAAAGTAGCGCATCAAAATTTGCGTTACCGGGCATGATTGATTACTCCTTGGTTGAAATTGTGCTAGCCCTCTAACTGCCGTTTAGCAGATTCGAAAGCATCGCGAACGGATTTGATTGGTTTAGAAGACACATCTGCACTTTTCGCTGACGCACCCTTGGACACAACAGCCGCTTCTCGTTTCGCCTCAACAATCTTCTTCGTATCCTCAGCCTGTTTGGCTTGCGCCACAGACTTAGTACGGGTCTGGTCGTAAAGACGGTCAAAAGCAATCTGTTTGTACACGGCTTCGAGATTGGTATTGCCAGTCGCTAACGCTTTGGCAACAACCTCGTTCGCATCAAAAAGTTCACCGTATCTCCGTGACAAAGACTCAATCTGATTCTCAAGTTCTCGCATCGCTTTCTCCTGTTCGAATGCTTGAACCCTAGATTCAAGTTGCCGATACTGCTTCTCTACGGGGTCCATCATCTCCAGTTCCTCTTCCGAGGGCTGCTGGCTGTTCACACCGTAATGCTGTGAAAGCAGTTCAACGGTGCCTTTCGGGTCGTTCTGCAAAGCCTCTTGCAAAGCGGCAGCGAACTGCACCTGTCTTCGTTGCTCAGCAAGTTCCTGCGTCTTGCGGGTATAGTCTGCTTGACGCTGGTAACCGTTGAGCGCCTCCGCCAACGGAACCTCGATTTCTTCGCCATCGACAGTCAATCTGACGGGCTTGTCAGCGTGTTCGTCCCAAACGAAATACTCACGCGGTTCCACAACGGGGGCTTCACCTGTCTCATTCGTTCCCTCAACTTGCCCCTCTAGGGGTGCTTCAGCAACGGTTTCAACAGTGTTTTCAATATTGCTCATAGAGTCCTCCTTCGGCGGTTGCTCTACCCCTTGTGCTGGGTGCTACATAATCTGCTGATTTGGCAACTGCGTATTCGGCAGCGGGGCACCCGCAGACAGAAGTTGAGCGAGAATCTCAGGCGGAATATTGCTCGGCATCGGCATGCCACCAGTCGGAGGAGCCTCAGCAGCACCCATACCGGGCACCATCCCCTCTGGTGGCATCATGCCTTCAGGTGGCATACCGCCAGCGGTAGGCGGCATCATGCCGCCAGCAGGCATCAGGAACCCTTCCGCCTGCTTGATGCCGAAACCGTACTGCAACACGTAGGTCGCCAGTTTGCCCATGTCCAGAATGCCAGCCCCAGCAAACGGAGCCATCGCGTCCACAATCTGCAGCGCACGCTGGCGTCGGAACGACTCGTTCATCGGGGCAGTAGACCCAGCCTCAACCTCATAGTCAAACTCGCCCTGAATGTAGTCGCGGTCAAACGTCAACCACAACGGTTGAGCCTCGGAGCCAACGATACGCACCGCCTGCTCACCGGTCATGAACTGCTGTGCAAGCATCACCAAACGGCGACCACACTCAGCAATCGAACGCTCAATGATTGCCAGTTTGTCGCTCGCGCGCGCATTCGAAGCATCCTGAACAATTGCTGCTTCTGTGGCTGTGCGACGAATCTCAGGCAACGCACCCTGCTGATATTCGCTCACACCAGACACACGGTTCATGTCCGTGGAAATCAAATCCGACTGGTTGTACAACTCTGGCGGGTTGATAACAGCAGGCATCGGAACAATCACATTGCCGATGTTGTCATCCGTGATAACGGGAACCATCACATTGTCTTCATCGGACTCCAACGCCTGACGACCATCGGTATCAAACGCAGTTTCCTTGTACAGCCATTTGCGTGAGAACCGTTTACGGTGGTTCATCATCTGTGTACGAGTCTGATTCAACTCGTGCTGCAACGGCTCAATCGCTTCCAGTTCACCCATCGGATAGAAGGTTTCTGGTACGTCATAGTTGCGAATCATCACAAACGGTTGACCGAACGCAAACGGAATCTTCTTCGGGGCGACAAGGAACTTGTCCGACCCGTCACAAAACACCGACACCGTGTCGCGGTCAATGTCGTACCACTCCCACACCTCAACATACGAATCTGCTGGGTCCTGTGAACGGCGCGGACGGTACGCATCCTGACCCCATTTGCTGTAATGGCTCGGTGCCGCCTCTTGACGTGCAGTCGAGTTGTACCGCTTGTCTTTCTTCACGTCTTCAAGTGGGCGACGAATACGTTGCGCAACCCAACGAGCATCTTCCATGCTGGTTGCATCGGGGTCAACAAACACATCAAACGGCGAAACCCGTTCAACGAACGGGCGGTCCTCTTTGACAATCAGATTTGACTCGGCAACATTCTCGTCACGAACCTCAGCCACATCATCAAACGAATCAAAGTTCTCCTCAGCAACCTTCTCTTCTTCAACATATCGATACCCGGTCTTGACCCAACCGTGACCCAAAATCAAACAATCTTTTACCGCACGACGAAACTCTTTCTGACAGTCATAGTGACGCCACCAATAGTTCAGAATCGCCTCGGTCACCACAGCCTTATCGCCATCTTCAGGGCGTTTAGCGTTCACCGTAATCTTCGGATGATTCACCGACACCGAAGGCGCCACAATGTTGATGGTAGAAAACGCCATGTTCACCAGCAACTGGTCTTCACGAGTGTCGGTACGGTGATGCTTGCCTCGATACAGGTCAATCATGCGTTGCCACAAATCGTCGTACTTCTCTTCTTTGCGCCAACGACGCGAATGCTCCAACTTATTGCGGTACCGCTTCAACAACTCGTAGTTAGAAACCCGTGCCATTATGCCTCTTTCCCTTTATGCCATCCAATATGTTCGTCAAGTTTTGATGCCACTTTGTCAACCTTGTGGGCAACATTCCGAAGCAGCACCCTGCCTTCGGCATGCTGCTCAGCGTTCTCTTTACGCAGCCTTTGCAGAAGAACAACTATCGGTCCCGAAATAACCGCAACCGCAATCGGAACCAGAATAGTCTCCACCCCATCACATCCAGTTTGTCACCGGTTCAGCGTTATAGCCGTTTATCTTGGCTTGCTCAACTGTTTGACGTTGACGCTCCCGAATCGTCGGACCGTGAAAATCCTCACGCCCATACGTGAAACCCAGACGCACACCCTTCACATGGCAACGGAAACACACCGCCCCACGGCGGGGCAATTCCTCAGCCTCAAATACGCGGGAACACTCTTCGCAAACAATCTTCTGCATCACCCTTAGCCCAAACTGCTACTTCTCACGTTATGGGACCCAATCGGCTCCCTATTTGGCTTACTTTCGCGAATAATCCTAGATTCCCACCACTGCAACGTATTTACCTTAGCCGTATCCGACGACCTGTACTCAGGAAGCCACACATACTTCAACATCTGATTCGCAATCGCCAAAGACATCACCCTGTCATCATGCGGAGAACCATGCATCTTGCCGTTCTCCTCACGCACAAACGTACGCAACTCGGCAACCGTTTCTTTGCACCCCAACCACAACACCTCATCGCGAATCGCGGCAGATAACTCGTCAATAGCCAACGGCTTGGACACACTCGTCGTACGCCACCCCAACGTCTCAGACACCGTAGGGTTGCGTTGACCCAACCTGCGTTGCCTAAACAGATTCTTGTAGCCGACACGCTGCAACCCTTTCAGGGTTGTCAAACCGTGGTTGTTGGACTCGACACCCACAAGCGCTTTGTTGTACCACCACCCAATCGCATACAATGCCTCTTCACCGAACAAGTCTGCGTCAATGTGTCCGTGCCAATGCGCAACAATCTCACCAGTTGAAGCGTTGATGACATGAGCAGAAGAATAGTCTCCATACCCCAAACCTTCAGCAACGTCAGCGCCCACAACATACACCTCGCCAAGTTGCGGAAAATCCCACACACAAAACTCGCCACCATCTTCACGAAACTCGTACACACCTCTACCGGGCATCTTATGCAGGTAACCGCGATGCGGTTCAACAACCTCAAGGCTTCGCAACACCTCCAAATCAAACACAGGGCGACCAGAACGAATAAAGGCTTCGTCGGGGTCGGACGGGTACTCTTGAGCCAACTGCCAGTCTGGAAGGTCGCGGCGTTTCGCTTCATACCATTCCTCGTCACGTTCACCCGCCGACCACGGGAAAAAGATACCGACGAACCTGTTGGTTCCTGTTTGGGAACCAACCCACAAGTCGTGGAAAATGTTGCCCTCACCATTCGCAGTGGACAAACAAATGACACGGCCACCAACGTCAGCAATCGGCTCAATAGAAGCCCACGCCTCATCAGGGTTCGGTAGAAACGCCATCTCGTCAATCACGACCCGATACACCGCTTCACCGCGCGCCGGGTCATTACCGCTCGGCAGCGACTCGACAGATGACTCGTTGGAAAACACCATCTTCAACTGGTTATCAACCAACACATCTGGTCCACGAACTTTCATCCACTGTGGCAACATCTTGTAGCCGTATTTTGTTTTCTGCAACAGTTTTGATGCCTCACGTTCTGTGCGCGACAACATGACCACGAAACGGTCAGACCAGAAGAATGTTTCCCAAAACACGAACGCTGCAGCCAGAGTAGAAAACCCAATCTGGCGTGCTTTCAACACAATCGTATAACGATGCTCCATCCAGTTGCGTGCGGTTTCAACTTGTGCTTCACGCAACACGAACTTGATGCGCCCCCGTTCAGGGTGGCGAATAAACCAGTAGGTTGAACAGAAGTGTTCAAATGCTTCTAAAGCGTCGTCAACGGAACCGTTTTCTGGTCCTTTGCATTTGCGCCACTCCTTCTCGTTGAGAAGGTCTCCCAAATCCATTTAGCGCCTCTTTGTTTTGCTCCTACCGAACGCTTTGTCGTTCGGATTCACCCAACGTAGAAACGGTGGAAGCACGGCAACAATCGCCGCTTTCAGTAGGTCTTGCGGGTCGAAGTTGCCGGTGGCAACAACGGCACCAACTGCTGCGAGCGCTGCTCGCGCATACGACAACAATGCTGCCTGCTGCTTTTTGTCCAGTTTCATCTTGCCTACTTTCGTGGTCATTCGGCTACTTCGGTGGCAGGTGAAACGAACGCATCATTCACCGCATCATAGAAGTCACCGATACCTGCGTACTTAGAACGAAACCCTGCCGAATAACTTGTCTGCTTCCATTCGCCTGCGAGACCTAACGAAGCGATAAACGCCTGACCGATAGGTTCGCTCTCAGGGAAGTTACCGCCGCCGCAGTCATCGTTGCTCACGACGATTACCTGTGCGACGGTATCGCCGTTCAGTAGTGCGAAGTGTGCCATCGTCAGACCTTGAACCTTACGAGAACGATGCCCG
>Ga0214917_10005632_pt1 | contig 13316 bp, 11 predicted proteins | sample LL_1208_BB_MetaG_FD_177983 | JGI IMG/M metagenome (GOLD analysis project Ga0214917, IMG submission 177983) | Freshwater microbial communities from Lake Lanier, Atlanta, Georgia, United States - LL_1208_BB | ecosystem: Environmental > Aquatic > Freshwater > Lake | place: USA: Georgia | collected... | reverse complement strand
GCTCGCCGGTGTGGCGGAACTGGCAGACGCGACGGACTCAAAATCCGTTGCCCGCAAGGGCGTGTGGGTTCGACCCCCTCCACCGGCACTTAATCCCCATAGGCGCGGACCAACAGAAAGCTCCCCGCTCTTCCGATCACCTGCCACCGGTTGGGGTCAAAATCGGACTGAAAAACGTGGCGCAAGGTGATCCCCTCCACCTTTTGCCCCTGCGATAGCCCCCGGGTCAGCTCGATCGGTTTTTCAAAAAATCTTCCCTTCGCCTCCTCCGCGGGAACCACCACCACATCCGCATCTGCCGGATTGATCCAGCAGTTCCGGTTCAGGCTGAACAGATACCCGGCAGCCCTTGCGCGATAGATAAAAATCCTGTCTGGATCGTGCCGCTGGGTGATTTCAGCGAGCGGACGCACACTCGCCTGGCGCCCCAATAGATCGTTGATTCTGCCCATCTGCAGACACGCCCCGTGCCAAAACACGATGGCCACCAGAGCCACCAGCACGGTCTGCCAAAGACACCCCTGATGGCGCAGCCAACGGCTCCAGTGGAAGACCAGGCCCAAGGCAAGTCCCGTCACCCCCACAAGATAAACCCATGAAGGCACCGCATCTTTGGCCTCATCCCAAAACAACCGGACAGAGCCCAAACCCGGACCCCAGAAAAGCAAGAGACCCATCGCCGTAATCCACCCTGCTTTTTTCCACCCTTCTCCGCCCGGACTCCGCAACCACCACGCTAACGCCAGGGCTAACGGGGAAAAAATCGGCAATATATAAGTCAGCAGCTTGGAACCGCTGGCACTAACCACCAAAAACGGAATCACCACCGCCGCTGCCAGAGCCCACTGCGGAGCCGAAAAGCCCGTGTGCTTGAACTTGTGCCAGGCCCGTGCGATCAACCCGGGCAGAAACCCGGTCCAAGGAAGGGTCCCGGCCGCCAAAATGGGCAGAAAAAACCACCACGGCTTGGCCCGCCCATGGGTCGTGCTCGCAAAACGGTCCATCAGCTCGTAGCCGACAAAGTAGCCCCACAACTCGGAAAACTTCAGGCACACGGCGACAAACCAACTTAGTGAGACTGCGACCATCAAAACCAATCCCCCGGCCCACGGAAGACCCAGCCGTTGCCCCTCCCGCCGCACCGCCCAAGTCCAGACCAAGGCTGCGGTTCCTGGCACGACCCATGACATCGGCCCTTTCGCCAGAAACCCCAATCCCATACACAAAAAGAAGAGATACCCTGTTTTACGCCCCCCTGTCCCCGCCGCGGTCTGAACCAGGCATGCCAGCGCCGCCGTGATCCAAAAGGTCAGCGTCATATCCAAGGTGATCTGCCTGCCCAAGGCGTAGGGCTCCATCATCGAGGCAAGGATAAGCGCCGCCATCCAGCCCATCTTCCTTCCTGCGAGCCTCCACCCCATCCAACCGGTCAGCCAGATCACCCCAAAGAAAGAAAGGGCGGAAGGCAGTCGCGCGCTCCACTCCGATACCCCCAAAATTTTATACCCCACCGCATTGACCCAATAGACCAGCGGCGGTTTGTAAAACTGCTCGATCCCGTTCAGATACGGCACCAGGAAATTGCCGTTTGCGGCCATCTCTCGCCCGATCTGGGCAAACCTTCCCTCATCCGGTTCCAATAACCCAAAAGACCCCACAAAAGGGAACGCCACCAAGGCGGCCAACAGCGCCAACCCCCATCGGTCTAACTTTGAAGCACCAACGCCCATCCTTCGACTCTACGCCACTTACACTTAAACTTAATCTTAAATCTTAATCTTAATCTAAATCCTGCCCCCAAGCTCCTCGCTTGAAACCTCCTGTCATGTGATCGAATCTCGGACGATGTGCGGCATCGCCGGCTTCACCACCCTCCGCCACCAGCCTGACTCCCCCGAGAAGGCCTTGGCGGCCATGACCTGCGCCCTGACCCACCGCGGTCCGGACGCCGAGGGTGCCTACACCGATGCCGCGGTTCGCCTCGGCCACCGGCGCCTGAGCATCCTCGACCTTTCCGGCGGTGCCCAGCCCATGTCCTCTCCTGACGGGCGCTGGCACATCGTTTTTAACGGGGAAATCTACAACTACGTCGAACTACGCCGGGATCTGGAGACCCGCGGCGCTGTTTTTCGCACCCAATCGGACACCGAGGTCCTGCTGCAGGCCTGGGCGGAAGACGGGCCGGACTGCCTGCCCCGGCTCAACGGCATGTTTGCCTTCGCCATCTGGGATGCCCGCGAAAAGCGGCTTTCCCTGGCCCGCGATCCATTGGGGATCAAACCCCTCTATTACGCCAACCACCGGGGAGAGCTCCTCTTCGCCTCGGAACTGCGCTCGCTTCTGAAATACCCGGGGCTTCGCCCCGGCTTGGATCCCGCTTCCCTCAACAAGTATCTGGCCTTCGGCTACATCCCCGCGCCCTCCACCGCCTATGCCGGCATCCGCAAATTGGAGCCGGGCCAGATGCTGGTCTGGTCCCCCGCCGGACGTCGCACGGACTATTTCTGGGACCTGCCCATCGAGGACAACCCCGTCGCCGCCGGGACCTTTGACGAATCGGCGGAAAAAACCCGGGAGCTCCTGCAGGAGGCGGTCCGGTATCAGCTGCGCAGCGACGTGGAAGTCGGCATCCTGCTCAGCGGGGGCATCGATTCCAGTGCGGTCGCCGCACTCGCCGCCCCCCTCGCCGGAAAAAAACTCCATTCTTTCTCCATCGGTTTTTCCGAGGCCTCCTACAACGAGCTCCCTTTCGCCGAGCTGGTCGCCCGCCGGGTCGGCACGGAGCACCACCACCAGACCCTCGCGCCATCCGACGTGGTCTCGGCCCTTCCCAAAATCTACTCCGGACTGGATGAACCCCTCGGGGACGCTTCCCTGGTGCCCACCTGGTTCCTTTCCCGGTTGGCCGCCTCCAAGGTCAAAACCGTTCTGGGAGGCGATGGCGGGGACGAACTGTTTGCCGGTTACCCCAGCTTTCAGGCTCATCTGCTGGTGGAGCGTCTTTCCTTCCTCCCCCTTGCGGTTCGCGACGCCATCAACCACGTGATTCAGCGCCTCCCGGTTTCCCATAATTACAAGAGTCTCCCTTTTCTCCTGGCGCAATTCGTCAAGGGACTGGGTCTTCCCCCGGAAATCCGCTTTCTTCTTTGGATGGGGGCCTGCGGCAACCCGGAGCGCCGCGATCTGCTCGCGGACGGGGTGCGCGACCAGCTTCACCGGGCCAACCCCTTTGAGGACGTGACCCGGTTGGCTCAGCGCAGCGGACTCTCCGGAGGCCTGGAACGCATTTTCTACCTGTGTGCCAAGCTGTATCTGCAGGAATGCGTGCTCATGAAGGTGGACCGGGCCTCCATGGCCCACTCCCTGGAGGTTCGGGTCCCGTTCCTGGATGTGGACCTGGTAACCCACGCCTTTTCGCTTCGGGCAGATTACAAAATGCGCGGTCGCCAAACCAAGCTCATCCTGCGGGAGGCCCTGCGTCGGGATCTGCCCGAGACAATTTTAAAACGCAAGAAAGCCGGCTTTGCCATGCCGGTGGCGGCCTGGCTGCAGCAGGATCTGAAGGCCTGGGCCCTCGACCTGACTCAATCCTCCCTGGTTGATTCGACCGGAATCCTGGATCCCCGGGCCGTACGCCGGATGACGGAAGAGCATCTGGCCGGCCATTCGGACCACCGCCGCTCTCTTTGGGCCGTTCTCGCGTTTCTCGCCTGGTGGCAAACAGCCCGTCAGTCGTAAACCTCCCGGCGTTGTCTCTCGTTAGCGTTTCACGTCCTCGTTAACAAAATCCCCGCGGTTTCTCTCCCCAGGACTAAATATCCCCCGCCCGTATCACCGTATCCTTGGCGCTTTTGGCCTGTCGCGGATAGTCGGTATTCGCGTGCAGTCCCCGGCTTTCGTGCCGCCGCAGGGCTGACTCCACAATCAGCGCGGAGCACAGGGCCAGGTTGCGCAACTCCAGGAGGTCCGGCGTCACCCGGAAGTCCCAGTAAAACTCCTGCACCTCCTGCAACAGCAACCGCAAACGCGACTGGGCCCGCCGGAGCCGTTTGGTCGTCCGGGCGATGCCGACGTAGTCCCACATCAGTTGCCGGATTTCCCGCCAGTTATGGGTCACCACCACCAGCTCATCCGCATTGTGGGCCTTGCCCTCCTTCCAGGCCGGAAGTTTTTGCCCGGAACCGTCCCCCGCCAAAACGTTCGGAAGATTCTCCGCTCCCTCGTGGGCCATGACCAGGGCCTCCAGCAGGGAGTTGCTGGCCAACCGGTTGGCTCCATGCAGTCCGGTGTAGGCCACCTCCCCCAGCGCCATAAGCCCCGGCAGGCGCGTGGTCCCGTCCAACTTCGCCATCACTCCCCCGCACTGATAGTGCGCCGCGGGCACCACCGGAATGGGCTGCTTGGCCGGGTCGATCCCCAAACCTCGCAGGGTGGAAGTGATGGCCGGAAAACGCTGCTCCAAAAATTCCGAACCCCGGGAGCGGATATCCAGATAGACACAGGCCGCCCCGCTCTCCTTCATCTCCTCGTCGATCGCCCGGGCCACGATGTCGCGGGGAGCCAGGGATCCCCGGCGGTCCGTCCGGCGGGTGAAATCCTCCCCCGCTGTGTTGATCACCACCCCTCCCTCCCCCCGCAGGGCTTCGGAAATCAAAAAGGTCTGGGCCTCCGGATGAAACAGGCAGGTCGGATGAAACTGCACGAACTCCAGGTTCGCCACCGGCGCACCTGCCCGATACGCCATCGCCACCCCGTCCCCCGTCGCGATGGCCGGATTGGTCGTGTAGAGATAACACTTCCCGCAACCACCGGTGGCCAGCACCACCGCCGAGGCCGCCACCGCCTCGACCTGGTTTCGTTGGGCATCGAGGGCATACAGGCCCAGCACCCGGTTCGGACCCTTCCGTTTCAGTTTTTTTGCGGTGATCAGATCGATCGCCACCATGTTTTCGCGCACGGTGATGCGGGGATGGGAACGAACGGCGGACAGCAGGGCCCTTTCCAGCTCCTTTCCGGTGATGTCGCCGGCATGCAGAACCCGCCGCTTGGTATGGCCTCCCTCCTTGCCCAGGTCGGGTCCCCCTCCCCCTTCTTCCCGCTCCGTGAAGCGCACCCCCAACTCGATCAGCTCGGCCACCCGGGCCGGCCCTTCTTGGACAACCCGGCGCACCACCTCCTCGCGACAAAGCCCGGCACCGGCTTCCAGCGTGTCGCGTACGTGGAGCTCGTAGGAATCCTCCGCCGAGGTCACGCAGGCGATTCCCCCTTGGGCATAGTTGGTGTTGGACTCGACCGCGTTTTTCTTGGTCAAAAGCAGCACCGGAGCGTGCCGGGTCGCCTTGAGGGCAAAACTTAAGCCCGCGATGCCGCTCCCCACCACCACGACAGGGGCCGTCAAATCCCGACTTGGTCTTCTCTGCGCCATGGCTATGTTGGGAAGTTCTTGGAGCTGTAGCTCAACTGGTTAGAGCACCGCCCTGTCACGGCGGGGGTTGCGGGTTCGAGCCCCGTCAGCTCCGCGGCTTTTCACGCAAAACCCCCCGCAACGAAGGCGGACTCACCCGCTCGTCCTGAAGTTCCCCGGCATAATAAAGCTGCCAGACGTAGCCGGCATATTGGCTGCCATCGGATCCCCGGCTTTCCGCCGTGACCGTGCGGATGCCATCCCCCTCCCTCAGGGGAGGAGCGGGCTCCCAGCGCGCCAAACTGCCCTCGCTGGGTCTCAGCATCCCGTCCCGGCCCCGCTCAAAAAATGACACGCGAACCACCAGCTTGCCGGCATCGAGCTTCCCGGCCCCACCCACCGCGCGAACCTGCCAGCTGACTTTTTTGCCTCCTCCGGTCGTCGCTTCCTCCTGCACACCGGCCAGGGCCAGTTTGCGCGGTTGCTTGGCCAGGGTCTCCTCCCGCAACCGGGCCACCTGCTCCAGCCGGATCCTTTCCTCCACGATGTGGGCCCGGGCCAGGGCCAACTTGCGGATGGGTCCCCCGGCCTCGCTGCTGCGGATGAGCTCCCGCCAACGGGTCAGGGCTGCCGCCGTGTCCTGACGGGCTTCCGAGAGCAAGGCTGCCGCCACCTGGATGCGCGCGTTGGCCGGATCTTTTTGCCGGGCCTGGACCAGAAGTTTTTCCGCCAAATCAAGCTGGCCCTGCCCTTGGAGCTCCCGCGCCTGGACCAGGAGCTCTTCCGCGCCGGGCGTCGCCGCTTGGGCTCCGGCCACCGTCAAACGGGAAGCCCCGGAGGGAAGCGGCAGGTTCTGCAGGGCCTCCCTCGACTCCTTTTCGCGGGCGGCTTCACGCTGGGCGGCCTGGGGATCCAAATCCCAGCCGCCCTCCGGTTGGCGCTCCCTCTGACGCAGCTGCCAGAGCCCCCCCAGGATAAAAATCTGGATCAGAACCAAGCCGGCCGCGGCCCAAATCCAGGAAAAAGATTTTTTTTCCGGCATGGTCAGGGTTTCGCCGCCGCGTTGGTCTCAACCCGGGGCTGGACGACCGCCTTTTTGGCGTCGCCCGGGGAGCGCATGATCCACCCCATCAGCCAGTCCGTGGCCTGCAGGCGCTCCTGTTGCAGGATGCCCTCGGGGGTCTTCGCTTTGGCATAAGGACGGAGCACAAATACGGAGAGACAGAAGAAAACCTGTAAAAGCAGGATTCCCGCCACCAGGTAAATCGCCACGCCATACAGCCGGGGGCGGAGCCGTTCGCGCTTGGGTTGGGGGATGCCTCCGTCGGCCATGACCTCAGCCTAACGGAAAGACGGTTCCCGTCACCCCTCGGTTCAGGGGGTGGACGAGGAGGAAATCCCGGGATCTTTTTTCAGCCACTCGAACTGCTGCCGCGTGGCCAGACCGGCAAACTCCCCTGTCTCCGTCCGGATCGGGGCCGTGCCGTCGGCCAAGGCGCGCCCCAGGATCACTTTCACCCTTTTTTCCCCGTCCCCCTCCACCACCAGCTCCACCTCCGGCTTGAGGAACTCCTTTTTGCCGGGCACTCCCGTCCAGCGAATCACCTGCAAATCCTGCAGCCGGGTGGCGTAGCCGGCCGCGGCGGGAACATCCGCATCCGCCCCGGGAACCCTCCACCGCCCGTCCTGCCCGGAGCGGTACTCCCGGCGTTGCCCCCCTGAGGACCAGACCAGTCCGCGGATCGGACCAAACTCCCGCGACAGCAGGCCCCGCTCCAGCCATCCCATGCCGTTCTCCGGGGTTTCCCGGATCAAGGCCACCGTGGTCGCCATGGTTCCCGTGATGGCGGAATTTTGCACATACACCTCGTCCTTGGTCTCCTCCCCAAAGCTCAGCGTCTCCGTCTTGGCCGTCGTTCCGTTGGTGGAGGGAACGGACCAGGTGAGTGCGACCGTCAACCGGGGCTTGGCGAAGCCAAGCTTGGCCGGATCCTCGGTGGCCAGAAAACGATTGGCCCGCGAATTTAAGACGGCATCCAGCCAACGGTTGATGCGTGCCGGATCGGCGATTCGGTTGCTTCCACCCCAGGACGCCATCCAGCCCTCTCCCTCTTTCTCCAACCGGTACTCCCCTCCTTTTCCGCCGAATTCCAGATGGGTCACCCGGTCCGGGGCTCCGAACGTCGCCAACCGCCGGTCCCGGATCCTGTCGGGCAGCTTCCCCAGGGCATCGACGGAGCTTTTGGCGAGGGTGAAGACAAAGGGACGGTCCGCCATCCGGGCGAAGACCTGGTTGGTTTCCTTCGGGTTGACCTGGCCGATCTGCAAAATCCGGTTGGTGGCCCGGGCCTTCACCTCGAAGGTTTGGACCGGGGCCGTCAGTCCGTACAACGCCAGGTCTCCCTCGGAGTCGGCAAGAAAGTTTTCGGCGCGGAGTGCGGAAATTTCCCCCAGGACACTTTGGATCGCCGCCGGGTCGGCCGGGGCCTCGACCGGCTTGAGAATTCCCCAATTTCCTTCGGTATTTTTCTGGACCTCGACCTCCAGGGTTCCCTGGCGCATCCACAACTGGGTGACCTCCGGAACCACCAGCGGAAAAACCCGCTTTTCCCGCCAAGCCTGGAGATTCTTGTCCATGACCTCCGCCAGCTGGTTTTGCACCACCATCACCTGTTCGCCGGATCCGGGCTGACGGGTCCGGGCGTAGACCCCGCCGGGAATCGGGGTCTCCCTGCCGATTTCCACAGACAGTTCCCCCTCCGGGGTGGCAAGGGTCAGGGTGCGACTGGGTTGCCCGAGGCCGAAGGTCTGCAGGTTGGCTTCGGTGCGGGCTTCCTTGGGAAATGTCTGCAGCGTTTCCACAAACTGCACCTCGGAAAGGAGTTGCCCGACGGTGGCCGCATCCGCCCCGGTCTCCACCGGCTGCAGAAGCTGCCACTCCCCATCCTTGGGCTTGCGGAACGAGAAGGTTCCTTGGGCGTTCTTTAACTCGATCCGGTCGGCATCCCGGACCGGCAACAGCGTCATCCGTTTGGACTCCTTTTCCCCCCGTTCCGTCCCGGGTGTCTGTTTCTGGAGAAAACTCAGCGCCCCGAGCAGGAGAGCCATCAAACCGGCGGCGACCAACAACCCGCGGGTGCTCACGACCGGACTCCTAGTGGCGTCGCCGCCACCAGACCAACACCCCGATTCCCGTGGTCAGCAACGGGACCCCCAGAAAAACCGCCAGCACGATGATCCGCTGTTGCCGGTCGTCCAGCGCCACCGCGAAATCCAGCGGCGCCTTGGGGGAAATTCCCAACGCCTCCTGCCTCCCGAGCGTCCATTGCAGGGCATTGACCATAAAATCCACCTCGAGCGGAGAAAGGTTCTGGTTGGCAAATGCGGAGGCGGACCCCACCGCCACCACGCGCAGGGACGGTGCCTCCTGTCCCTTGGCCCCGGGCGCGGAGCTGTCGATCACTGCCGCCACCGTGAAGGGACCCTTGCGGTCTTCCCCTTCCGCGAAATCCGTCTTTTTACCTCCGGTCAGGGGCCAGTTCTTGGCCCAGTACCGGTCCGAGGTTTCCACCAGCATCTCCGCTTTGTGGGGGGCCCCGGCTGGCTGGGGTTTCAGGGTCAGCGAACGGGTCGGGCCCAACCGCAGGGAGCCGCCCACGTTTTCAATCCAGCGGATGGCCGGATGGAGCGAAAAGCGGGTGCCCACGGTCTCGTCGTTGATTCCCTGCGCCAAACCCGTCGTGCTGAGCACGGCCACTTTTCGGAAGATTTTGTTGCCATCAAAATGCACGCCTTGCTCCTCCAGGAGGTTTTCCAGCCCCGTCGGGCCGCCCGGATCCAGCGCGATCACCAATCGGCCGGGTTTCGCCAGGTAGGCCCGGAGGGCCGCGACCGCCGCCGGCGGCCAGGCAAACTTGGACCCCGCCACCAACACCGCGTCCGCATCGGCCGGCACACCCTCCTCCTCACCGGTCTTCCAGGGCACGAGCTCAAGATTCTGGGAAGACAGTCGGGCCGCCAGGAGAGAGTAGCCGGCCGGATCCCGGTCCGAGGAGCGCAGGTTGTACTCCCCGTGGCCCTCGGCCACGTAGACTTTGGCCGGTTGTCCCTGAACCAGACCGCTGAGGGCTGAGGAGATTTTTTCCTCCGCGTTGAAGGATTTCACCCGGGCCGCCCCGCCCGTCATCATCATGCCGGGGTCGATTTCCGCCATCTCCGCCACCTTCAAAATCCGCGACCGCTCCCCGAACTCCAGGATCACCACGTTCTCGTTGCTGGTGAGCTTGAATTTCTCCGCCAATTTCTGGGCCGCCTGGAAATCAAGAAACGGCTGGACGACGGTCACGGCAAACTTGCCTCCGGAGCGGTACTTGTATTCCTCGAGGAGCTTGAGGACATCTTCCTGGATCAGGCTGCCGGTGGTGTCCCCTTCCGGAGCCAGAAACGCCGTGACCTTGATCTCCCCCGGCAGGCCCTGGAGCAGATTGAGGGTCTGCCCGGATAGCTGCTGGAAACGGTTGAGGGAAAAGTCGGCGCGGTAGTAATGCCGCCAGCTGATGTAGTTGGCCCCGGCAAAGAGGAAGACGAGGATCGGCAAAAACAGCCAGTGGTTCAGGGTCTGGGTGCGCCGGGCCTTGCGCAACTCCGAGAGGGCGGGAGGTTTCGTCGCCATCGCCTTAACCTTTCAACCGGCGCCCGGCCATCACCCGGTGCGTCAGGATGAGGAAGAAAATCGTGCCACTGAGGTAAAACACCACCGGTCGGGAATCCAGCAGGCCGGCGCTGAAGGAGCGCATCTGTTCGAGGGTGAAGACGTAGGTCAGCGCCTCCCGCCAGCCCGGATCCCGGACCAGGTAACTCAAAAACCCGGCAAAGAACAGCAGGGCGATGATCGTGAAGGAGATCATTGCGGAAACCGCCTGGTTCCGGCTCAGGACCGAACCAAACAACCCGATCGAGAGATAAAACATCCCCACCAGGGTCACCATTAGGTAGGAGAGCGCCAGCGGGATCCAGGCCACCGGCACCGTGTTGCCTGTGACCGTCTGGAAAATCGCCAACCCCAGGAGCGACGGCACCCAGAGCAGGAGATAAAAAGCCAGCGCCCCGAAAAACTTGGAGAGGATCACGTCCCCGTCCCGCACGGGGGCGGTCAGCAGCATCTCGATCGTCCCGGTCTTATACTCCTCGGAAAAAAGCCGCATCGTCAGCACCGGCACCAGGATGATGAGCAGGAACCAGAAGTGGAAAATGTAGAAATAAATCTGCATCACCGTGAATTCCCGCACCCCTTGCCCCAAGTAGGCCACGCACTGGCTGAAGCTGAAGCCGCTCACCAGGGCCATGCAGGTCAGCAATACCCAGGCAATCGGGGAAAGCAGCAGGGCCCCCGTCTCCCGTTTCCATAATATCCAGAAAGCGCGGGTCATGGCCTACTCCTGGGTCAGCTCCACAAAGACATCCTCCAACCGCGCCTTTTCACGTCGGAACTCCCGCAGGGGCCAGTTCTCCCTCTTGATGAGCTGATCCACCTCGCCCCGGATGTCCTTGCCCGGCACCGCCATCACCTCGAAGGACACCCAGTCCCCCGCCCGGTTCAGCTCATTCACCAGGCTCACATCCGGCAATCCCTTGAGTTTTTCCAGGGCGGAACCCGCGTCGGCCCGCACCTCAACCTGCAGGGCGCCGGCCTGCACCCGCTTCTCCAGGTTCGCCAGGGTGTCAGAGGCCTCGATTCTCCCGCGGTTGATGATGATCGCCCGGCTGCAGACCATCTCCACCTCGGAAAGGATGTGGGTGGAGAGAAGAATGGTCCGGTCCTTGCCGAGTTCCTTGATGAGTTCCCGGAAAGAGCGGATCTGGTGCGGATCCAATCCGGCCGTCGGCTCATCCAGAATCAGCAGCCCGGGGTTGTGGATCAGCGCATCGGCCAGCCCCACCCTTTGCCGGTACCCCTTGGAAAGCGTGCCGATGATTTTTCTGCGCACATCTCCCAGGCCGCACTGGTCCAGCACCAGGTCGGTCCGCTGGGCGATCTCGTTCCGGGGAACCCTCTTGAGGCGGCCGCGATACTCCAGAAACTCCTCCACCCTCATCTCGGGATACAGGGGAACGTTTTCCGGCATGTAACCGATCCGTTGCCGGGCCAGCAGGCTCTGCTCGGGGATCTTCGCTCCGGCGATCTCGATCTTTCCGTCCGTGGCGGGAAGGTATCCGGTCAACATCCGCATGGTCGTGGATTTCCCGGCCCCGTTGGGACCCAGGAACCCCACCACCTCCCCTTTCTCCACGGAAAAAGTGATGCCTTTCACCGCCTCCCCCCCGGCATACCGCTTGGATAAATTTTCGACAGCAATCATCGGTAAATTTCAAAAATAGAAAAACTGTTGGGAGGGGTCAAGGGAAGGTCACCCGAAACCGCTCGACAACCCTCCCTCCAGCGTCGTTTCTTGTCCCATGCGCATCGTGGCCGTCGTGAACCAGAAAGGCGGGGTCGGCAAAACCACCACCGCCATCCATCTGGCCGCCGGGGCCGCCGAGGCCGGCCGCCGCGTCCTCCTGGTCGATCTCGATCCCCAGGCCAATGCCACCAGCGGCCTGGGCCTGGACTCCGTGCCCGGCAAAAGCCTCTATCCTGTCCTCTTGGGGCAGGCCCGCGCCGTGGAAATGCTTCAGCCTGCCCGCCAAGCCAACCTCCAGGTGCTCGCCTCGGAACTCGACCTCGCCGGGGCCGAGATTGAATTGGCCTCCCTGGAAAATCCCCTCCTCCGGGTTCGGGAAGCCCTCGCGCCGCTGAGACACGACCCCGCCTTCGACCTCGTCCTGCTCGACTGTCCTCCCAGCGTCGGTCTGCTCATGACCAGCGCCCTGGTTGCCGCCGAACGCATTCTCGTTCCCGTCCAGTGTGAATACTTTGCCCTCGAGGGAGTCGGCAAAATTCTCAACCTGATTGAAAAAATCCGCGAAGGCGGCCTGAATCCCGACCTCGCCATTCTCGGCATCCTCCTCACGATGTACGATGCCCGCACCCGCCTCAGCCAGCAGGTCAGCGACGACCTCCGCCAGCACCTCGGCCCCCAGGTATTCCAGACCATCATCCCCCGCTCGGTCCGGCTCGCCGAGGCCCCGAGCCACGGGCGCACGATTTACGAATACGACAACTCCGGAGCCGCCGCCGCGAGTTACCGCCAGCTTACCGCCGAATTTTTGAGCCGGCTCTGATTCGCCGCACGCCATGCGGCGTGCCCAGCAGGAGGAGATTGGCCCGCCGTTTCCCAAAAATCCCCGCACAGACCACCCCGGGAATCGCCTCCAACCGCTTTTCCATTTTGGCCGGATCGGGGATCCGCAACCCGTGCACATCCAGGATCTGCCCGCCATTGTCGGTCAGAAAACCTTTCCGCCATTTTGGCCGCCCTCCCATTTTTCGGATCTGGGCCGCCACCGGTCCCCGCGCCATTGGCACCACCTCCAGTGGAACCGGAAACCGGCCCAAACGTCCCACCAGCTTGGAGCCGTCGGCAATGCAGACAAATTTTCGGGAGGCCTTCGCCACGATCTTTTCCCGGGTCAGCGCCCCACCCCCGCCTTTGATCAACCTCAGTCGCGGATCGGCTTCATCCGCCCCGTCCACATAAACCGCCAGCTTCCGGGTCGGCAGCATCGGCACCACCCGGATTCCCCGGCGCCGCAGGGACTTCGCCGTGGCTTCCGAGCTCGCCACCGCCCCCCTGACCCACCTTTTGGGCAGAAGCTGGATGAAGTAGTTCGTCGTCGATCCCGTCCCCACCCCCAGCCAGCAACCCTTGGGCACCTCCCGGAGGGCCGCTTGGGCGGCAGCGAGTTTTTGGCGGTCCCGCGGGCTCATCTCCTTTTCTGGAAACCCTCGCCTTCTTCGTCAATCCTCGTCCCC
>Ga0214917_10005630_pt1 | contig 13318 bp, 7 predicted proteins | sample LL_1208_BB_MetaG_FD_177983 | JGI IMG/M metagenome (GOLD analysis project Ga0214917, IMG submission 177983) | Freshwater microbial communities from Lake Lanier, Atlanta, Georgia, United States - LL_1208_BB | ecosystem: Environmental > Aquatic > Freshwater > Lake | place: USA: Georgia | collected... | reverse complement strand
TCTGGAGCAACCGGCGCAACTGGTCCTACTGGCGCTTCTGGAGCAACCGGCGCAACTGGTCCTACTGGCGCTTCTGGAGCAACCGGCGCAACTGGTCCTACTGGCGCTTCTGGAGCAACCGGTGCAACAGGTCCAACGGGTCCTACTGGCGTGACTGGTGCACCAGGTGATCGTTATTTGTCTGCGAGTACGGCAGCCGCTATAAATCCTTCCAGTGGCTCTGTGACACTTACAATTGCTACAAACCTAGCATTTATTACAGGCAACTCCGTTTTCGTGTCAGATGCAAGCACCCCATCAAATCATTTTGAGGGGACTGTGACCTCCTACAATACAAGTAATGGTCAAATTGTGATAGGTAATACAACAAACATTTTTGGAACGTATGGCAGTTCAGTTGTTTATAATGTGAATCTGGATGGTATTGATGGACCAACTGGTTCAACGGGTCCTACAGGATTTGGTGCAACAGGTCCAACGGGCGCTTCTGGAGCAACCGGCGCAACAGGTCCAACGGGCGCTTCTGGAGCAACCGGCGCAACAGGTCCAACGGGCGCAACGGGTGAAACAGGAGAAACAGGTCCAACAGGTGACACAGGAGAAACAGGAGAAACAGGTCCAACAGGAGAAACAGGTCCAACAGGTGACACGGGCCCAACGGGTGAAACAGGAGAAACAGGAGAAACAGGTCCAACGGGTGACACGGGTCCAACAGGAGAAACAGGTCCAACAGGTGACACGGGCCCAACGGGTGAAACAGGAGAAACAGGAGAAACAGGTCCAACAGGTGAAACGGGCCCAACGGGTGAAACAGGAGAAACAGGAGAAACAGGTCCAACGGGTGACACAGGAGAAACAGGTCCAACGGGTGACACGGGTCCAACAGGAGAAACAGGTCCAACGGGTGACACGGGCCCAACGGGTGACACGGGTCCAACGGGTGAAACAGGCCCAACGGGTGACACAGGAGAAACAGGTCCAACGGGTGACACGGGTCCAACGGGTGAAACAGGTCCAACGGGTGACACGGGTCCAACGGGTGACACAGGAGACACGGGCCCAACGGGTGAAACAGGCCCAACGGGTGACACGGGTCCAACGGGTCCAACGGGTGAAACGGGTCCAACGGGTGACACGGGCTCAACAGGAGAAACAGGAGAAACAGGTCCAACGGGTCCTGTTGCCCCCGCCTTTAACTACACGCAGGCGAACTTGTCGATTAATGGTGGTGGAATTGTAACCTATACCCACCTTTCAAACAGTGGTCCTGCTGGCTATTTTCAGGTAACGTGGGACGATTTGATTCAAGTGCTTCCAGCAGCCTCAAATCTTGCAACGAATGGATGGTATGATATTCCCGCAAGTACAGTGTTAATGAGTACAGGCCAGGCGTTGTATTGGATGGTAGACAATGCCCCTACCGGCAATTCGTCTGCAAATGGATACTTGAAATTGCGTAGCATCATGGACAAGGAAGATTTCATGTTAGGAGAATATTTGTTGGGAGTTTTGAATTACAATCTGAATCAAGCAACTTTGAAATGGATGCCTGCACAGGTAACTTTGCCATTGCCAGGCGTTGGATTGTCTTCTATTTACAATACCACAACGGGATATGCTTCTTGGCAAGGTGCAACAGGCGGCGGTAGTGGTTCAACAGGCTTTACTGGTGAAACGGGCCCAACGGGGCCCACAGGAGAAACTGGCGCAACGGGTGTGACAGGTCCGACTGGTTTTAGTGACCGCTTCCTAAGCGCGGCAAACTCTACCTCCATCAATCCTGTTCCGAATGGTTCAATTGACCTTGTAATTTCACAAGATTTGGCCTATATTCCAGGTAACTCTGTCGTTGTTGTGGATTCAATCGATTTTACAAACCGTTTTGAAGGAACTGTAAGTACCTACACGAAAGCAACAGGTGATTTGACCGTTTATCACGTCACAAACATACAAGGGTCATTTGGTTCTCCAACCGTCTACAATGTGAATTTGGACGGCATTGATGGCCCAAGCGGTGCCACAGGTCAAACAGGTCCAACAGGCCCAACGGGTGAAACGGGTGCGACCGGTTACACAGGCGCAACGGGTCCAATTGTCTATTACGAATTTAATGGCGGTGACCCCACATCGGTTTACTCTGTTGGACCCGCGTTTGATGCTGGTGCAGTTGCGCCAGGTACATTTAGTCTTCAGTTGCAGTTACGTCGTGGTCCATCAACGGATTGGAGTTCTTACAATCCGATCCTTGCAGATGGTGAAATCGGTCTTGAAACCGACACACGTTTATTTAAGATTGGCAATGGTCTTACGGGTTGGACGGGATTAGCATATGGTGGACTGAATGGTTCCACAGGTGCCACGGGCCCCACAGGTACAACGGGTCCCACGGGTACAACAGGCCCCACAGGTGTAACAGGACCTACTGGCGCAACAGGAGCCACAGGTGTAACGGGTACAACAGGCCCCACGGGTACAACAGGTCCTACGGGTACAACCGGTACAACCGGTGCAACAGGCCCCACGGGTGCTACAGGTCCCACGGGTACAACAGGTCCTACGGGTACAACCGGTACAACCGGTGCAACAGGCCCCACGGGTGCTACAGGTCCCACGGGTACAACAGGTCCTACGGGTACAACCGGTACAACCGGTGCAACAGGCCCCACGGGTGCTACAGGTCCCACAGGTGCGACAGGAGTCACGGGTGTAACGGGCCCCACGGGTGCCACAGGACCTACTGGCATGACAGGTCCCACAGGTGCGACAGGAGTCACGGGTGCTACAGGTGCCACGGGTCCAAATATCAACGGAACTGTCATCAATCCACTCAGCGTCCTTGCTTCAACTGTTTATGCCTCAAGTATACTTTGTGCAACCTTGTTCCCCTCCACAATCACAGTAAGCACAATTAGTACAACAAGTGCAGTGACAGTGGGTGGAAGCCTCACAGTGGGTGGATATATTGAAGTTGCCGAAATTAGTGAAGTCATTCCTAGCACACTTATTGTTCCTGCTGCAAATTGGAATTTCAGCGTAAGTTGGAACAATGGTGCGATTTATGCGCTCAGTAGCATTTCGACCAACATGCGTGCAAACATGATCAATGTTCCAGTCACCAACAACCGCGCACTAACTGCAACCTTCCTTCTGTATCAAGGTGCTACTGCCTACCTCGTTAGTTCCTTTTCAATTGACGGAGTTGTTCAAACAGTTCGTTGGCCCGCTGCAACATTGCCCACGGCAACTGCCTCACGCACCGAAATTGAGACCTTCACTTTATTCCGCCTAAACAATTCGTGGACTGTGATAGGACAATTGAATAGTTTCGGATAATGGACGAAATGACATTTGATTATGGAACGGGTGCCGCGGAACATCCTTTTTTTTACATTCCTGCTTTCGCATTCGCCCTGCTTTTTTGCTCCACATGGATCTGGCACGAACGTTGTAAGAAGCAGCAGGAAATCCTGCCCCGTTTCGCACCCCTTTCTAGTGGCTCGCAAAAACCCGCTGTTTTAATCGACCAGAATTTAACCGTCGTTATGGATATGAAGCCACCGCCTCGAACACCGCCTCCTGCGCGCCATCGCGTCACCGCATTCTCGCAATCTAAAGCGACAGACGCAGAGACAGTGTAGGAAGCCTCGGAATCGACACAAAGCCTACCAAATGGAAATGGGACAACTGAAAACACAACTTTTGACTATGATGATGATGAAAAGTTCCTCTTCATCTGGTTCCACAGCATCCGCAGGAGCGCAAGCCAAAGGCCCCATGAGTGACATATTTGCCATTTTGTATGGAATGATGGTCATGTCCTTCGTTGAATGGCTTTTCCGTGTGCTACCTGGCGCATCCCAACAAGTCTTTCAATTCCTAAAAGAGCACTTCAAGCCGAAGCGAGAAATCTGGAATCCACTTGCCGACAAGAAGGATAAAAAGGAAGATGTGAATAGCATTACAATGACGCGGGTCTATGGAAACAAGGAAAAGACCCCGTCTTTGACACCAAATGCTGATAACATGTATGTTGAAAAGGTTGACGCGGTTCTTGACTATATTTGTGCACTTGATAACGCCAAACATGTAAAAATGGATACGCGATACAGTTTGAATACTACGGAGGAGATTGAACTTACTCCCCTGATTCGTGCGCGGGTAAAGCAGACCACCGGTTCCGCAGAAGAGGGTGGGACGATGATTGAACTTGTACTGTACAGCAGCAAGTTGAAGATTAGCGAATTGCGGTCGTGGGTCGATGAAATTCACAACAATTATGTGTTTGAGAAAAACAACAAATTGGGCAACAAGATTTTCTACTTTAATGAAGTGCCAGCAAATCCACCGGTCCAACACGAGATGATGCCAACCGGTCCGCCTCGTAAAACCTATCAGTGGGAAACAATGTCAAGAATGCTCACATTCACGATGAATGAGTTCAAAACGAGCAAAAGTTTTGGGAATGTTTATGGCAACCACGTTGATGAGTTGAAAGAGCGACTCGACCTTTTTGTGAATCATCCAGAGTGGTACATGGAACGCGGTATTCCTCACAGCCTTGGTATCATGCTTCATGGCGTGCCAGGCGCGGGCAAAACCTCCACGATCAAGGCGATTGCGAAAGATACGAATCGCCATATTTTTAACTTGTCACTACGCCCCTACACCACCCAAAAACAACTTACCAACCTTTTTTACAACGAGACGGTGGTCGTCAATGGCTACGATGGAAACAAACAGACGTATCGCATTCCGCTCAATCGTCGCGTGTATGTGATTGAGGACATTGATTGTTTGACGAACGTGGTGATGGATCGTCGGTTGGCAGCAGCAGCAGCGGCAACAGACGCGGTGCAAGAAAAAGAGGGCGATGCGATTACACTGAGTTTCCTACTAAATTTACTGGACGGCGTGTTGGAAACGCCGGGTCGTATTTTGGTCATTACGTCCAACTATCCTGAAAAACTGGATCGTGCCTTTGTGCGCCCTGGACGCATTGATGTGCGCATTGAATTCAAGGAGGCCACACGGGCCTTTGTGCTTGACATGTTGAACAAGTTTTACACGGTGGATTTGAAATTGGAGAATGTTCCAGCGGAACTTGACGGCGTTTTCACGCCGGCTGAGGTGATGGAGTGTATGTGTCGGAGTTTCAAGTCATGGACAGGGGCCGTGGAAAATTTGGTCGCGAAAGTGGCGGAAAGGCGCGAGGCGCGCGAAGGGACGCGGCTTGAGGATCTTTTTACTCCCGCGGAGGAGGAGGCCGCCTCGGTCGCGTCGGTCAAATCACAAGATTCCAAAAAGGACGGAACAGAAACACCCGTTTCAAACACATCACAACCCCATCTACGGATTTCGGAAGTGGCGCCAACACCCGTAGCGGATGAAAAGGATGCCGTAACAATTTACGAGACCGGAAAGCCCAATGAATTCTTGGTGCTACAAGGTAACAAAAATGTGCCAAAGGATCTTCGGCCCTCCACGCTTCATACACACGAAGATATCCGAAAGTTGCTTCAGGCAGAGCGCCTTGCGTCAGACTTGACAGAGACAGCAAAAAAACGGGATATTGCGAATCGGCAAAAAATGGCTTCGATGGCGTTTGCTTCAATGGGTCAATTTGATTCCGGTGGATTTACTGCCGATTTTGGAAATGATGAAGCGCCCGAGGGTGCTGGTGGTTGGTTTCCTGGTATGCCGCGCGATTAGCGGCAATGCTGTGAGATCCACCAATTCAAAAGCCGCGTGGCGGCGGCCGACGCCTCCGTATCCGCACAGCCTTCTGCGGCAACAAGGGCGACCGGTGTAAGAAGCATTGCCCGCACCGCATCCTCACCGCCTTTTTGAAGGAAATTGTCCAGTGCATCCACAAGAAGGTTTTGGCTCGCATCGTGCCCTTCAGTGACCATAAGTGCCTGGATTCGCACATGAAGATGGGGGACAAGCCGATGAAGGGCGACGACTTGTGTTGGAGTTCCTTTTTTCAACAGATTCGCAAAGACCCAGATTGCATCCTCGCATTCAGGGTGCTTCCATTTTAGAAAGGTCGCAACCGCCGTCAAAAGTCCATCGCATTCCAACACGGCAGATACGTCCTCAACAACCACGTTTGAAAGCATAAAGAGAATCTCCCTTTTCTCGAAACGTTCGTCTTCCAGAAGACGTTTCAAGAGATCAACAAGGCCTGCGTCAAGAAACCGGTGTGCCAGGTCATGTGCATCGGATGCCAGAATTTCACTGACAATTTCCAGTGTCTTGTTCCGGATTGGAGCATTTACGGATTTTTCAGTTAAGGAGAGCAATAGAGATACAGTAAGACACGAATCAAACGCAGTGCGCAGGCAGGCGGCACCATAGCGCTTCCACAAGACCTCAAGTGTATTCAAAATGGCGCGTTTCGTGCCAGGAGCAAATGCTACATCCTCGTGTTCCAGGAGCGGCAAGAATTCCACCAAAGCGGCGGCGGCATGTTCGACCGACAAGTGATTCGCCAAATTCATGAAAAGCCGCGCGGCTTCGTCCTTCGCAACAAGATTCAGGGCGGCAATACGAGGCAGACAGGGCCACATTGACGCCATTTCGTCCCGAATGACAGGGTCCGATCCTGCCAGATTGGACAAACACCAGATTGCCTGAAAACAAAGGTTGTCGTCCAACGACTTTGCGGCGGCAAAGAGGGGCGGTAGTCCCCCGCAATCCACAATCGCAAAGCAGCCATTGTTGTCCTCGAGTGCCGCCAGGTTGGTAAGAACCCATGCAGCGCGAAAGCGCACGGGTTCACCGAAGCGTTCATCAAGCAGTTGAATGATTCGCTCCAGCAAATTCATAGAGAGGATGGCATCACCGTGTTCGGGTTTCGTGATGTTTTGTAGTTTTGTAAGGACCGCAATAATTTTTGTGGGGTCAGGGCCATGGAGCGCGGCAACATCCTGATTTGTGAAATGCGCCGTGGCAGGCACTGTAGGCGGGTAGACATAGGGAGACGAAGGATGATGAAGAGGACAAAGACTCGCCGTCCCGCGACAAGAAAGACGACAACGACGGCCAGAAGGAAGACCAAAGGCGCAGCGAAGGGAAGACATTTCAGAGGAAAAGGAGGGAAAGGAGGAAAAGAGGATAGACGGGCGCACTTTCAGAATTCGGCAACAGCGGCTTCAATTTTTTCATCGCGCCTACGCACCACCATATACCGAAATAAGCATGCGCGTGTGCCCCACCCACTTTTTCCAATCAAGAAGTCGTAATCCGGAAAGTTGAATGGCAACTTGAATCGGACCTGTTAGAAGTGCAAGTTGTTCCAAAATATTCACACTACGATAGGTTTCTGCTAACAACGCGCGATCGAACGAGGGTTTTCCAAGACGAGCATTGACGGCTTCATGAAAATTATAAAAATAGTCCGTTAAAAATGTATAGATGTCCGTCGTTGTTTTGAGCGGCTCGGCATACGGATGTGTGCGGAGCCACTCAACGGCGTGTTCGCGGCACAGGGGACATGGAAGAATTGCGGGCAGGCCCGTGATTAAAAGGGTCCAATATCGTCGTTCTTCATCAGCAAAAAGGGGCGTCACCGTTTTTCCACCACGCTCCGCAAAAGCATGAAGAATCCGCCAAAGAATGGGTGCCCAGTCGGCGGCATCTGGATATTCGGGAAGTGGTTTGGCACAAGGGCAGTTACTCATTCTTCACTAAGAGAGCGAATCCTATACGGAGTACCATCCGCGCAATGCTCCCCGGTTAGCGCGTATAACACCCACGAGATTCATCTCTCTAAAATAGAGGGTAATGGCAAGTCCATTCGTAGTAGGCAGTCCATATACAGCAACACAGATTACATTGTCCAGTGGACATGTGTTATTTAATGATCCGTCGCAAGCGTGGTCACCCACCGATTTTCCAAATTTACCCTCCTCCTCTCTTGCGCTGACCGCACAGGGACGAGCGGTTGATGGAAATGTCAGCACATTAACGCTGACAAATGAGATTTTGTATGAAGCATTTGAACCCACCTCCATTCGGAGTAATTTGAGCAAGGCATTCCAGGTGAGTCAGAGCGGAGAAATCACCTATGCCGAAGCCAAAATCGGATTTGTAAGTACATCAAGTGCAGCCTTTGATTACGGGACGGTCTCCAATTTTACACAGGCTGTTATTGGCGGACCGGGCATTCAAGATGTGCTAACAGTGGCCCCTGACACAGTTACTAACGCCCTCGCAAAATTAGATGCCTGGATCGCAAATTCTTTTCTTTTTCAACCCCCTGCGGTTATTCCGGTGGAGGGCGAAGTGAATTCTTTGTGGGGAGGAATTCGCTGGAACAATTTCAAAACCTACGCACTGCTTGATAAATCCGTGCCTTATGTCAACAGTCTTCTTTTTATTTTGGGTGATCCAACAACCGCCAATTATTTGACGCTTGAAGTTACAGACCCGCAATATTTTCCCTTTCGGACCTATACCGATGGCATCAGTCCTTTCTTTGCTCCTCTTGTGCGCTTGCGTATTTTCACGGATTTTTTTCCAACGACGAGCGCAACGGTCTCCTATTCAAAATCCGCACTGTCAGCGAATTGTATTCGCGTTGTGTCAGAGTCAGGAACTTTTACACTTCCTTCCTCGGGAAAAGTGGTCGCCATTGAAAAAACGAATGCTTCGGACACTTATACAACCATCTCAATCTATCTTCCCAGTCTTCCAACAACCTATCCAAAAGATTCCTCCGTTCCGGTGCGCATTGTTTACCTGAACCCGACGGCGGCAACGGCAAATGTGGTTTTAACTTCAACCGTTCAGACTTCTACAGGTGGCCCTGGCCCCTTTGCGTCAACTATTTCAACGGCCACAACACAATCGGCGCTGTTGTTTGATTTAACACGCCCAGTGTATTCCGATTTGCCCCACTTGGTCTCTTCACCTTTTTACAGTTCCTACACTGCTGAATACACATTTAAACAATTGGCAACAGCCCATGCGAGTAATTTCGGATTTGTGTATGGAGTTCAGAGTCCAACCGTCCCAACCGGTGTTGTATCACCCTATGTCGGTTCCACGTTCCAACAGTCGTTTGTTGCGTCGTGTGCCTCTACGCAAAGTATTGTTATCACGGGTACAGACGCAAATCCAATTGTGCCAGGCGTGCTTTGGAGCACCGTTTTTTACGCGACGAATTCGGCACAACTGACGGGCCAAGAGACACCCGCGCCGCTTGTTGCATCCCAGTTTCCAACAGGAAACTTGCCGCCGAATGTGAGCAGTATGGTGATTCAGAGCCTGAACACGACCTCTACGCGTTACATTGCCAGCAACCAACTTCGTGGAATTAGCAGCGGAACAGTCGCAAATTCATTAACGGCGGTTGGAAATGTTTCAACCGATGTTGTTTTCGTCTCTTCGGCCACATCGCCCATAACAACCTTTGCGTTTGGACTCAGTACACCCGTTCGTTTTAATGATGTGTCCTATCCTGGTGATCGGAGTACAATCTCAGTTGCGTACACGTATAAGAATGCGGCAGGGGTCCAAACAACTCCTGTGTCTCAAAGCCTTGATACAGTCCCCCCCTTTGAAAATTTTGATATCAGTACTATCGCAAGCACATTAAATGGAGGAAATGAACTTCAAGTGAATGTGTTGGAAACACAGAGTCTGCCTGCGTATCAACGCTACTTTTACAAGGTCGCGCCAACAGGATTCCAAACAATTAGTACGATTAGTACAGCCAAGTGCGAATTACAATTCTTGGTCTCAAACACGGTGATTCCAAGTTTCAACGCAGCGGCTGTTTTGCCGCAAACGCAGTCCTCCATTGTTTACCAGTTTCAAACAGAGCCGGATAATGTTCCTTCCACCTTCAGCATTTCCACGACAACGATTACAAGTACAACACAAATTTCGGGACTGACAACGCCAACACCGTTCAGCGAGTTTTTTTACGATGTATCTGGCATGAATTTCGCACACACCTATGCGTTTTCGAATTTTGCAACAGGCGTTGTTCAATTTAACGGGTCAAATGTGGGTCCTGTCTCAAATTACGCATCGAATGTGGTGATCTATGATGGTGTGTCCCCTGTGACAACCCTACCCATTCCGCAGAATACCCCACTGCGCCTGAGTTCGTTAACCGCTGCCTTAACATCAAATGTGTATCAAGATGTGTTTGACCCACGGGATCTCCGCATTTCGGCAACCTTGACGCCCGCAAATCCGGTAATAACATCCACCTCGCTGACAACAACGCAGGTTATTTCGTCACTGTATATTGATACGGTCTCTTATGCGTCCTTCCTGTCCTCATTTTCCAGTACACTGAACGAGCAGGGGCAGCGAATTCTAAGTTTGTTACCGCGCATTGAGTTGCCTGGAACCGCCAATGACATTGGCGACAGTGTAAATAATGCGGGTGATTTTGGAGTTGGGTTGGATGTTACAACAAGTTCCTTTTTCACGGTGACGGCATCCAACACTATCGAAATCAGTTCAATTACAAATTATAGTCATACAAGCAGCCTGTACAACTCGACATTCACGGAGTTTTACACGCGCGAACTTTTGTACACGAATGCGCAGTTTATTCATCCCGCTGGATACAACTTTTCCCAGTTCAGTACAAATTTGGTCGGACTTTCCAACGCTTTCCCCGATTTCACCTATGATTTGATTTATGATGTGAATAAGGGGTACCGTTATGCGACGTTTGCCTATGAGTGGCCGTCGACGGTTGCTCCAACCCCTTACCGCTACCTCTATGTCAAAGTCAATGCTCCGAACCTTGTGAGCAGTATTGGGAATTCACGTGTGGCAAACAATTGGTGGCCCGATTTACCTGTTGCCGACTATTTAATGTCAACCATGAAAGTTCGGATGCATGTAAAGATGCTGGGGTCGTATTATTCTGGCACGTATGAGACCTTTGAATCGGCCTGGTTAAACGGCTTCAAAGTAATTGACCAATTTGATTTTGATGATTCAATGTATGATGGTGGGGCGGCCATTTCGACAGAGATTGTGGAGGAAGGTGTGGAGTACAAAATTGCCTTCAACCGGCGTTTCTACACCAAACTGATGGCGGTCGTTCGTGTTGGAATTGCACAGGATGGCTCCGTATACAGTGGAGAGCCACTCACCTTTCAAAGTATGAATGCGCGGGTGAGCGATGTCTAACCGCGGGGCCGCAGGACCGCGGTGTAGGAATTTCAGGATTTCCAAGGAAAAGGTAGAAGTTCGTACAGACCATGGCGACACCCAATTTGCTAATGATGGAATCGGGCGAAGGCACCAAGTGGTTGGAACCCGGTTTCACCAATGATAGCATTACCAATTATTTGTTCAAAAAGGCGCTTTTTCGAACAAATACATCCCTTGAACAGACCTATTACCAAGAAAGCGCTTTCAAACCCAATGTTTTTCGTGATTATGTCGCATCTGATAAAATTCCTCAAAGCCCGCCCAATGATTTTGTTCGTCTGACCAATGATGAAATGAAAAGCCAATTTGGAATTTCCGATGCCGAGATTGCATCCTTTGGTGTCAAACTGAGCGGTGAAAACGTTTTTTCAATTGAACAATCGGCGTCTTATCCACACGTATACAAAATTAATTACATGTTGATGGCACCTCATCCATTTAACCCTGCAGGGGCCTTTCGAACCTACACGGCACGTTCGCGTGTCAATATGTTGGCATCCACGATTCCTTTTTCGTATGGGTCGGGTGGCTATCGCGGTCGTTTTTTTCGAACGGATCGCGAGGGCAACTTATCGGCCAATGGCCGTGACACGATTTTGTCACAGCAATTGGCCTATATTTATGATTTTGACAGTGGGCTTTTTATGGCACATGATAGTGACGACAAACCCTACACAGTGAATCCTGTGGGTGTCTTGAATCCACCCGCAATTTCATGTTATATTTATCGCGGCGCCTTTGGTAAATTTGGGTGGTCGTTTGTGAAGGATGATGCGATTGCACTTGACGAGACCCGATTGCTTGTGGGGAAGAAAGCTGTGGATGACCCAACGCTTATTATGGATGTAAGCGGATCGGCATTCGTAACAGACCTGTATTCCCACAGTTTCAACACGACTTCGGATATGCGACTTAAGAAGAACATTTACCCGGTGTTTGTGCCAAAAGAGTTGTTGAACATTGAGCCGCGAACGTATCATTACACGACCAGTCCGGCGGATGCCCCGGTGGAGTTTGGTGTGCTGGCACAGGAGGTGGAGGCGGTGATGCCGCATCTTGTTCGAACGAACCCCGACGGCTTCAAATCGGTCATGTACGACCGAATTGGCGTGGCGCTTCTCCCGATTGTTAGGGAGCAAGAGGCCCGGATTGCAGGACTTGAAGATGAGATTTCCAAACTCAAAGAGTTGGTTTTGCGGATTTGTGCGGAGAAGGAATAAAAAATTTCTTTAAACCCTAGTAGAAAATGAAGGTCACGGTCAAGGCGTTTATGAAGTTTACTGCGCTTAAGGGAATTAATATGAAAGACATGTCTGCGTTATTGAAATCTGTTGTAGGAAAGACGGCGGACATTGAAATTGATGCTGGCGCGGCCGCGAAGGATTTGGTGGACGCCGCCCGGATCGCCCTTTCTTTGACAGATGACTCTTTTTCAGAAGTCTATCTTGAGATAATAAGCGAGAAAAAAATTGACCCGGGTGCGAAACTTTCCGATATTGGCTTGAAAGAGGGGTCGTGTGTTAATATTGTTTTTTTCAAGAAGGTCAACTAAATTTTAAGTTGCGCGAATTTTGTTTGAATTCCGGATTTCGAACAAAACTCCCCGGATTTTCTTTAAATCCCCCGGAAATGATGGTGCTTGCCATTTTTTTTTCTTGGCCCCAGGTATAAAATGGCGGTACCAGCGGTTGTGGGCAACATTCGCATGACAGGCAATGAGATCAAGTATATGGTGGGTGGCGCTGCGCAAGACAGCTCGCTTACTTTCTTGTCTGATGGTATCGTGACAACAGGTTATTTGAAGGCCGACTACTTTGAAGGTACTTACAAATCAGGTGAGATTCAGGATTTTGTTGGTAGTGCGATTACACTGACAAAGGATCACAGCGCAGTGAGTACTTATGGTAATCAGGTTGCCGTTGCTGGCGATAATGAAATCGCTGTGAAAAATGACATCAATGTTGAAACCACAGCTCGCTCGGGTGCGGATAGTAGCCTTCAGACCCGCCTATCTATCGATGAGCTTGCGCGCTCTAGCGCTGATAACAGCCTCCAGACACGCCTGTCTAACGAGGAAGATGCGCGCTCTGGTGCGGATAGCAGCATTCAGACCCGCTTTAGTGGCAATGTT